>Ga0182027_10011341_pt1 | contig 12608 bp, 12 predicted proteins | sample 712E1DmetaG_FD_121300 | JGI IMG/M metagenome (GOLD analysis project Ga0182027, IMG submission 121300) | Permafrost microbial communities from Stordalen Mire, Sweden - 712E1D metaG (Illumina Assembly) | ecosystem: Environmental > Terrestrial > Soil > Wetlands > Permafrost | place: Sweden...
AATAACTATTGTGCGTCAAACAGCCCTGGCGGCGCTGGGACGCCACGGACGGTTCCTGTCGGTTCATCTTCGCGCGCCCGACCAGCCTAAAGCCCACGCCGGCTGACTGCCTCTACCGCACCGGACCCCACCGCCCGGAAAATGGATAATAGATGAACAGCGGCCGTCCGATGACATCCTTTTCCGGGACGTAGCCCCAATAGCGTCCATCCGCGCTATTAGCCGAATTGTCACCCAAGGCGAGGAACGATCGGGATGGAACCGTCATGGTCTTGCCCGTCGCAAGATCGCCAATGTTGCGATAACCGACGTAGTCGCCCTGCCGGAGGGCATTCTTCTCGAAAGCCGCGGCGCCCGTGATCGGGCCGCCATTGCGATACAGCCGGTAATTCTTGATTTCCAGCGTGTCGCCCGGCGCACCCGCCAGGCGTTTGACATAATACTGGTCACCGTAGGTATCAGCGATCCCGGGGATGTTTCCCGTGCGAAAAACAAATCCGCTCCCGACCGGCGGCCGTACAAAGTGATAGCTGAAGCGGTCCACAAAAAGCTGGTCTCCGGTCAGCACATCGAAGGACAGCACCCGGTCCCCCGCCCGCACGCGGCGGCCCGTGCGGATGCAACGGAGGGTCTCTCCGTTGACCACGTGCACCTCGAATTCGCCGGTGTTCACCCTGCGCCGCAGCTCCGCATGAAATCCCTCCGGACTGTAGCCCTCGCCCCGCGAGAAAAAGGCCTCGGACACCAACCAATCGAAATCGAAATCCAACGGAACCCGCACGGTCACCGGCTCATCACCGACCAGGAGCGTGTATTCGCGGACCTTCGTCGGAATGATCAACCACGACTGACCGGTGACGATGTCGCTATGCACCGCGCCGCGGCTTTCGGCCCCGCCGACCGGGATCAGAACCTCGCCGTCCGCCGGTGCATCCAGGCGGTGCGGCCGCGCTCCGAAGGCCAGCAATCGGGCTCCCATCGCCAGGGCGCCCGGCTCCGCGGCGCGCTGTTTGAACACCTGCGGCGTCATCCCGTAATAACTTGGCCACATCGAGTTGGTCGGAATCTTAAAGGGCTGCACGAAGTACGTGCGGATGCCCAGGACGATGATCGCGGCCGCCAGGAAGAACTCGACGTTCTCCACCATCGCCGATTTCGGATAAAAGGTTCCGCCGACCTGCTGCAACAGGCCTTCCAACGACTCGATCCCCAATTTCAGCTTTCCCGCATCAGCCCGCTGCTTGAGTTTGAGCTGCAGATCCGCGGTCTTCTGCCGCAGTTCCTGCGCTTGCGTCCCGGTGAGCTGGTCGCGCCGGTAGTGCAGGATCTTGTCGGCGAGCTGCAGCCAGTTGCCGGCATTGTCCCGCATCTTGCGTTCGGTGGAGAAGAAAAATCCAAACACGGTGGGTTGGGGCTAGCTGTTGTTCTTGAGGACTTGAATAAAGGCGTCGGGCGGAATGGAGACCCGGCCGATCTGTTTCATCTTCTTTTTGCCCTCCTTCTGCTTGTCCAGCAGCTTCCGCTTGCGCGAGATATCGCCGCCGTAGCATTTCGCGGTGACGTCCTTGCGCATTTCGCGGACGTTGCCCCGGGCAATGATCTTGCCTCCGATGGCGGCCTGAACCGCGATCTTGAACATCTGCGGCGGGATGATCTCGGCGAGCCTTTCACAGAGCGAGCGCCCCTGTCCTTCCGCCTTCGACCGGTGGACGATGCCGGCAAAGGCATCCACCGGTTCGCCGTTCACGAGAATATCCATCCGCACGAGATCGGATTCCCGATACTCGCCCAACTCGTAGTCCATGGAACCATAACCGCGGGTCATGCTTTTCAACCGGTCGTTGAAATCGACGAGGATCTCGTTGAGCGGCAGCAGGCATGTCAACATGACGCGGGTCGTGTCGAGCGTGGTCGTGTGCTCGCACGTGCCCCGCTTCTCCATCACGAGGCTCAGGACGTCGCCCAGGCAGGTATTGGGGATGTGGATGGACGCCGTGATCGTCGGCTCGTAGATCGCCTGGATCGAGGACGGATCGGGCAGATTGACCGGATTGTCGACTTCGAAGGTCTCGCCGCCATGGACCTTCACCTTGTAGACGACGCTTGGATACGTGGAGATGATGTCCACGTCATGTTCGCGGCGGATGCGCTCCTGGATGATCTCCATGTGCAGCAGGCCAAGAAACCCGCACCGGAAGCCAAAACCCAGGGCGACCGAAGTTTCCGGCTGGAAGACAAACGCCGAGTCATTCAGCCGCAGCCGGGCGACGGCCGACTTGAGCTTCTCGTAGTCCTGGGTCTCCAGCGGGTACAGGCCGCAATAAACCATCGGGTGAACCTCCTTGTAGCCCGGCAGCATCTCCGTGGCGGGCCGGATGGCATGGGTGATCGTGTCCCCGATCTTGATGTCCCCCGTGGCCTTGATCGTGCTGACGATATAGCCCACATCGCCGGCTCCCAAGTCGTCGCAGGGCTCCATCTTCGGATGAAAGGCCCCGACCTCCTTCACCTCGGCCTTCTGCCCCGTGCTCATCAGCATCATCATGTCGCCGGCCTTGATGGTGCCCGAAAAAACGCGGACATAGGCAATGACGCCGCGATAGGCATCGTACTTCGAGTCGAACACGAGGATGCGCGTGCCGGCGTGGTCCGCCCAGCGCGGCGGCGGCACCCGCGCCACAATCGCCTCGAGGATGTCACTGATGCCGATGCCCGACTTCCCGCTGGCCAGGATCACTTCCTCGGCGGGAATGGTGAGAATATCCTCCAACTGGCGCGTACAGAGCTCGAGGTTGGCGCTGGGCAGGTCGATTTTGTTGATCACCGGGATGACCTTGAGCTTCTGCGCAAACGCCAGGTGCGCGTTGGCCACGGTCTGGGCTTCGACGCCCTGCGCCGCGTCCACCAACAAAAGCGCGCCCTCGCAGGCCGCCAGCGACCGGGAAACTTCATAGGAAAAGTCCACGTGGCCCGGCGTATCCATCAGATTGAGCTGGTAGGTTTTGCCGTCCTTGGCTGGATAGCTCATGGTCACCGGGTGCATCTTGATCGTGATGCCACGCTCCTTCTCGAGATCCATCGAGTCCAGCATCTGGTCCTTCATCTCCCGCTGCGTGACGGTATGGGTGGACTCGAGCAGCCGGTCGGACAGCGTCGTCTTGCCGTGGTCGACGTGGGCGATGATGCAGAAATTGCGTTTGAGCGATACGTCCATGCAGAGTGATCAAGGGCGCCCGGCCGAGAGGCTCCGGGGGCAGGTGAAAACAACCAATGTGAGGCTGCCCTCCGCCGCTTTCAAGCGGCGAAATCGGCCCACTCGGCGAAACTCCGCACCGGCCAGGACCGGTCGGTGCGCCGCGCCAGGCCGGCCAGGACCGCGCCCGGGCCGAGCTCCCAAAACTCGGTCGCGCCGGCGCCGGCGGCGGCGCGCAGGCAATCCTCCCACAGCACCGGAGAAACGATCTGCTTCACCAGCGCGGTGCGAATCTCCTCGGGCTCGGCCACCGCCCGCCCGGTCGTGTTGGTGAACACCGTGAGGTTGGGCCGGTTAAACGTGATTCCGGCGAGAAAGGCGGCAAACGCGGCCCGAGCCGGCTCCATCAGGCGGCTATGATACGCTCCCGCCACGTTCAGCGGGATGACTTTTCTCATGCCGCGATCCCGGCCCGCGGCGACCGCCGCGTTGATCCTGGTCTTCTCCCCGGAGATGACGATCTGACCGGGACAGTTGAGATTGGCCATCTCGACTCCGAACTCGCGGCAGAGCTCGCCGACCTTGCCGCGTTCCTCGCCGATGATGCTGGCCATCGCGCCACTGCTTTGTTCACAAGCCAGCTGCATCAGGCGGCCGCGCTCGGCCACCACGCGCAGTCCGGTGGCGAAGTCGAAAACGCCGGCGGCGGTCAGGGCGGTGATCTCCCCAAGACTGAGCCCGAGCGCAAACGTCGCGTCGCCCAGCAGGCCCCGGTCACGGATGATCGCGAGCACCGCCAGACCGTGGACAAAGAGCGCCGGCTGGCAGACCCGCGTTTGCGTGAGCTCGGCGTCGGGACCCTCGAAACAGATCCGGACCAGATCCCATCCGAGCACCCGGTTCGCCTCCTCGTAAAGCGCGCGGGCGCTGGCGGAACCAGCGCACAGTGACTTGCCCATCCCCACTTTTTGGGCGCCTTGACCGGCGAAAAGAAGTGCACGTGACATAGCGGAAAGGCGGTCGTTAAACCGGTCCGTCCGCCAAAAACCAAGCCTTAAAAGCAGTCCTCCTGCGGGAAATACTCATGCGCTTCGGCTGAAACGGTGAAGGCGGTGCACTACTGCGCGCGGCGAGGCCGAGGAAGTTGACCGGTCCGGCTGCGACCTGGCCCGGGGGGTGCCTTCGCCAATCGGGCCGCCGCATCACCGCGGCCCGCTCACGTGACGAAGATGCCTTTCAGATTCATGTCGAGCGCCGCCGGATTCGGCGAGAACCGCAGACCCTCGGCCTTGCTGATCTTCGCGGCCTTGATCAGGCGGTAAATGTCCCGGTTGAACGATCTCGATCCGGATTCGTCGCCCGTATCCAGCAATTGCTGAATCTTCTCAAAATGGCCCTCCAGGAGCAGATTGCGGACGGTCGCGTCGGCCACCAGGATTTCGAGCGCGGCATAACGCCCACCGCCTTCGAGGGCGGGCATCAGCTTCTGGCAGATGAACCCACGAATGGCGCCCGCCACCTGGCGGCGCGCCTGCGCCATTTGCTCCGGCGGGAAAAACTCGAACAGCCGGGTCAGCGCCTGCTGGGTGGTCGCGGCATGCATCGTTGAAAAGACCAGGTGGCCCGTCTCAGCGGCGGAGATCGCGGTTTCGAAGGTCTCCTTGTCGCGCAGCTCCCCGATCAGAATGATGTCGGGATTCTGGCGCAGCACGGCCCGGACCGCCAGGGGAAAATCGGTCACATCGACGCCGATTTCCCGCTGCTCGAAGACCGACTTGTCATCCGTGAACGTGAACTCGATGGGATCTTCGATCGTGATGATGTGGCGGTCGAGGTTCTGGTTGATCCAGTTCAACATGGCGACCATCGTGGAGCTCTTGCCCGAGCCGGTGGCGCCGCACACCAGCAGGATCCCGTCCTTCGCCTTGGCGAGCCGGATGAGGATGTCTTCATCAAGGTTCAATTGATCGAACGTGGGTGGCCGGCTCTTGACGTAACGAAACACGACGCTGGTCGTGCCCCGCTGCTGGAAGCCGTTGACCCGAAAGCGGCCGATATCGGGCGCCGCGTACGCATAGTCGACCTGCGCGTCGCGTTCCCAGGCGGCGAGGAAATTGCGCGGGGCCGTCGCCTTGACGAATTCGCGCACCATTCCGCCCTCGATCGGGTCCATGTCCACGGGCTTGAGCCGCCCGCTGATCCGGAAATACGCCGGCTTGTTCGATTTGACGACAATGTCGCTCGCTTCGGCTTCCACGGCGAGTTTCAGGACTTCGTTGAAGAGTTCGACAGGATCCATGGAGGGATAAGCTGAAGGCGGCAGAAAAGGATGTACTTTTTATAGGCGGGTCTGCTTTGTTCAGCAAGGCTTCATTCTACCGTTACATTCCGACATGAATCTGCGCCCCCTCACCGGCACTCTCACTGCGCTCGTGACGCCTTTTCGACAGGGAAAAGTCGCTTACGACGACCTTCAGGACCTTGTTAATTTTCAGATAAAATGCGGCATCGACGGGTTGGTGCCGGCGGGTTCGACCGGCGAATCGGCGACGCTTTCCCATGAAGAGCATATGGACGTGGTGCGCTGCGTGATCAACACGGCGGCGAAACGCGTGCCGGTCGTCGCCGGCACGGGCTCCAACTCCACCGTGGAAGCGCTCGACCTGACACGAGCGGCGCACGAAGCCGGGGCGGATGCCATGCTGGTGGTGGCTCCCTATTACAACCGCCCGACCCAGGAGGGCCTCTACCGCCACTTCGCCCGGATCGCGGAGGTCACGGACCGGCCGATCATTCTTTATTCCATTCCGAGCCGTTGTGGCGTCGAGATCAGCGTGCCGGTGGTGGAACGCCTGCGGGCCAAGTATCCGAACGTTTCCTACATCAAGGAATCCGGCGGCTCGGTCGATCGCGTCGACCAGCTGAAGCTCGCCTTGGGCCGCGATCTGGTGGTGCTCAGCGGCGACGACGCGCTGACCCTGCCCTTCATGGCGGTGGGCGCCGAGGGGATCATCAGCGTTGCCTCCAATCTGCTGCCCCGCGAACTGGTCAAACTCTCCCATCTGGCGCTCGCCGGAGATTATCCCGCCGCTGCCCGGTTGCACCGCCGGCTCTACCCGTTGTTCAAGGCGCTGTTCATCGAGACGAATCCTACCCCGATCAAAGCCGCCCTGGCGGAAGCCGGCCGCATCGGTTCGCCGGAGGTTCGCCTTCCACTCTGGGAGCTCAGCGCCACCAGCCTCGCTGCGTTGAAAAAGGCGCTGGCGGCCTTTGCCCGGTAACCTTGCTTGCGCCATGTCCCTCACCCTTTTTCTCAACGGTGCTCGCGGCCGCATGGGCCAGGCCGTGACCCGGGCGGCAACCGAGGCTGGAATCCGCCTCGGGTTCGCCATTGACGCGGGCGACCCGATGCCCGCCAGCATCGAGACTTGCGATGTGATCGTGGATTTCAGCACGCCGGCCGCCACGGCGGCCTTGCTGCAGCTGGCGGTGAAGAACCGCAAACCCATCGTCATCGGGACGACGGGCCATGCTCCGGAAGAGAAACGGCGCTTGCTCGAGGTCGCCGGAGAAGTTCCCTGCGTCTGGGCCGGCAATTTCTCCGTCGGCGTAAACCTCTTGTTCCATCTCACCCAGCGCGCGGCCCATCTTCTCGACGAGAGCTACGACGCCGAGGTGGTGGAGATGCACCATCGTTTCAAGAAAGACGCTCCCAGTGGCACCGCGGCGCGTCTGGTCGAAATCATCCTGCAAGAGCGGAAGCTGACGGCGCAGGCGGTGCGGCACGGTCGCAACGGCATCACCGGTGAGCGCTCGTCGCGTGAAGTGGGCGTCCATTCCCTGCGCGGCGGCGACGTGGTGGGCGACCACACGGTCATCTTCGCGGCGTTGGGCGAGCGGCTCGAGCTCACTCACAAGACGTCGGACCGCGCGATCTTAGCCCGCGGTGCCCTGCGCGCCGCCCAATGGGTGGTAGCGCAACCGCCGGGGGTTTACGACATGCAGGATGTTTTGGGCCTGCGGGACGGAGCCTGATGATCACCAGCATCCAGGGGAAACTGGCCATGGTTTCGCCTCTCCTCGCCGTCGTGGAGCTCAATGGTCTCGGCTACGAGGTGTGCATCCCGACGACCACGGCGGAGAAACTGCCGGCGCCGGGCGACACCGTGCGGCTCCAGACGCACGTGGTTTATCGCGAGGATTCCCAGACGCTCTATGGTTTTACGACGATCGCCGAGCGGGACTTCTTCCGACTCCTGATTGAAAAAGTAACCGGAGTCGGCCCCAAGATGGCGCTCAGCGTGATGAGCCGGCTCTCATTACCGGTGCTTCAGGGTGCAATCGCCGCCGGCGATGTGGCCACCCTCGCCAAATGTCCGGGCATCGGCAAAAAAACGGCGGAGCGCCTGGTGATTGAACTCAAAGGCTTTTATGCCCCTGCCTCCGGCGCTTCCGCCGGGATGTCGGTTTCGGCGGCTGCCCCCGGAGGCGAGGTCGCGAATGCCCAACGGGACGCGGTGATGGCCCTCATGGCCCTGGGCTACAAGGCGGTGGACGCCGACAAGGTGGTCCGCCAAGCCTGGGTTTCGCTGGGGCCGGCGGCCACCACCGAGCAGTTGATCAAGAAAGCCCTGGGCTGAACTCTCTACTGACGCTGGAACTCCAGCGCGTTCCCCTCCTGACTGTCGCCCGGTTGCCGGGGGCGGAAAATCTTCGGGTTCTCCGGAGTCGCAGGATCGTGAGCAAAGACAAAATCCTCGATACTCGGGCGAGGAGTGGATTGAAGCGCAGGCGCGGCCAGCATGGGCAAGGAGACCCGGGCGAAGTCCGCGCCCGAAACTGCAAGGTACGACTTCCGGCTCACCGAAGGGGCGAGACGCAATCGTTGAGCGATGTATCCATCCGTGATGGGCAGGGCATGCATCCCGGCCGTTTCCAGATGGACCGGGATGCTGACGTCAGACGCCAACGCCGCTCCTGCCAGCGCGGGCACCGGCTGTGCGGTCGCCACGGCGGAGGTGGAAATTCTGGCGCCAGAGTGGAAAGCAATCTGCACTGCCACGAGAGCCACGCACGCAGCGGCGGCCGCTCCGACGGCGTAATACCCCCACTGGGAGCGGCGGGGCGCCTCGAATGCCACCACCCGTCCCGGTGTTCGCTCCACTTCGTTCCGGACTCGGTTCTGCTCAAGCGCCACCGCGCAGGCGCGATGCATCCGGCAATACTGGCCGTAGATCTTTCGTCGCCGCAGATCCTGCATGATCTCCTCTTCCAGCAACGACGCCTCCTCCGGTGAAATCTGATGGTCGATATAAAGGTTAAGGAGTTCGATAAACTTTGATTCTTTCATTTGAATTCATCTCCCATTTTGGCCCGCAGGCTCTCCCGGGCCCGGGCAATTCGACTCTTCACCGTGCCGACGCTGATGTGGAGAATCTCGGCAACCTCCTCGTAGGACAGGCTCTTGACATTGCGCAAAACCAGGATCTCGCGGTGCTTGGGGCTGAGTTTTTCCATGCACTCGGCGATCCGGTTGACAAATTCCTGGGTAACCGTGGCGTCCCCCGGCGTCTCCAGTTCCGCCGGAAAGATCTCCGCGAGCGTGGTTTCGCCCTCGGCTCCGACCGGCTGGTCAAAGGAGATCGTCTGGTCCCGCCGCCTCCGCCACCAATACCAGTAGCGGTTGCGCGCCAGGTTGGTGGCAATCTGGTAAAGCCACGTTGAAAATGCCGAGTCGCCCCGGAAATTAACGAGCCCGCGGTGTGCCCTGATGAACGTGTCCTGCGTCACCTCCTCCGCGTCCTGGGTGTTGCGCAAGAGCTGGTTGACCATCGAATAGATCCGAGCCCAATAGCGGGTGACCATCTGCTCGAAGGCAGACTGATCTCCTTGCTTGAAACGGTCCACCAGCAACCGGTCCAATGCGACGTCTTGGGCTTTCATGGACATACGTTCCACTCCGCTCTGATGGGCGTATCGTTGAATTGTTCCGAGTTTCTTGGGCTCCGGCGGCACGAGGTTGCGTAATGGCACAAACTAGTTCGGGGTCAAGAAAGGGGCTTGGGATCCACCACCTTTACTACATCGGACGCGGGGAAAAGTTCCAACACGTTTGCCGACGCAGGTTTGCCACCTTGGGGATCCTGCCGGACGACCGCCGGTCGCGGGAATGGTCATATCCGGAAGTCCGCAGGTTCCAGCCTCGCCGGATTTGCTTATCCGGACTCAGGCTGTCGGATTTCCTCCTCGAAACACACAAAATTCACAAACGAGTCCGGCCGCCCGGCTCAAAGCCCGCCGCTTTCAGCCTGGTCTTTGCAGAGCTTTCGTTTGACCCACGGATGCACACCAATAGCCACGAATTCCTGCATTCGATATCCGTGTAAATCCGTGTGATCCGTGGTTGTTGAATCTGCGTAAATCTGTGTAATCTGCGGATGCCACTCCGGCAGGATTGCCCATGCCATGAGGCGGTCAACTACATGAATCCGGCTGAACGTGGCTCGCAAAAGGTGGATTCGCTCACTATCCTCCAAATACCAAAAGCATTCATGAAACTACGCTATTAATTTCGGCCCGGGAGACTTCGCGCCGTTCGCCTTTTTCAAGGCGCGGTTTGGAACGGAAGGGCTGCCTTCCTCCATCGTCGTTGCTCTGCGGCATCCCGTCGCGACTCCGCGCATCGGCTACACGACCATCATGGCTGCGCAGTAGGCGGTAATCCTAACGATTTTACAGGAGGAAGCAGAGGCAGCAGAGTGATCGTCCGGTGAGAGGCTTGCCCAATCTGTGCCCGGTAGCGCGGGTGTCTGATGTCGCCCCGCCGTGCCCGGGGCTCGGTAGTCCCCAACGCGCACAGGGGTCTTCGGTAGCGCGCGTTATCCCTAACGCGCATAGAGTATTGGCGTCATCCTGTGATCGCACTAGGAAGCCTGCGCCACTTAGTCTGGCTGTCTGGAACTACCGCGGCCAGAGCCAGCCAAACGTCCCGGTTGTCAACCCGGCGTAGACCAATCCGTCCACCGTGGCTTTGATCGTCGTGCTCCAGGAACGGCGGTACCAGATCGACATCTGCCAGAGCGCGGCAGAATAGCCCAGGAATGACGTCACTCCGGCGATTCGGAATACCTTGGCATAGGCGCAGTATGGTAGTATAAGACCCCAGGGTCTCGCTGGTTGAGTATTTGGATAAGCCGAGGCAATTTGTGCGTATGGTAACGATGTCCGCGAAAGCCCTGGGCTTGATACTTTGCGGTGCCGTCGCGACGGCGGGCGCTGCCGATTTCCCGCCCCTGAGCGATACGACACCCACGGCGGAGCACTTCCCGGGCAAGTTCATCTGGGCGGATTTGTTCACCGTCGATCCGGCGGCGGCGCAAGCGTTTTACACCGGCCTCTTCGGATGGGAGGCGACAACGATCGAGCGCACGACGACTTCGGGCACGCATCCGTACATCGTATTGGCAAACGGCGGCGAACCCGTCGCAGGCATCGCCCGTCGGCCCTCGCGCCTGCCGGAAGCGGTCCACGGCCGTTGGGTGGGATATGTGTCCGTGCCTGATGTGGCCAAGGCGCTGGCGGCGGCGACGGCCGCGGGCGGACGCGTGCTGTTCCCCGCGAAGGATCTGCCGCGGCGCGGAACGCAGGCGATTCTTGCCGATCCCGAAGGTGCTGAACTCGGCGTGCTCCACTCCAGTTCCGGCGATCCGGGCGAATATGCGTCGGACACCGGTGATTTTGTCTGGGCGCAGCTTTTCGCAAGCGATCCCGCTGCCGAAGGCCGTTTTTGCGCCTCCGTCGCCGGCTGGGAGATCTTGCCCGACACCCGCAGCGATCGCCCAAACGTGTTTGTCCTCGCCAGCGGCGGTTATTCGCGCGCCGGCATGGTGCCGTTGCCCCCGCGACCGCAGGCGAAGCCCGGCTGGCTTTTGTTCATCCGAGTTAAGGACGTGAAGGCGGCCGCGGCGAAAGTGATCAGCCTCGGTGGCCGAGTCCTCGTCGCGCCGAGCGACGTTCCGACTGAATATTGGCGCGCAGTGGTCGCCGACCCAACGGGCGCCGTTATCGGTTTGGTGCAATTGCAGGAAGCGGGCAAACCCGAGGAGCAGCCATGAAGGCCGCCGCCAAACGTGTTTTCACTTTGCTCGCGCTCCCGGCGATCGCGTTGATTTTTGGGGGATGCGAGGGCGTCGTGATGTCAGGCCCTGGCTATACGCCGGTCTATGGCGACTACGGCTACGTCGGGCCCTGGGATAGCGGCAGGGTCGAAGTCGAAGGAGGCTACTTTGTGGCGCCACCCAACGGACGCTCGGACGGGGACCGCCATGGGGAAGATAGCCGCCGCCGGGATGCAGTCGCACCGGAGCGGAGTCGCACTCCGGAACCGCAAACCCCGGTTCAGCGCGCAGCCCCGGCCCAGCGTGCGGCACCGCGTCCGATCCCGTCGATTCCGAACAAATCTCGTCCGGCGCCCCAGCGCGAAAGCAACGACAAGAATAAGCATTGAGCACCCGGGCGCTGCCAGCCGGGTTTCGCTCCAATGAACATCCTTGATGCAGCGTTCGAGCAGTTCCAACCGGAGAACCGCCTATTTTTCCTAACGCCCACTGGATACGGCTTAGGGCATTGCCGCCAGTGAGAACCTGGCCGGTCGAGGAGTGGCAGGTATGGAGTTTGTCGACTCAGCAGGCGTCATGTTAATCGTTCCGGCGGATTGTCCGCATCGCGCTTGGTTGCCGAAACATTTCCGCACCCGGTGATTGGAGGTGCTGGTGGTCGGCTATATTTCAGGTGAAGCCGATCATGCCCGGCTAACGCAGCGGTACCATGGGGTCTTGCCCTACTGCGAAGCCGAATCGCGGCAGTTCTTGGTGGGCAAAGGCCCCATACCAGGGGTTGCAGCGGAGTGCTATCTTGCACCCATGAATCTACTGCTCCTTCTTCTTGTCCTGCTTCTTTTATTCGGCGGCGGCGGTTTTTATTTTGGGGGGCCCGTCATCGGCGGCAGCGGGCTTGGCCTAGTCGTGCTGATCTGCCTCATCGTCTATTTCATGGGCGGATTCCGTTCGAAAGCCTAGCAGGATGCGCCAATTGGCGCCCGTGCGAGCTTTGGTTCAATCTGCGCGCACACTCAAGCGAGCGCCACAAGAGTTGCCGAGGAAGGGTGGCAGCTGGGAAAACCCGACCCTCATTTTCAAATGGATGACGAGACGAGCAAGCTTCAAGCAAAGAGCAAACCGGTAGATCACCTATCAGTGGTCTGCTTTGGGGCATCAGCGGGCGGCTTCGAGGCGTATTGCACGATTCTTTCCCTCCTCCCGGCGGATACCGGGATGGCCTACATTATTGTACATCACCAAGCGGCGGACGGAAAATCACTCTTGGTCGAGATCCTCCCTCGCGTGACCAAGATGCC
>Ga0182027_10011342_pt1 | contig 12607 bp, 8 predicted proteins | sample 712E1DmetaG_FD_121300 | JGI IMG/M metagenome (GOLD analysis project Ga0182027, IMG submission 121300) | Permafrost microbial communities from Stordalen Mire, Sweden - 712E1D metaG (Illumina Assembly) | ecosystem: Environmental > Terrestrial > Soil > Wetlands > Permafrost | place: Sweden...
AAAAACCAGGTTGGCCGCGGGGCGCGCCGTATCGCTGACTTCGCGCGTTTTTAGGCCGATGCGCACCAGCCGGTGCTGGGGATTCCACGGGGCGGCGGCGACCTCCAGCGATGCCGCGAACGGCACATCGCCCGACGCCGGCGGCGCGTACTGGTACGGGAAATAATTTACCAGCTCCTCGATGCGCACCGCGTCGCGGGGCGGGCGCTCGCCGCGTTCGAGGAACCGGCGCAGGTTGGAGTAGCTCGCGGTATCGACGTCGAGGGCGAACGTCGAAAGTGGCTCCACCGCCACGGCGGCGAAATCGTTGTCGCGGATCTGGGCGTAGTCTTCGGTATTGAAAGGCGCCGGGCGGACGACGAGCGCGCCGAGCTTGATCCGCTGCTGCGGCATGGGTCGCGCCAGCAGATCCATGGAGCCGTACGGCACCGCACGATAGACAAAATTCTCATCCGGCGGATTGGAGCCGTACGGCACCGCGCGGTAGACAAAATTTTCGTCCGGCGGATAATAGTAGTATTGCGAGGTCGTTTGCGGCGCACTCTTCCAATCATACCGGTCAGCGGGAAGAGCCGAGCGCGCGCCAGAGAACGGCCCGCCCGGCAACGCGCCTGCGACGCCATTGACCAATCCACCGGTGGCGCCAAAGGTGCGGCCGCCGAGATTCGCCGCCAAGTCGCCGAAAGCCAGGTTGGGCGCCGGCGACCGCGGACCGAACGTATCGAATCCAAACGTCGTGGCGGGTCCGCCCCATCTTAGACCCAGCGACGCCGCAGACTGAGCAAAGCTCATGCCGGCCGGGCCATCGATGCGGTTGTTGAATCTTCTTCGCGGCGTCGCCTTGTTCAAATCGTTGTTTGCCGGGAGACGGGGCTCAACGCTCGGAGGTGCAGGCTCGAAGTTGTCCACATCCCCAAGGGAAGCACCGTAGTTCAATTGACTCGACGCCTGCCCCTGAGCGAGCCGTTCCGCACTCGCCGCGAGAGTGAGCGATGCGTTGACCGCCTTCGCCTGCATTATCCCGTTGGTCGTGATTGTCTGGTCGCCGGAACTCTGCCGGCCCGGGCGCACCGCAGTTCTGTTCAGCGCTACCGCGCCTCCGGTCCAGGCGCTGCCTGGCGCGTTCTCCGCGATGCGTCCGACCGGAGGAGTCATTATCGCAGCTTCCGGTTTCTCCAGGCGGGCATCGAAATGGATCAAGGCCGCAGCATCCGCCAATGTGCCAGCCGTGCCACCCGTCGGAGGTTCCTGGCCGATTGCCGCTGGGGTTTCGGGCCCGGAGGCGGTCGGCAATGCGGCCACCTGCACCTCCACGTAATGCTTCGGCTCCGATAAAACCCGCGGCTGCGTCTCATGCAGCACCACCATGACGGCAAAGCACGCCGCCGCGAGGCTGCCGATCACGAAATAGAGCGAGGGGAAACGCAGCAGCCTCGATTTCGTTCCACTCGCAATGTCCCATAGCGGCCCGCCGTCGAGTTTCTGCGGATCATGACCGGAGATGATCGCCGCGCTCTGCCATTGCGCGCCGTCGGCCGTCTGCCGTCCGCCCTCTGCCATCGGTCTTTCCCCGACCGCTTCCGCGGCCAGAGCCGTCTCGATCGACCGCGCGGTAGCCCGGATGGCGTCGACCGCGGAACGCAAGGCCGGATCGCCGCGCACCGCCACCGCCACCCGGGCAAGCTCTTCCCCTTCCAACTCGCCCAGCGCGTAGGCGGTCAGTCTCGGATCGTCCGGTAAAATCGTGTTTTCGTTCATGGCTTCATCTCCACTTCCCTTTCACTCACCCTCTCCCTTTCCCTTTCCCTTTCCCTTTCACTTTCACTTTCACTTTCACTCCTTCATTCGCCCTGCGCCGCCCACTCGCGCCGCAGCCGTTGCACGGCGGTGTGAATCAGAAAACCCACGTTGCCCGCCGACAGCTCCGTGATGCGGCTGATTTCCTTGTAGCTGAATCCGTTTTGAAACTTCAGGCGGATCACTTCCTGCTGGTTGGCCGGCAGCCGGTCGATGAGGCGCAACAACTGTTCGTGTGTCTCCTCGGCCTCCAGGATGCGCCCCGGGCGCGGCTCGTCGGCGCGTACGCGTTCCTCCTGCCCTGGGGCAAAACGTGTCATGCGATCCTCCTTGCGGATGACATCGAGCGCGCGGCGGCGGCAGACGGTGAACAGCCACTCGACCACATGGCCATCGACCGCCTGCGGCGGCTGCGCCATGAGGCGCACGAAAGCATCCTGCACGACGTCGCGGGCGCGGTCGGGATCGCCCAGCAGCCGCGTCGCATAATGCGTGAGCGCAGCTTGATGCTCGGCAATGGCTCGTTCCATGAATCCAACGTTTTCATGCGGTTGCTCCCCGGGAGTCGGGTTGGCGGGTGACATGGTTGTCGTTGGGTTAAACGCGCGGGCGCTCCTTTTCTTAGAAAAGATTTTTGCGTGCAGCGCGAGGCCGGGTTTTATTGCTTCAATATGCGCCATCGCCGGCTCGTTATCGCTCTCTGCCTTTTCGCCCTGGTCTTCGGTTTTGCCGGTTGCACACCCCGCGAGACTCCGGCCGAGGCCGGTCTCCGCACCAAAACCCTGCTGCTCGGTAATGGCGCCGAGCCCGCCGACCTCGATCCGCAGATCGATACCGCCTACACCGACATGAACATCCTGGTGGCGCTCTTCGAGGGGCTCACCACGCTGGACGAACTCACCGGCCAGCCCCAGCCCGGCATGGCGGAGCGCTGGGAAGCATCGCCCGACGGGCTCGAATGGACCTTCCATCTGCGCGCCGATGCCCGGTGGTCCAACGGCGATCCGCTCACGGCCGACGATTTTGTTTATTCCTTCCGCCGCATCCTCGCGCCCCGGCTTGCCTCGGAGTACGCCTACATGCTCAAGCCGCTGAAAAACGCCGAGGCGATCAACGCGGGCAAAATCACCGACCTCGCCGCGCTGGGAGTCCGCGCCGTCGATCCGCACACATTGGCGCTTACACTCGGGGAGCCATGCCCGTGGCTGCTCGCGCTCGCCGCACATCAGGCGTGGTTTCCCGTGCACCGCGCCACCATCGAGAAATTCGGCGGGATGGACCAGCGCGGCACCCGCTGGACGCGGCCCGGCAATTTCGTCGGTAACGGCGCGTTCGCGCTCAAGGAATGGACGCCCAACTCCCGCCTCATCGTCGAAAAGAACCCGTACTACTGGGACGCCGCGCACAACCGGCTCAACGCCGTCGTGTTCTTTCCCAACGAGGACATCGCCACCGACGAGCGGAACTTCCGCGCCGGTCAGCTTCACCTGACCTACGACCTGCCGCCCGAGAAAATCGCCACGTATCGCGACGAGGCGCCGCAATTCCTGCGCATCGACCCATTCCTCGAAACCTTCTACCTGCGTTTCAACGTCACCAAGCCGCCGCTCGACAACCTGAAAGTCCGACAGGCGCTCGCCCGGGCGCTCGATCGCGCCGCGATCTGCCGCTCCGTGCTGCGCGACAGCCGGGCGCCGGCCCACGCTTTTACTCCGCCCGGCACCGCCGGCTATACCGCCCAGGCAAATGTGCCCGACGACTTCGCCGCCGCACGCCGCCTCCTCGCCGCGGCGGGTTTCCCGGGTGGCAAAGGTTTCCCCACGCTCGAAGTGCAGATCAAAAACGACGACCTGCATCGCAGCGTGCTCGAAGCGATTCAGCAGATGTGGCGCCGCGAACTCGGCATCAACGTCGTGCTCGCGCCGCTCGAGCAGAAGACCTGGATCGCGAACCAGCAGGCGATGACCTACCAGATTTGCAGCTCGCGCTGGGCCGGCGATTACCTCGACCCCAACACGTTTCTCGACCTGTGGGTCACCAACGGCGGCAACAACCAGACCGGCTGGAGCAATCCCGGTTATGACCGCTTGATCGCCGAGGCCGCCCATACACTCGACACTGTCCGGCGGCAGGCGCTGCAGCAACAGGCCGAGGCGCTGCTGCTCGACGAAGTTCCGATCGTGCCGCTTTTTCACGGCGCCCGCATTTACCTCATCCATCCCGCCGTGCGAAACTGGCAGCCCACCCTCCTCGGCCTGCACCGGTACCAGTACGTGGAACTGGGCGACGCTCCGTAACGGCGCAATTCGTAGGGGCGTATTTCGTAGGGGCGCAATCTTGTTGCGCCCTCGGTATTGGAGGAAGGGCGCAGCAAGACTGCGCCCCTACGCTGATATCCGGCTGCTCATTCGCCGACCGCCAATCCCTCGGGGATTCGGTCAGCGATCCATTCGCGGGGCGGCGTGCCGTCGGGATTGAGTTGCCCGATGAATCCGAGAGCCTCCGGATGCGGCGCATACCAGTGCGGCCATAAGATCTTCGCCGGCAACAAACCGGCCCGGTACGGATTCAAGAACACGTACAGCCCGTACTCTTCCGGCATCTCTCCACTCCTCAACGAATGCTCGTAAAAATCGCGCTGCCAGACAAGTCCGGCTCCCGCCAGAGCGGAACGCGATTGGACCTTCCAACGGGCGATAACCCGACCGAGTGACAGGCGTGGTCCCAAGGCGAAAAGCCAATGCATGTGGTCGGGCATCACGGTAAAGGCGATCGTTGCGGTATCGTGGGACGAGTCTAGGTTCACCACCAGGGTGCGAAGCACGTCGGCGACGACTGGGTTTGTCAGCCCCGACCGCCGGTTCTGCGTACAGCACGTCACAAAATAGGTCGTGTCCGGCTGGGACCAACGATGCGCATGGAGCGCGCTAGTGCGACGCAAAGGCATGGGGGCGTTGCCAACGGTTCTGGCCGGCCCCGCGCCCTCTGCAAGCCTCGATCCGCACGGCCTCCTCCTATTCGTAGGGGCGCAGTCTTGCTGCGCCCTTCCCCTTTTCCGCCAATACCTAGGGCGCAACAAGATTGCGCCCCTACACGCTGCGCTTTGTCCATCCCAGGGCGCAGCAAGACTGCGCCCCTACGGGATCCCGGTCGACGTAACGCCCCTACGAGGATACCTCCACCGCGCCATCCCCCGGCCACCCTGACGCGCCGCCGTGCCACCTTGACCGCCCGCCCCATCGCGTCTCGCGTGTTGCCGAGGGAGCCGATCCGGGCTTAGCTTGGCGCGCCGCGTGCAACGGCAACCCACCATGGATTTTGCCAAACTCACTGTCATGTCGCGTCAGGCCGTCACCGATGCGCAAAACATCGCCCGTCGCCTCAATCACAGCGAAGTGGACACGTGGCACTTGCTGGCCGCCCTCCTCGGTCAGGAGAACGGCCTCGTGCCCGGCCTGCTCGAAAAGTTGAACATCACCGTCAGCGCGATGCAGCTCGCCGTCGACCGCGAGCTCGAACGTCTGCCCAAGGTCAGCGGCAGTGTCGATGCGTCGAAGATCTATGTCACCCAGGCGGTCAACGACGTCCTCACCCGCGCCGAGGTTGAAGCGCAGCAGCTCAAGGACGAGTTCGTCTCCGTCGAACACCTGTTTCTCGGCCTGCTCGAGCTCGCCAAGCCCGACGCGTTGAAAAAGCTCTTCCAGAGTTTCGGCCTCGACCGCGACACCGTGATGAAGGCGTTGCGCGAAGTGCGCGGCAACCAGCGCGTGACCACCGAGAATCCCGAGGCCACCTACAACGCCCTGGAGAAATACGGCATCGACCTCGTCGCCCAGGCCCGCAAGGGCAAGCTCGACCCGGTGATCGGCCGCGACGACGAGATCCGCCGCACCATCCGCATCCTCTCCCGCAAGACGAAGAACAATCCCGTGCTCATCGGCGAGCCCGGCGTCGGCAAGACCGCCATCGTCGAGGGCCTCGCCCAACGCATCCTCCGCGGCGACGTGCCCGAGGGTCTGAAGGACAAAAAGATTTTCTCCCTCGACATGGGCTCCCTCATCGCCGGCGCCAAGTTCCGCGGCGAGTTCGAGGAGCGGCTGAAGGCCGTGCTGCAGGAGATCAAGCAGAGCGACGGCCGCGTCCTGCTTTTCATCGACGAGCTCCACAACATCGTCGGCGCCGGCAAGGCCGAGGGCGCGATGGACGCCGGCAATCTCCTCAAACCCATGCTCGCCCGCGGCGAGCTGCACTGCATCGGCGCCACCACGCTCGACGAATACCGCCTGCACATCGAAAAGGACGCCGCGCTCGAACGCCGTTTCCAGCCGGTGCTGGTCGACCAGCCCAGCGTCGAAGACGCGATTTCCATCCTGCGCGGCCTGAAGGAACGCTACGAGCTGTTCCACGGCGTGCGCATCCAGGACGCCGCCCTCGTTTCCGCCGTCACGCTCTCCCATCGCTACATTTCCGACCGTTTTCTGCCCGACAAGGCGATCGATCTGGTCGACGAGGCGTGCGCGATGATCCGCACCGAGATGGACTCGCTGCCGCAGGAGCTCGACGAACTCACCCGCCGCGTGCTCCAGCTCGAAATCGAGGAGACCGCCCTCGCCCAGGAAAAGGACGACGCCAGCGCCCGCCGCCTCGTGGCGCTGCGGAAGGAATTGGCCGACGCCAAGGAAAAGGCGGCCGCGCTCCGGCTACAATGGGACAAGGAAAAGGCCTCGGTCGGGCGCGTCCGAAAGATTCGCGAAGACCTCGACGCCGCCCGCCTCGAAATGGAACGCGCCGAGCGCGCCTACGATCTCAACAAAATCGCCGAGCTCCGTCACGGCCGCATTCCGCAGCTCGAAGCCGAGCTCAAGAAACTCGAGAAGGCCGGCAACACGACGAAGCTCTTCAAGGAGGAGGTTACGCCGGAAGAAATCGCCGAGGTCGTGGCGAAATGGACCGGCGTGCCCGTTACGCGGCTCGTCGAGGGCGAAAAGGAAAAACTGCTGCGTCTCGAAGAAGTGCTGCACGAGCGCGTGATCGGCCAGGACGAGGCGGTGACGTTGGTCACCGAGGCGATTTTGCGCGCGCGTTCCGGCATCAAGGACCCGCGGCGCCCGGTCGGCAGTTTCCTGTTCCTCGGCCCCACCGGCGTGGGTAAGACCGAACTCGCGAAGACGCTCGCCGAAACGCTGTTCGACACCGAGGCCGCGATGGTGCGCATCGACATGTCGGAGTACATGGAGAAGCACTCCGTCTCGCGCCTCATCGGCGCCCCCCCTGGCTACGTCGGTTACGACGAGGGCGGCCAGCTCAGCGAAGCCGTGCGCCGCAAACCCTACTCCGTAGTGCTTTTCGACGAGGTGGAGAAGGCGCACCCCGACGTGTTCAACGTGCTCCTGCAGGTGCTCGACGACGGCCGCATCACCGATGCGCAGGGCCGCACGGTCGATTTCAAGAACACGATCGTCATCATGACGTCGAACATCGGCTCGCGCTTCCTGCTCGAAGGCGTGACGGGCGACACGATTTCCGAAAACGTCCGCGAAAGCGTGATGGCCGAGCTGCGCAAGACCTTCCGGCCGGAGTTTCTCAACCGCGTCGACGAAACGATCCTCTTCAAACCGCTCACGCTCGACGAAATCACCCTGATCGTCGACCTGCTCCTCGCCGATCTGAACAAGCGCCTCGCCGAGCGGCGCGTGACGGTGACGCTCGACAAGAAGGCCAAGGAGTGGGCGGCCGAGAAAGGCTACGATCCGGTCTTCGGCGCACGCCCGTTGAAACGTTTTCTCCAGCGCCAGATCGAGACCAAGCTCGCCCGCGCCCTGATCGCCGGCACCATCGCCGAAGGCAGCGAAGTGAAGTTCGCCGTCAAGGGCGACGAGCTGGTAATGAAGTGAGGCAGGATGATCGTTGGTGGAGCGCGTTGTCCCCGCTGCGCTTGTTGGAACCCAGAGCGATGAAAGCGCGTTGAGGTCAACGCGCTCCACCTCGAACAGTCTGCCGGCGTGGTCACCCCTTGCACCTGCACCGCGAGACATCGACTTGCCCTCATCGAGCAATGCGCCAAAGTTCGCTTCATGCCAATTGCCCCGACCACCGCCGTCGAAGAGCCGGTGGCCATGACGCCGGATGAGGAAAGCCGTCGTTCGTTGCGGGCCATGCGGCGCGCCTACGCCCGGGTCGTGCTCGAAAACAAGGCGTACGGCCTGCCGGTCATCCAATGGCGCGAGGGCCGCGGCATGGTGGAGGTGCCAGCAGAGCAGCTTGAGCCATTCGCGCGACGCATTCTCGAAGTTGATGGCGATCCGCTACCCGAGGAAGAGGAGCGCGCCTTGCTCGCCGGGTTGACCGTGTAGGGGGGGGGGAAGCAGGGGCGCGCCTGCTGAAGCGACTTCTTCAACGCCAGATCGAAACCAACCTCGTCCGCGCCCTCATTGAGGGCACCGCCGCTAAAGGCAGCGAGGTGAAGTTCGCGATCGAGGGCGACGAGCTGGTAATGAAGTGATCCAAGATGCTCATTGGTGGAGCGCGTTGTCCCCAACGCGCTAGCCGGGCCCGGCCGGAGAAGAAGCGCCTTGAGGACAAGGCGCTCCACCACAGACAGTCTGCCTGCGCAGTCACCCATTGCGCTTGCATCACGAGATTCCGAGGTGGAGTGCGTTGTCCCCAACGCGCTAGCCGGGCCCGGCCGGAGAAGAAGCGCCTTGAGGACAAGGCGCTCCACCTCAGACTGTCGTTATGAGCGACTACCCCTTGCGCCTGCTCCACGAAACACCCGGCTGGGTAAAGGCTGGCGAGTTGTTCCATGTTCGAATCCGGACTGCTCCAGAGCAGAAGCTGCCGCTCACCGCGCCTGCGCTTTCGGCTGATTTACTCGCCGCCGCCCGAAACTACCACGAACGGGGTTACTGGTGGTGCGATCTGATTCTGCTCATGCCAGACCATGTTCATGCGCTGCTGGCCTTCCCTCGCGAGGCCGATATGTCCGTCGTCGTGCGCAATTGGAAGCGGGGCACCGCCCGGTTTCACGGCGTCAGTTGGCAGAGGAACTATTTCGATCATCGCATCCGTCACGGCAAGGAAGCCAACGAGACGTGGTGGTACATCCGCCGCAATCCTCTGGTGAAAAACCTGTGCGCCGCCGAAGACGCGTGGCCTCATTGGTGGAGCGCGTTGTCCCCAACGCGCTGGCCGGGACTGGCAGTGGGAAAAGCGCCTTGAGGACAAGTCGCGCCACCTCGGACTGCCGAATTGCGTAGTCACCCATTGCGCTTGCATCACGTGCCTCCGGGGTGGAGCGCGTTGTCCCCAACGCGCTGGTTCGACATGGTCCCGGTAAAAGCGCCTTGGGGACAAGGCGCTCCACCTCGGCGGAATCACTTCACGCCTTGGCCGTAAGGACGGTGCGGAAGATCTCGACCGATTTCGCCAGCTCTTCGCACGTGGCGTTGAGCGGCGGGAGCAGCCGCACGACGTTGCCGCCGGCTGACGGCGTCAGCAGGCCTTTTTCGCGCAGCGCGGCGACATACGGCGCCGGGTCGCTGGCGAGCTGCACGCCCATCATGAAACCGCGCCCACGGACGCCGCGCACCTGCTGCGGAAAATCGCGTACCAGTGCCTGCAACGCCGCGTGCCAGGCCACGCTTTCCTTTTGAACATGCACCAGCAGTTTTTCCTGCTCGATCACGTCGAGCACGGCCAGCGCCGCAGCACAGGCGAGCGGCGTGCCGCCGAAGGTCGTGCCATGCATGCCGGCGTGGAAAAGATCGGCCGCATTTTCGCGCACCCACATCGCCCCGATCGGGAACCCGCCGCCCAGGCCCTTGGCCATGGCGATGGCGTCCGGCTGGATGCCAGCGTCCTCGAAAGCGTAGAATTTGCCCGTACGGCCGATGCCGCTCTGCACCTCGTCGAGCAGGAGCAATAGATTGCGCCGGTTGCACAGTTCGCGCAGCCCATGCAGGAACTCGCCCGTGGCGGGCACGACGCCGCTCTCGCCCTGGATCGTCTCGACGAGAATCGCGCAGGTGTCGTCGTCCACCAGACTGGCGAAGCTCGCGAGATTGTTGAATTCGCCGAAGACGAAACCCGGCACCAGCGGACGGAAATGCTTCTGGATCTTCTCCTGCGGCGTGGCGCTCATGCTACCGTAGGTGCGGCCGTGAAAGGCGTTTTGGGCGCAGACGATCTTGTAGCACTTGCCCTCCACGCCGCCGGCCTTCTTCTCGCCGTGCAGCCGCGCGAGCTTGATCAACGCCTCGTTGGCCTCGGCCCCGCTATTGCAGAAAAATACCCGGCCTGGCCCGGCGTAGCCGACCAGCCGGCGCGCGAGCTCGGCCTGGTTGGGATTGCGGAAGAGATTGCTGACATGGATCAGCTCCCCCGCCTGCCGCTGCACCGCCGCCACCCAATGCGGATGGCAGTGGCCCAGCGCGTTCACCGCAATGCCCGAGGTGAAATCGAGGTAGCACTGGCCCTGGTCGTCCCACACCTGTGCGCCGCGACCGCGCACCAGCGTGATCGGGGCGCGCGCATAATTTTGCAGCACGTGCGCATCGTAAAGATCGGCGGCGTTGGTGCGGGTGAGAGTCGGTTCCATGGATTTTCGATTTTGGATTTCGGATTTTCGATTTTCGGACTTCGGATGTCGGTTTTCGCTTTTGGCTTCTCGCTTTCTATTAACGGCACATCGCTGAGGGCCAGACGGAGACTGCGGGCACAAATCGAAAATCAAAATTCCAAAATCTAAAATCCGATCAGCCGTGCACGATCTCCGTGCCGATGCCCTGGTCGGTGAAAATCTCGAGCAGCAGGCTGTGCGGCAGGCGGCCATCGATCAAATGCACGCGTTGCACGCCTTCCTGCAACGCCCGGATGGCACTGCCCACCTTCGGGCGCATGCCCTTGTCGATCACGCCCTTCTTTTTCAGGTCGTCGACCTGGCTGATTTTCAGCGTGGAGATGAGCGTGGTGGGATCGGGCGGACTGGCGAGCAGGCCGGGCACGTCGCTCATATAGACGAGGCGGCGGGCGCGCAGCGCGCTGGCCACGCGGCCGGCGGCGAGGTCGGCGTTCACGTTGTAGGTCTTGCCGTCGTAGCCTTCGGCCACGGGAGAAATCACCGGGACGAAACCGTCGGCGATTTCCTTCTTGATCAACTTCACCTTCACCTCGTTGACGTCGCCCACGAAGCCGAGATCGACCGGATTGCCGTCGTCGTCGACGACGAGCTTGTGGCAAAGCAGCACGGTGTCGCCCGGCAGGCCCTTGGGTTTGCCATGGGCGAGCGCGATGGCGTCGCACACGTCTTTGTTGACCACCTCGTCGAGGGTGCGTTTCACGATCTGCACGGCCGCCTCGTCGGTGACGCGCAGGCCGTTGACGAAGGTGGCTTTCAAGCCGGACTCCTCCATGGCCCGGGTGATCGCCTTGCCGCCGCCATGAACCACGACCACGTTGATGCCGACGGCGGCGAGAAACGCGAGGTCGTACGCCACGCGGTTGCGGATCGCGGGATCGGGATCGTCCATGAAGCTGCCGCCATATTTGACGACGAACGTGGAGCCGTGGAAATCCTGGATATAGGGCAGCGCCTCGAGGAGGACTTTGGCCTTGGCGGTGATCTCTTCGACGTTCATAGGCCGTCAAAACACGCGGCCGGCGGCCAGGAGGAGAAGCAGCTGGAAGAAGAATTTTTCACGCGATGAGCAAAGTGAGCAGATGCTTTAGTGCACTCCTCGGGCGCATTTCCACAAAAATATGCGACCGGCGTGAAAAATCCCGCGCGGCAAAAAACGGCCCGCGCGCAAAATTCGGCTTCACTTGCAGGCGCGGGCAGCCCACTTGTGCTCGTCGTGCCCAGTACTTCCCTCACCTTCAAGTCGCGCGCCGCGCATCGGGCGTGGCTCGCGCAGCAAGCTCCTTTGCCGGGCGGTTTCCGCGTCGGCACCACCCGTTTCGACTTCACGCCGCGCGAGGCGCCGAAGCCGGCGACAATGACCCTCACGCTTGTTGCGCTCGACCGGCCGGCGCCCGATTTCGCCGCGGTGTTCACGAAGAACGCATTTCCCGGCGCCCCGGTGATCGTCGGCCGGCGGCGCCTTGGCGAGCCCGCGCTCGGCGCGATCCTGGTGAACAATAAAATCTCCAACGTCTGCGCGCCCGGCGGCGTGGAGGCCGCGGAACGCGTCTCGGCCGAGCTGGCGAAGCTGCTCGGAATCGAGGCGACGCAAGTGCTGCCGAGCTCGACCGGCGTGATCGGCTGGAGCCTGCCCGTCGAGGCGATGCTCGCGGCGCTGCCCCAGGCCGTGGCCGGACTGAAGGCCGGTTCGGTGCTGCCGGCGGCCGAGGGCATCGTGACGACCGATCTTTATCCGAAAATCCGCTGCGCCATCGTCGGCGACGGGCGGATTGTCGGCATCGCCAAGGGCGCCGGCATGATCGAGCCGAACATGGCGACGATGCTCGTTTACATCCTCACCGACCTCGTCGTGCCGCGCTCCACGCTGCGGGCGCTGCTGGCGCGCGCCGTCGACGGAACCTTCAATTGCATCTCGATCGACAGCGACACGAGCACGTCGGACACCGTGGTGGCGGTGTCGTCGGGCCAGGTGCCCTGCCCCAACCTCGCGGCCTTCGAAGTGGCGCTCACGGCGGTATGCCGCGATCTCGCCGAGGACGTGGTGCGCAACGGCGAAGGGGTGCGCCATGTGATGCGGGTGCAGGTGACCCATGCCCCCAGCGCCGCCCTCGCGCGGTCGCTGGGGAAGGCGATCGTCAACGCACCGCTCTTCAAGTGCGCCGTGGCGGGCAA
>Ga0182027_10011343_pt1 | contig 12606 bp, 6 predicted proteins | sample 712E1DmetaG_FD_121300 | JGI IMG/M metagenome (GOLD analysis project Ga0182027, IMG submission 121300) | Permafrost microbial communities from Stordalen Mire, Sweden - 712E1D metaG (Illumina Assembly) | ecosystem: Environmental > Terrestrial > Soil > Wetlands > Permafrost | place: Sweden...
CCCGGTCCGTTTATTACCTGCGGTGCAGTTTTATAATAATCCGTATAATATGCAATTACATTTTCTGTCCCGGCAAGATTGTAAAAAGGATGGTCCTTCCCTACTTCTCTTAATTTAACTTCTGCTTTCCCCTGGCTGAATGATGCTATATACCTGAGCCGGCAGTTTTTTGCATCGGCTTCATTATAGATCTTACTAAAAATATCATCCAGTTCTGGAAGCCGTCTAAGGAATTCCTCGGCTGAGGATATCTTCCTGAATTCAGGCGGAATTAGATTTTGAACCTTTATATCGCTCAGCTCCATTTTAAATCCTGCTTCCCTTATGAGTATTAATATCTTCCTCGCTGAGTCAGTCCCTTTTAAATCTTCCCTTACATCCGGTTCAGAATATCCTTTGTCTTTTGCTTCCTTCAAAATTCGCGAAAACTTCTTTTCTGAAGTCATGTTATTAAACAGAAAACTTAAAGTCCCTGAAAGCACCCCTTCGATCTTTATTATTTTATCCCCGGCTCTCTTCAAATCGTTCATTGTTGAAATTACAGGAAGTGCTGCAGCAACATTTGTTTCATAAAGAAATTTCAGATTATTCCTTGAGGCTGTTTCTTTAAGATCCGAATAATATTGATAACTGCGGGTTGTCGCTCTCTTATTGGCTGCAACAATGTGAATACCTTTTTTCAGAATATCAAGATATAGTTCCGCTGTTGCATCGCTTGCAGTGCAGTCAACAAAAACCGAGTTGCGATAATTAATGCTCTTAATCTTTTCAATGAATTTCTCCAAATCAGCCGTTTCTCCCTTCATCAACAAATCATTTGAAAGATTATCGGAAATAATTTCTTTCTCACCGATTATCATTTTCCTGGAATTTATTACTCCGTGAAGTCTTATCCGGTGGTACAAATCAGGATTTAATTTAATAAGTCCAACCAGCTCAGATCCAACGGATCCGTATCCGGCTAAATAAAGCTGTATCGGTTCCGGTTTTCCGGCGGAGAAAAACTTATGATGAATCACATTTATTGCCTTCAGTTCATCCTTGGCCGATATTACCGCGGAAATATTTAATTCTGAAGATCCCTGTGCTATCGCAGATATATTAATAAAATTATCACCAAGTGCACTGAAAAATTTTCCCGCTATCCCTACGGTGTTCCTCATGTGTTTTCCAACTACAGCTATAACTGAAAAATCAGGTTCAACTATTATTCTATTTATAATCTCCATTTTTATTTCATATGCAAGTTCCTTTTCAAGAGCTGATCTTGCAATCGAACTGTCTGCCGGTAAAACCGCAAGGCAGATTGAATGTTCTGAAGAAGACTGTGTAATAAGAATAATACTGATATTATGTCTTGCCAATGAAGAGAAAACCCTCTGCGCAATTCCGGCAACCCCTATCATTCCACTCCCTTCAATTCTTATTAAATTAATATTATCAATCGAAGAGATTCCCTTAATAGGATAATCCGAATCTGTTTTTGCACTAATCGCCGTTCCCGGGAAAGATGGATTGAATGTGTTCTTTATTATCACCGGAATTTTTTTAACTGCTGCCGGATGAATGGTCGGCGGATAAATCACCTTTGCTCCAAAATGAGAAAGCTCCATTGCTTCTTCATAATTCATGTTAGTTATTGGAAAGGAATCCCTGACTTTCTTTGGGTCTGCCGTAAGCACTCCGTTAACATCTGTCCATATTTCAATAGATCTCACTCCCAGTGCCGCACCTATTATTGAAACCGTATAATCGGAACCGCCCCTGCCTAGTGTTGTGGTTTCATTATCCAGAGTCGAAGCAATAAACCCCGTTATAATTTGAAGTTTTTTGTTCTGGCTGAAATATTCCTTTATGTTTTTATTTGTAATATCAATTAACACATGGGCTGTTCCGAAATTATTATCGCTTTTAATTACTCTCCTTGCGTCAAGAAAATCATTATCAACTTTGTTCTCAAGGAAAGCATAGCTTATAATAATATTTGAAAGCATTTCCCCGAAACTCTGTATGAAATCAAGGGTCTTTGCAGAGAGTTCTTTTACAAGATATACCCCCTTAAGTATTTCCTCAAGATCACTCAAAAGCATGTTTACCGATGCTTCCGTCTGAGTATGAATCCTGGAAGAAAGCAATTCATCAACTATTGTAAAATGTCTCTCTTTTAATTTCTTAAACTCATTAAGATATAATTCGTTTCTGCCCGCCGCCATCTTACTTATTCTATTAAGATCATCTGTAACTCCCTGGAATGCGGAGAAAACCACACCGGCAATTTTGTTGGTCTTGATGTCTTTTTTAACAATACTGATAACGTTTTTTATTCTTTCAGCATCACGTACAGATGATCCGCCAAATTTTAAAATCTTCATATTTAACCTTAACTTAAATTAACCCTTCTGGATTCACTTATAAAAATGTAGCTTTTTAGAGTATGTCCATTAATAAATACCTGTAAACTGCAATTTATGTAAAATGATGAAAACATGAAACCTATGCGATTGGTGTACTTCCCATTTCCCCTGACTTTTTAATCTAATAATTCAGAACTAGTTACTGATCTGCGCATTTAAAGCGCATTTTCATTACTTCACAAATCTATATCTTCACTTACTTCCTGGGAATTTCCTTAAGCTTTTCTGTCAACTGGTCTATATGATGTATCAGAACGGGCAGACACTGCGGACAAATCCAGGCGGGTGTTCCGGAATAAGTTAACTGAACTAGCGGAACCTCTTTTTCGTCTTTACCACAATTGAAGCATTGATAATTTTCTGTTTCTTTATTCATTGTTCTCTCTTTTTAATATTTTTGCAAACCTACTTAAATAAATTGTGATTGCAATAATTCATATATCTACTTAATCAAGCGAATGATTTATCGGAAGCTGGATAAAAAACTCAGCCCCCTTTCCTTCTTTATTTTCAGCCCAAATTTTACCTTTGTGTAATTCGATTATATCTTTAACAATAGAAAGACCTAATCCCGTTGAGGACTCCCCATCTGTTGGTCTGGCGGATAACCGCTGGTACCGCATAAACATCTTTCCCAAATCTTCATCTGTTAATCCCTGACCTTCATCTCTTACCTTAATAAGAATGTTGTCGCCGTTTTTTTCTGTTGACACATATATATTCTTTGCTAATGGTGAATATTTAATGGCATTATTTATAATATTATCAATTGCAATTTTGAGCCAGTGATCATCAGCCGTTACAATATAATCTTCCTGCAAATTTATGTTCAATAATTGTCTTTTTTGAAGAGCCCGGCTGCTGTTATTTTCAACAACCTCCTTAATAATTTCATTAATAGAAATATTTTTCATGTCCAGATTGAGGTTTTTGGATTCAATCGCTGCAGCATCCAGAATTCCATTAATGTGCTTCAGCATATCTTTGGATGAATGATAAATCAATCTGCCCATATTTTTAATATCGCTCTTCTCCGCTTCCTCCTGAATAATTTCGGCTAATCCGATTATAGAATGCAGGGGGTTCTTTAAATCATGACTAGTAATACTTAGCATATGGCTCCTCTGTTCAGTAGCCTCCTCCAGTAATCGGTTTGTTCGTTCGCTCTCTTCCAGAAGTCTTTCTGTTTTCTCCTTTGCTTCCCTTAAATCTATAGTCCGTTGATTTACTAAATCCGTTAGAAGAACCTCTCTTTTATGATGTCTTTTCAATCTCCAAACTATTATTAAAAATATCAGATACGCTATAATACAGGCAAGTATAATTATATATAAAATAATCATCAAATATGAAAAGTACCAATGCGGAACTATCCTGATTGGATAATCAACAATGTTGCTCCAGTATAATTCCGGACTTTTCGCCTCAATCTGAAGCACATATTCCCCTGCCGGTAAACCATACAAATTAATGGTATTAAGATGATTTGGAGCAGACCATGCAGAATCAAAACCGATTAATCGGTACCTGAACAGTACCCTGTCGGAAGGATAACAAAGTGAGATAAAAGAACCTGTTAAGATTGATCCTGATAAAAATTCATGCTTGTCCGGATAATTATCCGGAAGTTCTTTTCCACCTATCATTATGTTTGAAAAAAATGGATTCGGTGTCTTTGATATGGTGTTTATTTTTGACTGCCAGTTGCATACTCCGTTAGCCGTTGCAGCCCAAAGATTCCCTTCTGAATCTTCTTTTAGCCCCTGAAATATTATTGATGAGTTAGTTAAACCGTCCTGTTTGTCAAAATAAATAGAATCATTCCTGCTCAGATAAAGTATTCCCTTATCAGTCCCTAACCACGTTTTATCTTTATCAAATAGTATTGCCTTGGTAATTTTACTCCCAAAAAAAGATGGGGTCAAATAGGTTGTGATATTTTGATTCTCATAAAGCAGTACGCCTATGCTTGTTGCAAGAAGCATTTTGTCCGTACCAATAAACTGTAAATCAAATATCTGAATCTGTGTGTTTGCACGGTTATTATATTTAGGAACAAGATTTACAAATTTATTGGCTTGAATGTCAAACCTGAAAAGGAATGAATTAATGCCATATCCCGCGCAATAAATTACTCCATCTTTAGATTGTTTGAAGAAGTTCACATAATCGGCATCATCAAACTTAAAATTAAAAAATTCCGTTTTGAATTTAGGGCTGACCCTTATTATCTGCCTTCTTTTTCCTAGCCACGCCCATAGATATCCTTTGTTATCGGCAAATAATGAATTTAACCGGTCATCCATAAGATGGTATGAAAATATAACCTTAAAAGAATTTTTATCACGATATTCAAGCCGGTTATCCCTGTATGAAATCCAGAAACCGGCAGGAGCTATTGCAAAAGATAAAATCCTGGCACCGCTAAGTGTGCTTAACTTAACAGGAATATGTTTGTCTCCATTATTTTCTATCTTGTATAATGCGGATTCATCTGAATAATAAATTGTCTTGTTCTTGTCACTAAGTAACTGCTGAATAAATTTCCCCCGCGGAATTGGTTCATAGTCGGTAACCAGACTTCCAAAAAATGTTTTCTTCATCATCGCGATCCCATCGTCAGAAGCAGCCCATAAATTATTCTGCTTATCTATAAATAAACTTTTAATTGATGAAAATATCAGGGGTTTGTATTTAATCAGCGAAAATAATTTACCTGAATAAAGCCCGTCATCCCATGTCCCGACAAAAAGATCATTGTCTTTATTTATTGCTATTGATGATATCTGTTGAAGGTCATTAATTTTATTGAATTTTAATTGGCCTGAGAATAATTCAGCCAGGTACAAACCATCAGACGTACCTATCAGAAATGAATTCCCGGAATAACTTAACAAAGCATTAATCGAAAAACCGGGTTTCGGATTGATAAAGGGAATCTGATTAAAATTTTGCTTTTTCTCATCATATACAAAAAGATAACCATTCAATGAGGATGCAAAAATTTTGTGCCCTGCTAATTCTACTAATGAAAAAGACCTGAAGTAACTGTCGGCATGATATTTCTCTTCAAATCCAACCTTGTGAAATATTCCGTTTTGCAGAATAGAAATGCCGCTAAGGTCACTTATCCATAAGCTACCGGAACTGTCTTCAAATAGATGCTTTGGATAGTATAACTTTTCAGATGACTGCTGCCTGCTTGATTGTATTATCTGCTGATAATGGAAAACTCCGTTCTGTTCAGCAAAATTACCAATACCAAAATCGGAAACAACTTTAATCCTGTTGTCTACTCCCTTCATCACTTCTTTTACATAAAGTGATGGAAGTGCATTCTGGAAATTAATAAATGTGCTCCCGTCAAAACGTGAAAGCCCGGCATCCGTTGCTATCCAGATATACCCGTCTTCGTCCTGTGAGATACTTTTGGCAAGATTACTTACGAGTCCATTCTCATTATTATATATGTAGGTAACCATATTTTGCGAATACACAAACTGATTTAAAAAGATCAGAAGGGCTACAAATAACGTTGATGAACAATATTTGTTATTCATTAGTTCCCCGTATACAAATGGTCGTAATAATGTCATCCATGACAAGGATAATCAAATTGTCTTAATTTGGTAAATGTTAAAAAAATCTTCTTCTTAAGTCTATGATAAAAGATTATTGATTCTTTCACTGTATTAAATATTTATTTGTATAATTTACATATAATTAATATCGTTTTAAACATTAAAACCCGCAAAAATTTTTACCTGATTAGCCGGCAATATTATTCAACACCTTTTCATCAAAAAATATATTTTCCCTGACCTGATAATTCTCTATTTTTAGTATTACAGTAATTTATTTGATAACATACATTTAATAAACATGAAAAAAACAAATGTTCTTTTAACCCTCCTTTTTCTTTTCATTTTTTCAGAGGCAATTTTACCTCAGGAAAATGATTTTTTAACAAAAACCATTGATAAAAATGTGAAACCCGGTGAGAATTTCTTCATGTATGCGACGGGTTCATGGATGAAAAACAATCCTATCCCTGAATCTGAACGTGCCTGGGGTATCGGCAATCTTGTTCAGGAAGAAACCTATTCGAGATTAAAATCTATTCTTGAGGGGGCTGCGTCCCAAAAATATAAAAATGGAACAAGTGAACAGAAGATCGGAGATTTCTATTTCACCGGTATGGATACGGTCTCTATCGAGAAACAAGGCATTTCTCCGTTAAAACCAGAGTTTAACAGAATTAATGCAATACTTGATAAAAAAGAATTGCTGAATGTTACTGCTCTTCTGCAAACATATGGCGTTGATGCAATGTTTGGCAATTTTGTCGGACAGGATCAGAAAAATAGTGATCAGTGGGCTCTGTATCTGTGGCAGGGCGGACTTGGACTCCCTAATAGGGAATATTATTTCAGAAACGATTCCAGAACTGAAGATATAAGAACTGAATATCACAAACACCTTGCCAAAATGTTCATCCTGCTTGGTGAGGATCCTATAAAGGCAAATATTGATGAAAAAGCCGCTTACCAGATAGAGTTTTTCCTTGCAGATTCCTCTCGCAAACTTGAAGACCTGCGTGACCCCTATGAAAATTATAATAAAATGACTGTCGCTGAACTTCAATTGCTGACTCCCGATATAAATTGGAAATCAGTTTTTGACAAAATCGGCATTAAAAAACTTGATAACGTTATAGTGGGTCAGCCGGAATTCTTCCGACAATTGAATGCCGCTGTAAAGAAATTCAATGTCGACCAGTGGAGAGCTTACCTCAAATGGGCTTTGATTAATTCATTCGCAGATCGACTCAGTTCCTCCTTTAATGACGAAAGTTTCCACTTCAGATCAACTGTTATGAACGGGGTGCTTAAACAAAGACCAAGATGGAAAAGAGTGCAGGATTATACTGAAAGTGCAATGGGTGAACTTTTAGGACAGGTGTATGTGAAAAATTATTGCTCCCCTAAAGTTAAACTACGTTATGAAACTTTAGTAAATAATATGATTGAGTCTTTCAGGGAAAGAATGAAAAAACTTGACTGGATGAGCAAGGAAACTAAGGAAAAAGCATTAATTAAATTAGATGCTATTACTAAAAAAGTCTGTTATCCGGATAAATGGAAAGATTTTTCGAAGCTTGTAATCAACCGTGTTTCGTTTGTAAAGAATTCTATAGAAACCCGCCTGTTCTGGTTTAATAGGGATATAAATAAACTAGGCCATCCGGTTGACAGAACTGAATGGGATATGACTCCCCAGACTTATAATGCATATTATAATCCGTCAAATAATGAAATTGTCCTCCCATACGCTGGTTTTGTTGTCCCCGGTGTTCCTGATTCTCTTCTTGATGATGCTTTCGTTTATTCTTATGCCGGAGCATCAACCATGGGGCATGAAATGACTCATGGCTTTGATGATGAAGGAAGACAATATGATCCCAAAGGAAATCTTCAAAACTGGTGGACTGATGATGATGTTAAAAAGTTTACAACCAAATCAGGTTTAATGATTGAACAATTTAATAATTATGTCGTCCTTGACAGTATGCATATCAACGGAAAAGCTACACTTGGCGAAAATATTGCTGACCTTGGGGGTCTTGTAATTGGTTACGATGCCTTCAAAAAAACTGACCAGTACATGGAGGGAAAGAAAATATGCGGTTATACCCCTGGTCAAAGATTTTGGCTCGGATATGCCTATTCATGGCTTGGGCACCAAAGAGATGCTTCGCTGGCACAAAGAGTCCTGACCGATGTCCATTCGCCGAATTTCCTTCGCGTGAACGGACCATTAAGTGATATTGTTTATTTTTATAACGATTTTGAAATAAAACCGGGTGATAAATTATATCTGCCGGAAGATAAAAGAGTAAAGATCTGGTAATCCATTTAAAAAAGCTGCCTGATAAACAGCTTTAAAAATTGGCCTGGTTGAACTATTGGGAGGGTAGTATCAAATCCTTCAACCAGGCCATCAGTACTTTTGATTGTACCTTAATTTGTATAAACCTGAAATGGGCTTACTGGTCTGAGGTTTTGAACAGGTTGCTGTTTAAAATTATATTCATACTGCATCTGTTGATATTGTTGAACAGGCACTTTAAGATATTGAACAGGAGCTGGTTTCGGTTGGTGATATTGCTGAGTCTGAAAATTTTGTATTGGAACTTTGCTGGTTTGCTTGTTACTTACTTTGTAAGCTATAAAAGAAACAGAAAATACTAGAAACAAACCCCCCAGTACTATGAACAGTCCAGCAAATACTATCGAATTTAAATCCATTCGGCCCTCCCAAAAAGATTAATTTATAAATGTTTAATTATTGTATGAACACTTTTTTCAACCACCCCCACGGCAGTTGAACTATCTTACAGCGTAAATATATATTGTTATTTTTGGTTGTTAATATTGTTTTCTCTAAGCGGTCGAATTAAACGATAAATGTATTAAAATAAAAAATGACTTAGAATGAAATACATTTTAAACATCTAATTTCCTCTTTTTTGTTGTTTCTAACGGTTTTGAATGTTGCAGGTCCATTGATTCCAAGTTTTGCAAATGCTTGATGTTCCGGTAAAAACTGCATCTGCAGCTTCCATTTTGATACTTTCCGGTACCTGATTGTTATCGAGACTTACTGTAAATTCGGTTTGAAGTATTTTACACATGATAATAATCATATTAAAATAGTAAAAAATTGTAATTTCATTTATATTGCCCCAGATAAAAATCTATGAATTCTATGAGTTTTATAAATGTCATTGAAATTAACCGTTTTCTTCCTGCTCTTGTTTACTGATTTAGACTTGTGCTGGAATAATTAATTTAATTAAAAAAGGAAATGAAACGAATAATAATTATAGTGTTCTTCTTAATAACACTCTCCGTTGCTTCTGAGGCGCAGAGTATCGGAATTACTTTGGGAGGCGGTTTTTTCAGTGGCAATTCACCTGATATTTCTTCTTTCACTTCTTCCATTTTTCTTAATTCCCCTCCATTATTTAATGATGCGTTTTCGCTAAGACTTAGTTTTTTATACAGCGCAGATTATAATCAACTGCTGCCAAATTCAACAAATCAATACAACCCTTCTATCAAAGGAATCAATTTAAAAGGAATCTTTACTCAGGAGATGCTGTCTGCTTATTATCTTGATGAAGGAATAGGAGTCTTATTTTTAGATGATAGAATATTTAGCGGCATTGATGCTACTGATTATGGTATTGTTATTTCTTTTGGCGCCGGAGTGGACATGCTTAAAGGATCTTCCCACAAAGTCCGTATCGGAGCAGAAACTGATTACGCATTTACTTTTAACAATACTTACGCGAAATATTTTTCCATTCATTTAATTGGACAATATTTCTTTTAATACCTCCGTATTGGAACGAGTAAACCCTTAAATTATTTAGGGAGTTTCCCTTCCTCAATTTCTTTAACCAGACGGTCCGCTTTGTAAATCTTTTTTAATGCTTCTGTTATTCCTTTCGGATGTACTGCTATAGCCCTGTTATCTGAGGCATCATAAATAAATTCTCCCGGCAAACTCTGAATGTTACCATCAAAAGCCAGCCCCACAATTTCTCCTTTTTCATTTATTAAAGGACTGCCTGAATTGCCCCCGATTATATCATTAGTCGCTGAAAAATTAAATGGAATTGAAAGATCCAAATCTGCCGGTGGGGTTTTCCATCTCTCCGGTAGACTCCATGGGATTTTTTTGTTGAAAGAATAATACCTGTCATACATTCCATAAAATGTGGTAAATGGGGGTACAAAAGTACCGTTATAGTCGAATCCCTTTATAACTCCATCCGATATTCTCAAAGTAAATGTGGCGTCCGGAGGAATCGAAGTCCCGTATACATCATATAACGCCCTGCCAAGCAATTGGTTATATTCCTTTTCCTTCGCCTCTATTTCTTTCGTTTCTGATTGAAGCTCTGAAAGCCTGTCTTCCGTCTTTGAAACAAAGATGATAAACGGATCTGTTGATTTGTAAATGGAATCAGCGCCTTGTTTAATTAGGTCCCTTATTTTGGACTCATCTGGTAAAATAGATCGCGAAAGGATATCCGCAGCAGCAATATCAGCTTCCTTCCCCTCTGTTAATTCTTTTATATATTTATTGTCCTTTCCTGATTTCTTATAAAGTTCTTGGATTTGACTTATTAACAGATTTCGGCTCCTTTCATTATCATAATTACTTGGTATAATATTTTGCAATATACTGTCTAAACTTGTTCCCTTATAATCATCAGCCCTTTGGTCTTCGGGATATTTCAACTCGTCCGCAATATTCAGTATTTCCTGCGCAATTAAAAAATAATCGGATGATGTAAGGGGATTGATATTATAAAGATTCATCTCACTCGTAATCTCCGCCATTTTATTACGTGTTAAAACTATTTTGTCCCAAAGATCACCATACTTTTTTTTAAGAACAGGATCACTGTCTACAGCATATCTGAATTTATTTTCAAAGTCTCTTTTCTTCTGCATAAGTATGGGATTATGCAGACCGTCAAGATAACCACTAATAGCTTTTTCTGAGTTTGAGTATTTCAGATACTCATTATTAAATGCATCCTGCTTTTCCGGTTCAGTCTCCATTAGGTGGGAGTAAACAGCCAACATATTCCGGTAGTACTCAAGAAGATTTGGATATTGGTAATCCCTGTCATATTCAAGCTGGGCTATTGTATTAAGCCTGTCGGAACTTCCCGGGTTACCGACTACAAATACCGGCTCCCCTTCTTTAGCCCCTTCATTATTCCACCTAAAATAATTCTTTGTTTCAATGGGCTTATCATTTTCATATACTCTGAAAAAACTACAGTCAAGGTTATAGCGTGGATAGGTAAAATTATCATTATCACCACCAAAGTAACCAAGCTGTGATTCCGGAATAAAGACAAGTCGAATATCACTAAATCTTTTATATCCATATAATGAATATCTTCCTCCGTTATATAATGGGGTTATATGAACAGACAATCCCGACTCCTTTTCCTCCCTGGCAGTAATTGTTTTTATGATATCTTCCTCTTTTTGGATCTTATCATCATAAGAAGTCCCCTTATCAGTTTCCCGCTGAACTTCATCGGTAACGTCTTTTATTAAAATAAGCTGATCAACAAAAAGACCCGGGACTTTCCTCTCTTCTGCTAAAGTCCCTGCATAGAAACCGTTATCATTAATCCTTTCTCCTTGATTTGTAACATCGGTTGCACTCTCCCTTGCACAATGGTCATTCGTCATTATTAGTCCGTCTTCTGAAATAAAAGAAGCAGAGCAGTATGTGGCAAAACGGAGTGCTGCAAGACGCACATGGTCTAACCATTCCTTTGAAGGCGCAAAGTTATATTCTTCTTTAAAATAATTGATCGGCGGATATTCAAAAGTCCACATTTTCCCCGTGTCAAATTTCCCGGCTTTGATTGTATCTGCTTTAATCCAACCGGGAACATATTTGTTTCCATCCGGTTGAATCTGTGCTGAAATGGAACAACGTGTTATGAATAGGAACAATAAGAATAACAAAAAACAATTATTTGCTTTGGGCATTATCTGCTCTTAAACATTAACATTAAACTTTCATGCTTCCTATTTCATCCTTCCGCTCTTTAATTCTTCGGTTATCCGTTCTGAATGATAAATATGGGAAATTGCTTCAAGTATTGCCTGCGAACAAACCGATATCATTCTGTTCTCATCTGTATCATAGATGAAATATCCTGAGTTGCTTTCTATATTACCATCAAATGCTAATCCGACAAGTTCTTTTTTCTCATTTATAACTGGACTGCCCGAACTTCCACCGACTATATCGTGTGTGCTTATCATCGTAAACGGAGTCGACATTATAAAATCCTTTGATGGGTTTGCCCATCTTTCCGGTAACCCCCATGGGGTTTTTTTATTAAACGAATAATATCTGTCATACATCCCATAAAATGTTGTATGTGTAGGCGCAACGGTTCCGTTGTAATGATATGTTTTAAGTACCCCGTCTCCAATCCTTAAAGTACCGCTTCCATCAGGTGGTATCGATGTACCATATATTGCAAATAATGCCTGCCCCAGCATATCATTATATGCCGCTTCGGTTTCATTGATCTCTTTCTCAAGCTTCACACATTCATTGTAACGGAAATTGGTTTTCA
>Ga0182027_10011344_pt1 | contig 12603 bp, 17 predicted proteins | sample 712E1DmetaG_FD_121300 | JGI IMG/M metagenome (GOLD analysis project Ga0182027, IMG submission 121300) | Permafrost microbial communities from Stordalen Mire, Sweden - 712E1D metaG (Illumina Assembly) | ecosystem: Environmental > Terrestrial > Soil > Wetlands > Permafrost | place: Sweden...
CGCTCGAATTTGAGACAGATGACGAAAATTGTACGGATACAAATTCACTTTGAAATTTAAAAATTCATTACAATGAAAAATATTCAGGAAGAATCTCAAAAAATAAAGCACATTCTGGGTTTAACATCATCCCTGGTGGGAGTTAAGTTTCTAAACCCTGATGCTGAACTTCCCAAATCAGCTGAAAAACTTTCAGGTCACCGCTACTGCCAGGCATTGATGAAAGCTCGCCACGGTGCGCATGTAGTACTTGATGCCGAAGGTATTGCCTGCCCAGCTGCCGCAGCAGCTTTTGGTTTTAAACCCTTGCCCGATGGCTTGAAAACCGGTAAAGGTCTGGTAGGTTTCGGTATAGTAAACGAAGAAGCTTCAGGCAAAACTATGTTCGAAGGCATGATCACTTTGCCGCAGGGCAAGCTTAAAGCACTGTATCTTTTCCCGCTCGAAACGGCAAACATCGAACCGGATATTGTAGTAGTGGAAGACGAAACCGAAAAGCTCATGTGGTTTGCCCTTGCCAATCTTAACATAAAAGGCGGGCAAAGGGTCGAAAGCACTACTGCTATTCTACAAGCAACATGCGTTGATGCCACCCTAATTCCTTTTGTAAAACAAAAATTCAACATGAGCATGGGTTGCTATGGTTGCCGTGATGCCACAGACATCTGTCCAAATGAAACCGTGCTTGGATTTCCATTTAAAGACTTCAAAGTCATTGCAAAAAGCATAGAATTTTTAAACCAAAAAGCGATTCCCAATTCACGGGGTAAAAATGCGCTTGCTATGCTCAAACGCAAGGAAGCTGAGAAAATCAGTCAATCTGACCCGTTTCAAAAATAAATTAAGGTCAACACCTCTAAAACCTTTAAAGAACTTTTTAGAGATGCCCTGAGTAACATAAATGTTTCATTTAAAACTTTTTAATTATGTTTAAAATTCCGGATTGGGCATTTGAGTTTCATGGACACAAATGTCCGTTTATGCCAATAGGTTACCGCATGGGTAGCCTGGCACTGCAAAAATTAGGCGTTGAACGCTGCAAAGACCACGAAATGCACATATTCTCTGAAATGGGTGTTGGCCATCCGCAAGGATGTATGCAGGACGGTATCATGTCGGTTACCGGGGCAACCTTTGGTAAAGGCATGATAGACAAACTCCACTATGGCAAAATTGCTGCTACATATTGGTACCCTGGTATCAAAGGAGGTGTTCGTATTGCTCTTCGCAACGAATTCCAGGACAAACTGGCTCCTCATGAGTTCTTCAAATACCGCAAGCAGGGTATCGAACCTTCGCACATTCCGGCTGAAATATGCCAGGATATTATCAACATAGTTCTTAATGCCACCGATGAAGAACTGTTTACGGTTGCCTCGCTACCGGAATTTACTTACAAACCTGTGAAGGGCTCATTCAACAAGGCTACCTGCGAAGTATGCGGCGAATATGTTTTCGAACGCTATCTCCGCATGAAAGACGGGAAAAAGGTTTGTATCCCTTGTGCCGGCCACGAACCAGACGAAAAAATATTTTACCACCCGGAAATCAAATAATTTATGGTTTACACAATTACAGCTATCATCATTTTTGCGGCCTCCTTTATTTTTGCGATGCTCGGGCTTGGCGGGGGAATGGTGTATGTGCCGGTTCTTACATGGGCAGGTTTTGATGTAAAAGAAGTTGCAATCCCTTTGGGGCTGCTGCTTAACGGACTCAACACGCTTTTAGCCCTGATACCTTTTGCCCGCAAAAAACTGGTCGATTGGAAAGGCGGAGCGGCAATGGCCGTCGCAGCTTTGGTACTGTCACCCCTTGGGGCATACTCAGCGAAATACGTTTCGAAAGATACACTCATGGTTCTTTTTGCAGCTGTAGTGGTGGTGGCTGCTATACGTATGGTTTGGACAGCCAAGAAGGCCGAACCTGAAACCATGATGTCCCTTGGTAAACGTTCGGTGTATGGTTCAGCAATTGGTGCTTTTGCTGGCTTTATGGGAGGTTTGCTTGGCCTCGGTGGTGGTTTTATCATAGCCCCTTTCTTAATGTGGATGGGATATAAAACCAAAGAAGCGGCGGCCACAACAGCATTTGTGGTTACTGTATCATCATTTTCCGGTTATTTTGGCCATATGGCGGGTGGTCATATCAATTGGGCAATCACCATACCGGTAATTATTGCCGTAATTATTGGCTCTCAACTTGGTGCAGGTTATATGTCGAATAAGGCTAAGCCCAAATGGGTAAAGCAGGTGTATGCAGTAGTGCTTTTAGCAATAGCCGTTAAACTGATTCTTGGTGTAGTATTATAATTTGAAAATGAATCAATTTGAAAATTTGAAAATTATATCCAGGATATTGACCTTGTTTATTACAGTAGTAATTAACACCACAGTTTTTTCACAAACGGACAATTTGCCCAAATGGAATGGCTATGTCCAGGTCAGGCTTGGAAGCGATTTCGATAAATCTACCGAGTTCATCATACGGCGCGCAAAGCTTTGGATATATGGCAAGGTACCAAAAGCTGATTTTATCAGTTACAAATTTCAAATGGTATATCGCTCATTTAAGGATGAAGCCCTTATGTTCCAGGATGCTTATGCAGATGTACGGCTCAAAAGCTATGGTTCCATTCGTGCCGGTCGGTTTGTGCCCGATTTCACATTGCAACGGATGCAGCCCGATTATGAAATTCCAGTATTGGAGCGTGCCATTGTAATAAACAGTTTGATTCACAACGAAAAGCAAATGGCTCGTGAAACTGGCGTCCAATATACATTTCAGCGCGATTCACTTCCACTTCATTTCAGCATTGGTATTTTCAATGCCAATTTGGATAAACCAGCCCACAGCAAAGACAATTATTTGCTCTACACTTCGCGTCTTGTATATAAAATTATCGATCGAGGAAATAAGTGGTTAAATATTGGTGGTTCGGCAGCGTACAGGCATCTCGACAAACTTACCCTTACTACCATTTACAAAGCCGACAGCGTTATCACAGGCGATGATTTCAGGTGGGGGTTTGAGACACAACTTCATTGGAATAATTTCGAATTACAGGGTGAATATGTACAGGCAAACATTAATCGGAATAAGGCCTATGGCTGGTATGCCCTGACCAATTATACTTTTCTGAAAAAATACCAGGCCGTAGTCCTTACTGAAAAATATACATCGTTAGATCCGGCTTCCAATAACAATGAATGGTATGGGCTGGGATTTAATTATCAGATTTCAGGGAAGACAAAAATGATGGCAGACTTGAAAACCCAGAAGTCCGGCATCAATTATAATTATCTGGGTGAAATTCAATTACAGGTGTTTTTTAATTAACAGGAGACATTTAAAATGATTAATCCAAAAGATTGGCTCGAATTCGGGCAAAAATTTCATGGGCATAAATGCCCGGCAATGCCAATGGGCTTGAGAGTGGGTGCAGCCGCAATGAATGCTCTGGGTGTTGAACGTGCCAAAGATGGCCAACTGGTTGCCTTTGTCGATTTAGGCGACGACCATTGTGCCACTTGCTATGGCGATGGCTTGCAGGTTATTATGGGAACTACCTTTGGTAAAGGAAACCTGAAGAAAATGCACAAAGGAAAATGGGCCGTTACCGTGGTCGACAGGGTAACCGGCAGGGCTGTAAGAGTCACTCCTAAAGCCGAAGCCATGCTTAACAACAAAAAATCGCAATTCTTTACTGACTATAGGATGTTAGGCAAACCAGCCAGTATTGTTCCTGCCGAAGTAGTTGACCCATTGGTGGATGGCGTAATGAACGCCCCGGCTGAAATGCTTCTTATGGTATCTCCAGTTTTCGAATACAAGCTCGAACCTAAAAAGGACAGTTTTGATGGTTTTGTTTGCGAAGAATGTGGTGAAATGACAGTGATGGAATACGGGCGCATTAAAGGCGATAAAAAGGTTTGCATAGATTGTGCAGCAAAGTAAATTAACAATGTTCTAGTGTCATGATTAATACATTAGCAAATTAGCAAATTAGCACATTACATAATAAAAATAATATGGAAAATAAAATAGTTCAAATAGTTAGTTGCAGCGGCGCTTCCAATACAGGGAAATTTTCTGACGAAGTTGCCCGTATGGTTATGGCTGGTGGGAAAGCCAAAATGTTGTGTTTGGCCCGTTTCTCTGTTGATAAACAATTTGCAGTAAATGCGAAAGCAGAAATCGGAAAATTATTGGTACTTGATGGTTGTCCTATCAACTGCGCAGAAAAAACAATGAAGGAAAACGGAATTGAGAATTATACCCATATCAATGTTACCGATTTCGGCATTGTAAAAGGTCAGACACCTTTTAGTACTGAAAAAGCAAATGAAATTATCGAGTATATCAAAAAAATAACTTAATGAGCGAAATTGTATGTTGAATCAAAACACTAATTTATAAAAAATGGAAACAAAATACATTCAACGATTTTCAATGATATTGATTTTACTGGCTGGTATGTCAGTAATCAGTTGTGTACAAAAAGCAGTACAGGACAAAAAACAGGTACCGGCAACTGAACAGAAAATGGACAAGGTTAATTATAAAGTTACCTTCATTGAGCTGGGTTCGGTTCGATGTATACCCTGCCAGAAAATGCAATTAGTGATGAAATCCATTAGAGAGAAATATGCCGATCAGGTGAATGTTATTTTTTACGATGTCTGGACACCTGAGGGAAAACCTTATGGCCAACAATATGCTATTCAGGTAATCCCAACACAGGTATTCCTGGATGCGAAAGGGAAGGAATTCTACCGCCACGAAGGCTATTTCCCTGAAGACGAATTGGTAGAAGTATTGAAAACAAAAGGAATTAATTAAATTTTATGGAAAATGACAACAACAGACAAACCCACTTTACAGGATTTTCACATTGATGGTGTAAAACATATAACACCTGACAATGCTTTTGCAGCAGTTAAAAATAGCGAAGCAATCCTGCTCGATATACGCGAAGAAAACGAATGGAAACTCGAATCCATTCCTTTGAATGATGTTTATTACCAACCCATGTCAGTAATTATGGAACGACTGTCATTTATTCCCCGGGATAAAGCAATTATAGTGTTTTGTCCGGGCGGAGTGCGAAGCGCAAAGGTGGCAAACCTTTTAACCATGCAGGGTTTTAAGGATGTTGCGAATCTCGATGGCGGTTTTTCCATGTGGAAATCACAAGGGTTACCCTTCGAAAGTAACCTTTCATTTGGTTGTGGCTGTGGATGCTCAAAATAGTTGCATATATAACTTTAGTTAGCATTAAATAATCAAATTATTCCCTAAACTAAAAATTAAAGTATCATGAAAACAAAATCGTTAGGTTTTATTGGTGGTGGGCGCATTACAAAAATTCTTCTTCAGGCTTTCAAAAACAATCAAATTAGCTTTGACAAGATTGTTGTTTTTGACACAAATACTGAGGTGCTGAATATGCTGAAATCAAGATTTCCGCATATTACTACTACAATGGATAACTTAAAGGATGCTGCAAGCAATGAAATCGTTTTTGTTGCCCTTCATCCGCCAATGGTGATGGATACCTTGTCAAAAATCAAGGATGTTCTGAATAATGGCACATTATTGGTATCCCTTGCCCCAAAGATTACAATTGAGAAAATGTCAGCAGCTTTGGGCGGTTTTTCAAACCTTGCCCGTATGAACCCAAGTGCATCAACCATTGTAAGCAAAGGGGTGAACCCTGTTGCATTCGCAAGCGGAGTTTCGTCCGATTTAAAAGACAATTTTTTAAAAATTGTACAGCCGCTTGGTTATACTCCCGAAATTGCAGAATCTAAAATGGAAGCCTATGCAGTTATCAGTGCCATGGGACATACCTATTTTTTCTTCCAGTTTCAAAAGCTAAAAGAATTAGCCATTAGTTTTGGCATGGACGAGACAGAAGCTCAAACAGCCATTTCGGATATGCTTTGGGGTACAACGGAAACACTGTTTAAATCCGGTATGACCTATTCCGAAGTTGCCGACCTGGTTCCGGTTAAACCGATAGGAGAAGTGGAAGAAACCATTAAAGGGTATTACGACCAGTATTTAACTGGTATTTATAATAAAATTAAACCATAACTGGCTTCAAAAGAAAATCAAAAAGGATGTCTTTGTGATAACAGAGTATATATTATAATAGCCTGTCCGGGTCATGAGACTTGGGACAGGTTACCGATTTAGTTTCCCGTAAACTTAGGGACAATAAAATCCTTAAAATGAACTGCCTTGCCATCGTAGCTGATGTTACGCAAACAATTGAAGCCTTTAGAACTTCAAACCTTTTATTAATTGAGTGTTGCCCTATTGACTGTAGCAAAAAGATGCGTGATAATACGGGTTTAAACAATTGTGTTTATCTCCGCCTGACTAATCACGGATTCAAAAAAGGAGAATCCCCTGTAAATGAAGAAAACATTAATACTTTATGTGAAATTGCAGGGACTTATTGTTAGTCCCTTTAATCCCATTGTGTTTATTTGTTCTTAAATGCCTTAGTCCCTGCGAATTTTGAACTCTTGCCAAGCTCATTTTCTATTCGCATTAACTGATTAAATTTTTCAACACGTTCACCGCGGCAGCCGCTACCTGTTTTTAAATGTCCAGCATTCACAGCAACAGTAAGGTCTGAAATAAAGCTGTCAACCGTTTCACCGCTACGATGTGAGACAAAACAATTGTATGAATTTTTATAGGCCAATTCTATGGTTTCAAGAGTTTCCGTTACCGTTCCTATCTGGTTTAACTTTATCAATATTGAATTGGCTACACCTTTTTGAATTCCTTCAGCAAGTATTTTTTTATTGGTACAGAAAAGGTCATCGCCAACAATTTCAATCTTTTTACCTAATGTGTCAGTCAGGTTTTTCCAACCCTTCCAGTCGTTTTCGGCCAGCCCGTCTTCAAGCAATACAATTGGATATTGGTTTACCCAACTTTCCCAAAGTTTAATCATTTCATCACTTGAAACTAATTTCTGTGTGCTTTTAAAGAATTTGTATTTCCCATCTTCCCATAATTCGCTTGCGGCAGGGTCAAGACAAATACTCACTTCATTCCCGGGCTTATAACCAGCTTTGGTAATAGCTTCAAGTATAACCTCTACAGCTTCGTCATTCGATTTAAGGTTTGGTGCAAAACCGCCTTCGTCACCAACGCCTGTGCTATAATTTTTACCTTTTAATACAGATTTTAAACTATGAAAAACTTCAATACCCATACGAATAGCCTCGGTGAAAGTGGGCGCACCATGCGGGGCAATCATAAATTCCTGAAAGTCCACGTTGTTATCGGCATGTCTGCCACCGTTAATAATATTCATGCAGGGAACTGGTAACAAATGGGCATTGCTTCCTCCCAAATATTGATACAAAGGAATCCCTGCACTTTCGGCTTCTGCACGGGCATAAGCCATTGATACGGCAAGTATGGCATTTGCACCCAATTTCGATTTATTTTCCGTACCATCAAGGCCAATCATTAAGTGGTCAAGTTCACGCTGGCTAACAAAACATTTGCCTTCAATTTCTTTGGCAATAATTTTGTTCACATTTTCAACAGCTTTTAACACGCCTTTTCCGCCGTAACGCTTTTTGTCACCATCACGCAATTCACAGGCTTCACGTTCACCGGTGGATGCTCCGCTTGGTACCATTGCACGGGCACTTGTTCCATCCTCTAAAGTCAATTCAACTTCAACTGTTGGATTACCCCTGGAATCTAATATTTCAAGGGCTTTAACTTCTTGAATTTCCATAATTTAATTTATTAAGGTTTAATCAATCCTAATTCAATAATCACCAGTTTATTTTTTTTCCATATCCGGTATTTGGTCATCTAAAACAGGTTCATTGAGCAAATGTGCAGGCAGGAAAAATTTATTGGCAATAAGCGTCGGCATTACAGCACTTGCAATCACTACTCCTACTATATATGAATATTGTTCTTTTGTTATAATATTATTTGAAAGCCCATATAAAGCTGAAATTGTTCCAAATGTTAGCCCTGTGGACATAAGTAATGTATAATACCACTTTTCTTTTTTGTTTTTCTTAAAGTTAGTTATAACCGGGTATAAACCGAAAATTTTAAAAGCAATTTTACCAGCGAAAAGCAAAATGAATATCAAAGGAGCTGCAACAATTGCAGGTAATGACATCAAAGCACCGGCTCTTAAAAAATATAAAGGTGTCAAAAATCCAATGGTCATTGTTCGCAGTCGTCGGATGAAAAAATTATCTCTTTCAATGGTTTTAGCCAGTGCCATTCCTATAATATACGCAGGTAATACAGGCTCACTTCCTGACCATAAAGCCAAAACGCCCATTGATAATAAAATGAAAATTATCCATTTTGTTCTTATAGCAGCGGTTTTATAAGCAAAGTGTTTGATTAGATAATTGGTGATTCCGGGTAATACAAAAATTAACAGAATAGTAATTACAATAAATATCAGCGTTCTATAAGTGAAAGGAGCAAATATTAAACCTAAGCAGATTACAGTTCCTAAGTCATTAACAAAACAAGCACCCAGTATACTTTTACCAAATGATGTTTTATTAAAACCATATTCAAGCATTACAGCGTATACCACAGCCATTGAAGTCGTTGAAAGTGCGATGCCTGTCAATAAACTAGCTTGTAATCCCCATCCTAATATGTAATATGCAATAAGAGTAGCACCAATAAATGGTGAAAAAAAGCCAACCAGCCCCACTGTCAAAATTTCTTTGAATTTAGGCTTAATTGAATCTGGGTTTAATTCGGCTCCGGCAAGAAATGTAAGCATAATTGCCGCTATGCCAGTGCAGAATTTTAACCAATCAGCATTCAAAGAGAGTTTATCTGTTAAATTCAGTTTAAATGCTATAAACCCAATAAAAGCCCCGATAATGATTTCCATCAAAGCCATTGAAATTCTTAAACGGTTCGCAATGATGGTCGATAGAAGTGCAGCTAAGAACCAGAAAGCTGCTATCAGATAAATGCTGAACATAAAAAATCTCCTATTAATTTTAATAATTAGTAGGAGTCATCAGCTTTTTAAGCGGTTTAAGGCTAACTCCATAGCCTCAATTACAAAGATAAGAATTTTTTTAGTTTGAATTCTATTATTATTTTATAATATCTATCACTGCGTATGCTTTATATTTAAGCATTCTTAGTCTTAATACCAAGACCTGAACGCGATAAACTTTTGTTCTACAGGTTTTAAAAACTTAACATTAATTTAATATCAATAAGTCTTTTTTTAGCACATTATGCCGTATTTTTACGACATAAAATATAATGCTGCACGTTATGAAAAAAATACTAATACCAACAGACCTGACTGATTGCACTCGAAACACATTAAAATATGCAATCAGTCTGAGCGTAAAAAGCAACACAAAATTGATTTTTTACCATGCCATTACTGCAAAAGAACAGAATATTAACGATTTTGCTTTTAATTACGTTAAAGATATTTTCAAGGAGCTTCACCTTAATTATGAGAAGGCAAAAACAGAGTTTATTATAGAAAATATTCATTTTTCAAACGATCAAATAAAAGGAGTAATTGAAAAATATAACATTGATCTTGTCATCATGGGGGCAAGTCATGAAGGATTAAAAACAACGTTTTTTGGCAGTCATGTATCCGAGCTTATTAATGAGGTTAATTGTCCTGTATTATCAATCCCTCATGGTTATACCGAAATTAACATTGATCGGATTGGTTACGCTACCGAATTAGACGACTTATCAGAAAGGGTTAAGGAAATTGTACCATTTGCAAAGTTATTTGATGCAAGTATAGAAGCGTTCCATGTTTATCCGGTTTTCCCCCAAACCATTGATATCGAAAAATACGATGTTAAAAACACACTATCAAAGCTGCATAAAGAAAACAAGTACGACAAAATTAACCTTCATTTCATTAAAACTCCTTTTGACAACGAACCTGTAACTGGTATCCGTGAATTTATAAAATCCTACAAACCCGACATGCTTGTAATGTGCCATAAACCAAGAGGTTTATTTGACAAATTACTCTTAGACAGTGGCGTAACCCCGGCAATTGTTAAGGCAAGTTCAATACCTATTTTAGCCTTAAACGAGAAAACAGCTTGTAAACTAATGTAATTGGCAGAATTATTTTATAAAAATCAATCTTATGATTAAAACAGAAGCATTCAGCATAGAACTTCAAGAACTTGCAAAGTTTGCCAAAGCAATTTCACACCCGGCTCGTCTGGCTATTCTTGAATATTTGGCAGAAACGAAAACTTGTATATCCGGCGATATATCTGACTATATTCCATTAAGCCGCAGTACTGTGTCACAACATCTAAACGATTTAAAAGAATTAGGCTTGATTCATGGTTCAATTGACGGATTAAAGGTTAACTATTGCCTATGCAACTCTGCTATTTTGAAATATAAAGCAATGTTTGATGAATTCTTTAAGGATATGAGCACAATTGACCATAATTGCGACACCAATTGTTAATAATAGTTTGCTATGGAAAAGATAAAAGTATTGTTCGTTTGCGTGCACAATTCAGCCCGTAGCCAAATGGCAGAAGCTATTCTTAATAAATTGGCAGGTGATAGATTTTTTGCTGAAAGTGCCGGACTTGAGCCGGGTAAACTTAATCCTGTTGTTGTTGAAGCAATGAAGGAAATAAATATTGATATTTCAAAGAATGATACAAAAAGCGTGTTTGATTTCTTCAAAGAAGGTCGTTTATATAATTACGTAATAACTGTATGCGATACCGCCAGTACAGAGCGATGTCCAATATTTCCCGGCTTAACTAAAAGAATAGGCTGGTCATTCGAAGACCCTTCTGCTTTTACCGGCACACATGATGAAAAACTTGCAAAAACAAGAGAAATAAGGGATAAAATCAAATCCGAAGTAGAAAATTTTATTAAAACGTACCATCAATTTAATTTTTAGTAAAAGTTTTTTTAATAAAATAAATGTCGTATTTTTACGACATACAACATTATAAAAAGGTTATGATAAAAACAGAAGTATTTAGCACAGAACTCCAGGTATTGGCGAAGTTTGCCAAGGCCATTTCGCATCCTGCCCGTTTGGCCATATTACAATATGTGGCTGAAACTAAAACCTGTATTTCAGGCGATATTTCAGAATACCTGCCATTGAGCCGCAGTACCGTTTCGCAACACTTAAATGAATTAAAAGAATTAGGCCTGATACACGGCGAAATTGATGGCTTAAAAGTTAATTATTGCTTATGTGGTACTGAAATTAAAAAATACCTGCAAAAGTTCGACAGCTTCTTTGAACCAATTAAATCCGTTACGATTGATTGTAGTTCTGAAGGTTATTCCATCCCAAAATGCTGAATATAATTAATCACTTAAAAATTAACAATAATGAGAAATTTTAAGAAATGGCAGCTATTGACCTTTTTATTGGCCAATGCCGTAACATTCAATGCGTGTAGTAATTCAAATGCTGAGAATAAACAGTCAAACGTAAATAATACTGTTCAGCAAAAAACTGAAGCAAGTCAACAGGCAAGCCAGAAAAGCACATCAAAGGTTCAGTCCGAGCTGGATAAAGCAAAAAAGGCCGGGAAAGCAGTTTTTATAGTAGTCACAGGTACTGGCACAACTGACACTGATAAAGCAGCAGAAGTAGCCAAAAGTGCTAATGGCATTTATAAAAATGCAGCTATTATGCAGATGAATAGGGATGATGAAGCCAATGCCCAACTGGTAAGTCAATGGAGATTAGCCGGAGCGCCTCTTCCGCTTATTCTGGTTGTTTCTCCCAAAGGGTACCTAACTGGTGGCTTTATTCTTAGCGAAGCTACTGCGCAAAATATTGCCGAACTGGTACCATCACCTAAACTTGATGAAGTATATGAGTCGGTGAACAATGGCAAATCTGTTTTCCTTGTAATTTCCAAAAAATCATATACCGACAGGGTACAAATTCTTGAAAATTGCAAATCAGCAGCTTCTCAATTGCCCAAAAAAGCTTCAATTATTGAAATTGACCTTGCCGATACAAAAGAAGCAGATTTTATTAAAAAACTTAACCCAAAAGATATTCCTAACACCTCAACTGTTGTGGTTTTAAATGCTTCGGGACAAGTAACAGGCTCATTTGATGGCAGTGCAGAAACCACAGCTTTGGTATTGGCTGCAAATAAAGTAGTACGTAGTAGTTGCTGTGGTGGCGGAAGCAGTGCATCTTGTGGCCCTAAAAAATAAATTGTAAAGATAAATGAGACTAATAGATCTGACTTTAAAAGAGCTGTGGCATCGTAAATCGCATCTCATTGCTGGCTTGCTGGCTATTACATTGGGTATAGCTGTTATTGTTGGCATACGTTCTATTTCAGTAGTGTCTGAAAAAGCAGTAGCCATTAACCTCGATAATTTGGGTGCAAATATTCTTGTATTACCGCAGGCTGCAAGCGTTGACAATTACTATTCTGCCGATATTGATGCTCCTACATTTCCTGAGGGCTATGTAGAGAAAGTAGTTACTTCCACTTTACCAGGTGTCGATAATATGTCGCCAAAACTAACACGCCGTGTAAAAATTGGAAACGAAAA
>Ga0182027_10011345_pt1 | contig 12603 bp, 10 predicted proteins | sample 712E1DmetaG_FD_121300 | JGI IMG/M metagenome (GOLD analysis project Ga0182027, IMG submission 121300) | Permafrost microbial communities from Stordalen Mire, Sweden - 712E1D metaG (Illumina Assembly) | ecosystem: Environmental > Terrestrial > Soil > Wetlands > Permafrost | place: Sweden...
CGCTGACAGTGTTGGAACAAGCAGAAGCTCTGTCCGCAGGATGGACGGCAGCCTACTAGAACGTAGACGGGTACCAGCCATTTATGGCAAGATCATTCGCAACGACACCAAAACGGTGCGCTCCGCCTGCCGCTCCACCTCCGGCGTCAAGCTCCTCAACTACGACACCGACAACAAAGTCGCCGCCGTCTTAGTTATCCCCCGAAGACACAAAACCACAGCCTGTAGTGGTCACTGTACTTAGGCAGCTACCCCGCTAGTCCTGGCAAACGCCGATGTCGCCGGGATGGCGTTCGGTTTGACGTAAAATCTCATAGACGGAGCTGGCCGGGGCGAGCCCAGAGCCGCATTCCGGCCGATTGCCGGGTCGCTTAAGAGCCCGGACGGCACAGAAACCGCGCCAGACGCCGATGGCCATTCACAGTTCTGCGGCGACCGTTCAAGCGCTCGCGGCATTCAGCTTCTGAATCGATTCGGCATCCAGCTTCAACGTTGTGGCTGCGGCCAGATCGGCCAATTGCAACTCATTCGTCGCGCTGGCAATCGGAGCCGTAACCCCCGGCCGCGCAAGCAGCCAGGCCAGCGCCACGCGCGCCGGCGTCGATCCGTGTGCATGAGCCACTTCATCCAGCGCCGCAACCACCCCGAATCCTCGCTCGTTCAGGTATTTCTGCACTGTTGCCCCGCGTGCGATATTCTCTGTGTCCTTTTGGCTGCGATACTTGCCGGACAGAAAGCCACCGGCCAGCGAGTAGTAGGGAATCACGCCGATCTGGTACTTCTCAACCACGGGCAGCAACTCCGTCTCGAAGGCGGAGCGCTCCATCAGATTGTAGTGCGGCTGCAGCGAGATATAGCTTGCCAAACCATGCTTGCGGCTCGTCTCCCAGGCCTCGGCCAGCCGCGCTCCACTGTAATTGGATGCGCCAATGAACCGAACCTTTCCCTGCTTCACCAGCGCGTCGAAGGCCGCGAGTGTTTCTTCCAGCGGGGTCTCCGGATCGTCCTTGTGCGCCTGGTAAAGGTCGATATAGTCGGTCTGCAACCGCTGCAGCGAATCCTCCACCGCCTGGTGAATGTAGGCCGGCTTCAAGCCCTTCTTGCCCTCGCCCATCTCCAGTCCGACCTTGGTCGCCAGGATCACGTCTTTACGCTTGCCGGAACTCGCAAACCACTTGCCGAGGATGCTCTCCGACTCGCCTCCCTTGTTGCCCGCGGCCCAGCTCGAATACACATCCGAGGTATCGACGAAGTTCAACCCGGCATCGACTGCCTGATCGAGCAGGCGAAAGGCCTCCGCCTCAGGCACCGTCCACCCAAAGACGTTGCCGCCCAGGCAAATCATGGGCACTTCAGGCCCGGCAGATCCCAGCTTTCGCTTTTTCATCGGCGATTCTCCTCTCACCATCCGATGCGCCACAGGCGCTTCAGGTCTCACCGAAACAGCAGGTGAGAAGTACGTCAGACTTTGCTGGAATCATATCGTGTCTTCGCTTTGGTGTGGCGATTCACCGGACCTGGGACGTATAGGTAGCCGCATCCCACAGGCCGGGCGCGAATCTAAGATATGGTCAGGAGTGATTTTCGTTCATGAAGAGCGCAATCGTTGAAAGCTACAGCCGTGCGCCGCGCTACGGAGAGTTTGCGGATCCAGTAGCGCAGGCCGGGCAGCAACTGGTGACCGTCCATGCAGCGGCGCTCGCGCCGCTTACGAAGAGCATTACCGCCGGCAGGCACTACTGTAGCGGCAATAGCTTTCCTTTTGTGCCAGGCGTGGACGGCGTGGGATGGCTTGAAGATGGGCAGCGCGTTTACTTTGCCTTTCCGGCGGCGCCCTACGGATCGATGGCCGAGCGGACGGTGGTGAATCGCTCCCTGTGCGTCGCTCTGCCGGATGAGTTGGACGACCTGACTGCGGCGGTGGCGGCCAATCCCGGAATGTCGTCGTGGGCGGCGCTGACGGAGCGCGCTGGATTTGTGGCCGGCGAAACCGTCCTGATCAACGGAGCGACCGGCGTCGCGGGCCGCCTCGCCATTCAGATCTCCAAATACCTAGGCGCAAAGACAGTGATCGTAACCGGCCGCAACCAGGCCAGCGTGACGCCGCTTGCCGAGCTGGGCGCCGACCTCGCGATTCCGCTGGACCAGGAACCGGAGAAGCTGGCGGAGAGCTTTCGGCGCACGATCAAGGAACACGGCGTCAACGTGATTCTGGATTATCTTTGGGGTGCATCGGCTCAGAGCCTCATCGGCGCTATCACCGGTCACGGATCGGTCGACGGCGAGCCGCCCGTCCGCTTTGTGCAGATCGGATCGATCACCGGGAAAGGCCATCCCGCTGCCAGCAGCCGCGCTGCGCAGTTCCGGACTGAAATTGATGGGCAGCGGTTTGGGCAGCGTCTCGTATGCCGGACTGATCCGCTCGATCAGCGGACTGATGAGCGCCATTGTGCCGGGCGAATTCCGAATTGAAGCCGAAGGTGTCCCGCTGAGCGAAGTGGAAACGGCATGGAACTGCGAAACAAGCGGACGCATCGCTTTTATCGTGTGAGTCGGGAGCTAGCCTACGAGATCGAATGCCATCGGAGACAGAGAAGTCCTATACAGAATAGCTACCAAGTGCGATCGAACCGAATCTGTCCCCTGGAAACACCCGTCGTGCATGGAGTGTTCGCCGAGCGATTCTGTTTTCGCTGGGTGCTCATCGGGTCGGGTCAATGAGTCCATTGGCCTGTTATCGCCAGATCAAATCATACGTTTGGTCTACTGAGCCAGGGCCTCTACGCCGCAATGATCTCCCCTCCCAGTCAATTTAGGAAACTGACATTCAGGGTGGCACTGTCCGAACGTTGGCTCCTCCATCGCGTTTCCGACAAAGTGGTAGAGCTGCGTTCCAGGATTCGGTTGATCCAGGGGGGCAACCGCCATTGCAAGCATCTGCAGGAGTTGCAGGTTTCCACACCCCATCGAAAACGCGAACACGTTCTCTCGCGATTTGAGCGCATGGTCCTTAGGCAGACCTTCGATATAAGCCGGGTCGTCCAGAAAGCCCTCACGCTCCATTTGGACAAGTCCCGGATCGTATTGCCCCGCGCATTGCAGACATTGCCGCCCCGGAGCGGCAGTTAGCGCCTTCCAGTCCGCGCCTGCGATTTTACCGAGACGATTCATTCGGACCGAGATGCCGCCGTCGAAAACTGGGATAAGGTGAGCGTAAGCAACCAAGTTCAGTATGTAGCGGCCCCACGGGCGATCCACGCAGGAGAACAGAACATCGCAATCAAGCGCAGCGCGAAATACTTCCTCTTCATATACGGCCCCTAAAACAGGCTCGATATGAAAAGTCTCAGCCGTCGCACGGGCAGAAAGATGTTCCGCCATGACCTCTATTTTGAGCCGGCCAATATCAGGACGGGTTGCATAGACCAGGCGGTCAAGATTGTGTTCCTCGACCCGGTCAAAGTCGATCACCATCACGTCCTCAAACCCGATCCGTGCCAAAGCCTCGCCCACCATGCCACCCACACTGCCTGCCCCGATTATCCCTACCCGCAACCGCGCAAGGTCATTCTGGGCTTCCTGTCCCCAAGCTGCCACCGTGCGTACCTGCTGGGCGGTGGAACCAGGCGGCGGAGCCAATCTGTCACAGTACGATAGACGAAGTCCATCTGAGATCACGCGGACAGTTGCACAGTCGAAGCGCGTATAGGTGCGCGGAGCCGTGCGCTGCCAGAAGCGGCTGCTCCATGCACCGTCGCCAGCCAGCGTCAGTCCTACGAGGGGCAGGCCAGTAGCACCGAAGACGGAGCCCGCGATTCCCATTTCGGTAGTCACGTCATCTGGGCTCATATCTTGCCAGCGCCGACCCCTGGGATGGCTATGCAGCAGAGCCACCCCTGCGCCGCAGGCCGTCGCTTCGGACAACGCCCGTTCAAGAAAAGACGGGTTGAAACTCACATTGCCATGGACAGTTCGCTCACCCGGCAGTGGCAAGAGGAGCTTTTGGATCAAAGCCGTTCCGCGGCTCCTTCCTTCGCTCGGAAACCAGAGCGCGAAGCAAAGATCTTCCTGCCCGTCTCGCCGCAGAAGATGCGTATGAGCCGTCATTTCGGTCAAGCCCGTCATGGCGGTACTATGTGTAGCTCTGCTCATTGGGTATCCCATAGACGCCAGATATGGCTCATGTAAACAGCGACTGTCTTTCGTTCCTCTGCCCAGCCAGGAAAGGGTCGCGACCAATACTGCCACTGGCCTCCAGTTTCGGCTTGAAAGGGAACAGCGTGTTGTTGATGGATTCCGCCGGTCGGATGTACACCGCCCTGGCAAAACGCGTGAATATGCGGGGAAACGTGTGGACCGGTCGGCGGAGTATTTGGGAAGTCCGCTGGCACGATGAAGCCCAGGCGCACGGACTTACCTGCGAATCTTCCCGACTCGACAAGATAGTCGAAGACGACGCAGTCGCTGCGGCCCGGGAGCTTCGCGGGCTGCAAGCCTAAGCTTCGCAGCCCGCTCATGAAGAGGGTAAGTGATGCGCTAGCAGGTACCATCGGACACCGTCATCGGACCAATACAGAGGATTTGAAAGCGCATCCCATCGTGCATTTTGATTGGGATATGCCCCTTGCCCTGGTAGCTCTCTTTCTGGCCTCCGACGATTTGCACGAGATAGTTCTTAGACGGATCTCGCTCCCCGAACTTGCGGATGATCTCGTCGGGGGTCAGTTCCCGCCGGTCCGTTTTGTGGGGTTCGCCGTCAACAGTAAAGTGGATTTCGTGGTCCTCTTCAACTTCCTTGATCTCCTCGACAGCGGCCTCAATCTTCCGGACCGCTGCTGCTTCTTCTTGTTCAGCCTGGTGCAGTTCAGCTTCAGCGCTGTGTAGGTGGGCCTCTGCCCGTTCCAGTTCATCACTCATGATTTTCCCCTTCTCCGGCATCCGGGCCCTTACCGCAGCCTTCCTCACAAATGTATCGAGCACTGCTAAGTTTGTCAAGCAAGCACTTAGCAGTGCTTGACCACATCTGCAATTGGGTGCAGAATGAGAGCGAACGTATCTGATACGGTTTGGAGGAATTGCATGAATAAGGTCGGCGGTAGCCGATCACCCGAATCCACTCTCGGGGATCATCTCGCTCGTTTGCGCACCGCCTCGGGCCTCAGCCTACGGCAAGTGGAAGAAGCGACAAACAAAGAGGTTTCAAACGCCTATCTCAGCCAACTCGAAAACGACAAGATCGCGAAGCCATCGCCGAATATCCTCCACGCTCTCGCAAGTGTTTACAAAACTTCTTACGAGGATTTGATGGCCAGGGCGGGGTACTTCTCCGCAGGCGTAACCGAGAGAGGCCGTCGGCAGGCAAAGGTCGCCACCTTTGCCATCGGCGATCTCAGTAAAGAAGAGGAGGATGCGTTAATGGAATACCTGGCTTTTATTCGAAAAACGCGGAAGAAATGACCCGCCCCAACGATTGCTCCCTCGACGCCAGTCAAATGGCAACGGTCGAAAAGCACGCGGCGCTTCTCCTGAAGGAAGCGTCGGCCCTGCATATCTTCCCGACCCCCGTAGATCGACTAATGGCCGTTGCCAAACTGACGGTCGTCGACGACGACTTTCTGGATGAGGGCGTCCTGGCCCAATTCATGCGTTCTGCCAAGGTTAAGATAACCACGATCAAGTCGGCCCTCAGCAAGATTCTGGCAATGATCCATCCCGGAGAAAAAGTCGTTCTAATCGATAAGGGAACTCCGCCTATCCGTATACCCTTCATCAAACTTCACGAAGCTGGACATGGCCTCCTTCCGCACCAGAAAAGTGCCTATTCGTTGATGCAGGACTGCCAGGAAAACCTTGATCCCGACATCACCGACCTGTTCGAGCGCGAGGCGAATGTCTTTGCCGCAGAGGTTCTTTTTCAGGGAAGTGTGTTTGCGGACGAAGCCCACCAATCGACCTTCGGTATGGGTGTACCCATCGATCTCGCCAAGAAGTACGGAGCCTCGAATTACTCTGCCTTCCGGAGGTATGTATCAACCAGTCCACACGTCTGTTGTCTCCTCGTTCTGGAGCCGGTCATCATCGGCGAGGGCAAGAAGTTTACTGCCGAAATTCGTCGAATCATCCCGACAACTTCGTTTCATGGAGTTTTTGACGGTGAACGCTTCGGCTCCGCGATCAGTCAATCACACATCCTGGGGCACATTGTGCCGGTCAACAGAAGGATGACAGCGTCTCGGAAGATCAAGCTGACCGACCGCAATGGAGAACTGCGGAGTTGCACCGCTGAAGCCTTTGACGCGACGCATCAGATTTTCATCCTCATTCGGGACCAAGGGCCAGCCCCTGCCATTATTCTGCCCTCGAAGAGTTTTACTGTGTCACTTCGGACTTAGTCGACATCGGCATTGACGCCGCCGCTATGAGATGGCTGTACCAAGCTTCCGCTGGAAGAATAAGCCCCCTGACTGCGGTGTGCAGGATGTGATAGTAGTGGTGACAGAGACGAGATCGAACCGACGCCGCCGACCCTTCATGGGCTACGAACGCCCACCGGGATAAAAATTGGCACGTCACCTCGGGGCACATTCCCTCATTTGTTGCCAAATCGCCAATGCGTGATTCGACGCTAGTCAGCCCTGGAAACGCGAGTTGCCCTGTCGCCATTTGAGAACTCGCCGATGTGGTTTCGAACCGTGGGCCTGACACGCAAGCGATTCAGATACTCCCGACCTCTTCTATAAACTTGGCAAGCGCTGGCTCTACACCTCGGTCTGACTGCCAGTCGGTTACCGGCCTGACGAGGGCAATGAAACGTGCGTCGCTTGAAAGTAGTTCGAGATCTGCATCAATTTCACTGGGCTTCACCAGGAAGTGCGTGGCCCACTTCGTGAAAGCGAAAATCCACATAGCGACGACTATCGATATATTCCATTTGTTCCAGTTCGATGTACTAGCAAGAGGCTGCTGAACATCTCGTCGAACCCTGGCGAGTACTGCTTGAAGTTTTGTTACGGTCATCTTCTGCTGTTGAAGACCGCTATGACCGAACAGAAATGCGGCTACCTCTGTGACCCTCCCCTCTACATGCCTTTGGAAGATGCCTGTTTTATCCCTAAGGGCCTGCTCCCAAGCAGTGAGCAGCTCCGTTACCCAAATACTACAAAGGTCATCCGCTGAAATGCGTCCGTCTACGAATAGAGGAGATATTACGTCTCGATAAAGCCATGGCTCACCCCAGCCAAGGGTCCGCATATGTCCACGCATCGAATCTACCAAGAGACTAGCGTCTTCAGCGGCTATCGCCGGCGGTAAGACCTCATGGAGAGAATCAATCAGACCTTGAAAAACAGTCTCGCCATTCTGGCGCCCCGCAAAATGTTGGGTCAACCAACCCAGCACCTGAATCCTTTCGCGATGATCGAACGACGCCGTATATTGAACGACATCGCGCACGCCGTTCGGCTTTTGGAGTTGCGATTCGAGAAAATTCAGCCCCATCCACTTAAGTAAGCCATTGGGGCTGCGAATCAGTCGGTCCCGCTGTACGTCGGTAAGTCCGAATTGCACTCCAAGCGCGAGATCACTCACGATTTGACTCAGCAAGGAAAGCTTCACTGCATCGGACTGTCTACTATCCTCCTGCACTGTTGCCGCTTGCCCTTCTGCTATTGAAAGTAACGCATCTGGAGCATGATGCCACAGGATTTGTACGGCGAAGAATTCCGACCAGCTCAAGGCGACGTACTTAGCGGCATGGAAAAAATGCTCAGGCTTTTGGGATGCGGCCAGTAATGTTTCAATAGGCTTTAGGAAGTAGGTGCTAGCGACGTGCGCGAGTGGTGCATCGACCTCGTTGTTATGTGCGCGACTAAATGAACTGCTCAAAAAATCAGCCAGAAAGGTCAAAAAGGCCGTTTCCGCCGACAGCTCGACAGCGTGAATCATATTCCCTGCGTGCGAGTTGGCCAGGATCTCGCCGAGCACTTCCCATTTGGCGCTGAAGTTGGTAAAGTCCCCTGCCTGTTGATTCAGGCAGCCCTTGAGGCCAGGGACATCCTGTAGAACGAGCGATTCCTCGTTCAGCAAACCCAAGTTCCTCATCCTTTCCCTCAGAGCGTCGCCTTCTAACCCGCGAAGCGACTGCTCCCCGGTCCACCCGGCCAGAACATCGCCTGCGAGACCTTTGTCAAGAAACTTCAACGGCTCAATGCGTTTGAGTGAGGCGGCGAGCGCGGCTTTCGAGTCGAAGAGTAGCTGCACTTTTGAAGTACTGGCTTCGGTACTAGAAGACGATTCAAATGCTTGCGTCAGAAGCCTGGACGCGTATTTGTGCACCTTGAGCAAGACATCAGGAGGAATCGGTGTAATCAGTAGAGGGTATTTCTCATTTGCCTTTTGGATGGAGTTCGAGAGATTGAAGCCGGCAACTGGCAAGCCGTCCCCATCGACGATTAGGAAATATCGATCATGCAGCATACCGTCCTTCAGACCATACACGCGCAATCTAACCCCCTTCATCAAAGGCTTGAGTTGCTCGCAGCTCGCCAGCAGATTGTTGATTCGAGTCTTAATCTCTACAGATGTGGCCTTTTCCACTTCGGGCTTGGGCAGCGATGTAAATATGACGTAATCGCCGTGCCTCCCCGCGTTTGGAACGACGAGTCCAACGCCTGCGTCCTCGAAGTAAGGATCAAAAATAATGACCTGATGATTTTGGTGTTTAACCAAGAGGTTCTTTACCCACTCCACAAACTCCAAGCGTCCCAAGCCGTCGCCATCGCTCAGACGGTCAAAGAAACGTCCGTCCGACTGCGGAGGGTGCAATCGGGCAAATAGTGACCGGACATCACGGTTAATGGGAACCCACGGATCGGCCTTGCGGTTTCCCACGTGAGTAGAAAACCCCATGCTTCCCTGATTGATGGTCTGAGCTGCCCGTAGCCTTTGCGAAGCGGCGGCAGATTTAGTCACCCTTTCGAGCCAGCCAAACTGAACAGAGCCACCTCCTTGTCCGACCAGATGGGCGTTGACGGTGATTTCCCGTACATAGCCGATCCTCCATCTGCAACACAGCGTGCTGGTTCGGTCGTCGTCGACTGCCGATCCATAAATCTCGACTTCCGCTTCGTCAACAAGTGTGCGCAATTGCTCCGGCACCTCGAACTCGCACTCAAATTCACCACCCTCGATACATTTGACAGTTGTAATGCTCGAGTGAACGAGTTGGCTGGCGTTGAGCACGCTCAAACGGACGTGGAATTTGTTGTAGCGCGGGAGTTGAATCGGGTTCAGCTTTACAACAAGAACTTCCGGTTTGACTTTCCAACCCACGCTCAACAGTTCCCGCTCGCTGTCGTCCAGAGTCGGAAAAACCAACAGCTCCAAATCACCTAATCGGTTGAGATCTCTGTCGCCGAAGTCCAAGCCAGTGTCGAAATCAAGCTGTTTAACAATAAAAGTTGCCAAATCCTCATCAAAATCCGATCCAGTGCGAAGCAATGCAATCTTATCGGTTGGAGTCAGAGACGCACTGAATGCGCCGGCGCTTCCGTGTGGACTCAAAGGTGCATTTGGATCTCGAGCATCTCGATTCAGCAGGTAGGCGACCGGGCGATAGACCAGGGGTGAACTGAGCGTTGTCGTTCCGACCCGTCCGGCTAGCTTCGGGGACAGCTTCAGTTTCAAGTCCTCGCTGATGCGCGCCACGGTGTGGCCTTCGCTCAGATGATTGAGCAACGCCGCAGTTTGAGTGCTCTCGATGTACAGACTAAGTCGAATGATTTGTGCCCTATGTCCCCCCACCCGTTCAAAATGGTCGTCCTCAGGGGCGGACCAAGTGTTGCTGGAGTGGTTGTAGGGAAGGAGCCGTCCGTAGAGGAGCCGGTTCTCGATCTTGTCGTCGGACTCTACCTGCAGCACCCAAAGCTGTAGAGCACAATCGCGGCTGTTCTTGGAAAAAAGCCTTTCTAGCCTTCCGTCCTTGACTAGATCATCCAATGAAAACGCCATTCATCCTTCTCCCGGTTCCGCCAAGCCAAAGATGTCAGGCGAACAGTGCATAGATACCCAAGGTGACAGTATCACTTGGCGCCCAAATTAGGCAGAGCAGGAAGATTATTGCACCGTCAACTGCGCAATCAGGAGTCATCACTCCGGCTTCGTCTTGAGTGCGCGAGCTTTCTCTGTCTTCCAATCTGGATTTTCGACAAATCGCCGAGTATCAAATCTACTGGCCAAGAGGGCACGCTCTCCTATGGCTCGGTATTGGCAAACGCAGACTGGTCAAGCTGCAAAGCTCTATCGTCGCCCCTGTCCAGCATCTTACGTTCCACAGAAAGTTTGCAGGATAGCCTCTTCGGGGCGGGCAGGGATTGCGTACCTCCCAAGCCCCGGTCTCTCCTCGTAGGGCCGCAAGACGGCGTCCAGCAAATTCTCGAAGGGCTGGAGATCCTGCTGCCGGCTTGCCGCATCCAACGCTGCCTCCACAAGGTGGTTACGCGGAATGACTGCTGGATTCACACTCCGCATCAATGCAGCGCGCACCTGCTCCTCTGCTGGCTCTTCGTCGAGACGCCTGCGCCAACCAGCAGCCCAGCCATCATATGCGCTGGGGTCGGCGAACAACGCCCGCACAACCGCGTCGCCTTCCGGCGAGGCCGCGGCCTCGCACAGTCTTCGAAAGGTCAACGTGAAATCAGCGCGATTGGCTGCCATGTGCCGCAGAAGATCCTCAGCCAGATCCGCATCCCCTTCGCGCTCCGTGCGTAGGCCTAGCTTGCGCCGCAGCCCGGCCATACGAGCCGCTTGGTACTGCGGATCAAAAGCGCTCAGCGCTTCGTTTGCGGCAGCCAAAGCGGCCTCTTCGCTTCCCGCCTCCTGCGCCAGAACCGGCAGCAATGCCTCGGCCAGCCGCGCCAGATTCCAAAGCGCCGCACTGGACTGGTTGCCATAGGCATAGCGCCCGCCGTGGTCGATGGAGCTGAAGACCGTGGCCGGATCGTAGGCCTCCATGAATGCGCAGGGGCCGTAATCGATCGTCTCGCCAGAGATCGACGTGTTGTCCGTATTCATTACGCCGTGGATGAAACCAAGCAGCATCCATTGCGCAATCAGCTGCGACTGCCGCGCGACGACGCCATCGAGCAGTGCGCGATACGGCTGCGCGGCCTGCCTCGCCTGGGGATAGTGGCGGGCGATCGCATAGTCGGCCAGCGTGCGCACACCGTCCGTATCGCCCCGTGCCGCGAAGTACTGGAAGGTGCCCACGCGCAGGTGGCTCGCCGCTACCCGAGTTAGCACGGCTCCCGGCAGGGACGTTTCGCGCAGCACCCACTCCCCGGTCGTCACCGCGGCCAAAGCCCGCGTGGTCGGCACACCCAGCACCGCCATCGCCTCGCTCACAATGTACTCGCGCAAGACCGGTCCAAGCGCGGCTCTGCCATCGCCCCCGCGCGAAAAAGGGGTCCGGCCGGAGCCCTTGAGCTGGATGTCGTAGCGCGCGCCATTTCGCCCCGCCACCTCGCCCAGCAGGTTGGCGCGCCCGTCGCCGAGCTGGGCCACAAAATACCCAAACTGGTGCCCGGCATAGACCATCGCCACGGGCTCGGCCCCCTCGGCCACGCGGTTCCCGGCCAAAATCTCCACGCCCAGCTCGCTCACCAGCGCGTCCGCATCGAGTCCCAGTTCCCAAGCCAGCGCCACATTCAACTTTACTAGTCGCGGCACCGCAACCGGCGTCGGCTCCAATCGTGCGTAGAAGTGCTCCGGCAACCGCGCATACGTGTTGTCAAAGCCGAAGCGAATCTCTTCGCCGCTGGTGGCGGATGCGGGCTGCGTAGCGCTTGGGGGAAGATCAAGAGTGTCCATCGTCTATTGGATGTGAGCTTGTTGTTTTAGTCGCATCCTGCTACTGGCATCTCAGTCATGTTGGCCGTCACACTGCCTCGCCGGTCACCCCGGAAAAAAGCTCTGTCCCATCCATTCCACTCCACCCACTCCCATCTATCTCATTTGAAACAGAAGGACATGCATGACCGTGTTCCAGCAAGTTCTCTGGATGCTCGTGAATATCCGTGTCCTGGGGAAACAGCCCAGGCTGCCGGCACAAGGTGATGATCTCATCCGATATGCGGCTGTATTGGAATTGCAGTACGGCCGTATATGCGCGCAACTTGGAATCGCGCGCCGTCGCCAAATGGCCACAATCTCCTGGCGGTTCATCGGGCTTCTCGGACTGACTGAAGCTGCCGAACCCCTACCGCCCCGGCTGCTGGTCTTGCTCGAGCGTCATCGAAGGTAGCGTGCGTCGCAGCTTCAATCGTCTGGAGTTGGCGGAGAATCTGTCGACGAAAGAGTTTCAGCGCTCGCCCACATCGGTTCACAGGCCACAAGCGGCGGCAATCATGCAATGCAACCCAATACATCCAAAGGAAGGATCCAAATGAACGAATACGAATTAGATGAGGATTCCGACGCATCGCAGCCCTGCCCAAGCGAGGAGTACAGCGAGAACGACTTTAGCCTCGACTCCAGAATCGCCGCACAAAATCAGTATTGGGGACGGTGGGCTGCAGAGAAGTGGCTTCTTGGCGTCTATCTCCGCCG
>Ga0182027_10011346_pt1 | contig 12603 bp, 9 predicted proteins | sample 712E1DmetaG_FD_121300 | JGI IMG/M metagenome (GOLD analysis project Ga0182027, IMG submission 121300) | Permafrost microbial communities from Stordalen Mire, Sweden - 712E1D metaG (Illumina Assembly) | ecosystem: Environmental > Terrestrial > Soil > Wetlands > Permafrost | place: Sweden...
CGTTGGTGTTGCTGAAAAATGACGGGATCCTCCCGCTCGACCGCTCCAAGATCAAACGGATTGCTGTCATTGGGCCTAATGGCAACTCGAAGTCCATGTTGGAGGGCAATTACCACGGGTCCGCTTCGCGTCCGATCTCAATTCTGAGCGGCATCAAAGAAATGGCCGGGACGAACATCGAAGTCACTTTTGCCCAAGGATGTCCGGTCACCACCAAGCCCGGGACGGCGGCGTGGAGCAGCCAGGATAACGAAACGACCCGTCCCTTGCCGGAACTCAATGCCGAAGCCCTCGGGAATGCGACCAAGGCAGACTTGATCATCTATGTCGGCGGCATCACTCCGGCGCAAGAAGGGGAAGGGTTCGATCGTGATTCGATCGAGCTGCCCGAAGTGCAGGAAAAACTGGCGCAAGCGCTCCATGCAACCGGCAAGCCGGTGGTCATGGTCAATTGCAGCGGTTCCGCCATGGCGCTGCCGTGGGAAGCCGAGCATTTGCCCGCGATTCTTCAGGCTTGGTATCCGGGCGAGGAAGGCGGACGCGCGGTTGGCGAGGTTCTCTTCGGCGAGGTGAACCCCTCCGGCCACCTCCCCTTGACATTCTACCGGGCCACCACGGATCTGCCGAGTTTCACCGATTACTCGATGACCAACCGCACCTACCGGTATTTCAGTGGCAAGCCGCTATATGCGTTTGGTCACGGCCTGAGTTACACCAAGTTTGATTTCAAGAGCGGCAAGCTGGAGTCGAAAAAAATCCCGGCCGACGGCGCGGCGAAAGTGACGTTCACGGTGAAGAATTCCGGCAAACGCGACGGGGATGAAGTGGCGCAGGTCTATTTCCGCCACGTCAACTCCGCTGTTCCGCAGCCGAAGCTTGCACTGTGCGGTTTTACCCGCGTGCAACTGAAACACGGCGAATCAAGCCGAGTGACGGTCGAAGTCCCCGCCACACGCCTGCGCTACTGGGACACGCAGAACAAGCAGTATGTGGTCGAGCCGGGTGACTATGAAATTCTCATCGGAGCGGCCTCAGACGACATCCGGCTAAAGTTGCCGATCGCCGTCGTCGCGCCACGAGCCCATGAATAACACACAAACACTATGACAAGAATCCTCACTCAAATCCTCTGCGCCACCACCTGCGGTTTGACCTTCGTCACCGGCTGCCAGACCAACGATCACAGTTCGGCGTCGTCCGGAGCACAACCCGCACCCACTAAAACGCAATCCTCCCCGTCGTCACCAACGACTCCAGCGCCGGTCGCCTCCCCCTCACCATCGGCGCGTGGCGTGATTCGTATGAAGGCAGGAATGTCAACGCCGTTTACTGATTCCAGTGGCCACATTTGGCAGGCCGAACAGGGATTTACCGGTGGCGATGTGATTGACCGCGATCCAAGCACAACGATCGCCAACACAAAGGATCCCGGACTTTTTCTGACCGAACATTATTCGATGGAGTCGTTTTCGTGCCACATTCCCAACGGCAAATACGTGGCCAACCTTTATTTCGCCGAAACCTTCGACGGCATCACCGGGCCCGGCCAGCGCGTTTTTTCCTTCAATGTGCAGGGCCACGAGTTCAAGGATTTTGATGTTTGGGTTAAAGCGGGCGGAGGCAACCGCGCCCACATCGAATCTGTGCCGGTGGAAGTCACCGACGGCAAGTTCACGATGACTTTCACCAGCAACGTTGAAAATCCAGAGATAAACGCGATCGAACTAATTCCGCAATCCTGATTATCGCCAGAAGGACGGCATGGCCCTGAACGCCGAGCAAGGCGGCCGACGCCGCCAAAGCGCGGACGTTTCCCAAAATGCACGAGCGGGCGGCGGAGGCGTGGTTGAGGCTGCAAAGCCGAAACCCGCCGGCGAGCACGCCAATCTCTTCCCGCGCCCGCGCGCCCTTTAACGCAGGGGAAAAACGTTGACGGAGTGATACTAACAGGTACAATGCGTAGCGATGCACTACCCAAAGAAGAAGCGGCTTTCTGCCAATGTGGTCTTCTGCATCCTATTAGTTTTGGTCTTGGGCGCGATGGCGCCTGGTCCTCCTCTTTACGCCCAAACAGACCCTGTCATCAACAATCTTGCGCAGCTCACACTGGCTCTCGGTCGTGAAATTCCTATAGTGCGGGACATCAAGCTGGATGCAACCGTCTTCGCCTGCAACACGAACTCCGGCGCACTGGTTGTGCAGGATGAAAGCGGCGCCGAACTTCTCGAAATGGACGGCCTCGGGCAAGTGCTTCAGCCCGGCGACAAAATCCGAATACAGTTCTCGCGGTGTTCCTTCCGTCGCAGCGATGTCGGGATTTACGTCTCCGCCGCGCCTGCGCTTGACAACGACGGAACTCATAGCGCAAGAACGTATAGCGGTGACTATCGGCTGAAGGCGGGCCGATTTCCTCTTCGAATAGATTGGTTCAATCAGTACGGCGCGGCTGCATTGGAGTTAATCTGTTCGGCAACCAATTCCGCGCCGCAGGGGGCCGCAACGGGTGCCGGGATGACGGCAGATATGATCCACGTTCTTCGCGCGGAATGTTATGAAGGGAACTGGCTCAGGCTGCCAAATTTTCAACTGCTGCGGCCGGCAAAAGTCGGGAATGTCACTAATTTTGACATTGCGTTCCGGACTCGCGACGAGTTGGCTGGCATCCGGTTCTACGGTTACATTGAGGTTCCACAAAGCGGCACGTATCGTTTCAGTCTGCGCTCGGACGACGGCAGCCAATTATGGGTTGGAGATACTGCGGTGCCTGTACAGAAACTCGGCACGAACTCCCCGCCGCTCGCCCCGACGGCCGCAAACGGCGAACCGATGAACAACTTGGATGAACGACGACTGGCGACGGTTGAAGGACGTGTCGGTTTTGTTTCGCGTATTGGAAAAGGGTTGCGCTTTGAAATGCTCTCGGACCTGAATCGCGTGTCCGTGGCGATGGCCGATGCAGGGTCTCTGGAACAAGAAAGCCTTTTGAATGCTTGCGTGCGGGTATCGGGTGTTGCGTCGGGGGTTTTAATCGGAGATCACCGAGTGGTGCTCGGCAATCTTACTGCGGCAAGCTCGAAGGAACTGACGATCATCGAAAATGCTCCCGGAAAGGGAAAGCTGGCTCCGCTGCTGACCACCATGCTTCAAGTTCAAAGTCTCACGACGAACGATGCCGCGCGCGAACTGCCGGTAAAAATTCGCGGGGTTGTCACCGCGGTCGCATTTGGACAGGGACGTTGGATTGCAATTCAGGACGACACGCACGGAGGTTTTGTTCGGATCAACGCGATATCGAATGACATCCCGAAGGTCGGCGAATTCTGGGAAATCATGGGCCACACGCGGCTTGGAGACTTTGCCCCGATCATTCTGGCCACACAGGGCACCTTGCTCGGCCAAGGCCAGCTTCCCGAACCGGCGCACCCGACGTGGGATCAGTTGCTCAATGGCAGCATGGATGTTCAATGGACCGAACTGCAAGGCGTGGTCACTGGAATAAACAGTAATTGGATTTCGCTTCTCCTCCCTGAAGGCCGGCAAGAAATTAGAATGGATGGGTGGGGCGAATCTGAGTTGAAGGAATTCTATAAATCAGTGGTGCGCATTCGCGGCGCTCTGTTTGCAGTCTGGAATGCCGAGACTCACGAAGTTCGGGTCGGCAGCATCGAACTGCGCAATGCCGCGATGGCGGTGGACAAACCGGCCAGCGCCAATCCGTTCGATGTGCCGGAAAAGACCCCACGCGGGCTGTTTCTCTTCGACGCCAAAGCCACACCGTTTCAGCAAGTGAAGGTTCGCGGGCAAGTTACCTACGCCGATTCAGAGTGTATCTTCATCGAACGTGGCGCGGGAATACAAGTTTTTCCTGCCAACAGGGTGACGCTGAACCCGGGCGACATCGTGGAAGCTGTTGGGTATCCGAAACTGACCGGCGCGTCCCCGGTCCTGCGGGAAGCGCTGATACGCAAGATACAAAACGGTGTGCTTCCGAGTCCTCGCCTGATCTCTGATTCGGAATTGGCACAGGAACGATTGGCTGCAACGCGAATTTGCATCGAAGGAAACCTCCTCGGGCAACACCGTGAAGACAGCTCGTTGGTTCTGCAAATGCAAACTCATACGCACCTTTTTCTCGTCCGCGTCACCGCCGTTGACGCGCTTAGTTCGTTGCGGCCGCGAAGCAGGCTGTCGCTGACCGGAATTTATACTTTGCCTGGAAACGACGCATCGCATTTCGAATTGCTGCTCAATGCACCGAGCGACATCGTGGTCCTTTCCGAGCCGTCCTGGTGGACGCTGCAGCGTCTGCTTTGCGCGGTCGGCGCAATGATGGTGACACTGGCAGTCGCCGCTGTTTGGATTACAGCGTTGCGACGCCAGGTCGCCCAACGAACGCACCAACTTCAGCGCGAAATCCGCGAGCGCGAACGCGCCGAACGCCAGCACGCGATCGAAGCGGAACGCTCCCGCATTGCGCGCGACCTTCATGACGACCTTGGTTCCAGCCTTACCGAAATCAATGTCCTCGCCAGCACCGGCCAGCGGCCCCGTCAAGGAAACAGCGCGCATGCTGCGTTGTTTAAAGCGATTGCGGACAAAGCGCGAAGTCTCATCGTGGCGCTCGATGGCATCGTTTGGGCGGTTGACCCCGGGGACAATTCATTGCAGTCGCTCGCTGATTATCTTAGCGGCTACACTCGCGAATATTTAGTCAACTCGGATATTGCGTGCCGGTTTAAGATTCCCATCACACTCCCGGACGTTAAACTCGATGGCGAAACCCGGCACGAGTTGCTCCTGGTCGTAAAAGAAATTTTGAACAATATTGTTTGCCACGCCGAAGCCACCGAAGTCGAATTCCAGATGAATCTCGTGGATGACATACTGGAAATAACGATAGCCGACAACGGGAGAGGTTTTGACACGGCTACCGAGGCTGACGGACACGGATTGAAAAACCTTCCCGCCCGGCTGAAGAAAGTTGGCGGCAGTTGCCGTGTCGAATCCCTCTCCGCCATAGGCACGACCGTCTGCATACAGCTTCCTCTGCCTGCGGCCCCCGCCAGTCGAGGCGAAGTAGCAAATGCGACGTTTGTCTGATTTGTTGAAACGACCGATGTCCTATACAATCATAAACAATCACGTAAAAATGTCCTTCAAAATCATATGCACGAAACCAGGTTGACGCAGTCCTTGCCGAGTCGGAATCCCAATTCAAGTTTGATGACCAAAGTCGCCATAGTCGAAGATAGCACGACCTTCCGCCAGTATCTCGCGGATTTGATAAGTGCGGCTCCGGATCTCGCCTGCGTGTGCGCCTGCGGTTCCGCGGAAGAGGCGCTGGTCGAAATCCCCTCGAAGCGTCCGGACGTGGTGCTGATGGACATTCATCTTTCTGGCGAATCGGGCATCGCCTGCACCGCGCGACTGCGCGAAAAAATGCCCGACCTGCAAATCATCATGCTGACCGTTTACAAGGACATCAAAACGATCTTCGAGGCGCTGAAGGCGGGCGCATGCGGTTACGTGTTAAAGCGGGCCGACGAAAAGGAAATTCTCCTCGCCATTGCCGAGGTCCGGGCTGGCGGCGCGCCGATGACGAGTGAAATCGCGCGCATGGTCGTGCGGTCCTTCCTCGAACCGCCAACCTCTCCGCCGTCGGAGACCGAACGACTCTCGGCGCGCGAAATGGAAATTCTGGCCATATTGGCCGAAGGCCTGTCCAACAAAGAAATCGGCGCGCGATTGCGTATCAGCTCCGCCACCGTCCGCACCCACTTGATGCACGTTTACGAAAAGTTGCACGTCCGCTGCCGCACAGAAGCCGCGGGGAAATACCTTCGACAACTCCATCCGGCGGTTCCGGATATCCAGGGACGCAGGTGAGACGAAGTCATAATCAGGCCCTGGCAGCATGATCCCGCACGACGGCGGCACAAACCCGCAGACCCATTCCGAAATCGGCGGCCGGAATACGACGTTTGGCTGATTCCAACCGGCCTGCGTTTCTGCTACCGTCATCATCAAATCAGCCCGAAGTGTCAGACGTATGTCAGTTTCGGGCATGTCATCAGACCTGACGATGGCGGCCTTGACGAAAACACAACATAGTCCAATTGAATGAACCCTCGACACAGTTTTTGTGGGCTGCCCCGGCACCCGGAATCCCGGCCTCGGGCAGTGTGCGGCTTTACATTGATCGAGCTGCTGGTGGTGATCGCCATCATCGCCATCCTCGCGGCGCTGATTCTGCCCGCCTTGGCCAACGCCAAAAAGAAAGCCCAGGAAACCTACTGCAGGAACAATGAAAAGCAGTTTATACTGGGTTTGATCATGTATGGGGACGACTACCACAATTTTGTTTTGCCATTTTATGTGGATGCGAACGGCGGCGATGCCGGCGGCTTTTATGCGGAGCCTACCCTGGCTGGCGGGAATGATTTTCAAGGCGTGTCTCAATCAGCGGCCCAAGCCAATTGCATTCAGGCGCTGACCAACAGCATCCTGTATCCCTACATCAAGAACGTGGCTATTTTCCATTGCCCCGGTGATACTCGAATCATGCGCAGCCCCGGCCGTGGTTATGCCTACGCCACCTATTCAAAAACGCAGAACTACGGAGGGGAAAGCTACGATAATTATTGGGGCCAGGGCGCCACCATCAACAAGAATTCTGACGTCATGGCTCCTTCCATGACCTTTGCCGCGGTCGAGGATACTGATTCGCGCGGGTTCAACGAGGGCACCTTTGTCCTTAACGGCACGCCTGGCAGTAATCCCTGGAGGTTTACCCCGGAGGATCCTCTTGGCATGTATCATATTAATGTCAATATCTGGGCCTTTGTGGACGGCCATGTGGAGAGCCATAAATGGACCTACCAACCCGCCATCACGGCGGGCCTGCAATCCTCCACCGGACAGAACGAATTCGGAAACTGGCCACTCCCCGCCACCACCTCCGATTACAAGTATATTCAACTGCATTGGCGGTTCCCAGGCTGGCATTGACCGACGGACTTGTGAGCTTTTCAGCCGTGCTTTGACGGATGCGGAAGTGCCTGACAACTATCCGGAAAGGAAACCGCTGGAGCCCTGACCACCGGGTGAATTTCTCCAAATGACCAGGAACACTCTATGAAAACACTATTCTCACTTCTCGCGCTCGCTTCCATGTTGGCGGGCCAGATCTGCACCGCCCAAACCAATGAACCGGCGGACGACTGGAAACCCGCGACGTCCAACCAGCAGGGCAAACAGTATCCCCAGGTCAACTCTGAGAGGCGCGTCCGCGCCCGCGTCGTGCGCCCCAGGCCCGGAGCGTCCTGCTCGATCTGGGGGGCGTAAGATACCCCCTGACCAAGGGCGAGGACGGCGCCTGGGTCGGCGACTCACGTCCCCAGGACGAAGGTTTCCACTACTACCAGATCAATATTGATGGCGCCCAGGTACCAGACCCCGGCAGCTTGTACTTCTACGGCGCCAGCCGCTGGGGCAGCGGGATCGAAATTCCTGCCAAGGACCAGGACTTCTACGCCCTCAAGAACGTGCCTCATGGCCAGTTGCGGGAGGTCCACTACTTCTCCAAAACCAACAACTCGACCCGCCGCTGCTTCGTTTACACCCCGCCTGATTATGACAAGGATCCCAACCAGCGCTTCCCGGTGCTCTATCTGCAACACGGCGCGGGCGAGGATGAAACCGGTTGGGGGAACCAAGGACATGCCAACCTAATTATGGACAACCTGATTGCCAAGGGTAAAGCCAAGCCTTTCATCATCGTGATGGAAAACGGCGGCGGTGTCGGCGGTCCTGGCGGTCGTGGCGCCCGGCGAGGCGCAGCTCCGGGTGATGCACCTGCGGCTGGCGCCCCTGCGGCTGGTGGTTCTCCTGTCGGCGCGACGAACGGCGCCCCGGCTCGTGGCGCTGGTGGTTTCGGCGGCCGTGGCGGGTTCAACTTCAGCGCGTTCGAGCGGGTTCTCATTGACGACCTGATCCCCTACATCGACAGCACCTATCGCACCATCGCCGAACAGCCCCACCGGGCCATGGCCGGCCTCTCCATGGGCGACATGCAGACCCGGCAGATCACCCTTGCCAACCTCGACAAGTTCTCCCATATTGGCATCTTCAGCGGCGGCAGCATCGCTCCGTCGGATATCTCTGATATGGACGCTTTCCAGCAGAAGGTCAAAGTGGTGTTCTGCAGCTTCGGCAGCCGCGAAGGCGGCTCCGCCGCCGCCAAAGCCAACGCCGACGCCCTCAAACAGGCTGGCGTCAACAGCTACTACTACGAATCCCCGCTGACCGCTCACGAGTGGCAGTCCTGGCGGCGCAGCCTCTATCAATTCGCCCCCTTGATCTTCCAGGATTAAGCGCCTTGAACTTTAATCAAGCCCTGAAATATTCATCTTTAACTGATGAGAAGAAAACATGAAGACTTCTGTTATTAGTGTTGCTGTTTTGCTCGCCATGGCCGGCCTTCCGGCCGTGGCCCAGACAAATGCGCCCGCGGTTACGGCGCATCCGTCCCAGTACAACTTTCCAGGCGTTCAATATCCTCGGATTGAAGACGACTCGCGCGTCACCTTCCACTTCAACGCCACCAACGCGCAGAAGGTGCAAGTCTCCATCGCCAATGTTCCATTTGATATGGTCAGAGGGGACGACGGCGCGTGGACCTACACCAGCGCTCCGCAGGCCCCCGGCTATCATAACTACTGGATGATCGTCGATGGCGCGGTCGTGCTGGACCCGGCCACCCAAGCGTTCATCGGCTACGGCCATATGTGCAATGGCTTTGAAATCCCCGAGCCGGGCGTCGATTTTTACAACATAAAAGGTGTGCCGCACGGCAACGTGCTGATTGAGAACTACTTCGCCAAAACGGCCAATGCCTGGCGTCACATCTTCGTTTACACGCCGCCGGGATATGAGAACAACACCTCCACCCGCTACCCGGTGCTGTATTTGCAGCATGGCGGCGGCGAGGATGAACGGGTGTGGATTGAAATGGGCCTGGCCAATGTGATCCTGGACAACCTGCTGGCGGAAGGCAAGGTCAAGCCCATGATTGTTGTCATGGAAACCAGTGCCGTTGGTGGCGCCGGCAGCGGTATGGGTCGCGGTGCTGCCGCGGGCGCCGGCCGCAGAGGCGGATTTGGCGGAATCGGCGGTCCCGGGGGCGGCCCCTACGGACAGCTTATGGTCAACGATTTGATCCCCTGGGTGGACAGTAACTTCCGCACCCTCAGCGACAAGGACCACCGGGCAATGGCGGGCCTTTCTATGGGCGGCATGCAGACCGCAGCCATCACCATGGTTAACCTCGATAAGTTCTCGTACATCGGCTTATTCAGCGGAGGCACCGCGGCCGGATTTGGGGCCGGTGGCCGTGGCAGCCCCATACCAGTTGCCGCCCCGACGAACGCGCCCGCAGCTCTGAACCTCCAGACCATCTACAGCGGCGCCATGGCCAACCCTGTAGACTTCAATTCGAAGGTCAAAGTCTTCTTCTTCAGTTGCGGCACGGTACCCCCGCTGGAGAACCCCGAAGCCTTGAAGACTCACCAGCAGCAACTCATCGCTGCTGGGATTACCAACAGTCACCTCTATATCTCCCCCGGCACCTCGCACGAATGGCAGACCTGGAGAAGAAGTCTGTATCAATTCGCCCCAATGCTGTTCCAAGACTAAGCCTCCGTAACCGATCAAACAAAACCGCACAGAAGAAAATATGAGAACCTCAGTACGAAGCGCCGCTGTTCTGCTCGCCATGGCCTGCCTTCCGGCTATGGCCCAGCCTCCCCAGGCGGCGGCTTCAGCACCCCAGCCCCAGACCCCGGCGGTGGAAGACTTCAAGCCGTCGTCACTAAACCAATCCGGCAAACAGTATCCCATGGTCAACTCCGAGAGGCGCGTCCGCGCCCGCGTCGTCGCTCCCCAAGCCACGAACGTCTTGCTCGATATAGGCGCCGTCAAATATCCCCTGACCAAGGGCGAGGGCGGCGCCTGGGTCGGTGACTCACGTCCCCAGGACGAAGGTTTTCACTACTACCAGATCGTCGTTGATGGCGCCCAGGTTCCAGACCCAGGAACCCTGTACTTCTACGGGGCCAGCCGCTGGGGCAGCGGCGTCGAAGTGCCTGCCCACGACCAGGACTTCTATGCCACCAAGAACGTGCCCCACGGCGAACTGCGGCAGACCATCCACCATTCCGAGCACGCCAATGCCGAGCTCCGTTGCTTCGTTTACACCCCTGCGGATTATGAAAAGAATCAGTCCAAGCGCTATCCGGTGTTGTATCTGCAACATGGCGGCGGGGAAGATGAAAACGGCTGGGGCAGCCAGGGTCACGCTGGCTTGATCATGGACAACCTGATTGCTGATGGCAAAGCCACGCCGTTTATCATCGTCATGGCCAATAGCTATGTCCCTGGGGCTGCCGTCCCCGGTCGCGGACCAGCTCCTGCCGGAGGTCCCGGCGGACCCGGAGGTCGCGGAGGTCGCGGCGGCTTCAACTTCGACTTCAGCGCTTTCCAGCGGGTTCTGGTGGACGAGCTGATTCCCTTCATTGATGCCAACTTCCGCACCGTCGCTGATCAGCCCCATCGCGCCATGGCCGGCCTTTCCATGGGCGGCATGCAGACGCGGCAAATCACCCTGGCCAACCTCGATAAGTTCTCGCATATCGGCATCTTCAGCGGCGGCAGCATTGCACTGACGAATATCACCGACATGGCCTCCTTCAAGCAGAAGGTCAAAGTCGTGTTCGTCAGCTACGGAAGCCGCGAGAAGGGCGCTGCTGGCAAGGCGAACGTCGAGGCGCTGCAACAAGCCGGCGTCAATAGCGTCTTCTACGAATCCCCCAATACCGCGCACGAATGGCTGACCTGGCGCCGGAGCCTGCGCGAATTTGCGCCGTTGTTGTTCAAGGATTGAAATCAACGTGGCTGTTCAACCCGCACTATCTACGAAACTATGAAAACTCTAAGTTTACTCTTATCCCTCGCGGCCGTCCCGCTTTCGATACTCGCCGCGGATGTCACCGGCACGTGGAAGGCCGAATTTGACTCCCAGATTGGCGTGCAGAAGTACACCTATACGCTCAATCAAGAGGGCACCAATCTGACCGGCAAGGCAAATTCGGAAATCAACGGCGAAAAGCACCAAGTCGAGCTGAAGGAAGGCTTGGTGGAGGGCGACACGGTTTCGTTTGTTGAGATGATGAACTTCCAGGGCAACGACATTCGCATCACCTACACCGGCAAAGTCTCAACCAACGAAATCAAATTCACGCGCGAGGTGGGCGACTTTGCCAAGGAGGATGTCGTGGCCAAGCGCGAGGCAGATGCACCCACCGAACCGACGATTGCGCCCGGCGCTCGCGGAGGCCGCCGCGGCGGTCGTGGCGGATTTGGCGGCCCCATCGTGCTCGGGCCGGACGACAAACCGGCCTTCCCGCACGCGCCGGAAGGATTCGACAAAGCGCGCGAAGACATCGCGCACGGCAAGCTTGAGCCGGTCGAGTACGACTCCAAGACCGTCGGCAACAAACGCAAGACTCTCGTCTATTTGCCACCCGGTTACTCGGCGGACACGAAGTATCCCGTGCTCTATCTGCTCCACGGTATCGGCGGTGACGAAGAGGAATGGCACCGGGGCGGGCATCCCGAGTTGATTCTGGACAACCTTATCGCGGACAAGAAAGCCGTGCCCATGATCGTCGTCCTGCCGAACGGCCGCGCGCAGCCGAACGACCGCGCCGAGGGCAACGTGTTTGCCGCCGCGCCCGCGTTTGAGAAATTTGAGCAGGACCTGCTCCAAGACCTCATTCCGTTCATCGAATCGAAATATTCGACGAAAACGGATCGGGAGAGCCGGGCGCTGGCCGGGCTTTCCATGGGCGGCGGGCAATCGCTCAACTTCGGCCTGGACCACCTCGACACCTTCGCCTGGATCGGCGGCTTCTCCTCCGCGCCAAACACCAAATCGCCCGAGCAACTCGTGCCCGATCCGGCCAAAGCCACCCAGATGCTCAAGCTGCTCTGGATTTCCGGCGGGGACCGCGACGGGCTGCTCAACATCGGTCAGCGCACCCACGCCTACCTTAAGGAGAAGAACGTCCCGCACGTCTGGCACCTGGATTCCGGCGGCCACGATTTCAACGTCTGGAAGAACGATCTGTATCTGTTCGCGCAAAGGATTTTTCAGTGAGCGAACCACGAAGAACCGCTGTTTGGGAGAAGAAAGCGCTCCCCGGCGGCGGCAGCGTAAGAGTTAGAATTATGACTCCGATAAAGCAAATCCTGGCGACGAAACAAACTCCCCGCCCAAACCAATTGAATCCAAAACTCACACTTATGAAGGCTCACATTCCAAGCTGCAACTCGCTCCTCGGGCTGCTCACAGCCGCAGCGCTGGTGACCAGTTGCACAACGATAAACCCGAATCAGCCCGCGACCCTCAAAGGCGCCTACAAACATGATTTCTATGTTGGCGTGGCCATCAACCGCACCATCGCGATGAGCGCAGCGGTCCGCGCGGACAACGTCAACCGGAACCAGGAACAGGTCAACAAAGACATTGCTCTGGTCAAAGAGCAG
>Ga0182027_10011348_pt1 | contig 12599 bp, 10 predicted proteins | sample 712E1DmetaG_FD_121300 | JGI IMG/M metagenome (GOLD analysis project Ga0182027, IMG submission 121300) | Permafrost microbial communities from Stordalen Mire, Sweden - 712E1D metaG (Illumina Assembly) | ecosystem: Environmental > Terrestrial > Soil > Wetlands > Permafrost | place: Sweden...
AATGAAGAACCCTCACGCGGTTGCCCTTGGCATACTTGGGGGCAGGAAGGGCGGTTTGATTCGAGCGTCGAAGCTGTCTCCAGCACGCCGTCGAGAAATCGGCAAGCAGGCAGCAGCGGCACGATGGGAAGGCAGGCTTCCCGAACTGGTGCGCCCGCTCTTCTGGTCCTACCGCTTTGAGGATCTCAGGCTCCCAGAGTCCTTGGACCTGCTCATGTTGCACACGCTGACCTACGGGACGACCGAGCAGCGCAACTGGCTTCATAGGCGGTTCGGTGTGGATGGAATTCGGCGCTGGATCAAGAATCGGCGCGGAAAAGGACTGACCGTGGAACAGATGCGACCGTGGATCGATGCGGGGACGGCGAGACGATGGCAGTCCGCGAATTCAGCCGCCTTGATCTGGGAGAACCGATGAGCCTTCATTGGGAGGCACCTCCTGCCCTCAAGGTGTTGTAAAACCGGCCGTCATGAACGTACTTGTCACCGGGGCCGCGGGTTATATCGGCTCGCACGCCGTGCGGGCGTTGCTGCAGGCCGGGCACCAAGTCGTGGCTCTTGACAACCTCAGCCGCGGCCACCGAGCCGCCGTGGCGTCCACCGTTCCCTTGATCGAAGCCGATGTTCGCGACGGCAAGCGTGTGCTGGACGTCCTGCGCAGCCATCGCATCGAGTGCGTCCTGCACTTCGCCGCCCTCGCCTACGTGGGGGAATCGGTCGACAAGCCGCTGTACTACGACAACACGTTGCCACCCCGTTGTCCCTCCCTGTATGGTACAGGCCTTTCATGAAGGTTTCAGGGCGCCCCAGAGTCCTCATCTTCGTCGTCGCCTATCGAGCCGAAACGACGCTTGCGCGGGTACTTGACCGTATTCCCAGCTCTCTCTTTGAGAGCTACGAGTGCGAAGTTCTCGTGGTCGATGACGCGTCCACGGATCGCACGTTTGTTATCGGACGAACCTGGCAGGCGGCCCATCCCGAGCGCAGGGTCACGGTCCTGCGCAACGAGTACAACCAAGGTTACGGGGGAAACCAGAAGGTCGGGTACCGCTACGCGATCAGGGAAGGATTCGACCACGTCGCCATGGTGCATGGCGACGGGCAGTACCCCCCTGAGGAGCTGCCTCGCTTGCTCGGACCCTTGATGAAGGGCGAAGCCGACGTGGTACTCGGCAGCCGCATGCTTGAGGCGGGACAGGCGCGCAAGGGAGGAATGCCGTTTTACAAGTGGCTGGGCAACCGCGTCCTCACAACCATGCAGAACGCTTTGCTGGACTCTCGCCTGTCGGAGTTCCATAGCGGGTACCGCATCTACCGGGTGGCCGCCCTGGCGCGTCTACCCTTCACCCTGAACACCAACGACTTCCATTTCGACACCGAGATTCTCATCCAGTTCCTGAACGCGGCTCTGCGCATCGTCGAACTGCCCATACTGACCTACTACGGCGACGAGATCTGCTACGTGAACGGGCTGAAGTATGCCAGGGATGTCACGCACGTGACCCTGCAGAACGTGGCGCATCGGATGGGGGTTCTCTACCAGAGGCGGTTCGACGTGGGGCCGAGGGACAACACTCACTACAGTCTGAAACTGGGGTACCCTTCTAGCCACAGCATGGCGATCGACGCTGTGCCCGCGCATACCTCGGTCATCGATCTGGGGGCGGGGCCCGGGGGTGTTGCCAAGGCGCTGGCCGAGAAGGGCTGTCAGGTGGCGGTGGTGGATCGGCACCCGGTGGCGGGCGATGCGGGGGAGATACGCGTCTTTCTGCAAGACCTGGACGACCCGCCCGACTTTGACACCAAGCCCTACCAGCGCATCCTGCTCCTCGACATGCTCGAGCATCTCCGCGATCCGGAGCTTTTCCTGCAACGGTTGCGAAGACAGTTCACCCACGAAAGAAAGATCGTCATCATCACAACCCCGAACATCGCTTTCCTGCCCGAGCGGCTCATGCTGCTCGCCGGTCAGTTCAACTATGGAAAGATGGGAATTCTGGATGTGACCCACACCCGTCTCTTTACCTTCCGCTCGCTGAGACGCCTGCTGCGCGATCACGGCTTCCGCATCAAGGTCATCCGCGGCGTGCCAGCCCCCTTCCCACGAGCCTTCGGCGACGGCCCGCTCAGCCGAGCCGCCCTGGCCGTGAACCAAGCGCTTATGGGGTTGTCGAAGAGCCTCTTTGCTTACCAGATCTACATCGAAGCCGAGACTACGCCCGACGCGGATTTCGTGCTTGAGATGTCCAAGGCCGCTAGCCAAGAGCCACAGTCTTGACGCCTCGGGATACACTTTCAATACTATTTTCCGTTCCCGAGCGGCTCCTCTGCCAGCTCAGGCGAGATGAAGATGTACGTGCCACGACCGGCAGAGTTCGTCCATCTCATTGCAGGAGCTGCACCGAGTCCCGGCGGTGGTCCATCGCCCCGCCAGATCAGGACGCCGCCTGTGCGAAGATAATCGGGGACGGGATCGCGCAAGCCGAAGACATCCGACGAATAGTATCGTCGTAGATCGAACCTCGGACCCACTTGCTCTGCGCGCGAACCGAGGATGTAGAACCTGCGTGCCAGGCCTCGTTCCGTGGTCACAATCTGCTCCGAGAGCGCGCGCGGAGATAACGCCCTCCCCAGGTTGAGCCGCAAAAGCGCCTTGTTGAACTTTCTGACTGTTGCCTGGCGCCCAGACACCTCATCCCAGATCGCGTCCGCTGCTTCGGGAGTCGGAAGGGGATCGTAAAACGTCGGGCTCAAATAGACGATCGTGCCGGGCGGCACATGCGTGTTGACCCATTGGGTGGCGGAATCGGGAATGTAACTGGCGTGGTATGCGTGGGCGGCCGCAGCCGTCTCGACCCCGGCTAGCAAGAGCGCTGCAGAGGCGACCATGATTGTGGGCTTGAACCCCACCTTGGTTGCGACCAGGCCTGCGGCATAGGGCAGGATCAGCAGCAGCGACATGAATGCCGGCCCTTGATGGCGCATGCCATATCCGGTTTGTGCGGCGATCGACGACAGCACCACCACGCAGTAGGCTGTTCCAAGCCAAGGCCACTGCCCCGCCGCCAAGCGCCGCCGATGAACCAAGGCCAGCACCCATGCGGCGAGCAACAGCACGATAGGAAGACCGAGGGCATTCACCCAGCCAACATCCCAAAGGAGCTGGCCAACTCCCGGCGGCCTGCCTGGGGGAGGACCGAGCCTGATCGTCGCGATGGCTCGCAGATTCCCCATCAAGTTCGTCAAGGACCATGGCGCCACCACCATCAATGTCGCCATCAGGATGGCAACGTACTTGATGGTTCGCGCGCCGAAATCGCGCATGGAAGCGCGCCGAGGCCAAATCTCGCACAGGATGAAGACCGGGACCACACCCAGCATCTCCACGCGCGATGAGACGGCTAGGCCGAGAAAGATGGCGGACGCTGCCCACCAGCGCGAACGTTCGCCTGACTCGGCGGCAAGATAGGCAGCGATGATCACGCAGGACCACGCTGCACTGTACGGTTTGGCGGCTGCGGAGTGCGCGACGAGAACTGGAAGCAGCGCCACCAGCCCGCCAACCAGAACTGCCCCAGCCACGCCACCCCGGCGCTGGCCGTACTTGAATCCCGCCGCAACGGCCGCCAGCGACAAGAGCATCGACAGGACGACGTAGGTCAGGCGTAAACCACTCAAGTCACGATAGATGTCGAAGATGGCATGGTTGACGGCGACGAATGGCCGCACAGCGCGTGGTACCTGCAGCTCCTCTGTCGTGGGCAGAAAGTAGTACCGCGCCGACAGCCCCGCAGCGTAGACCAAACCGACCCACGTCTCGGGACCGGCGAATGCGTAGTGATAGAGCGGGGGAAGCCCTTCGAGGACGTTGGTGCCCCCCATCAAGTAGGCGGCCTCGTCCGTGTCATTGAAGTAGTAGCGATCGGGGAACGCGTAGGCGCGCGCCAGGACGGCAGCGAACAGGATCGACAGCAGCCACGTGCGTGCGGTGCCATGGCTTCCCCCGCCGATAGGCGATCCGGCGCCTGCCCCGCCGCGGGCGCCAGGATCGTCATCCACCAGGCGAGAACTGTCGGACTTGACTGAATGCATTCCAGGAACCCCGCTGTCGGTTCTACTGATTCACTAGAGCGCGCAGGTCGCGGTCCATGCGATCCAAAATCGCCCGCTTTGAAAACTGGCTCTGGTAGACCGAGAAACACCGCTGCTTGAGCGCTTGCAATGTCTCGGGACGGTCTCGGAGGTCGAGGATCTTTCCGGCCACTTCATCCAGCGTGTCCTCGGTCAGGGTCCACCCGAGTCCAAGGGACTCGATCCACTGGGCCACGGCAGAATCCTTGGGACCGGCATAGAGAATGGGACGTCCGGCGGCCAAAGCGCCCTGGAACTTGCTGGGCACGACCGTTCCCGCGTATTCCGGCCGCAGGGTCACGATGTGGATGTCGGCCGCGCCGAGGCGACGTTCCAACTGCTGCTGTGGCACGAATCCGGCGAACGAGACGTTCGTGTCCCCTGGGGTGACAGCGTCTTTGAGCTCCTGGACCCGGTTTCCCCGCACGCTGAAGACGAAGGGCACAGCTTCCGGCCGGAGCTTGCGGGCCAAGGCGAGGAGGGTGTCGAAGGAATGGGCCTTGCCGAAGTTACCCGAGTACATCAGCCCCAAGGGGGCCGATCCGAACATAGCCGCACGCTCTTTCGGATCGGGACTCACCGGCGCAATGGGTTCCGAAAGCGCCCACGGGGTGTAGGTATCGATACGAAGCTTCGGGTCGTAGCGACGCAGGAGCCCCGTCATGCAAGCCCCGAGGCTGCCGATCAGGTCGCATCGGCGATAGGCTCCACGAAGAAGAGGGCGCATGATCCTGACCAAAGGGTGATCAGCACGAACCATTCCGTCGGCGATGGCGGCCTCGGGATGCAGATCGAAGCACCAATGCATGATGCGCGTGCCCGGGCGCAAGGTCTTCCAAGGAAGTGCGACCAGCACGCCGAACATGGGATCCGTTCCGACGATCAAGATGTCAGGCCGCTCGCGCAGGGAGGCGAGGGACCAAGCCGCCAGCATCCAGGCAGTGTTGAGGACCCGTCCGAGCGAGGACGCCTGCCGGAATGCCGGCCTCCATACCCTGCGAATGGTTAGCCCCTCCCAATGTTCTTCGGCGCCGAATTCTTGCGATTCGTCTCGGCAGCCTCGGTTGCAGGGCAGGACCGTGACGTCCCAGCCACGGCTGGCGAGCCCGGTAGCGAGGTCTGAAAAATGCCGTGCGCTGACGACATCGTCCGGGTGGAAATAGTGGTAAAGAACGAGTGCCTTGGGCATGGACGGGGTGGTCACACCCGGGCAGCCACTCGCTTCTGAATCCAGGCGTAGGTCTTGGCGAGCCCTTCACGCAGCGGGCGATTGGGTCGCCAGCCAAGCATCTCCTCGATCTTGCGATTGTCCGAGTTTCGACCGCGCACGCCGAGAGGTCCTGGGATGTGCTTCAGGCTGAGCTGCTTGCCGGCGATGCTCATGACCATTTCGGCGAGGCCGTTTATGGTGACCATCTCGTCGCTGCCCAAGTTCACTGGGCCCAGGAAGGTGGAATCCATGAACCTTCGCATCCCTTCGAGGCACTCGTCGATATACAGGAATGAACGCGTCTGCTTTCCGTCGCCCCAAATCTCGATCTCGCCGCCGGCAGGCGCCTCGGCGACCTTGCGGCAGACCGCGGCGGGGGCCTTTTCCTTCCCTCCGTCCCAGGTTCCCAGCGGGCCGAAGATGTTGTGGAAGCGGGCCACGCGCACGTCGATCCCATGGTTTCGGTTGAAGGCCATGTAAAGGCGTTCGCTGAAAAGCTTTTCCCAGCCGTACTCGCTATCGGGAGCCGCGGGATACGCTGAATCTTCACTGCACCGCGGATTGTCGGGCTCCTCCTGGTTGTAGGCTGGGTAGATGCACGCCGAGGAGGAGTAGAATATTTTCCCCACACCAACCTTCTGGACACGGTGGAGCATGTTTAGATTGATGGTGGCAGAGTTGTGCATGACATCGGCGTCGTGATCGCCGGTGAAGATGTAGCCGGCTCCTCCCATGTCCGCTGCCAGCTGGTAGACTTCATCAAAAGCGCGATCTACGACCGACTCGCAAACATGCGGATCGCGCAGATCCCCCAAGACGAACTCGTCTGCGGCGGTCGGGGAATGCTCGTGATTCTTGATGTCTACCCCCCGGACCCAGTAGCCGCGAGCTTTGAGATCCTTGACAAGATGGCCACCGATGAAGCCTCCGGCTCCGCAGACTAGAGCCTTTCTCATTTTTTCTTTCTCATAGATAAGGTGCTTGATGGAACTTTGATAGACATTCTTAGCAACGCAGGGAGGCAGCTCGATGTCAGCCCCCTCGGAACATTCTAGGGTCAGCAAGAAGGACTCTCCAACAAAATCTACGAGTGGGGCGAGCGGTTTCACAGGCGCCCTTCATGAGGTGGGGATGTGGTCGATCGGGGTGGGATCTGGCGGATCCCGCAACCGGCGTTCGCTGTCGTCATTCCGTGGAGAAGGGGGCAGCACGGCATTAGTCCGGTCGCTTCCGTCATGTGGTACGGTTGGGAAACCTGGAAGGCCTGATGACTGTCGACCTCTCGAACTACGACAAGCGGGGCTACCATCCTGGACGCAGCTTTTTCGTACGCCTGTTTTGGTATGTCTGCAATGCGGTCTTGTTCACTAGCTGGCTGCTGCCGATGTCTGGGCCCAAACGAAGCCTGCTTCGCCTATTTGGCGCAAGCGTCGGCGCGGGCGTGGTCATCAAGCCGAGGGTGAACATCAAATATCCCTGGCACCTCCGCCTCGGAAAGCACTGCTGGATCGGCGAAGGCTCCTGGATCGACAACCTCGTCGACGTGACCATCGGCGACAACGTGTGCATCTCCCAGGGGGCGTATCTGCTCACCGGCAACCACGACTACAAGGATCCTCGCTTTGGCTTCATGGGTTCGCCCATCGCACTCGAGGATGGAAGCTGGGTGGGTGCCTTCGCCGTCGTGTGCCCTGGTGCGCGCCTGGCACGCCACTCGATCGTCACTGTGGGAAGCGTTCTGCGCGGCGAAACGGCGCCTGACGGCATCTACTCCGGTAATCCGGCGACACGGATCCGCGAGCGAGAGATCGCGGGATAGCTGACCTATGCCGCGCCAGCTCTTCAAAGTGTCCACGGGAACCAAAGGATGAACATGCGGATCCTACAGGTCGTCGACTCGCTCGATCCGATCTACGGTGGTCCACCCACGGTCGTGCTTCGGCTTGCGGCCGCGCTCGCGCGCGAAGGCGCGCAGGTGACCCTGTACAGTCAAGAACGCTCGGGGCGAGAAGCCGACATTGCGGCGACCCTGCACGGTATTCCCGGTATCGAGTTGGTGCGCCGGGTTTCCGACGTCTGCGACGACCGCAAGGCACGGCTGCTGGGACGGCCCGCGCGGGACTTTCTGCGCCGGCCGAGCGCCGCATTCGATTTGGCGCACATTCACGGCCTGTGGCGCCCGGGTTTGCGGGCCATCCTGCGAGAATCGCTCCGGCGCTCGTGCCCGTACGTGATCACGCCGCACGGGATGCTGGCGCGCTGGAGCCTGGCCCAGAAACCCCTGCGCAAGAAGATCGCCCTCGCGCTTTCGTGGCGATCTCTGATTCGGCGGGCGTCGTTTGTGCACGCCTTGACCCAAGCCGAGGCTCGCGACTTTGGCGCGCTCGGAATTGCTTGCCCTGTGGATGTCGTGCCCAATGGCTGCTTCCTGGAAGAGATGGGCGAACTGCCGGCGCCGGGATCGTTTCACGCGGCCCATCCTGAACTCGGTGGCCATCCCTTCATTCTCTTCTTGGGTCGGCTGCACTACGTCAAGCGCGCAGACTGGCTGGTCCGCGCGTTCGCCAAGCTGGCAGCGACCGCCCCAGACATGCGTCTGGTCCTCGCGGGACCCGACTGCGGAACCCGTCCTCAGATCGAACAGGAAGTGAAAACCCTGGGCCTTGGCAACCGGGTTCACTTCGTCGGCCCGCTTTATGGACAGCAAAAATATGCGGCGATGGTCGACGCCCGCTGCTTCTGCCAGCCCAGCGTCTACGAAACCTTCAGCATGTCGATTTTGGAAGCCATGGCCTGCGGCCTGCCGCCGGTGATCACGCGCGGCTGCAACTTCGACGAAGTCGGAACCTCCGGCTCCGGACTAGTGGCCGACAGCGAGGACGAGCTGGCGGACGCCCTTCGCAAGTTCTGCACGGATACTCACGCGCGCGATTCCGCCGCGAAGAAGGCCCGCGATCTGGTCGTCGCGAAATACACCTGGCCCGTCGTGGCCAGGCAAATGCTAGCCCGGTATGAAGTGCGGATGGCTAAGCAAGTTTAGACCAGCCTCTTCAATGTGATGGCGTGGAACCTGGTGCACAAAGAGATCCGTACCTCCCCCCGACGGGCGAGGGCGCGGCGAAGCCGCGGGGGTTGGAGGCGCGGCGAGTGCTGCCTTCCCGCGGCCGCGGTAGCGGCCGTATCGCCTCGCCCGCGCAGCGGGAGAGGCCGCCGACGTCCGCGTCGGCGGGTGAGGGGCCGCTCACTGTCGTCACCTTGAGAGGGGATGGGCGTAGCGACGCACAAGGCAAGGCAGGGGAATCTACTTCGTCGCGGCCAGCGCTTCTCGTATTGCGGGTAGCAGTCGGGCCGCGATGAAGGCTTGGCCTGCCTGGTTGGTATGGATGTGGTCGCGATAGAGGGCCGCAGACGCCCCCGTCCCCTCGAGATCGAACGGCTCAACCCCGGCGTCGCGCGCCGTCTTTGCAATCGCGTCGTGCCCTTCTTCCAGACGTCCCGGTGGCAACTCCGCGAGCGTCAGGTGCTGCGCCAGAACCACTTTCGCGCCGTTCTGCTGGGCCAGCCGGATCAGATCGCCCAGTGCCCCCAACGATTCATCAATGTCCTTCTGGGTCGGGGGTCGAACCGGAGGCGTCTTCCCTGCCAGCATCGGAACGTAGCGTGGCAGATAGCGGGTGATGGCCTCCCATGTTGCGCACCAGGGGCGATGGGATGGAAAATCCGGGTTCACGCCGACTATCGGTTGGAAGGTGGGCGCATCTGCATAGTCGTGACTCGACACCACGATGACCACTGCGTCGGCCTGGAACAATCCGAAACGCCGGGCGTAGGCCAGCATGTTTGGCGGTCCCCAGCTGCCCGCCGAAATATTGCCCACCACGACCGGGCGCCCCAGGGCCACGCCGAGCTGCCGTTGCAAGATCGATGTGGCGAGGTCGTGCTGATCGGTCAGCGCCCCGCCATTGACAACACTGTCGCCGAAGACCATCACGCGCAATTCGTTGGATTGGCCCTTTTGCACGGGAAAATCGTCGCTGCGCATGGACCATGCGTTGTAGTCGACGTGGTTGCCGAACCGGCGCAGGTGTTGGCTCGGCGCGAAAAGGTATTCGATCTGGGCATCGGTGATCGAGAGCGGCGGATCGCCCAAGCCGAGGTGGAAACGGCAATAGCACTCCGCCGCTAGGAGCAGCCCAAGCACCCCAAGGGAGATCGCCGCTAGCCACCTGCGCCTATGCGATCTCTTCCCCATCGGAGAATCTGTCGAAGGTGACATAAAGGGCTTCATGGAATGGCGGATAGCACCGCCGGATGACGACAGCCTTACCGGATCGCCGGGAACCGTACAAGCGGATGCAGAAAGTCGTCATCGCAAGCTGGTGCCAGCCTATACTTTCTGCCTCGCATGCCTCACGTCCTCACCGTCGCCATACCAGCCTACAATCGCCCGGAGGATCTCGCAGTCCTCCTGCGGACGATCTTGTCGCAGGACTACGCCAGTTTCGACGTCTTGGTCGTCGAGGATCAATCGCCCAGGCAGGCCGAAATCCGGGCGGCCGTGGAACATGCCATGGACATGCGGCGTGACCTGCGAATTCGCTACCATTCCAACGAACGAAACCTCGGGTTCGATGGAAACGTGCGGCGCGTACTTGAGCTGTCAGAAGGCGAGTTCACCTTGTTCATGGGTGACGATGACCTTATGCGGCCCGGGGCACTGGCACGCGTCGGATCGGCCATCGAGAAGAACCCCAATCTTGGCGTAATCCTGCGCGCGTACGAAGATGTCGACTACGCCACCGGAAAGCAGACCGAGGTGTTTCGGTACTTTCCCAGTGATCGACGCTTTCCCGCTGGCGCGCCCACCATGCGCACCTTCTTTCGTCGCTGCGTATCCATTGCTGGCTTTACTATCCACACCGCCTCAGCACAGAGCCTGGCGACCGATCGCTTCGACGGCACGCTCCTCTATCAACTGTATCTCGGCACGCGAGTCGTCCAGCAACGCGATGGCTACTACATCGCCGACGTGCTGACCGCCATGCGGAAGGATGATCGCCAGCGCCATTTCTTTGGCTCTGCTGCGTCGGAGAAGGGGCTCTTCGCGCCGGGGCAACTCACGCCCGAACAGTCCGTGCAATTCATGCGCGGCATGGTCGAGATGGCCCAGGCTATCGAGAATGAGACAAAGGCCGGAGTCCTGAACGGAATCCTCAACGACCTGTCGAACTACTCCTATGCCTACCTGAAGCTTCATGCGAAGAACCGGCGCGCGTTTCTTGGCTACGTTCGCGAGTTGCAGCGACTGGGGCTAGCACGAACGCCGCTCTTCTGGGGTTACGTGGCGGCGTTGCTTGCACTGCCCGCGCCGGTCCTTGATGGGGGAATCCGGACTCTGAAGGGTATCTTGCGATCCACGCCCAGGTTCGGCGGTATCTACGCAGGTGAGGATGTCAAGCGCAGCTAGCACCGCGCCCTTGCGAATCCTCCTCGTTGGCGAAGGCCGCTCGCCCATCCACGAGGCCGCGTGGCAGCGTGGTTTGGAGGCTGCCGGTTGCGTGGTGCGGAGGTTCGACTGGCTGTCGAGGTTCCAGTCGAACTCGCCTCTCCGTTCGATTCTTCTGCGTGCGCAGAATCAGTTGCTGGCGGGTCCAACCGTTCAGGCACTGAACGACGACCTTGTCGCGCAGGTCCTGGCCAACCCGCCTGACGTTGTCCTTTTGTACCGTCCCACGCATGTATTCCCAGAAACCCTCCGTATCATTCGGCGCAAGACACCATCGTCCCTCTTGGTCAGCTACAACAACGACGACCCTTTCTCCCCAAAGGCGCCCAAACATCTCTGGCGGCACTATCTCGACGGCATTCCTTTTGTCGATGTGGCTCTGGCCTATCGCACGAAGAACCTCGCTGAGCTGCGAGCCGCGGGCGCGCGTCGTGCCTACCTGTTGAGGTCGTACTACCTGCCGTACATCCATCGTCCGGTTGAATTGACCGAGAGCGATCGGCAGCGCTACGAAGCCGATGTGACCTTCGTCGGACACTACGAACCCGACGGACGCCTCGACTACCTGGCCGCCGCGGCGGCGGCCTTTCCGGGCTTTCGCCTGTTCGGCCCCGATTGGGATCGCGCGCCGTCGCATCCTGGACTGCAACGGGTTTTGCCAATCCAGCCGTTGTCGCCGCCTGAATATGTCAAGGCCATCCAGTGCGCCAAGATCGCACTCGTCTTCTTCTCGGGATTGAACAACGACAGTTACACCCGGCGAGTGTTCGAGATCCCGGCGATAGGCACCTTCATGCTAAGCCAGAGGACGGCGGACATGGAAGGCCTATTTCGCCCAGGGATCGAGGTCGCGTATTTCACGAGCGCCGACGAGTTGGTAGAGCAAGCGCGCCGCTATCTCGCCGATGACCAAGGTCGCGACGAAATCGCGGCTGCAGGCGCGGCACGGGTGCGGGAAGCCGGCCACGACGTATTCTCGCGTATGCGCGAACTGACCACGCTGATCAAGGAATGGCGCGCGAGACCCTAGAAACGCAATTTCAAGGTACAAAGGACGAGGCCATCGGGAGATACTCAGATTCCGTCCGTTCTCCTGGTCACGGGGCAGTTCCTGAATTCTCTGGGAACATCTCCGGCGTTGGATTCGCCGAGTAGGTCCGGCCGCATTTTTCGCATGTGAGGATTCCCAAGCCTTTGGTCAGACCGGGATGTCGGCAGGAAACACATCGCAGCAGTTTGCTCAGATCGATTGCTTGGTTCCTGCCTGTCTGCGAAAGGACACTTCGAACTGACATCGTGATCCGTGATCGGAGGGTGGGGCCGATGTCGGGTGCTGGTTGGTTCTCGGGCTCGGGTTTGAACGGAGCCGACCGCTTGTCGACTGGGGTCAGATCGACGTGCCGAATGCCTCCCTTGTCCCGAGACCAGAAATAGCGCACATGGAATGCGAATGGGTTCTGGCGGAGATGGCCAAGCCATTTCCCCGATTTCTTGACCTTGTGCTCGTAGAGTTCGACGAGTTCAGGATCCCGGATCCAGGAATACTTGCGGCGTGTAACCAGATCTCCGCCACGTTCGGTCACCTCATAGCGGTGATCCTTGTAGGGGTTGATTCGCTCCAGAAAAGCATCCGGACATTCTATGTATCCAGCGCGAGCGACCCGCTGCAGCTCGCGCAGGGCCGCGGCGATGTCGGTGCTGTGCTCAAGGACGTGACATGCGATGACGAAATCGAACGCGTCGTCACGAAAA
>Ga0182027_10011349_pt1 | contig 12598 bp, 9 predicted proteins | sample 712E1DmetaG_FD_121300 | JGI IMG/M metagenome (GOLD analysis project Ga0182027, IMG submission 121300) | Permafrost microbial communities from Stordalen Mire, Sweden - 712E1D metaG (Illumina Assembly) | ecosystem: Environmental > Terrestrial > Soil > Wetlands > Permafrost | place: Sweden...
GGCATACCTTTAGGCAGCCAATCAGTGCTTCTTAAGGGGATTAATGACCGGCCATATATCATGAAACGCTTAGTGCATGATCTTCTGCAAATAAGAGTAAGGCCATATTATATTTATCAGTGTGATCCGGTAAGAGGTACGCAGCATTTCCGTACTCCTGTTGCCACTGGTATAAATATTATTGAAAAATTGCGTGGGCATACTTCAGGCTATGCTGTTCCGACTTATGTGATTGATGGTCCTGGAGGTGGTGGAAAGATTCCTGTGGGTCCGAATTATATTCTTTCCCAGGCCAAAGGGAAATATGTACTGCGTAATTATAAAGGGAAGATTTATACCTACCTGGAATAATTTTTAGGTTACTGATTTTTGCTTCTTAAAAAGGAGCATGGTATGGATGCTAAGAATAAAAGGAATTTTATCCTCTTAGGGCATGCCCAGTCAGGAAAGACTACGCTCGCCGAAAGTATACTTTATTTTACCAAGGCTATTAATCGCAAGGGAAGAATTGAAGATGGCTCTACAGTAGGCGATTATAGCTTTGACGAGATTGAAAGAAAAAATTCTATAAATCTAAGTTTGCTCTTTTGTGATTATGAAGGAAGCCGCATTCAAATTGTCGATACGCCGGCTATGCAGATTTTTTTGGCGAAGTAATTGCAGGGTTGCGTGCAGTAGATAGCGCAATTATTGTTGTAGATGCTACAAGTGGCATCCAGGTTGGAGCTGAGCGCGCCTGGCAGATGCTTGAAGCTGCAGGGCTTCCATGCATGATTTTTATCAATAAGATTGATAAAGAAGGTGCTGATGCCAATAAAGTTTTAGCGGACTTAAAGTCAAGTTTTTCTAAAAACTGCGTAATTATTGAATCGCTGGAAGATCCTCTCTTGATGGAGGCAATCGCTGAAAGTGATGATAACCTGCTAGAGAAGTATCTTTCTGTATTAAGATTATCAATAGATGAGATCAAGGGTGGTTTAGCCGCAGCAGTTTATAAGCGTAAACTTTTTCCTGTAGTTGTTGGCTCTGCGCTTATGGACAAGGGAATCAAAGATTTGCTTGATGATGTATTACAGTATTTTCCCAATCCTTTAAATAGGGTTCCTGTAATAGCTAGCAATTCCCTAAAGGCAGACGAGATAAAAGAGGTGGTTTTAAAGGAAGATGCACCTTTTTCCGCCTTTGTTTTTAAGAATATCTCGGATCCTTATGTTGGGCAACTTTCATTACTGCGTATTTTTTCTGGAACACTTACCTCGAACTCTAGTTTTTATAATGTGAACAAAAAGACCAAAGAAAGGATAGGCCAGATTAATATTTTACAGGGCAGGGAACAAAGGGGATTGGAGATGGCTTCTTGTGGGGATATCATAGCCATCCCAAAACTTAAAGAAACCAATCTTTCTGATTCCTTGAGTCAGGATAAAGAACAATTATTGTTTGATGCTTTAGTATTTCCTGAGCCAGCGATCTCTGCATCAGTAAAGCTAAAATCCCGTGAAGATGAAGAAAAGATTGCCATAGCTTTGCATAAATTAACTACGGATGATCCGACATTTAAGGTTTCGCATGATACTCAAACCAAGGAATTAATTATTTCCGGTTTAGGAGATTTGCATCTTGATGTTATGGTTGCTAGGATGAAAAAGAGATTCAATGTTGCTGTTGAATTAGGAATCCCGAAGGTTTCATATAAAGAGACGGTTACTAAAAGCGCTAGGGTTCAAGGTAAATTCAAAAGGCAATCCGGCGGCCGCGGTCAATATGGTGATTGTACTATTGAAATACAGCCTTTAGAAAGAGGCAAGGGCTTAGAGTTTGTGGATAAAATATTCGGGGGAGCAATCCCGCGTAATTTTATTCCATCAGTTGAAAAAGGTGTGCGTCAGGCAGCTAGCGAGGGAGCGGTTGCAGGTTATCCGTTAGAAGATGTGCGGGTTACTTTGGTGGATGGTTCATATCATGAGGTTGATTCTTCGGATATGGCTTTTCAAATTGCCGGTGCTATGGCTCTAAGAAAGGCAGTCAGTGAGGCTGCTCCGGCTTTATTAGAACCAATCATGGAAGTAGAGGTTACTATTCCTGAAGAATGTTTAGGCGCAATTACCGGAGATATTAATTCTCGACGCGGCCGGATTATAGGAATGGATATTAAAGGTAAAACGCAAATCGTAAAAGCTCAGATTCCTTTATCGGAGATGTTTAAATATACCAATGATCTGCGCTCCATTACTGCTGGACGTGGCTCATACCTGATGCATTTGTCACACTACGAAAGCCTGCCGCAAAAACTAGCCTCGCCAATTATTAACCAATATCAGTCCACCAAAAAACACGAGGAAGTTAGTCATTAACTTAATTATTATGAAAATAAGCGCATTTGCATTATCTGAAATTGTTTTAGGTAAACATAATGTTAAAGATGAAAGACTTGATCAGGCAGATAAGCTGGTTAAGGCCAAGAAAAAGACTTATCCTCAGGTAGAGATAGTTTCGGAGGCCGAGGCCTTAGAGGCTGATGCTATTATTATTCCTAAGGATGCAAAAATGGATTTGATCCTTAGGGATTTGGATTTTGTGGAAACTCGCCTGGCTAGGGACCCGGAGGAAAAAGAGAAAACATTATTAAATAAAATGAAGGTAGCTTTGGAGAAGGAGGAGTTTATTTCTACGCTTGGATTATCCAGTGAAGAAAAAGAACTCATCTCTGGGTATGGTTTACTTACTCTTAAGCCAGTAGTAGTGATAAATAAAGAAGACGCAGGGGATATGGTTTCCTTGTTACCTAAAGCCTTAACAGAAAGTGGGTTTATTTGTTTTCTTACTGTAGGTGATAAAGAGAACCGCGCCTGGTTGATTAAAAAAGGCACTACTGCTTGGGAGGCTTCAGGAGTAATCCACTCTGATATACAACAGGGTTTTATCCGCGCGGAGATTATAAGTTTTGCTGATTTTATTCAAGCAGGTGGAGAAACTCAAGTTAAACAGGCTGGCAAGATGCGGCTTGAGCAAAAAGAATATATTATGCAAGATGCGGATCTAGTAAACTTTCGTTTCAATAAGTAACCTGTTCTAAAGAATGATTTGTTATTAAGGGAAGAGAAAGATAATGGTTAAGATAAAAAGAGCGCTCATTAGCTTATCAGACAAAACTGGTATCGTGGATTTGGCTAGAGAACTAAAGAAGTTTAGCGTAGAGATTATTTCTACAGGCGGCACGGCAAAACTGTTGCGTGAAAATAACATTCAGGTTAAGGATGTTTCCGAATATACTGGTTTTCCTGAGATGCTCGACGGAAGGGTAAAAACCCTGCATCCTAAGATTCATGGCGGACTGCTTGCCTTACGTAGGAATCATGAACATATTAAGGCGCTAGAAGAGCAAAATATCGGACTTATTGATTTGGTTGTGGTTAATCTATACCCTTTTGAGGAAACTATTCGTAAGCCCGGCGTAGGTATTGAGGAGGTCATTGAGAATATTGATATTGGTGGTCCGTCTATGCTGCGTTCAGCAGCGAAAAATCATCAGTCTGTGGCAGTAATTTGTAATCCGAATCGCTATTCCCAGGTAATTGCTGAACTAAAAAAGAATAATGGTTCTCTGTCTGAAGATTTGATGCGCGAATTAGGCATTGAAGCATATCAACATACTAGTAAATATGATGCAGCTATATATAATTATCTGAGCAGTTATTTTAAAATCAATAAAACTACAGAAGTCTTTCCTAGGGAGTTGGTTTTTGCTTTTGAGAAAATTCAGGACCTGCGTTACGGGGAGAATCCGCATCAGCAGGCTGCGCTTTATAAAGAGAAAGGCAAAATAAAAGGATTGTTTAGGCTCCGACAGTTACAGGGCAAAGATCTTTCATTCAACAATATCCTGGATCTTAACTCGGCACTTGAGTTAATAAAAGAATTTAATAATCCGGCAGCGGTTATTGTTAAACACAATAATCCTTGTGGGGTTGCTGAAGATAAAACCTTGGATAAAGCTTATCTAAATGCCTGGAAATGTGATAAACTTTCGGCATTTGGTGGTATTGTGGCTTTAAACCGAAGGATGGATTTAGCTACTGCCAAGATTGTGGCTAAGAGTGGTTTTCTCGAATGTATTATAGCCCCTGCTTATGATAAGGAAACCTTGGTTCTATTTAAAGATAAGAAAAACTTGCGTTTGTTGGAATTAGATGATTTAAGCATGCTTGATGAATCAGATTTTAAGCGTGTTAGCGGAGGCCTGCTTTTACAGGGTAAAGATTTACTTACCCTTGATGTAAATAATATTAAGGTGGTTACTAAGAAAAAACCTACTCAGGCGCAAATGGCAAGCTTGATCTTTGCTTGGAAGGTAGCTAAACATGTTAAATCAAATGCCATTGTTTTTACTAAAGGCACAAAAACTATAGGTATTGGTGCTGGGCAAATGTCCCGCGTAGATTCAGTAATGATTGCCAAAAATAAATCCGGCAAGTTTAGTAAAGGGTGTTGTTTGGCTTCGGATGCATTCTTTCCAAAAGAAGATGCGATTTCCTGGGCGCATAAGGCAGGTGCCCAGGCAATAATCCAGCCAGGTGGCTCTATTGCTGATCAAAAGATTATTCAGGCCTGCGATAAATATAAAATTGCTATGGTTACAACAGGTATAAGGCATTTTAGGCATTAATGGATGCTTATCTGCAAGCCGTTAAATATTTAGAATCCTTTGTTAATTACGAAAAGCTAAACCAGTATTCCTATAGAAAATCTTTAGGCCTACAAAGAATAAAAAACTTCTTGCAATTTATCGGCAATCCCCAGGAAGATCTTAAAATAATTCATATCGCAGGTTCTAAGGGCAAGGGTTCGACTTGCGCCTTTGTTGCTTATATATTAAGACAGGCAGGTTTTTCTGTTGGCTTATATACCTCTCCGCATTTATTAGATTTTAGGGAACGCATTCGTATTCTTAAACCGCAGAAATTAAATTTGTGCTTGCCATTTGAAGGTGCCGTATCTAAGAAGTATCTCATAGGTCTAGTCGATTTCTTAAAACCAGTAATAAAAGGATTCGAAAGGATTTCTATTAATAGCCCTAATTCTCTACAAGGTAAACTTTCTTTCTTTGAGGTTTATACTGCATTGGCATTTTTGTATTTTAAAGAGAAAAAAGTGGATTTTTTGGTTATGGAAACTGGCATGGGAGGTAGACTGGATGCGACTAATGTTGCTAGAAGTCTGGTCTGTGCTATAACTCCAATAAGTTATGAGCACACCCGCTATCTAGGGAAAACATTAACCCAGATTGCCGGTGAAAAAGCAGGAATCATCAAAGAGAAATCCTTGGTTGTGTCTGCCCCGCAGGAAAAAGAAGCAATGCAGGTTATTAGGAATACAGCTGTTAATTTACAGTCAAAGCTTTTTACAGTAGGCAAGGATACAAAATTCTTTGTAAAGAACGGTAATTTTTCGATAAAAGGAATAAATAATAGTTATGCTAATCTGCGAATTAATCTTTTAGGCAAGCATCAGGTAATCAATGCTAGTCTTGCAATAGGTATCGTTGAGGCTTTGCATTTTTATGGTTTTAAAGTCAATGTTGATTGTATAAGGAAAGGTCTCTATAATACTCTTTGGCCGGGCAGGCTAGAGGTTCTTTCACGAAAGCCATACATAGTAGTTGATGGTGCTCAGAATGCTGCATCTGCAGCTGTTTTAAAATCAGCCATTAGAAGTATTTTTAAATACAAGAAGCTTATATTAGTATTTGGGGTATCAAAAGATAAAGATATCAAGGGTATGGTTAATCAATTATTGCCCTTAGCCCATAAGATTATTTTAACCCGTGCTGATAATCCCCGGGCAGCAATCCCCATATACCTGAAGAAATATTTCGCGACTAAAGGAAAAGAAATATTTATCACGGCTAGCGTAAAAGAAGCAAAGGCGCTTGCATTAAAGATTGCAGGTTTGCAGGATTTGATATTAATAACTGGATCGTTATTTGTTGTGGGTGAATTTAAAGATGCTTATAGATAATCTTGATGATACAATTGTTGCGATTTCTACTGCTGCAGGAGAAGCTTCTGTAGGAATCGTGCGTTTAAGCGGGCCAAAGGCATTGGTTATTGCTGATAAAGTATTTATCAGCAAAACAGGTTTAAAACCATCAGAGTTTAAAACCTACACCATACATTATGGCAAAATAGTTTATTTAGGCCAGATGCTTGATGAGGTAATCCTAACTGTAATGCGCACTCCTCATTCATACACCAAGGAGGACGTGGTGGAGATAAATTGCCATGGCGGCACTGTGGCCTTGCGTAAAGTTTTGGATTCAGTATTAGAGAATGGTTGTCGCCTGGCTTCTCCGGGTGAATTTACCAGAAGAGCGTTTTTAAATGGACGCATTGATTTGGCTCAGGCAGAAGCAGTGATTGATACTATTCGCGCAAAAACTGATTCAGCGCTTAAGATAAGCATAGAACAATTAAAGGGAGGTTTATCAAAAGAGATAGATAAAATTCGTCAACGTCTTTTAAATATGTTAGTAACCTTAGAGACAAATATTGATTTTCCTGAGGAGGATATTAAGGCTCAGGAGATGGCTGAGGTATCTAAAGTCCTGGATATTGTTAAAGCGCAGCTAAGCAAATTGTTAGATAATGCTAGGGCTGGTAGGATTCTGCGCGATGGGATACATGTAGTTATTTGCGGTAAGCCAAATGTGGGTAAATCATCGCTTTTAAATGCCCTGCTTAAAAAAGAACGTTCTATTGTTACTCCTTTTGCTGGTACTACTCGCGATTCAATTGAAGAGATGCTTGATATAAAAGGTATCCCGGTGAAAATTGTAGATACTGCAGGGATTTTAAAACCGCGTAACCTTATTGAGAAAAAAGCTGTTTTGCGCGCAAAAAACCATATACGTTTCGCAGATCTGGTAATTATTTTATTTGACGCAAGTAAAGAATTAGAAGAAAACGACTGGAAATTGATTAAAGAGGTTAAGAATAGGAATGTTATCGCAGTAATTAACAAGATCGATCTAAGGGTGCGGATAAAAAGGGATGAGCTTTCTAAGGTGTTCCATAAGATAGTCGAACTTTCGGCTAAGAAGGCCAAGAATATTAATCTTCTTGAGGATGCGCTTTGTGAATTTGTTTATCAAGGTAAGTTGCCTAGTTCAGAGTCTATGCTAGTGAGTAATCTAAGACATATCAGTGCGCTTAAGGAAGCGCAAAAGTTGCTCAATAATGCTAGTTCTTCTTTAACAGATAAGCTGCCAATAGAATTGCTCACACAGGATTTAAAAGATGCCAGTGTTTATCTAGACAAAATACTGGGAAAGGATTTTTCAGAGGATCTTTTGGATAGGATATTTGCCGATTTTTGCATTGGCAAATAAAACCTATTGCAGAAAGCTACTTTTCATTAGATAATACCCCTTGAAAGTTTACTGGAATCTTGGGGGCTTAAGAAGATATGAATAAAAATAAGATAGAAAAGGCTGTTCGCCAGATATTGGAAGCTATTGGTGATGATCCGAAAAGGAAGGATTTACTAGAGACTCCCAGCCGGGTTGCTGATATGTATGAAGAGATTTTCTCTGGGATAAAACAGGATCCTGAAAAGGAGCTGGAGGTTATCCTCGAGCAGAAGCATCATGAAATCGTACTCTTGCGCGGCATCCCCTTGTATTCGGTTTGCGAACACCACCTTTTGCCTTTTACTGGTAAGGCGCATATTGCATATATTCCCAAAAACGGTAGGGTTACGGGTTTAAGTAAACTTGCCCGGGTGGTTGATATCTTGAGTCGCCGTCTGCAGGTTCAAGAACGCCTGACTACTCAGATTGCTGATATCATTATGGGGAAGTTAAACCCTTTAGGGGTAATGGTTGTAATTGAGGCAGAACATCTTTGTATGTCTATGCGTGGGGTAAAGAAGCCTGGGGTAATGACAGTAACTAGTGCTGTTCGGGGTATATTTAAAGAGAATCAAAAGACCCGTTCTGAAGCATTAGCTTTAATGAATCAGGATTAAAGGAGCAGATAAGGTGAGAAAAACAGGGTTATTATTAGTTTTTTTATTATTGTTATCAGGTTGCGCTACTTACAGCTTTAAAAAAGGCGCTGCTCCTTATGACAAAGGATACGTTGCAACTTACGATGGCAAACCTATTCCAGAGTATACACTTGGTAAAAATAACTCTGTACCTGATTTGGTTTTGGCAAAAGAACGTTTTAATAGAAGGCGTGCCACAGTTGAATATTACTATAAGAAAATGGGGCAAATAGAGGCTCGATGTAAAGAACTTTTCTGGGATCCGCCAGTGATGTGTATAGATTTTATAGGTGGGATTTTTCGCTGGCCATTTATTGCTGTTGCGGATTATAAGTATAATCGCAATCCTCAATATAAGGAAAAGGCAGATCGGCTTGATGAACAGACAGATGAGTTAGAGAAGGCAAGAGTTAACAGCTTAAAAGCAAAACTTAAGGATTACATAGATGGAGATTTGGCAAAAGAGCTTGCACAAAAAGAGCCAGCTGCTTCACAAGCAATAGTTGTTCAAAAGCAGACGCCTGTGACAGAGGTCTCTACAGCTCCTGTGGCAGAAGCTCCGGTAGTTTCTGTTGAACCTGAGAAGGGTCAAGCTGTTATTCCTAGCGAAGTAAAGCCAGCTGTTGTATTAGATAAGAAGGAGGTATTTGTTCAACCAGTTAAGCTCGAACCTCCGGTTGCCGTGATTATTGCTAAACCATCTAAGGGGTTTTCTCCGCTTCAGGTAAACTTTAATGGTGGTAAATCTTATTCTAAATCTAGCAGGATAGTTTCTTATGTTTGGGATTTTGGTGATGGGGATACATCTACCAAAAAGAATCCCATTAATACGTATTGGAGCACTACTTATGGCTCGCGTATCTATACCGCCACACTTACGGTAAAAGATGAAAATGGTCAGAGCTTAAGTACCAGTATGAATATTGAAGTCGTAACAAAATAATCTCCCCCTGGTGATATAATCAGAAAAAATAACGATAAAAGTGGCAAATCATAGTATCCAAATTAAAATTCCCTTTAGGCAAAAAATAGCGTTAATAGTATTTGCGATATTTTTGTCTCTTCTTATTCTTGAGATAGGATTGCGCCTGGGTGGCTTTATATTTTTGGTCTTACAGGAACGTCGCAATTTGTATTCGATAGAAAGAAAGGGTAATTGCTTGATCATGTGTTTAGGTGAGTCTACCACCGCCTTAGGAGGAGAAGATTCTTACCCGAGCCAACTTGAAGAGGTCCTGAATGCCCGTAACATAGGAATAAAATTTAGTGTAATCAATAAGGGCGTACCAGCCATACATACAACAGCCATAGTAGCAAATTTAATAGATAACCTTAATAGATATAAACCCAATATTGTAATTACTATGATGGGCATAAATGATCAAATAGTTTATTTACAAGATCAAGATATGAAATCGGTTTCAGGAAAAACAATGTTCCTTAAGCAATTAAGAATATACAAACTTGGACAATTCATCTTGTTGCACATAAAAGCAAAAATAAAAGAAATTAATACTTATAGGAAAGAAAAAAGTGGAAAGGGCAGTGTTCTACTTTCTAATTTATTTTTTGGATTAAGAGATTGTTACGCCGAGCAGGATAATTGTATCCAAAAAGAAATTTCACTTAAAAAGTCTTTAAAGTTAAACCCGCGGGATTACGAAGCATATATTTCTTTAGGATGGTTATATGAAAACCAAGAAAAGTTTACTCTTGCAGATGAAGCATTTAAAAAAGCCATAGCAATCTATCCGCTAAGCGACGATGCATATTTGGGTTTAGGATTTTGTTATTCACACCAAGAAAGATTTTCTGAAGCAGAAGAGTTATGGAGGAGAGGGCTTGAAATAAATCCTAGAAGCTGTCAGTTGTATCTTGCGTTAGGAAATTGTTATAACTATCAGGCGAAGCGCGAGCAAGCAGAGGAGTCGTTTAGAAAAGTTCTAGACATAAATCCAAAGAATGAAGAGGCATACCTCGGTTTAGGTTGGACTTATGAGAGTCAAAAGAAGAATGATCAGGCAGAAGAATTCTTCAAGAAAGCCTTAGAGTTAAATCCTAATAACTATTCTAGCTGTGTTGATATTGGATTGTTGTATAGCACTAAAGGTAAAGATGCCCAGGCAGAGGTATTGTTGAAGAGGGCCTTAGAATTAAATCCAGGAGATGAAAGGGTCTGTGTTAATTTAGGATGGTGTTATAAGCGTCAAAAAAGATATGCCGAGGCAGAGGAAGCATTTAAGAAAGTCTTGGAAACAAATCCCAAAAATGACAAAGCTTCTGGAGGATTAGCTGAATTATATGAAGAAATGGGGAAATTTGAATCCGCTAAAGAATATCGCCAAAAAGCAGATGTAGCCAGGATAAAATATTATAACCATACGGTTTCTATTAGCTACTTAAAGCTTAAGGAGATTTTAGACCAAAGAGGTGTAAAATACGTTTGTGTACAGTATCCTAATCGCAGTGTGGAACCGTTAAAGAAGATATTTGAAGGGCAGAAGAACGTTGTTTTTGTCGATAATGAGGGTGTATTTAGAGAAGCAATAAAGAAGGATGGTTTTGAAGAATATTTTTCAGATGCTTTCGCTGGTGATTTTGGGCATTGTACTCGCAAGGGAAACAGGATTTTGGCCGAGAATATCGCGAATATTATATCAAAAGAAATTCTTCATAAATAGTTTCTATGCCCATTGTTTATCTAAGCTTCTGTACTGCACTGCTTCTGCAATATGCTCCTGTAAAATAACCTCCTTTTGTTCTAAATCTGCGATTGTCCTGGCAACCTTTAATATTTTATCATAAGCCCTTGCTGAGAGGGATAATTCTGATATAGCCATTTGCAACAGTTTTTGTGCTTCTTGATCCAGGATACAATGTTCTTTAATCAATTTGTTCTGCATTTGGCCGTTACAGAATATTTGTGTAGATTTAAATCTTTCTAGCTGGATTGCACGAGCATTTTCTACGCGCTGTCGGATTACTCTTGAAGATTCCGCTTCTTTTGTATCGGATAATTCACGATATTTTACTTGCGGGACTTCTATATGTATATCAATTCTATCAAGCAGGGGGCCGGAAATTTTACCTAGATAATTTCTTATCTTTGTGGGATGACAATGGCAGATTTTCTCTGGGTTAAAATAATTTCCACAAGGGCAGGGATTAAGCGCGGCAGCAAGGATAAAACAAGCGGGGAAGACTATTGTGCGTTTTATGCGGTTGATGCAAATTAAATTATCCTCTAGCGGTTGTCTTAAGGCTTCAAGGGCATTACGGTTAAACTCAGGCAATTCATCTAGGAATAATACTCCATAATGTGCCAAGCTTATTTCTCCGGGTTTAGGTATGCTCCCGCCGCCAATTAAAGCGACATCTGAAATACTGTGATGCGGAGAGCGGAACGGCCGAGTTCCTATAAAACCATCCTTATTTAATAATGTGCCTGCTACAGAATGAATCCTGGTTATCTCCAATGCTTCTTTTAAAGTTAGTCCGGGCATGATTGTTGGGATTCTTTTAGCGAGCATAGTTTTCCCACTACCAGGGGGGCCGATTAAAACAAGATTGTGTCCTCCTGAAACAGCTACCTCAAGTGCTCTTTTAGCGAAGAACTGGCCTTTAACATCAGAGAAATCCAAATCGTAATTTGTATTGATTTCCAGTGCTTGTTGAGAACTTAATTTAAATGGTTGCTTAAGTAAGGGGTCCGTTAGAAACTGTACTGTTTGCTTTAAGTTATTTTGCGGCCAACCTGATAAGTTTGGTACTATTCCTGCCTCTTTAGCATTTTTTGCTGGGAGCACGAGGTTTCTTAAAGGGGAATTGGCCATAGCTAAGCTAATAGCTAGAATTCCGCGCACCGGTCTAATTTGACCATCCAAGGACAATTCTCCTAGGAAAACGTAGCTTCTAAGAATTTCGGCATTAATCTGTCCGGTTGAAGCCAGAATTCCTAAAGCAATGGCTAGGTCAAAACAGGTGCCCTCTTTCTTAATATCAGAGGGGGCTAAATTTACAGTTATTCTTTGCGTCGGCCATTTAAATCCTGAGTTCTTGATTGCTGATCTGACCCTTTCCTTGCTTTCTTTGATGGCAGTATCTGTTAGGCCCACTAAGGTTACTGCTGGCAGGCCCTTGGCTACATCAATTTCAATTTCAACTGGATAGGCTTCAAGGCCAAGCAGGGCAAAGCTATTAGTTTTCGAGATCATCTTTCCTCCATTCTTGGCTTTGGCTATAGGAAGCCAAACCATGGCTCTCTAACCTAAGGCAATAGACGTTTGGAGTGAGTTAATCTAACCTATTTTGTTGTATAAAATCTATAAAGTGCTGCGCTTTATAAAGGCTATAAAGTGCTTGCTTTTTGATTGGCAGCTTATATAATATAAACTTATGAATAAAGGGGTAATGAAGAACATATTGATCATTTTATTGCTAAGTATCACTGCCTTTAGCACGGTTAAATATCTGAGTGAATTACGGGCAAGGTATAGACTCCAGGGAAGCCTTGTTAAAGCCCAGGATGAGATAACTGTGTTAGCTCAAGAGA
>Ga0182027_10011351_pt1 | contig 12597 bp, 10 predicted proteins | sample 712E1DmetaG_FD_121300 | JGI IMG/M metagenome (GOLD analysis project Ga0182027, IMG submission 121300) | Permafrost microbial communities from Stordalen Mire, Sweden - 712E1D metaG (Illumina Assembly) | ecosystem: Environmental > Terrestrial > Soil > Wetlands > Permafrost | place: Sweden...
ATGCGGTGCCTGGCTGGCCCACCGGCCTGATTCCGCCAGGGGGTGGCCGGGACGCATCACGACCACAAACGGGATCATCGCGCGTAGTTCGACGTTCCTACGCCAGCGATCGATGGCATTGGCCTCATCGCTGCCGATTGCCATGAAGACCTGATGGCTGGCGTGTTCTGGAAGGAGAGGAAGCTTGGTCACCAGCTCGTAGGTGGAGCCATTCATCCCAAGATCGATCTCGAAGCTCGATACCCGAACGAGGGGTAAGTCACGGAAGGCGTCCATCGAGAGCACGAGGCGTTCTGACGCCGGAGCGAGACTCTTCCCAAAGGTGTGACCGAAACACGGCATCACCAGAATGCGCTCAAAACCGGCGCTCACCAAGCTCTCGGCCACGGCAGCATGGCCGAGAGTGGGCGGATTGAAGGCGCCACCGTAGATGGCGAGCATTGGCTTGGGTGCTACCATTGGATTAGTTCTCGACGATTTCGACGCCAGCGGTGCGCAGGTTGGCAACCATGGTCGGGATGTCGTCCGGCTTGATCCCGACCCCGCGACATGCAGGCAAGATCACCCGAGTCTTGAAGAGCGGTGCGGCCTGAATGGCCGTGGTTCCCACGCAGTAGTCTGTCGCCAGGCCAACCACGTCGACTGCGGTGATGCCGGCGGCGCGCAGGAGGTCGGCCAAATGGGTGGGCCGGCCGGCGTTGTCAAAGAATGCGCCGTACGAGTCGACCGCGGGATCCATGCCTTTTCTCCAAAGGATGTTGATCCAGTCCCGCACCAGGCCGGGATGAAGCTCAGCACCACGGGTGGCCTGCACGCAGTGGACTGGCCAGATCTTGAATGATGCGTGGTTCTCCGGGTGCATGTCTTGGGTCGCCACAACGAGGCCGTAATCGCCCGAGCAGATCCGTTCATTCACGGCGGGCAGGATGTATGATGCATTGGCGATCGCGAGGGCTCCCCCCTCCATGAAGTCGTTCTGTACGTCGATGACGAGGAGAGCGGTATTGGCTTTCGGGGTGGTGGGTTTCATTCGGGTCTCCGTGTTAGTTAGGTCAAAGTGACCATACTAATTCAAAGATGCAAGCGAATTCTTCTGCTTCCTGTATCTTGTTTTGAGGGAACGCCCTTAGTGGAGGCTCCAAATCCAGTGTTCTAGGATTGACGGATTACGGAGGGCCCGGCCGACGTGTGGCTGCCTTGCCACCTCTCCCAAGCCTCAATCTTCATTTAGGCCGTGTTTCTTCATCAAGGCTCGAAGCTTCCTCCTCGCATCGTCGAGGTTCTTCCCCTTCTCCCACTCGAACGGTTCCCAACCGAATTGGTTCATGAAGCTGTGATCGACTGCTCTCAGTTTCCAGAGCATCGACTCTATGTCCGGCGGGAAAGGGTGTTTCCCGTGAGCCACCATGTCGGTGTAGGGATGATCTCCAGGTGTTCCGTTTGGCATAGGTATAACAAAGGCTGAAGAGAATCAGCCGAGGGAGAGGAAGAACGGCGTCTTGTTCTCCCAGTTCCAACGGTAGGTGGTCGCGGTGGGTCCCCTAACGGCTCGTGTGCCGACCGGGACGACCAAATCCTGTTTCAGAAGATCGCGGCGAAAATTGGACAGATCTAATTTGCGACCGAGAATCGCTCCGTAGACGAGCGACAGTTCCGTCAGGGTGAAATCGTTGACCAGGAAATGCGACGAGATCGGCGCGTACTGAATTTTTGCCCGAAGGCGTTGGAGTGCTATAACGACGATGTCATGGTGGTCGAAGGCCCAAGGCTTGTCCTCAGCGATGTCGGCCACAATCCATTCGAGCAGGTCAATCGTTTCGTCGCCGGCCGGAATCATCGCGGGGACTGCAATCAGGCCATAGTGTGCGATCGTCACGACCCGCTCGCGCGGATCGCGCTTGGGATCGGTGAGCGTGTACAGTTGCTCCAGGTACGTGTGCGTGAGCCCGATTGACTTGATCTTGCGCGCGCAGGCGTCATCGGAGCTCTCATTTTCCCGGACATAGGTTCCAGGGAGAGACGCTCGCCCTTTGAATGGGGCTGCGGCTCGCCGGCCACGCAGGACCACCAATTTCTGGTCAATGATTCCGAAGAGGACCAGGTCAACGGCCACCGCCGGCCGCGGATATTCGTAGCAATAGGTCTTCATCACGCCTCCTCTCCAAACAACTCCTTTTTCAGCTCCGCCAACTCGTCGCTGTAGTTGCCGGACAGAATCGGGTAGCGGCACCAGGTGCGGGGATCGAGATTCTCGTCGTCCAAGTGGAAGGATGGGGCATACCGCTCGCGCTTCCATTGATTGCGGCTCCAGAGCGTCAGAATTTTGGAGATCGCGGCGAAGATCTGCCTGCGGTTGAGCTGTTGCCCGTACTCTTCCCGGCTAGCCAGGACGTTGAAGATGTCCCGGGGGCTCTTCTTCTCCACGACCAACAGCTTCTGGATGCGATTGATCATGGCGTACGAGCCGCCGAGATCTGCCTCGTCCGTTTGATTGAATTCGGCCGGTTTTAGTTCAGCCGTCGGAGCCTGCCGGGTCACCAGGTCCAGAGCGGGCAGACCATATTGGTCTCGGGCCCAAGCGATCCACTCACGGAGGAACACTTTGTCGATACCTGCCAGTGGTGCGAGGCTCCCAGCGGTATCCCCGTCCATGGTGCAATAGCCAACGGTGGCTTCGCTTCTATTGCTGGTGGTAATCAGGAGAAAGTTTTCCGCGTTGGCGATCGCCCAGATCGGTGGATTGCGGATGCGGGCCTGGATGTTCTGGCGTGTGACGTCGTCGATTGCCCAATCCAGAGGCCGCCCAAGGTAATCTGCGAGCAACTGCTCACATTCCTGAACCAAGGGAGCGACGTTGAAGGTGACGAAGCGGGCTCCGATCTCCCCGGCAACGGCTCGGGCGGCCCCGAGCGTGGTCTCTCCGCTGTTGGCCGAGGCCTGATAGGCGCAGGAGAGCAGCCGACCAACGATCGCCTTCTCCGGGGATCCGGCTGCGACCTTTGTCAGCTGTTCGAAATAGACGCGTGCTGCCCCGTAAGTGAAACGCACCATCAGGGCGACGAGCACGGCGCAGGCGGCCGAGTCAGTCCCCCCAGAAAGGGAAAGGGCATAGCCACGGCATTTCGTTTTCCGCAGGTAGTCGAAGAGGCCTAAGGCGACTGCCTGTGAGAACTCCTCCTGTTTGGTCTGGACGGTGCGCGTGACGGTCGCTCCGGGCATCGGGCGGCCGCCACGTTCTCCCCAATCGACAGCGTGGGTGACCAAGCCGGTGGTGTCGAAATCAGGATCGTAGCTGGCGAGGCGGGACCGGCCGACCCGGTTCCGCTCGATGTCCACGGTCGCAGTCGTAAGCGTCCACGGATCGTAGCTGAAGCGGGGGGAGAACGCGCGTATCCCGCCGGCGCTGGCGATGAAGCAATCGCCGTCGTAGATGGCGCGACCGGCCTCATTTCCCAGAAGGTTGGCGTAGACATACGCGCAATTGAAAGCACGGGAGCCTTCGAGGATGAACCGCTCCCGGGTAAGGGTCTTTCCGAACGCGAAGTGACTCGCCGAGGGATTGAGGATCACGTCCACACCGTGCCGGGAGTGGCTGATGCCCGGCCGGCCGGCGACCCAGGCGTCCTCGCAGATTTCGAGGGCAAAACGAACGCCGCCCAGATCGTATAACAGGTCGCCCAAGGGCACCGTGACGCCGCTGGGTGCCGTGAACTGAACTACCTGCCGGGCCGGCCAGCGTTTGAAGAACCGAGGTTCATAGTGAATGCCGTCACCCGCGAGGTTCTGCTTCGCGGTGAATCCCAGCAGTTGGCCGTCCCGAATCACGGCGATGACATTGTAGACGCTCCCGCCATAGCTGAGGGGCAGGCCCACCGCGGCGCCGAACCCTATTACGGAGGGAACGATCTTTTGTTCGAGGATCTTGAGAGCGGTCTCGGCGACATAGGGCGCATGGAATTCGTCCTCGCAGCCGTAACCGCTGATGCACAGCTCCGGGAGGCAGACGAAGTCGACGCTGCGCTTCTTCGATTCGGCGAGCACCGACAGGATCTTCTCGGTGTTCCCGGTCCAGTCTTTTGGCGTCGTGTTGATCGCCGCGGCAGCGAGCAGGAGCGTTTTCATGAAGGATGGAGATGACTGGCGAGGGTCGTTGCGAGAGGGAGGATGACGAGGTACGGGGAAGACCGGGCCAACTCGGAGGCGCGAGGATGGCTGTCGGTAACGAGCACTCGCTCGATGAGGCCCGAGTCTTGGATCCACTGCAGGCTGGAACCGGGAAGCACGCCATGGGTGGCGATCGCGACGATGCGCTTGGCCCCGGCTGCGGCATAGGCCTGTGCCGCCTTCAGGAGGGATCCGCCTGTCCGGATCATGTCATCGTAGATGAAGACAATGGCGGCCGGATCGAAGCCAGACTGGCTCAGGGCCACGAGCTTGGTCTCAGTGGCGGAGATTCGCTGCTTTAGGGCAAACGCGGCTGGAGCGTTGAGATCTTGTGCGAGGGACTGGACCCACTTGGCTCGGCCGGCGTCAACGGATCCAAGGATAATCGGCGAAGACTGTGCGTAGGAGCGGATGCCGTCGCAAATCACCTGTTTGGCATAGATATGGCGGGCGAACGTCCCGTTCTCGAAGTAGTGGACGAGTCCTTCTGCGTGGAGGTCGACCAAATGGATCTCATTGCCCAGCGGGGAGCGAGGAATCGCAGAAAGAAGCCTGGCTCTTGTCTTGGCTTTGACCACTTCCCCGTCCTTGATCGCCCTCTCCATCGTGGAGTAGCCGAAGTACGGCACCACCATGGTGAGCTTTTGTGCGCCGTACATCACCGCCGCCGAGGCGGTATCCAGAAGTTCCAGAAGGCGGGCGTCGTCCACCGTGCCGCCGACCAAGATGACATGTTGCCCGCGGACGTCCGGGAGCCGGTGGTACGTTTCGCCATCCGGGAAGCGTTCCACGGCGGAATATGCCCCGGCGGCGGACTGACCCAGTTTCTGGGCGATCTCATTCGCCATCGCCTCGTAGCCCGGCAGAGGAATCAACAAAGTCTGCATGGGAACCCAGGGTTATGCCGTTTTGAGGAACTCCTCGCGGAGCCGGGCAGTCTCTGCGTCGAAGGTGACAGGCGCAGTGGGTGTATCCACGCCGTAGACTGAACGGAGGTAGCCCAGAAACTCCTTGTCGTCGCAGATGCTCTTTCCAGGGGCATCGGATATCTTAGCCACGGGCCGGCCGTTCACTTTGAGTGGCTTCATGACGACGTTGAGCGCCCTGTATCCAGGGATCGAGGCCGTGAGGAAAGTGCCAATCCCGTAGGAGGTCCTAAGCCTCCCTTCGTAGGCTTCGCACAGGAGCAGGGCCTTCCGCAGGTTAAGGCTGTCGCTGAACACTGCTACTCTGCTGTTCGGATCGATGCCGAAGCTCCGGAATTTTGCGATCGTCTTCTCGGCAAAGACGAACGGATCGCCGCTGTCGTGCCGAACGCCGTCAAAGAGCTTGGCGTAGAACAGGTCGAAGTCCCGAAGGAAGGCATCGTAGGTGATGACGTCCGTCAGGGCGATGCCGAGATTGCCGCGGAATTCCTGGACCCAACCCTCCATGGCGGCCTTTTGCGCGTTTTCCAGCCGCGGCCCCACCTGTTGATGGACCTGAAGAAACTCATGGGCCATGGTGCCGACGTCTCTCAGGTTCTTTTCAAGCGAGAAGCCGACGTTGCTGGTACCGAAGAATTGGTCCGGAATCTCGTTCTTAAGCAGGTCGATCACCATCCCCTGATATTCGCGGCTAGCCCGCCGACGGGTTCCCATCTCGATCAGGCGAAACGGCTTCTTGTCGCCGTGCTTGGCGGTGAAGTCCTTTACGAGCTTGAGTTCCCCCCGGAGCTTGGCGATTCCGGCATTATACGCAGCAGCTCGTTCCGATGCGGGCACCGTTTTGCGGAAATGGAGTTCGGTGATGATCGCTAGAATGTGAATCTCGAAGAAAATCCTATGCACCCAGGGTCCGATCACACGGATATCGAGTGCTCCGTCCCGCTCGGAAAGTTCGACCGACGAAGGATCGAGGCGAATGAGTTTCAGGAAAAGAAGGAAGTCAGGCGTGAACCAGGGATGCCGGCCGACATGGGCAATCTCGGCGTCAGAAAAAGAAAGTCCTGCCAGGGCATCGATCTGCTCCCGGATTTCGTCCCGCAACGGGCGCAAATCGACAGGGCTTCGATTCACGAACTTGTACTCGACGTTCGCCGTCGGCGCCCGGTGGAGTGCGTACTGTGCCATCGAAAACTTGTAGGCGTCGGTGTCAGCCAGCGAGGTGATGAGCGGGGGCATCGTCGAAGGGGTGAGATTCATCGATCAGCCTTGTGTAGTCAAAATGACCAAACAATCAAGGGAAATTCCCGGAACATAGTCGCGAGCCAATACGGGTGGCTCGCGGTTTGGTGCCGCAACACCATGAGAATCTGCGGCCGAACCGCGTTCGCTCGACAGAAGCACGAACCGCGGCATTCCTCAGGAGGATCAGGAAACGGCGAATCATGACCATAGACCTTACGACGGTGCTCGTCGGCGATAGCTATGGGCTCCCCAACGAGGGGCTGCCACCAAAGCTGATCAGCCTTTCCCGCCGGATTCCCGTGCCGTGGTCGCCGACCAGCGACGACTCGGAGCATACCCTTCTGGTGTTGGATGCTCTCAATCGATCGCGCAACGCCAGGGAATTCTCGCGACGGCTGGCCTGGAATCTCCGTTTTTGGCTCCTGGCCTGCCCGCCGGCGGTGGGCCTCGCCACGCTGCGCAGTTGCGTCAAGCTGTGGTTTGGCGCCAAGCGGGGCGTGTTCTCGGCGGGCAATGGTCCCTGCATGCGCGTGGCCGCCCTGGTGGCGCGAGCTCCTCACGAACACCTTTCCCAGTACATCGTTGTCTCAACCGAGCTGACGCACACGGATCCCAAGGCGAATTGGGGATGCATGGCGCTCGCGTTCGCCCTCCAGCATCCCGATCTGGCCTGCGAACCGGCGCGACTACTTGGTGAGCTGCGCGCGATCAGCGGTGACATTGCCTGGCTTCGGTGGCTGTCGTTGGCGGAGGAGGGAATCGCCTCCGGCTGGCATCCATCGGTTTTCACCGAAAAACTCGGATCCCGTAGCGGTGTATCCGGCTATGTGCTGCATAGCATTCCGGTCGTGCTCTATACTTGGTTGAGGGCAGAGGGAAAGGCGGCGGCATTGCGGGAGATTGTGCTGCTGGGCGGAGACACGGATACGACCGCCGCCTTGTTGGCCCCGTTATTGAGCCTGACTGATCCGGAGGGTCTCGCGCGGGACTACCCGGTGCCCATCGACTGGCCCGTGAATGCCAACGCGGTGCGGTCTCTCCTCTCCGGGAAGAAGCTGTCGTTGTGGTTCTATGCCGGGCTGCTCGTGCGGAATCTGTCCTTGATGCCCGTGTACCTGCTGTACGGGTCGGTGCGCCGCTTTATCCGCCATTGATCGATCAGCAAGACGGCTGATCGATCCTAGTTCGGTCGCTCGCGCGGCTACGACTTCTGTGCTGCTGGCTCTGGCGAGAATCGGCTCTCCAGCAGAAGCGTTGGTTTTCAAATCTTGTCGGGTACCCGCCAATCAGTGCCCTGGGTTCTGCGGTCCGGTCGGGTTGCGCAGGATCGCGATGGACGTGTTTGCCGACACCGATGAGGCTGTGTCCGGTAAGGACCGGCTGCGTGGCTGCCTGGACCGCATCGTCTCCCACAAGCATGCGCTGGAGATATACCTCGCCGGGAAATGTCGCGATCTGTTCGGTGCTCTGAAGAAATACTGTCGGCGCGTGGTCCCCTCCCTGGCCCCACGGGCGCTGCTCGATGCACTTGCCGGAACGTGGTGGTTGAGGGGCGGTATGAACTGCGCCCCGACGGCTCAATCTGCTCGCCGCACATCACCCGGTTCGGCCAGAGCAGGCACGGGCGGCTTTGTTCGGGCAAAGAGGCTGGACTCTCCCATGTAGGTACTTTTTCGCGAATCCACCCCACCCAAGCTGCCGTCGCGAAATGACCATCGGCTTTGTGTGGCCGACCTGAGTCCTCGACATTACGCAAGTCACGGACTGTGAGATATCGTCTCCATTCCCATGCGATAGCTAGGGCAGTGTCTGTTCGTCCACTTTACCGCCTTCCGGCCTAGCCCGTTTCTGCCTCGAAGCGAGAAATCCGAGTCCCATGCTTGCTTGGTATTCCTGATCGGCTATATCATTGATGTTGCGAGCTGAGGTCCATTCGCGCCCATCTGAGAAGTTGCTCAAGTAGTTCAGATTAGGCCGATAAAATAGGTTGCCTTCAGCGATCAACTAATCCTAATCAAAGCCGTCCCGGTATGTGCACCCCTGCCCGAGCCCGCTTGGCAAGTGTCTCTTTTCTCACAAGGAGCGCACGGGACGGCAACTGTCGATTGCTAGCGCTGCAACCTGTGGCCGCCCGGGGGCAATTGATTTTGGGTTTGCACACAGCAGCAATAGTCCCTTTGCTGGTCAACCCTCTCTCGCCGTCGGCACTGCTTAAGCTTGCTGCCGGTGCTAACCACTCGTCTCCATGAACAATTCCGCGTACTTCCAGGATCCGGTGCCCTACGTTGAGGACACGGGTGATACGTCATACGCCGAGGCGATTGTCGTGGATCTGAAGGCTCCTCCCCTGAGCAAGCCGAAGCAGAATGGCTTGTCGTACGGCAAGTGCTTTTTGCGCGAGCCGACGATCGGTGTTCGCGAATCAGAATTTCAAATTCAGTTGGCCGCGGACGAGCGATTCGCTGGCGTCCGTTGATTCGCTAGGATATACCCACGAGTCGATGACACGTGGGTAGGCGCTGGGATTGGCGCTGTGGTGAGGTGCGAGTCGCTATGCTGGATCCGCATGAGAACCGTGCAGGGTTTTCAGATTGTGATTTGAACCGATAACTGATCGTTTCTGGTCAATCAATCTTCCTGCATCTCGGCGTAGTAGCGTCGTGGCCGGCGGGCCGTAGCTGCAGCCTCAGTTTGCTTATCCATGATGACCCCGCAGGCGCCTTGCACAGCCTTATACCGTTTTGTCTTCTCCCATTTGCCGAAGGCCAATGAGAACGAAAGATCGGGAGTCGTGGGCGAAGAGTCATTTGGTAAGGGAACGTCTTCGAAGATTGACGGCCGGCGTTGTTGGAAACTCAAGAGCTTCGGTTTTTTTGACATCCTTCGAGTAATAGAGGAAGACGTTGAGCTTTTGCCTCACCTAGAGGAGAGCAATGACCGGCTTCAGCGCACCTTACTGGGTCTCGGCGACCCGACCCGGGTCCGTGAGCTTTTTGACGCGGCCGTAGACAAAGAGCGTTCCGGTTACGTTGCCGTAAGCTTTCTCAAACTTCGCGGTGGCAATAGTCACGGCGATTACCACACCTTCGTCCACAAGATTGTCCAAAGTTCAGCCCACCGACCGATATTTCTAGCCTGCCTTGATGCGCCAGACGTAATCATTCTGTCAGCATTCGGCGATCACCGCGATAAGGAGACCGGTCGACCTTTGGAGCGACTCATAGATTGGATGGAGCGAATCCGCCAGGAGGCGCCTTTGGTCGATAACGTTGCGCGTCTACTGACAATGGTGGCCTGCGAGTCACTTGAAACGTTCGTTGGCAGACTGGCAGAGCTCGACAGAGATTCCAAGGCTCGAGCACTGGTTCGCATTACTGACATGCGGAGCGGCTCGATGATCCGCGAGTTGTCCCGCCGAATCAATGCCGAGAAGGGATCCCGCGATTTAACCGACAAGCTCACGGCAAGTGTGGGCTACTACGATGTACAAGGCACCGTGTCGATCACGGATGCGTCGGTAATCCTCCGTCATGCGGCAAAGTTTGTACCGGTCCACGCTTTGACGACCTCGACTTGTTTTATCGGGCCACCTGACGCGCCTGGCGAAGCACCGATCGAGGTGACATCAGTCGTCGATTCACCTATCCTCAGTGACTTGAAGAGGGAACACGAGGGGCTGCGAAATGTTATGCCAGAGTTGGCACAATCACGCTGTCTTAATCCTCTGGCTTATGAATTGGCGGCTGAGGCGGTGAATAAATTCGAACGACTGCAGGATACGACCCTAATACCTGGGTCAAGGTTGCTGATCTGGTCCTGTCGAGATGCGATCATTTGCTTTCGGCGTGAATGTGCCGATCATCTTGCGGCTCGATCTGAGCTGGCGATTCTCGAAAAGGCGAAATTGGACGATGATTTTCATCTTCGCCAGCGAGACTATGCTGAGTTCTTTGGAGCAACTTGCGATGAATTGGATCGCCGGGTTTCGCTTTCTCTCGCCGCGCATACGCGCTTTTTCCCTTGTTCAATTGAAGCACCTTTGAAGGTCGTCGGTGCGCTTGATATGGCGAGCCGCTTGGTGGCGGCGAGCTTTCGCTGCTACCAATGTCGGGAGAGCTCTGGCCTCCTGCAAATCTTCTCAGCAAAATCAAATAAGCCGACTCAGTTCTTTCCTTTCCGTCCACGCACCGACCCGCGAGATCCAAGTCGGCCTTACCCGACGATGGTGCTGACCACCTTTTCCCCACGGCTGGTGCGCCATTTTTACATGGGACTCTTTACGGTGCTGCACGAGGTCGCGCAGTGCATAATTCAAGAAACTATCGACTGGCCGAGCTTCACTGCGCTCGTTTTTACACAGTCTTTTTTGGAGCGGATTGCGGTAATTAGCATGCTTGTTGCTCATCGATCTTCCGATCCGACTCTATGTGACTTACCGCGATTTGTTCGGAATTGGGCGGCCGATTTTCTAACGCGCGAGATAGCTGCGAGTGACCTGTGGCGAGTCAAGCCAACGCGGATCGGCCCCGCATATTTTGCCGCACCTGACCTTCACCTTGCGGATTCCCGGCCTACTGGATCGGACTGGGGTCGCGAGAATTTATGGCGATCACAATTCACTCAGTGGCAGGTGTCCCAAGTCACTTCGACTATGCCTGATTCAACTAAAGCTTGCTTCCAGCTCTACCGAGATGCCCGACTCGCGGCAGAGATTGACCGCCATAGCGACGACGAGAACTTTCGATGGCGCTGGGCGCAGGAAGTGTATGGGGACTTGAGTTCGATCCCGATTTTACCCGTCGCTGCCGGACAGGCAGAAACGGAGATTGCCACAGAACAGGCTCGAAAACGATACCACATCGAAGTAGGTACGAAGCTCTCAGCCATTGAAAGTTGGACCGGCGCCTGCGCCTGGTCTGAATTCTTGGAGCTCGCTTCTCTGGTACCATTCCTGCGCCTGTTTGAGGAGGACGGCGATGCGGGCGACTTGCAGACGGTGGTGGTTGGGCTGATCCAGGATTATTGGGTAATCTGGCATGACTCGGAATCGCGGGAAGCGGCCTACGATGCGGCCCGCCGATTTGTAGTCGCACTCGCAGCTATGGAACTGTGTCGAGAGCACCGCTGTGGCAACGGTCTTGGTCAAGACTGTCAGGGGACGGAGGCCAATGCTGCGATTGCAGCTGCCGTCGCGCGCGGCGCGGCAGCCTTGAACAAGCTCGCCGTATCAGTGGCCGTCGACAGTCGGGCTGAGGAGGTGTGTCGCTTGGTTTGGCAGCAATTAGCTGGGCTCAAGCCGTGCGAAGACTCTTACGGACGACAAATCACCGAACCATTGGTCGTTCATTGTATGGTGCGCTTCCTTGTTCGATTGCTCCACGTATATCGCATCGATGGTCCGAATGTAATCCCTGCCCGGCGTGACGGTTTGGCCAAATGCAACAAACAGCTGCGGCAGATGTTCGTTGCCCGAAGCATCGCTGGAAATGAGGTGTTGCCCGGAGCCGAGATAACTCGGCTGTGGTCGTTACAGTATTTGCTGAGCGACCCCCCAATGAGTCTCGACTACCTATTTGGTTTGGACGCAGTGGTAAAGGCGGAACTCCATGAATGGACAAAAACGCCATTATGAAAATCTTGGACCAAGAGAAGATCGAATTTGCGAATCTAGTCCGGATACTTTCTGGCTTTGATTCCAGCGTGAAGCTGGCTCAGTCGCGTCAAGGGCGGATAGCACGAGCCATGTTTGAAGTCTACCTGGCGGAAAAATACGACCGGCTCGGGTGCTTCGGGTATGTCGGTTGGACTGTTCCCGAAGGGGAAGATCCTCCACGCCGCGAGCGTCAGATCGACGTATTCAGTGCTTTCGCTCGCGGAGCCGTTGCGGCAAGGGTTTATCTCGGATCTTTGGAACCTAATGAAGGATTCGGACTCGTTGCCTGGAATGACGATGTGGCAGATCCATCGGGCTATAATCAAGCATTCAACCGAGTCCGGGACGCCGTTGCATATGCCTTGGACCAGCTTGCCGTGAAGCCAGGTTGGTCTCAATTGTCATCGACTCGAATCGCGCTCGGATTCGGGCGCCTCCGCGGAAGCGCTCTATTTTCTTCTAATCCAGCGCGTATGCTCCTTTTTGGTCCGTTAGTCGTCCAAACTATCTACGGAGAAATACCAAATCGGTGCGGCGGTCTGGCAAAAGGGAAAGACGATTTCAGCAAACCAGGAAGCGGCATTGCTCCTGATATCAGTAAGGGTCAGGTTA
>Ga0182027_10011352_pt1 | contig 12596 bp, 9 predicted proteins | sample 712E1DmetaG_FD_121300 | JGI IMG/M metagenome (GOLD analysis project Ga0182027, IMG submission 121300) | Permafrost microbial communities from Stordalen Mire, Sweden - 712E1D metaG (Illumina Assembly) | ecosystem: Environmental > Terrestrial > Soil > Wetlands > Permafrost | place: Sweden...
CGACACCTTCAACATCCAGAAGGTGCGCACCATCGAGCTCTGCGAAAAGCTCAAGCCCCTCGGCCTCACCTGGAGCTGCACCTCGCGCGTTACCACCGACTACGACACCTTGAAGGCGATGCGCGAAGCCGGATGCCGTCTGCTGATCGTCGGCTTCGAATCCGGGGACCCGCAAATCCTCAAGAACATCAAGAAAGGCGCAACCGTCGAGCGCGCCCGCGCCTTCGCCAAGGATTGCCACGATCTGGGCCTGACCATCCATGGAGATTTCATTCTTGGCCTGCCCGGCGAAACCAGGGAGTCCATCCGCAACACCATCAACTTCGCCAAGTCCCTTGACGTAGAGACCATTCAGGTCTCTATCGCGCACGCCTATCCTGGCACCGAATTTTACGAGTACGCCGCCAAGAACGGTTTCATCACCAACAAGACGATGCAGGACAGCGGCGGCCATCAGATGGCGCACATCGAGTACCCCGGCCTGCCCACCGATTACGTGATGGAGATGGTGCACCGCTTCTACGACGAGTACTACTTCCGGCCCAAGGCCGCCTTCCGAGTGGTGTGGAAGGCGATGGTCAATCGCGACCTGCCTCGCCTATACGTCGAGGCAAAGTCGTTCCTCAAGCTGCGCGCGCAGCGCAACAAAATGGTGAAGGATGCGCGCAGCCAACAGGTCAAGCCACCCGCCCCCGTCGGCGCCGGCGCATAGGGTAAGTTGAGTGTTTGGGCTTGTATCGGGTCACGACGCAGCGGACTGCGGCGGATTCTTGCTGCTTTGATCGCGATTTCGTAGCACCGGCCACCGTTTTTCGTCAGACCGATTCGCAAATGTCCCATCACTCTCTTTCGCCGCGCCAATACCTGATTCTGGCCATCGTCTCCATCAGCGCTCCGCTGGGCGACGGTTGCCTCTCCCGCGGCATGACGGCTATGCCGTCCATCTCCCTCGCGCATCCCGGGGCCCTCATCGCCGCCGTCTTCACGCCCTGGATCGCTCTCGGCATCGCGCTGCTCATCGGCTTTTTTGCCAGCTATCTCACGGCGCTCTCCTGGGCCGACCTCACCTTCGTTCGTCCCGCCACTGCACTCGGGAACGTGATCCTCGCATTGATCGCCAGATTCTGGTTACACGAAACCATCTCGCTCGAACGTTGGGCGGGCATCGTTCTCATCACCCTCGGCGTCAGTTTTGTCGCGCAAGGACCTTCCCTAACCCAGCACCCACCCTCAGCCGACGACAGGACCCCATGCGAAGCGCAGGCCGCAACGGAGGTCGAGCCGTGATGACCATCGCCCTCCAAGCCGCGCCTCTCGCCGCCGCTCCGAACCCCTGGATCGCAGCCGGCATGATTTCCGCCGTGATTCTCACATCGACCACCGGCGAAGTCCTCACCGCCGCCGCCATGAAGTCCCTCGGCGACCTCGACCTGATCCGCGCGCGCTCCGGCCTCAAGGGCGCCATTCGCGCCGTCGTCACCTGCCCTCTCTTTTTCGCAGGGGTCTTCTTTCTCGCACTCGCTTTCTTCTCGCTTCTCCTCGCCCTGAATCACCTCAACTTGAGCCTCGTCGGTCCAGCCGCCGCCTCGGTCCCCCTCGTCACCAACGCCATCGCCGGCAAGATCTTCCTCAAGGAAAATGTGGATCGGCGCAGATGGGCCGCGGCGGTGCTGGTGTGCATCGGCGTGTATTTGCTGGCACACTGAAAAACAGCTTCTAGCTGCTAGCTTCTAGCCACTAGCTCCGGAATCTGCAACTGTAAAGTACAGGCGCGCTAATCCGTGGCGGCGCCGCGGCGATTGCCGCCGAACTACTGGAAGAATCGCATGAGACCGCGCGGTTTCAGTTCGGGATTCAGGATTCTCCGCGCGTCACCCATCGCCGCGCACACCGCCTCCGCCGCCAAATGCCCGCTACGCGCGGCGCTCTCCATCGTTGACGGCCACCCTGTCCGAATCCAGTCGCCGGCCAGCACGCAATTCGGCCACGGCGATACGGATGCCGGTCTCGCCGCATCGATCCCCGGCGGCACGGTGAACGTAGCGCGCACTTCCTTTACCAGCGCCGCCTTTTCCAGCTTCGCCCTCGCGGCCTCCGGGAAGAACTCCTTCAGGTCACGCACGGCCAGATCGATCGCCTCTTCCCGACTCATCGCCGCAAACTTCCGCGACGCGCTCACCACCAACTCCAAATAATTGCCCTTCGTCCCACGTCCGGGTTGCAATCGGCTCTTGTTGTACATCCAGTGAATCTCGCGATCCAGTAAAACGGCATGATCCAGTTCCGTGATCTCGCGGTCGAACCACAAATGCACACTGCAAATTGGCCCGTGCTCGTGCCGTTCAATCTTCGCGGCAAGCGCCTCGACGCCGTCGGCCGGCGGCAAATGCGGCAAAAGTTTGGCCGTCGCTTCAAACGGCAGCGCCAGCACCAGAAAATCGGCGACCTGCACGCCGGTCCGCGTCGTCAATGTCCACTGCGACGTCTCCTCATCCCACGCCGCGCCCTCGACGCTCGCGTTGAACACAACCTCGCCGCCGCGCTCGCGCAAATACTCCTCAGCACCGAAATACAGCTCGCTCAGCGGCACGGTGCTCATCCCCATGCTGCCCGCCTGGGCCGAATTCAGAAATAACTCACGGATCACCTTCGCCGCGTAAGGCAGCGCGATCTCGTCGACGTCGGCATTCAGCGCGCTGGCAATCACCAACCGCCAGAACCGCTCGATCGCGCCATCTGTCTGCCCGTTGCGCCGCAGCCACCTGCCCAGGGTCTCGGTTGATTCCGCTGCAACCGGCCGCATGAGCGCTCGAAACGCCCGCGCCAGCGCTATCTTGTCCTCGCGCGTGAACGCCTTCGCCGTCATCAGTCGCGGCAGCGCGTGCAATGGCGCCGGCAGCCCAAACGGCCCGAGCCGCGACGGTCCCAGCACTGACCGCCGACCGCCCGGCTCGATCATCGTCATCTCGCTGGTCCAGTGAATGCGATCCGCCACACCGATGCGCCGGTAGAACCCGATTAGATTGGTGCAGCAGCCAAACAGCACATGCTGGCAGTTGTCGATGACCTCGTCCACGCCCGGATGCCGATACGAGCTGGCCCGCCCACCCAGGTAGCCGCGACTCTCCACCAGCTTTACGCGCAGCCCGGCCTCGGCCAGCGCACACGCCGCGCTCATACCGGCCACGCCGCCGCCGACTACGGCTACGGTCTTTTCTGCGTCGTTCTCCATCTCAGGCATCGCTTCTTCCGCAGTTTAGATGGCTCGGCCTCGGCTCGCCTACGGCACAAAGGATTTACCTCAAGTGGGCTAAGACAACCAGGTTTGTATCAGGGCACGACTTCGGTCGTGCTGCAACCGCATCAAAACTGACGAGGGCTTTATTGATTTCTGCAAAGGAAATGTTCTGCACCGTCCCTACGGGACTCCGGAGTTCCCATGTGGAATCCGCTTTCCCCACGCTGAAGCGCGGGGCTAACGAACACTGCGCCTCCGGCGCGGTTGCCAGGGTATTACTTATGCAGCCATCAATTGCCCCTGCGGGACATCTTCTATCCGCCCGAGAGGATGAATTCAACCCATTCTGAGAGAAAACAGAAGCGGTCTAATTCCGGGTCTGAATGGTGCGCGGTGCAGGGCTCGAATTTGGGCCGCTCGCGAGCGTCCGAGCCTGCGGTCGAAAACCTGGGTCCGCCGCAGCGAACCGCGGACCCCTCGCTGAGACGCATTTCGCCCGGATCAGGTACGGACACTCCCGAACTGCGCACAGGTCGCGGAAATTTCGCTATTTCCCAGTGCGATTTCCAAATGCGGCGCAAAATGGGTTGACGCTCTTGGGGGCATGCGCCCATAATAACCTGGATCACAAATCAACCTGTTGATTCGAGGCGTGTTGATGGCAAACTGCACGAATTGTAGCCAACCGCTTAAAGATGGCGCGATGTTTTGTGTTCAGTGCGGAGCCGCCGTCCAGTACTGCCCTGAATGCGGCCAGCCGCTTAAAAATGGAGCGATGTATTGTGCTCAGTGCGGCGCCGCTGTGAACGGAGTTCGTCCTGATATTGGGACGAGTGTTTCTCCCTCAGCGTCACCCGCCGGCGCCTATGCGGTCCAGGGGTCGATGACACTGGGCCGTGTCAGGTTCACAATCCCTAAGCCATCCCTTCTTCAATTGAACGAAGACCTCCGACTCGCTCATTACACGAACACCATCTTCGTCGATGGTTATGCAGTGCGAACTATTGAAATGGGGGAACCGGTCGAATTCGAACTCCCGGTTGGGATCCACGCGATCCAGCTCGAGCACAAGTACAGCGGCGTCAGTACCCTTGGCCTCAGCATCCAGCGCATGTCGAACCGATTGGAAGTGCCTGTCGTAGCAGGAATGCTACCCGTCGTGGCCGGCGACTACAACTACCTATGGTGGAAATTCAATCTGAACTTGCAATAATGCGTCGCGCGGCGATGCGCGGGAAAGGTGCGCCTCGTCATGCAGCCATCGCGCGAAGCGCCGATGTGATGAAATCGGCCGGACTTCGGGGTCAGGTCACGGCGACACGCGAATGGATAAGGGATATGGTGATTGTGGCAAATAATTCTGGTCATTCCATAGGAATTCCGGTAAATACTTAAGAGGAACGGTCCGGAGGTCTCCCCGATGATGAAGTTGCGTTATTCGCGCAGAGAGTTTCTTGGCGTCGCAGGAATGGCAGCTGGCGCCGCCATTGCGCAGCCTGCCCTGGCGTCAATCATACCGGCGCCATCAAGCCGCGTAGCCATTGGAATCTGTCCCGAATACGACCGGCAAGTTTCTGACGTACTTTCCGCCATGTTCGACCAACTCGGCGGGCTCGAAAAGCTTGTCCAGGGTAAAACGGTCGCCATCAAGCTCAACATGACTGGCCCGGCAAGCGACAAACTCAACAAGATGCCGAATCAATTGACTCATTGGGTTCATCCGCAGGTCATCGGGTCATTGGTCTCGCTGCTCGGCAGTGCAGGAGCACAGCGCATTCGCCTGCTGGAGAGCGCGCCGATCGGCGCCAAGCCGCTTGAGGAGTTCATGCTCTCCGCGGGCTGGCAGCCGAAGGATTTTTCGGGCGCTGCGGCGCGCGTCGAGTTTGAAAACACGAACTTCCTCGGCAGTGGAAAGACGTACGCCCGATTCATGGTTCCGGGCGGCGGTTTGATGTACGCGGGCTACGATCTGAACCACTCCTACCTCGATACTGACGTTTTTGTTTCATTGGCCAAGCTGAAGGAGCACCGCACGGCAGGCGTGACGCTGTCGATGAAGAACTGTTTTGGCATCACGCCATGCACCATCTATAGCCAGCAGGCGCCCGAAGACGAACCAAGCATCGTTCCGGTGGGATACCGTGGGCCCATGCACTCCGGGTCGCGCGTGCCGCCCAAGAGCGCCCCGCAGCCGGTGGCTGAATCGAAGGACCCGGGCTTTCGCGTTCCGCGCGTGACCGCCGACCTGGTAGCGGCCAGACCCATTCACCTCGCGGTTATCGACGGAATCTACACCATGACCGGCGGTGAGTTGCCCAACCAGGAGCGCAACTGGATCCATCGGCCGGTTCACCCCGGGGTGTTGATTGCGGGCATGAACTGCGTCTCAACTGATGCTGTCGCCACAGCGGTGATGGGACTGGACCCCATGGCTGATCGCGGTGCTCCTCCCTTTGAAACCTGCGACAGCACACTGCGGCTGGCTGAGCACCTGGGCGTAGGCACACGCGACCTGACGCGTATCGAGGTTGTGGGCACACCGATTGCGAAGGCAAGATTCCGGTTTCCGACGCTGGCGCAGTTGACCACTTAGCACGCGATTCCGGGCCGGTCAGCTGAAGAGCGCGTCGTCCCACGACTGCGGTTCGTCCCACATCGGTGTGGGTTCAAAATAACCCGTTCCTGGCTTGAGATGACGCTTGAGCTCGTCATCGTTCAGCGCAATTCCGAGGCCGGGGGTGTCGGGTACCCGGATATAACCTTTGTCGATGATCGGCTTTTCCACCCCAGTGACGAGGTCCTGCCAGAAGGGCACGTCGAGCGAATGGTTCTCCAGCGCGAGGAAGTTGCGCGTGGCCGCAGCGCAGTGGACGCATGCCATGCAACCGACAGGAGTTCCCGCAAAGTGCATGGCCATGGGTACGCCATACTTGAAGGCCATATCGCCGATGTGGTGGGTTTGCAGAATTCCGCCGGAGGTGTCGAGATCGGGATGAATCTTGTCCACGGCGTGCTCTCGGCACAGGGTCTCGAAATCCTCAACTTTGTAAATGTCTTCGCCGGTGAGCGTCGGCGTCGGGCTCTCCTGCGTAATCTCTTTGAGAAGATCGGTGTAGTACCACGGAATCACATCTTCCATCCACTCAAGATTGAATTTCTCATATGCCTTGCCGAGCCGGATGACCGATTTCACGCCGATGTGGCCCAGGTGATCTATCGAGAGCGGCATATCGTATCCGATGTTTTCACGCACCGCGGCCACGTACTCGCAAAGACGGTCAATGCCCTTATCCGTTACCTCGGTGGCAATAAACAGGTTCGGTTGCGCGTGCTGTTCCCACTTGCTCAGCCCCGAAGGCCGCATCACCGTGTCGGGAATCCCATCGAGCACATTGATTCCCAGGTCCATCTTCATCCAGGTCAAGCCCATTTCCTTGCGCGCTTTGGCGCGGCGGCCATATTCGGCGGGATCCATCGATTCCGTGGTGTCCGCATAGATGCGAATCTCGTCGCGCCACTTTCCGCCGAGCATCTGATACACAGGAATGTTGTAGACTTTGCCGGCAATGTCCCATAGCGCCATCTCCACCGCGCACACTCCGCCCGCCTGGCGCGAATTGCCGCCAAACTGCGCGATCTTCTGGAACAGGTAGTCGATGCGCAGAGGATTCTCGCCAAGCAGCCGGCTCTTGAGAGCCATCGCGTACTGCGGCCCGGCAAGATCGCGCACCTCGCCCAGGCCGTAGACGCCTTGATTGGTGTCGATGCGGATCAGCACGCATGGGCTCGGCCCTGGCTTGACGATCACCGCATAGCGCATATCGGTGATCTTCAGGCTCGACGGACTCGAGGCGGGGTTTACATTCTTGATCTCCGGCTGAGCGTCCATGCTGCGCACGACGGCGCTGCCCGCAAGTAAACTGAGTGACGACTTGAGCATGCTGCGGCGGTCGATGCGAATTCGCTGCGCGTTGGACATTTCAGTCAATTCCTTCCGTTATGGAATTTTTGATTCTCCATCTTACTCCTCGATTCGCTTGTTCGGCCCAGCGGTTCCAGTTCTGCTTGTTTCGACACGGTGGACTGGTTTGTGGAAGAATGCATAACCGTGGCTGCTGACAAATCACAGTCAACAGGAGTTTCTCCATGATGAGATCCATGCTTTCCCGCCGAAATCTGATCAAGGCAATGGGAGCCGCTACAGTGGCGCCTGTGTTGCCACGATGGACGGCAAAGGCGCAGGATGCGCCCAAGCCCTGGTGGCTGGGCAACGGAATGCCGCAGGAGAGCGCCGCAACGCCGAAGATCGCCTGCGGAATCGATGTGCGCAACGGCGTCACAGATGAGGCCATTCGCAACGTGGTGCAAATCGGTGTCTACCATGTATTGGCGAACGGGCCGGCGATTCCATGGACCGTGAACCAGCTTCAGCCGATCGTTGACAAACTCAAGGCCGGCGGCGTCAAGCTGGGGAACCTGATGATTACAGGCTTTCCCAACGTCATTTATGGGCGACCGGGGCGTGACGAGGAGATCGACAAAATCAGGCAGTCGCTTCAGGCCGCCGGCCAAGTCGGCCTGCCTGTCGTGGAATATAACTTTTACGCACACCGTGCAATGGAGGCGTATTTCGAAGAGACCGGGCGCGGAGGCGCTGGATTGACGGGTGTCGATTATGACCGGATGAAGGATCTTCCGCCACTCCCACAGGAAGGTGCGCACCCGCTCGACGAAATGTGGGCCAACATTACGTATTTCCTCAAGGCCGTGATTCCTGTCGCCGAACAAGCGAACGTGCGTCTCGCGCTGCACCCCAACGATCCACCCTTCCCACTCAGCCGGGGATCGCAGCAGATCATGGCCACGGTCGCCGGATGGAAGCACCTCATTGAAATCGTAGACAGCCCGGCGAATGGAATTACCTTCGATTGCGGCGTGACGATGGAGATGGGCGAAGACCCGGTCGAAGTGTGCCGCTACTTTGGCAGCCGCGATCGCATCAACCATATGCACTATCGCAATCCGCACGTAACCGTGCCTTATCTCAAATACGACGAAGGCTTCATCGATGAAGGCGACGTGAATCTGTTCGCAGTGATGCGCGAGCTGATCAAGATGAAGTATTCGCGCGAGATCTATCCCGAGCATCCGCGCGCCATCGACTACGACAGGGAGCATGGCCCGATTCGCGGATATCCCGGGGGCGGCAGCTATGCCGGCGATCTTTACGACATCGCCTACGCGAAGGCGATGCTGCAGGCGGCGCTGATTGTCGAGCAAACCAGATGAACAGGTGTTGCGCCCTCTAAGGCTGCGGTGCGCCAGGGTTCCGGCGCTCCGGCTTCGGCTGTTTGGCCTTTGCAAGCAGCACATCGAACTCACTGCGAGGCATCTTCAACTTATCGGGATGCGCGTCTATCCACTTGGCGAATGCATCGTACTTCGCCGGCGTCCATCCTCCTTCGAATTGCGCGCCGTTCTTGCCTTCGCGATTCAACTCGAAGTTATAGTCGTCGGTGAGTGCCGTAAACTCCGCCGCGCTGATGGCGTCTTCGGCCAGTATCGCGGGAATGAAAAGGACTCCCTCCGGCTTGGCCAGCACCAAGTCGCCGGGCAGCACGATGGCTCTTCCGATGCGAACCGGTACGTTGATCCCGGTCAGCTCCATGTCGGCCCATGCAGAAGGATCGTATCCCCGATAGAACCCGTTGAAATCCGGAATCTCCCGGTTCTCTTCCTGATCGCGGATTCCCGCATCGAATACGAAGCCCGTGTGCGTATGCGCGGCCACTGCATTGCCCAGATTTGAGCCGATGAGAGTCCCTTCGATGATCTTGCCAAACCCGTCGGCAACGTACACGTCTCCAATCTGCAGTTCATTGATCGGCCAGCTATTGGTCCCGCTTAGGCGGCCTTCGGCTTTGCCTTCGGCAAGAATGGCCTTTTGCATGTCGGGCCGGGTAGGCATATATTGCGCGGTGAGTGCGCGACCGGCTAAAGGCTTGTCGCTATGCAGCGCCTGCCAGCCGCCCTCAAATTGGTTGCGATAGCCGTGGTCGCGCAAGTATTCCCATACGTCTTCAATGGTCATATCCAATGCTCTCTTCAGCAGAGCATCAGGCAGCTTAGGCCGCCCATCAGGAAAACGATCACCCTTCCACTCCGAGGTGTAGAAAAGAATCTGGTCGTGCGTCATCTTCACCTGGGCACGCGAAGGCAGAGCTACCAAAAGAGCGCAAATCGCCGCAGCCATTGCAATCACTTTTTTCATTGAAGTAACCTTCCCTGGGCGCTGTGTCCCCCAGACGCATGATCAACGCATCAACCCTGGCTTTACCTTTGCGAGCCGCATGCACAAACTACGATCAAGGAGCACAGCAATTGTAGAACCCCGTGACCACCAACAACGGGCACTCCCTCAAATTCCTCTGCGTTGACTGTAGCTTAAGGGACCACTTAAGAAGGACGCGCATTCTACTGCGGGACGGCGAAGATTCTGGATTTCGGACTGGCTACAACTTCAGGTTTGACCGTCACTTAACACAATCTGTACTCTTAGACATTGCCGCAGCCAGCCGAACCCGCCCGGGTTTCTGGTGTTGGAGCGAATGCAAATCAGAACGCTAGTGTAGGCAATGGCTGGTATATTACCTCGTGTCCGGGGAAACAAAGTGGATATTCCGGTCAAATCGGAGATTGGGAGTGCTGAAGCCGATGGTCCCAACAGGCTTCAAGCGGAAAAAGAAGAGTTGAACTGGCTGCTGGCCTCCGGGGCACTGGGCCGATCCAGCAATCTGACCCGAATGCTCACATTTGTCTGCGAGAAGCACTTCCTGGATCAGGATGACCAGGTCAAGGAATACACGATCGCGACCGAAGCACTGGGGCGACGGGACAATTTCGATCCGCAGGCCGATACCATCGTCCGGGTGACCGCCCATTCCCTTCGCAAGCGCCTGGAGGAGATCTATCAGACGGACGGGATAAATCGGCCGGTTCATGTAATGATCCCGGCTGGCCGTTATTTGCCGTGCTTCGTCCATACGGGAGCTGACCGCTCCCTGGACGTGGATGACACCCCAGAGCCGGCCGTTTCAGGGTCGGAGCAGGTTCTTCCTAATGCCCATCTTCCTATCGTCGCGTCTCTGAAAAATCAGCTCTCACGATGGCTTGTGGCCGCCGTATTTCTGGCGGCGGTCGCCCTGCTGTGCGGCTTCTACTTCTTCGCGCACCGAAAAACAACCAAGGCAGTCGTGGCCGCGCCCCAGAGCTTGCCGGCGGCTCCGCCGCAACCGCAGAACACGATCCGCACCCTGATGGGAACCGGCCGCAAGGCGTATGTCGATCACTCGGGATATAGCTGGACGCCTGGCAAATACTGCTCTACCGGCGACAGCGTGACAGTGGCTGCCCAGAAAATCGTCGGGACGGAGGATCCCGACCTCTACCTGGGCGGCATTCGTGGAATCGCCCACTGCACCTTCCCCGTCAAACCGGGCGAGTACGAGATTCACTTCCACTTTGCGGAGACCTCCGATCTGCAATCGGCAACTAGCCCGGTCGCCTTCTCCATTAATGCGGGGACTGATATCCACTTCGATGTGGTCGACAATGCAGGTGGAGATGGCATTGCGACATCCTACGTTGTAACGGGAATTCGTCCTGAGAACGATGGCACGATTCATCTGGACTACACCAGCGAAGTTTCTTTGCTGAATGCGGTAGAGATTCTGCCTGCGGACTCGGGAAATCTGTTGCCGGTTCGAATCACAGCAAGTCCCTATGCAATCACGGACTCCGCCAATCAGCGATGGCTCTCCGATCGATACTTCAGGGGAGGTCGAAGAGGTCAAATTCCCGATTCAGTAAAGACCACAAATCGCGGCATCTATAGTTATGACCGAATTGGGAGCTTTCGCTATGACATCCCCGTCGCTACGCCAGGGAAGTATCGTGTCACGTTGTTTTTCTCTGAACCATGGTTCGGCAAACGAAATTTGGTGAGCGGGGGGCCCGGCAGCCGGATATTCGATGTCTCCTGCAACGGGAGCATGATTTTGAAGAACTTCGACATCATGGCGGAGGGCGGATCCAACCCCGTCGTAAAGAAGTTCGACAATATTCCGGCGACTGCGCAAGGTAAGATCGAACTCTCGTTCATGCCAGTGGTCAACTACCCGGAGGTCAACGCAATCGAAGTTTTTGCAGAACCTTCGCGCTGACAGAGCGATGGCCCGAGACTGATCCGGTCGTTCATCCTGTTGATGACACGCTCCGCACTCACAGGCGAGATCGCCAAGCCGTGCAGTATTTATTGAATTCGTAGTTGAAAATCTATCGGAGTGCCGGCGGCATTCTTCGCGTAATCGAATGCCCAAAGTCGGCAGGCAATTCAGTTCTTTCCCCGCTGCTCCAACCCTTCTCTTCGCGACGTGGATTTGCCCTTCCCATACCCCCGGCGAAGGCCATTCATCGAGCTGAGTCTCACCATCTATTTCAGATTGATGGTGGCTGCCAGGGCCCCATTCGATTCTCTAACCTTTTTATAACAATACATTTGCCGGGACCTTAACAATGTTAATAGCTCGTAAGACCCGCCTATAGGACCACAGCAGTACGCATGTTTTCAGCATTTTCCGAGATACCGTTGGTTTAACGTTGACCCCTCTCTTTTTTCACTTCTGATTTACATGACAATTCCGAAAAGGGGTTGCTATGGTTCCTGTCGCGATCCAAGTCTCAAATTCGCAGTGCTCAGAATCGCAGCGAATGGCTTCGAACTGAGCAGGGGAATGCACGTGAGGACGTTGGATACCGAAAAATTCGGAAAGCGGAAGCACTCTGGAGGCACTATGAACGTACGCAGTTTGGCTGGAAGCTCATGGTTCAACGCGAGCGCCCGAATCGTCGCGGCGCTCGTTTTCATAATCGCCGGCAGCATCGCCGCATTTGGACAGCAAACTACAGGGTCCATCGTTGGAACGGTGAAGGATCAACAAGGCGCGGTAGTCAACACGGCCACCGTGAAGGCAACCAACCTGGAAACAGGACTCTCCCGATCGGCGCCGGCAAACGGCTACGGGGAGTACCGCATCGATTACCTTCCCGTGGGTAGGTACACCGTCGAGGCGTCGGCGAGCGGCTTTGAGCGCTATGTGCAACAGAATGTCGCCCTCGACGTGGACCAGGAGTTGACGGTCAATATCGCACTGGCCGTGGGTGCGGCGACTCAGACGGTCACGGTCACTGAGGCTCCCCCGCTGATCAATACGTCTGACGCGGTATTGGGCAGGACAATTGAGCCGGACGAAATCATCGGGCTGCCTCTGGTCAATCGCAATGTGTACTCCGAACTTTC
>Ga0182027_10011353_pt1 | contig 12595 bp, 10 predicted proteins | sample 712E1DmetaG_FD_121300 | JGI IMG/M metagenome (GOLD analysis project Ga0182027, IMG submission 121300) | Permafrost microbial communities from Stordalen Mire, Sweden - 712E1D metaG (Illumina Assembly) | ecosystem: Environmental > Terrestrial > Soil > Wetlands > Permafrost | place: Sweden...
AACAGTAGTGGCGACATTCGCGGTAGGCATTGCGGCTGGAACAGCAATCAGTTGGATGATGAGGCGAAAGCACCTATGCTGCAAAGCGAACGCGAGAGAGAGGGTCTAATCATCTTGTCCTTCCCGCTGAATATCTCAAGATCTTAAATTGCGACATCATCCCTGCGTTCAACGCAAGTCAGCAAACAATGTGTGCAATTGTGAACCGCGCGCACATATCTGGATTGTTTAAGATTCAGCGATGAGCAGTCCGGTTGTTGAAATCGAAACTCTTACCCGCCGCTTCGGTGCTTTCACGGCGGTCGACTCTTTGACCTTGATGGCCAATGCCGGCGAGGTGTTCGGCTTGCTTGGCTCCAACGGGGCTGGCAAGAGCACCACCATCAAGATGCTCACCACGCTCTTGCCGCCATCTTCAGGCGAAGCGCGTGTGGGCGGCTTCTCCATCACCACTCAGCCGGTGGAGGTTCGCCGCGCCATCGGCTATGTGCCCCAAGCGGTTTCTGTGGACGGTTCGCTCACCGGCTACGAAAATCTGCTTATCTTCGCCAAACTTTACGACATTCCGCACAAAGAACAAGCGGCGCGCATCCGCGCGCAACTGGAGTTTGTGGGCCTGACCGCCGACGCTGGCCGCCTGGTAGGCCAATACTCCGGCGGCATGGTCCGCCGTCTGGAGATCGCCCAAGCCACGCTGCATCGGCCGCGCGTACTCTTTCTCGACGAACCGACCGTCGGGCTGGATCCGATTGCGCGCGACGCGGTCTGGAAACATCTCGTTGATCTGCGGACCAACTACGGCACTACGCTGTTCCTGACCACACATTACCTGGAAGATGCCGAGAGCCATTGCGATCGCATCGCGATCATGCACATGGGCAAACTGGCTGTGCTTGGCACTTTGAAGGAACTGGAAGCCTCTCTGGGCGCCGGCAGCCACACGCTGGATGAGGTCTTTGTGCATTATGCCGGCATCACCCTCGATTCTGGCGGCTCCTTCCGCGACGTATCAGCCGAACGAACTACGGAACAGCGGCTTGGTTAGCCCCAATCTATGAGCAGTACATTTATCCACACGTTGACCAGCTTCGTCTTCAAGACGTTTGTGATCGCCGAGTTTGAGTTGCGCAAGCTGCGCCACGACTTCACGGAACTCATCACTCGCGCCCTCCAGCCAGTACTCTGGCTGCTCATCTTCGGGCAGGTGTTCGCACGCAGCGGCATGATGCACACGGGCAATGTCCCGTATCTGGATTTCATTGCTCCCGGCATCCTGGCGCAGAGCGTTCTCTTCGTGGCCATCTTTTACGGCATCAACGTCATCTGGGAGCGCGACCTGGGCATCGTACAGAAGTTCCTCGTCAGTCCTACTCCGCGCTCCGCTCTCGTGCTCGGCAAAGGCTTCTCAGCGGGTATCCGCACGCTCTCGCAGCTTGTCGTCGTTTACGGTCTCTCGGTGCTGCTCGGGGTCAAGCTGAATTGGAGTCCGCTGGCGCTCGTGAATGTGCTGGCTATCGTTATTCTGGCGGCCACGCTGTTCTCGACATTCTCGCTGGTCATTGCCTGCATCGTAAAGACGCGTGAACGCTTCATGGGCGTCGGTCAGGTGCTCACCATGCCGCTGTTCTTTGCCAGCAACGCGATTTATCCTACCTCCATCATGCCAGCCTGGCTCAAAGTAATTTCCCATCTGAATCCGCTAACCTACGTCGTCGATGCCCTGCGCACCTCGATGCTTTCCGGCAGCGTGAGCAGCTTCGGTCTGGGCCTCGACTATGCAGTCATCCTGGTTACCACGGTTATTCTGGTCTTGATCGGCGCGCGCTTGTATCCTCAACTGGGAGTGTAAAGCCTAATCCGAAAAGGTATCCAAAGAGATGACAACGCCTGATCCGAGTCACGCGGTGGAGAAGCCCCCAGTAGAGGCTAACTCCGGAACCACCAGCGCAGCACAGACACTTCCGCCTGCTCAAGCATCTCCGATTCCTGCGAAAGCAAAGGAACATAACATCCGCGTTTCTCCCGCCGTGCTCGATGCGGCAGGCAAGGAAGGCGATGAACTGCTTCACTCCCTGGGTACGGCTCCCGAGGGCCTGACTCAAGCCGAGGCAGAAGAGCGGGCGCGCACATCAGGACCGAATGAGGTGGCGCAAGAACGGCGGCGCGGTTGGTTTATCCGCCTTTTGATCATCCTGCGCAACCCGCTGGTCGTTCTGCTGGCAATTCTCTCGTCGATTTCCTTCGCCACCGGCGATGCGCGCGCTGGCACCGTCATGGCGTGCATGGTGGTGCTCAGCGTGGTGCTTCGATTTGTGCAGGAAGCGCGTGCGGACTCGGCGGCAGCGAAGCTCAAAGCCATGATCCACGTAACCGCCGCGGTGGTTCGGGATGGTAAGGCCCGGGAGCTTCCACTGCGCGACCTGGTTCCGGGAGACATCATCAATCTCTCCGCCGGCGACATGATTCCGGGCGACGTGCGAGTGATCGCAGCGAAAGATTTATTCGTCAGCCAGGGAACGCTCACCGGAGAGTCGCTTCCCGTGGAGAAGTTTCACGATTCCGACCCCAAGGCCGCAAACTCGCCGGCCGAACTCAAGAACATATGCTTCATGGGCACAAGCGTTCAAAGCGGCACGGCGACCGCAGTCGTGGTCGTGACAGGAGTCCATACCTATCTCGGCACCATGGCCAGCTCCATCACGCAGGAGGAGCCGCCGACAAGTTTCGACCAGGGCCTCAGCCGTTTCACATGGCTCATGATTCAGCTCATGGCCGTCATGGTACCCCTGGTTTTCTTCATCAACGGCTTCACCAAGCACGATTGGAGAGGCGCCTTTTTCTTTGCCATGGCCGTGGCCGTCGGACTGACCCCGGAGATGCTGCCGATGATTGTCTCGGTCTGCCTCTCCAAGGGCGCGCTGGCCATGAGCCGCAAGAAAGTAATCGTCAAGCGTCTCAATGCCATCCAGAATTTCGGTGGCATGGACGTACTCTGCGCCGACAAGACCGGCACGCTAACGGAAGATCGGGTTGTCATTCAGCGTCACTGTAATGTTGCCGGACGCGAGACGGATGAAGTGCTTCTGGACGGCTACCTTATCAGTCACTTCCAGACAGGCCTCAAGAATCTGCTGGACACGGCGATTCTGAACAGTACTGATTTCCACCAGAAAGATCTGGTCGAGAAGTTCAAGAAGCTGGACGAGATTCCTTTCGACTTTACGCGGCGCATGATGTCCGTCCTCGTCGAGAATCCGGAAGGCAACGCCATCCTCCTGACCAAAGGCGCCCCGGAAGAGATTTTTCATCAATGCTCTCAATTCGAGTTGGATGGGAAACTGTCGCCTATGGACCCGGCCCTGATGAAAGGGTTGAAGGACGAGTATGCAAGCCTCAGCAACGATGGATTCCGGGTCTTGGCGGTAGCCATCAAAGAACTACCGGGAAAACAGGCCTGCTCCAAGGACGACGAACGCGATCTCGTTCTGAAAGGGTACGTCGCATTTCTCGACCCTCCCAAGCGTACCGCCGCAGCGGCAATCGATGCGCTGCATAAACATGGTGTAGTGGTGAAGATTCTCACCGGCGATAACGACCTGATCAGCCGGAAGGTATGCAGTGAGGTGGGACTAGTCGCCGACCCCATGCTGCTGGGCGACGACGTGGAGAAAATGTCCGACACCGAACTGGCCGAGGCGGCTGAAAAGACAACCCTCTTTGCGCGCCTCTCACCGGCACGCAAGCGGCGAATTGTTCGCGCCCTGCGCGGCAAGGGACATGTGATCGGATTCATGGGAGACGGAATCAACGATTCTCCCGCGTTGCGCGCCGCCGACATTGGCATCTCAGTCGACACTGCGGCCGACATCGCCAAGGAGTCGGCGGATCTGATCCTGCTGGAGAAGGATCTGATGGTGCTGGATGGGGGCGTCATCGAGGGACGAAAGGTCTTCGCCAACATTCTCAAGTACATCCGGATGGGAGCCAGTTCCAACTTCGGAAACATGTTCAGCGTGCTAGGAGCCAGCGCATTTCTCCCATTTCTTCCCATGGCGCCCATTCAGATTTTGACAAACAATATGCTCTATGACTTCTCACAGGTGCCAATTCCCAACGATGCAGTGGACGAAGAACAAGTGGAACGGCCTCGCCCCTGGAACATCGGCGAGATCAGGCGGTTCATTCTCTGTGTTGGCCCCATCAGCTCAATCTTCGATTACACGACCTTCTTTGTGATGCTCTGGGTCTTCAATTGCTGGAATCCAGCCCGGGCCTCTGTATTTCAGACCGGCTGGTTCATCGAATCGCTGATGACGCAAACAATTATCATTCACGTCATTCGCACGAACAAGATTCCATTTCTGCAGAGTCGGGCGAGTTGGCCGCTGACGGTCACAACCCTGTCCATCATGGCCTTTGGAGCGTGGCTGCCGTATTCGCCACTGGCATCTTCGCTGGGCCTGACACGCTTGCCGGGAATGTACTGGCCTATCCTGCTGCTCACGCTGCTTGCCTACGCGGGCCTTACGCAAGGGGTCAAGGTCTGGCTGCTGAGGATGAAGTGGATCTAGTGAACATGATTCTTTCAAGAACTTCCTGAATCGAGGATGTATGAGAATGCATTACGGGAATAAAGAACTACATCACACGGAGCGTTTTGGCTGGCTTCGCGCGGCGGTCTTGGGTGCGAATGACGGCATCTTGTCAACATCAAGCCTGGTGCTGGGTGTTGCTGCGGCACATGGAACCCACAGCAGCATATTGGTCGCAGGAACAGCCGGCCTGGTGGCTGGAGCCATGTCGATGGCTGCCGGCGAATATGTTTCTGTCCATTCGCAGGCTGACACTGAAGAGGCTGAACTGAACCTTGAGCGTACGGAACTCAGAACAGACAACAAGGGCGAACACAAGGAGCTCGCGGCAATTTACGAAGCCCGCGGACTTGATCCCGCGCTCGCCAAACAGGTCGCCCAGCAACTGATGGCTCATGATGAATTGGGTGCGCACGCGCTCGACGAACTCGGTATCTCCGATACCTCCCGTGCGCGTCCAATTCAGGCTGCACTCGCTTCCGCCGCCAGCTTTGCTGTCGGAGCATTGATGCCCCTCATGGTCACAGCAATAGCGCCAGAGGCAAGATTGATTCCACTCGTATCTACGTCTTCGCTGGTGCTGCTCGCGCTTTTGGGTGGACTGGCTGCGCGTGCGGGTGGGGCAGGTGTGATGATCGGCACGATACGTGTAACATTCTGGGGTGGCCTGGCTATGGCGGTAACTGCAGCTATCGGGTGGCTATTCGGAGCCGTTGTGTGATCAGTGCCAGACTTTCGCTGCCATGAGTTATAAGACCTGCGTAACCCTTGTATTCAGATGGAAAATCCTAAGAACCAGGACATTTGACTTCGAGGACTCATACTACGGCATCTCTGTTGGACCCCAACTCTTCATTGCCAACATGGATCTTCCCGTACGCTTTGCCAGAATCGCTCCACTCAACATGCCGGACCCCAACTCCTTTTTTACGCCGTGGCCCCACGGCTATACCGACTATCCTGATCTGAGCGCGAAGCAGAAAGATCAATCGCTCTCTTTTGGAAGTTCGCGGAACAGGTCTGACGCGACCTGCAGAATACGGTCAATGAGCAGAATTGCACAGTGCTCAAAAGCGCGTAACAGCATCATTCTTATAGGTGCCAACGTCATAAGCGGTAGCAGCGATGCCTGATCATGCGGCTGGATCTTTCCTTGAAGGAAGCACCTTTTTTACGCTGCCGCCGCCTCTTCCTTGAATGGACTCTCGATTTGGCCTCTTTCACAGTGAGCCGGAATGCACATTTATTGCATTCTGGCTGGAGTAGAGTCAGGCAATGATGAGTCGTTGTGAAGGCCGCATTCTTAAGCTCGGATCGCTTGTAGGGAACGTATGTGCGACCACCGTCGGAGGCTTCGTATTCCTGCGTGGCTTCCGCTTGGTCGCATCGGAAAACGAAGAATCCGCCACTGAGTCATCAGTTCATGTCGATTGCACGCCCACCAAGCCGTTGGCTGGTATCGGTGCCGCGCTCTTTCTTCTGACCTTCGTCACGAATGAAGCAGTGGTGATGATTCGGGCGCTTTGCCGGTAATCTTATTTCCTTAAGCCCATTGTGCTCAATTGTCTGCCACCAGGAGCCTGCTATGTGCGCATCACATACGCTTTTGAATTTGCAACCGAACCTTATGTTGCGGCGCAAGTCGCGGGCGCTTCAGTCACATCCGCTGCACGTAGCCGTAGTCGGAAATCACCTGCCGCGACAGTGCGGAATTGCAACTTTTACCACCGATTTGTGTGATGCAGTCACTGCCGAGTACGGATCTACTGGATTGTCAGTGGTCGCCGTCAATGACATTCAATCCACATATGTCTACCCGGCGCGCGTGCGATTTGAGATTGCCGAAGGCAGCCTCGACTCCTATCGAGCGGCCGCAGCTTTTCTCAATTCCAACAATATCGATTTGGTGTGCCTGCAACACGAGTATGGAATTTATGGGGGAGTTTCCGGCAGTCATGTCCTGCAGTTGCTGCGGAACCTTACCATGCCAGTAGTGACAACACTGCATACCATTCTTCGTGAGCCGAACCCCGACCAGCGAATTGTCATGCAGGAGATAGCCGCTCGCTCAGCGCGTCTCATCGTGATGAGCGAATACTCGTCTCGCATTCTCGAAGATGTATTTGATATTCCTGGCGAGAATATTGACCGGATTTCTCATGGCATTCCCAACATGCCCTTTGTGGAGCCGGAGATTTACAAAGATGCACTTTCTCTTGAAGGAAAGTCTGTATTGCTCACGTTCGGCTTGTTGTCTCCCAATAAGGGATTTGAAAGCGCGATCCGTGCGCTGCCGCGCATCTTGACCCGGCACAGCAACGCAGTCTATTTGATCGCAGGCGCCACTCCCCCGCATGTCAAGGCTCACGAAGGTGATCGATATTTGAATCAGTTGCAGGCCCTGGCCAAGGAATTGGGCATTGAGAGAGAAGTGATCTTCCGCAACCGTTTCGTTAGCCATCAGGAAATGGTGGCGCTGGTTGGCTCGGCCGACATTTACATCACGCCGTACTGCCATGAAGAACAAGCTGTATCGGGAACTCTGGCGTATGCCATGGGCGCCGGAAAGGCAATCATCTCCACTCCGTACTGGTACGCCGCCGAAGTCCTAGACAAAGGACGCGGCGTCTTGGTTCCCTTTGAGAACCCAGATGCAATTGCAGCAGCAGCAATTGAACTTCTTGACAATGATGCGGCTCGTCAGGCCATGCGAAAGCGCGCTTACGCCTATGGGCGCCAGATGGTGTGGAACCAGGTGGCGCAGTCTTATATGCGTTCGTTCGTGCGCGCAAGTATTTGTCAGACACAACCCGCTGATTTGAGGCTCCCCGTCCGGCCTGTCGAGAGCAGTTCTGCCAACCTGGTCTTGAGTGCCTGAGCGCTCTCCCGCGTCAATGGGGAGGAAGGTGCGAATAGGCGCGAGTAATCACAATCAGATTTGAGTTACAACTTGGTGTAACCCAAAGCACAAGAAGATATGAAATGCTCATCATTGTTCTGATTATTGTTCTGGTGCTTATCTTCGGCGGTGGCGGAGGCTACTACGGCTACAACCGATGGGGCGCCGGCGGAGGTGCCGGCATAGGGCTTGGCACAGTGCTGGTGATTTTGCTGGTGTGCTATCTGCTTGGAGTCTTCCGGTAAAAAGATTTGCGCCAAGTCCAACTCATCGTCCGGTATTTTTGACCAGAGGACGTTCTTCCTGACTGTTTTGTTCCAACACAAGATTAAGAAAGTCGCTCGCACAAAAGGCTCCTGCAAAACTCTTCTTGCTCGAGGGAGGTTTCAATTTCCAAAAATACTGGTCAACTATAATTACCCCTCATTTGAAGCCTCCATTCCAAAGTAACAAGGACTGGTTACAGACCGTTATGCAACGACCAGGACAACGCTGGAGGTCTCAGCAACTACAGAAAGCTATCGCCGTTGGCGGACTCTCGGATCAACAGCGCCCAGACCAGGCGGCACGGCTCGATCAGATGATGTTCGATGCCCTCCGCGGCCGGTTCGACGTCGCTCTGGTCTGGGGCTCGGACCGTACCGCCATCCAGCATGACCGCTGCCGGGGCCAGAGCATCCCGGAGATCGCGAAACTCCATCACATCTCAACGGCCACCGTGCAGCGCGTCCTTCGAAAACACCCGGCTCAAGCACTCGATCAATCAGCCTTAACCGGGTCTCTTCGCCCTGTAACAAAAGGCCTCGAATAACTTGCCCGCTAAACCAAACAAAACAAACGCCCAGATCCGCCCGATCGGGCCATGTCAAATGGTGCGCCTCGTGGCACACTCGAGCCGCCGGTTGAACCAGGAAAGCAGCGAATAAATCAGCCCGGGTTAGTTCTCGGAGTGTTCAAGCCTACTCAGAACGCGAAGCCCGTGTGCTCATATCTACAGGCTGATGAGCAAATTTATACAGACGTCTCAACTATCGCTTGTTATTTTTTCACACAGTTAAGCTATGCCGGCAGTACACGTTAACCCCGCAATGCCGTGCTTGTTGGACACCGTGCCACCGCAGTTGAACGAGAGGTTACAAATGCGCAAATACAGGTTTGGATTCGTGAGCTTTCTGGCGACTTTTCTGGTCGCGTTTGTGGCCGGTTGCGGTCAGGAAACGGTAATTGTTCCCAGCGTAGTGTCTGTAACCCCCACTCTGGGAGCTACCGACGTGATCATCAATTCGACCGTCACCGCGACATTCAGCCAGGCGATGAGCGCAGCATCGATTAACACCACAACCTTCACGGTCGCCGGCCCGGGCGGCGCTGCCGTGGCGGGAGCCGTTACGTACTCCGGGACCGTTGCGACATTTAAGCCAAGTGCCTTTCTGGCATACGGAACCACCTATACGGCTACGATCACTACAGGAGTTACAAACCTCGGCGGCGCTCATCTGATTACCGACTATGTGTGGACTTTTGCCGCTATTACCACGCCGCCGGCACTTACCCCAGCGCCGACGGTCATTTCAACCCTCCCTGTAACTTCACCTGAGAACTTGAACGCACCCCTCAATCAGGTCGTCAGCGCCACTTTCAGTGAGCCTATGAACGCTGTCACTATCGCTGACACGACAAACTTTACGCTGATGGAACAGGGTAGCTCGACTCCCGTGGACGGTCAGGTTGAATACGCACCAAGTGGAAATGCGGTGGTGTTCATGCCGTCAGTGAACCTCGCAGCCGGCACCACGTATACAGCCACGATCACCACCGGAGTTGAGAGCCAAGCTGGCATTGCGATGGCCAGCCCCTACGTCTGGACCTTCAAGACCGGCACGGCCGGCAGCTTTACCCAGCCAGGGCTGGTCAAGACGATTCCCGCAAACCTGGCTACAGGCGTGCCTCTGAATCAGGCAGTCAGCGCAACCTTCACCGAGTCGATGAATCCACTAACCCTCACCAAGGCAACCTTCCTTCTTTATCAAGGTTCGTCGCTGAGCGGAACTCCGATCCCGGCAATGATCACTTATGATCCGATTAACTTTATTGCCACACTCACGCCCACAGCCTTGCTCACTGCCAACACAATCTATACGGTAACGGTGACCACCGGAGCCATGGATATGGGAGGCAATTCGCTGCTGGTGAACATCGGGCCGCCACCAAATCCCTGGACCTTTACCACCGGAACGGTAGTGATTACGCCGCCCGTCGTCCTGGGGCCAACTATCTCGCAATTTGGCGCGCTGGGCGGCGGAGCGGGGATAACCAATCAGGGAATCCACACGGTGATCAACAACGGAGGGGTCGCGACGACGGGCGCCTCAACGCTAATAACCGGGTTCCACGACACTACCCTTCCGATTGTTGGCGCGGTATGGCCATGTACGTATACGGAAACGCCACTCAATATGGGACAAGTGAACGGAGTTATTGATACCGCTCCGCCGCCTCCTACCGTTAATTGCTCCGATGAAGGAACCGCACATACCATGGCCGTCGCCACTGAGGCCGCGCTTGAAGCTCGTACCGCTTACACCACGCTTCAGGGCCTTCCTTCAACTGGCACTCTGGCGGCAGAACTGGGCGGTACAACCATTTCCCCGGGCGTCTACACAAACGCCAGTTCAGTTGGCATAACGAATGGAAATCTCACTCTCGACGCGCAGGGCAATCCCAATGCAACCTGGGTTTTCCAGATTGGGTCGTCATTGACCGTAGGCACACCGACATCTCCTGAAAGTGTCATCTTGATTAATGGCGCCCAGGCCGGCAATGTCTACTGGGCGGTTGGAGGCCTGCCGGGCGCGGTCATCAATTACGGCGGAGGCGGGACGATGGTCGGAACCATCATCTCTCAACCGGGAATCACAGTTTCAAGCCCCGGACAGTCCACATCGGCAACAGTAACGACAATCAACGGAAGAGTGCTGGCTTTGAATGCGTCGACTACCATGGTGAACACCGTAATCAATGTGCCATAAGGAAGTCTGGCTGAGACCGTCCCAAGGGACGGTCTCAGCCAGTTTCGGCCAACGCAGGGTCCGGTAAGTTCTGTTTACGTAGAATTAACCCCTCGCTGGTGTTCCGCTGATAGCGACGTGCAGTTCAGGAGGCGAAAATGAGATTGAGTTCAAGGATCATTGCGATCGCAGTATTTGGCGCACTTCTAATCCCTGCGTTCATGGTTCGCGCGCAGGATTCGAGAGGTACAAACGACGGCACGCCCAAGGCGGAACTGTTTGTGGGTTATTCGTATTTGCGCGCCGTGCCGGCGCCGTCCGACGGAAACAGGCTGGTGTGGCTCAATGGCGGTAGCACGTCCATCGCCTATAACTTCACTCGCCACCTGGGCCTGGTTGGCGACTTTGGAGGCTTTGATGACTCGCAGCTCCTGCTCACCGGGACAGGCACCACGCCCAACTCAAGCGGGACAGTCTACACCTATCTTTTTGGACCACGCTTTTCCTTCAGGAATTACGAAAGAATCACACCATTTGTTCAGGTTCTATTTGGTGGCATTCATGCCAGCGATGTAACACTTTCCTCGGGTTGCATGGGCGCAGGTTGCACGCCCCTCCCAGCAGAGAACTCGTTTGCCTGGACCGGTGGAGGCGGCTTGGACATCCGGGTCCACCGCCATTTCGCCATCCGCCTCATTCAAGCCGAATACCTGATGACCAGGTTCCAGGATTACTCCACCGGAACAACTTCGTCGCAGAATGATATGCGCCTATCTTCGGGAATCGTATTCCGCTTTGGCGGAAATGCCGCGCCTCTGCGGCAAGTGACCCTTTCGTGCTCCGCCAACCCGGCTTTGGTCTTCCCCGGCGACCCGGTCATGGTGACCGCGACGGCCGAAAGTCTGGATCCCAAGCTGAATGTGATTTACAGCTTGACGGGGGCCGGCGTAACGGCGCAGGGCGCGACGGCCACGGTGGCCACCGCAACGCTGGCGCCGGGCGCATATACGGTGAATTGCGGTGTGAGGGAAGGCAGACCCGGCAAGGAAGGCATACAACCATGGGAAACTGCCACAGCCACGGCAAACTTCACGGTAAAGGCGTTTGAGCCGCCGACAATCAGTTGCTCGGCGAGTCCCAGCACTATCAACACGGGCGACAAGAGCGCGATTACCGCCGCAGGCATGAGCCCACAGAACCGTCTGTTGACTTACACCTACTCGGCCACTACTGGCTCGATCAGCGGCAGTGGCGCCTCGGCCACCTTCGATTCGACGGGCGCGCCGGCGGGCGTTGTTGGGATCACCTGCAACGTGGCGGACGACAAGAACCAGACGGCAACCGCGAACACCAGCGTGACCATATTGGCCCCGAATGTGCTTCCCCCAGAATCTCCGGAGGTAAAGCAACTCGAAGCCCATCTGGCGCTCCACAGTATATTTTTCCAGACCGATGAGCCCAGGATCGATCATCCCAACGGCGGCCTGGTGGGCAGCCAGGAGGGAACACTGACCACCCTCGCGACGGACTTCAAGAGGTACCTCGAATTGAGACCGGATGCCCACCTGACCCTGACCGGACATGCGGACGTGCGCGGATCAGTAGAGTACAACCAGGCGCTTTCCGAACGGCGTGTTGCTCGCACAAAACTCTTCCTGGTAGAACAAGGTGTTCCCGAAACCAAGATTGAAACGCTTGGCCTTGGTAAGGAGGAAGACCTCACCGCGGCCCAGGTGGAAGATGCGGTTAAACAGAATCCTGAGTTGAACGACACGGAGCGGGAGAAACTTCTCCACGAACTGCCCGTCATTGTCCTGGCTAAAAACCGCCGTGTAGACATCACCTTGAGTACCACGGGCCAACAATCGGTGCAGTGGTATCCGTTCAATGCTGCCGATGCCTTGATTCTTCTCGACCAAAGGAATCTAACGAAGGGCAAGAAGACCACGGCGCCCAAAAAGTAGGAACATTAACCGCCGGAGCAGGGCTTCTGGCCTGCTTCGGCGGTAAAGGCGTATCTGGCTCCGTGCATTTAACACTCTGAAATGCCACGTCTCCGAGGGAGACAGGGCTAGAGCTGTTCTCCAATAGATATA
>Ga0182027_10011354_pt1 | contig 12595 bp, 7 predicted proteins | sample 712E1DmetaG_FD_121300 | JGI IMG/M metagenome (GOLD analysis project Ga0182027, IMG submission 121300) | Permafrost microbial communities from Stordalen Mire, Sweden - 712E1D metaG (Illumina Assembly) | ecosystem: Environmental > Terrestrial > Soil > Wetlands > Permafrost | place: Sweden...
ATCTGACCTACACGCTGATGATGGACTCGGAGGCGGACTTCACCATCGCCGAGGCGATGGCCGGGGCGTTTGCCAGCTTGATCCTGTTGTATCCGGTGATGCTGCTGGTCCCGATTGCTGTCAAATGGATTGTTATCGGCCGCTACCGGCCGGGCGCTTATCCGCTTTGGGGCTGGTTCTATTTCCGCTGGTGGCTGGCCACGACGGTGGAAGCGTGCGTGCCCGCGGGCTACCTGGCCGGGACGCCGCTCTACAATATCTATCTGCGGCTGATGGGCGCGAAGATCGGGAGGAACGCGCATCTGGGTTGCGACGCCTTCGCCAGCTATGACCTGCTGGAAATCGGCGAGGATTCGAGCATCAACGTGGATTCCAACCTGCCCGGCTACACGGTGGAAAACGGCTGGCTGAAGATCGGGCGCGTCACCATTGGCCGGCGCTGTTTTGTCGGCGCGCGGGCTGTGGTGGGACTGGACGCCGTGATGGAGGATGATTCCGCCCTGGAAGATCTTTCGCTGCTGCCGCGCGGGGGCGTCATCCCGCGCGGGCAGACGTGGCTGGGTTCGCCGGCGCGGCCCACGGCGGCCGGCGCCTCCGCCGGCGGGCCTCGGCCCGGCGCGGGCCGCCGGTGCGCTTTCGGAGTTTTGCATGGGTTGGGCGCGCTGATCTTTCCGGTGCTGGTGGTGGCGGCGCTTTTTCCCGGCATTGTGATGATGAATGAATTGAACTATATGGACCAATACTACTGGTATTTGTCCGTGGCCCCGCTGGCGGCGCTGTCCTTCCTCGTCATTCTCTCGCTGGAAATCGTCGCGGTGAAATGGCTGCTGCTGGGCCGGGTGAAGGAAGGAACCCACCGCGTCCACACCCTGGAATACTTGCGCCGGTGGTTCTTCCACCAAACCATGGACCTGAGCCTGGACATCCTCGGCCCGCTCTACGCTTCGATTTTTCTCGCGCCCTGGTACAAGATGCTCGGAGCCAAACTGGGCGACGGCGCGGAAGTCTCCACCGCCTCGTTTATCTCGCCGGACCTGCTCTCCATTGACGAGGGCAGCTTCATCGCCGACAGCGTTTCGATGGGCGCGCCGCGCGTGCGCGACGGCGTGGTGGCCACCGGCAGGAACCACGTCGGCAAACGCTCCTTCATCGGCAACAGCGCCCTGTTGCCGCCCGGCGCGGTCATCGGGAACAACGTGCTCATTGGCTGTCTTTCCACGCCGCCGGCCAGCGCGGCGGAGGCCTTGCGCGAGGACAGCGCGTGGCTGGGTTCGCCCGCGATTTTTCTTCCGCAACGGCAAAAGAGCGCGGGTTATTCCGACGAAACCACGTTTCATCCCAACTGGAAACTGCGCGCGCAACGGGCGGCGATTGAATTCTTCCGCGTGCTGGCCCCTTCGACCGGATTCATCATCCTCATCAGCCTGCTGTTTTCCGCGTTGCTGCTGCTCAAGGACTACTTCAGCGCGGCGGCGGATCAACCGCTGCTCAGTTCCTGTTTCAGCGAAGCCCAACTGGACTATTTCAGCGACCATGAAACGCTGATGTCACTCCTCTGCTTCCCGTTTCTCTACGCGGCCTGCGGATTGGCGGCGGCGCTCATCACGCTGGCGGCGAAGTGGACGCTGGTCTGGCGCTATCGTCCCGGCGAGAAACCGCTTTGGAGCACCGCCGTCTGGCGCAACGAACTGATCAACGCCCTGCACGAGCATCTGGCCGCGCCGTTCCTTCTGGACGCGCTGACCGGCACGCCGTTTCTCTGCTGGCACTTGCGCCTGCTCGGCGCGCAGATCGGACGCCGCGTGTATGTGGAGACGACGGACTTCACGGAATTCGACCTGGTGCGCATTGGCGACGAGGCGGCGTTGAACGCCGACTGCACCATCCAGACGCACCTGTTTGAAGACCGGGTTATGAAGATGTCAACCATACAAATCGGCCCGCGCGCCCGCGTGGGCGCCGGTTCGCTGGTTCTTTACGACACGGTCATGGGAGAAGGCGCGGCGCTGGGAGACCTGTCCCTGCTGATGAAGGGGGAAACATTGCCGGCCGGCAGCCGGTGGGAAGGAATCCCGGCGCAGCCGGCCGAATGATGGCAGCTTCTAATTCCCCGTGGTTGGCTTCCAGGCGGGGTCGGGATCGTAGGCGGTCAGGGCCAGGGCGAGGCGGGAGGTTTTGGGGCCTAGATTCTTCTCATAGACCTTGCCATTCTGGTTGACGATGAAAGTCATCACGCCGGTGTTGCCCCACTCCTCCGGCCAGGCCACCAGCGCGAAACCGGCCAGCATGTGGCCGTTGATGATGTAGTCGTATTTGCCGGCGGGCGCATGAGGTCCCTGCCGGGTCAGAATCTTGAAGCAATAACCGCGGTAGGGAGCGAGATTGGCCGCCATGATTTTGACCGCATGGCGATACCCTTCGTCGTGCGATTGCGCGATCAGCGGGCCGAAGGGGCTGGTCTCCTCCCCCGGCTCGGCGTGCCAGTAAAGGCCGTCGTGGGTGTTGGTCGTGCTGCGCAAATGCTGGGCGTATTCGAGCACCTCGCCGCTGTTGCGGGGCTGGCTGGCGTATTCGCGCTGGGCGTCCACATAGGCGAGGCAAACGCGGATGGCGGCCAGCTCGTTCAGGCCGATGCGGCGGTTGAGAATTTCCTCGCGCCCTGCCGCGGTGTCAAAAAACCATTGTCCGTTCTCTTGCACCAAGGGAATGGGAAACGGCCAGGCATCCGCGCCAATTTGCAGCACCATCTTCGAGTCGGATTGGCGCGCGAAATCCGCCTTCTCGCCGACGCGGCGCACGAAGTTGGAAAACCCGTTGGCGGCCTGCACCGCATCGGGGGAAACCAGCTCGCGGAATGCCGGCCCAAAAATGGCGCGCACGGCGTTGGTGTCTCCGGCCTTCGCCGCCGCCTCCAGCGCGGACACAGCGACCTGCGGCGAGGCGAAACGAAGCGGGCCGGTGGACTGATTTGGCACGGCCAGCGCGGCCGCAAAGGCCTGCGGGTCAAAACGCGGTTCGCCCCCCCCGGCCCAGGTGGAAAGAGATGATAATGACACCCCAACCAGCGCCAAAGCGATCAGCCCAAAATGGCCCCCGGATTTTGATTTCTCGAACATGGTGAGTTTGTGTTTTTTGCTCAATTCTGGCTGGGCGAAAATTCCATTCACCGCCCGCGGGACGAACCAGACGAAGACGACTGGGATGGCCGGGAGGCGGGCGCGGAGGACGGAGCGGCGGACCGCGAGGATGAGGACGATGCGGAGGACGTCGCGGAGGACGTCGCGGAAGACCGCGAGGATGAGGATGATGGGGCGGCGGACGGAGCGGATATCGCGCCGCGGCTTTCGACACCCCGCACGCTGCCTTGGCGCGCCTCAGAGGAACTTTCCGACCCGCCGAAGGCGCCACTGCCAAACGTGTTGCCACCGGATGGGACGCTCCCAGCGGTTGAACGCGGAAGCGTTGGAGCCGAACCCACGGCAAAGGAGGGGCTTGCGCCAGTGGAAGGAATCACGACTGGCGGGGGTCTCCCGGTCATCGGCGCTACCGCGAAACCACCAGAAGCCACGCCGAAAGACGACCTTGCGCCCACGGAGAAATTCACGCTTGGGACAGACCCCGCTGCCCTGGTCGGAGTCGTGGAGCGATTGACCGTCAGCGTCGCCGGAGCGCTTGGCGCCGTCAGCGGGGCGGGGCGGAAGGTCTGCGGGGCGAAGAATCCGCGATCCGGACTGCGCGCCGCGCCCGCCGAGGCGCGGGCCAGCCCGTGCCAGGTGGGAACGCCGCTTGGCGCCACGCGATTGCGCGACGGCTGGCTCCACCAGTTGGCGGGCCGCGAATGTCCCGGTCCCCAGGTGATGACACGGTGATTGCGCCAGTCCCAGTCGTGCGTCAACCAGATGCCGGCGGGGAAGCCGGCGCCGAAAGAGCAAAAGACTCCCGGATTGGAATAGATTGTGTTCCACGGATAAGCGGGCACGTAGATTTCGTCAGGATTCGCCGGCTCAATCTCGATCGTGCCCCCGTCGCTGACGACATCTTCCTGGGGGGTGCTTTGCAAGTTGCCCTCGCTCTGCGCCAGAAGGCGGAGGCGTTGGATGGAAGCCATGACCTCCGGTTGCTGATTCAGAAAAGCCTGGCCGACCTCGGTGGTCCAGGGAAGATTCTCATCGAGCCACTGGAGCACGGCGGGATAATGGGCCAGGGCCTGGACGCCGGGGTCCCAGGGCTGCGCGGCGATCTGGCTCAGATCCCCGCCGCCGCTGACGTAGCGGTCCGCCATGACAATTTGCTCGGGCACGGTGGCGGCGGTGAATAGGTCGGCGAGCAAGGGGTCGGGATAGAGCGCGATGGGCTGGAGCAATTGGTCCAGCGCGCCGGAGGAGAACGGCGCCGCCGCGGCCAGTTCGTCCGACACGGCCTGGGCCTGGGCGCCTGCCGGGGTTGCGGCGCAGAAAAAAATGACCGCCGCTGCCTGAGTAATTGACATGAGCTTTGTCATAATATTCACCATTTCCACCGTCAACCAATGGACGATGGAGCGGTGACAAGTATTCAAGAAGGATTCAAAAAGTCACGGAATTGTTTCCGAGGCGCGCTTGACAATTATTCGGAATGGGCCATAATGGGCACAGTGAATGAATAAATCGTTTGCAGTTCAGACTAATCAGTGCGCGCATTGCGCGGGCGGAGCCATGGCATTGTGGCGCGCCTGCCGGGGCGCCGGCATCGTGGAGGCTGATGGCTAAAAGAGACCAAAATAATTTTAGGAACCCACGATTGCCAGCCAGTCGTGGGTTTTTCGCTTTTGCGGAAGGCAAACGGAAGATTTTTTGAAAGAGTTTATGAAAAGAAATAGAATGACGCCCCGGTTTGAACCGGAGACACGTTTCGAGGTGGCGCCTGTTCCCACCGTGCCGTTTCGCGGCACGCAGGAGACGGAACTGGACCGTCTCAAGGCCCGGCTTTTGCTGGAATGGCTCCAGCAAACGCCGGACCAGCAACTTTACGCGCCCTTGCGCCGCGCCGCCAACGAAGCGGCGGCCCTGGCCTGGTTCACGCCGTTCCCGCTCCTGTTTTTCCCGGGCTTGCTGGAGGAAAAGGCGCGCGAAGCGCTCCGGCAGGGGGCCAGACAACGATACATCCGCGATCTCAGCGAGAGCCTGGTGGAGGAGGCCGTGGCGTGAAACCAAACCCTCCCGGTAGGGCTGCGCTGCCGCGCAGCCCAAAAGCTGGAAGAAGCTACGGCGTGAAGCCAAACATTATTTGATGAGTGGGATACGAACCTAATCCATGGATGATCCTGCCCTTCGGGCTGCTTCTGGCCGCCCTGGCGCTGGGACCGCTGCTCTTCCGCCCCTGGTGGGAAAAGCATTACGGCAAAACGGCCGTGGCCCTGGGCGCGGTCACGGCGGGCTATTATCTGCTGGTTCTGCCGGACGCGGCGGCGCACACGGTCGCCCAGGCAGGCCGCAATTATCTGGGATTCATCGCGCTGGTGGGCTCGTTATTTGTGGTCTCCGGCGGCCTCCACATCCGCGTCAAAGGCGAAGGGACGCCGGCGGCCAATGTGTTGTTTCTGTTGACGGGGGCGCTGCTGGCCAACGTTTTGGGAACGGTCGGGGCGTCGCTGCTGCTGATCCGGCCGTGGCTGCGCGCGCAGGGCGGGCGGGTGGGCAGCCACCATGTCATTTTTTTTATTTTCATTGTCTCCAACGCTGGCGGCTGTCTGGCGCCCTTCGGCAATCCCCCGCTTTTTCTCGGCTACCTGATGGGCGTTCCGTTTTGGTGGGTGGCGGAGCATTGCTGGCCGATGTGGCTGTGCGGGATGGGATTCTTGCTGGCGGCTTTTTATGTGGTGGATTGCCGCCATTATCGGCGCACAGCCCCGACGCTGCAAAGCTCTCCGGAAAGAGGGCGCCAGGAGGGGCCTTTGAAACTTCAGCCTTCAGCCTTTAGCCTTCAGCCTTTGCCGGAAACATGGCGCGTGGAGGGGCTTTGGAACCTGGTGTTCCTGGGCGTGATTCTGGGGGCTGTTTTTATTTCGCAACCGCTTTTTCTGCGCGAAGGGCTGATGCTGGCCGCGGCGGCCGCTTCCTGGTTCACCACCCGCAAAGCGGTGCATGAGGCCAACCAGTTTGATTTCCATCCCATGATCGAAGTGGCGGTTTTGTTCCTGGGAATCTTTGCGACCATGATGCCGGCGCTGGACTGGCTGCAAAGCCACGCCCGGACGGCGCTGGGCGCGAACCCGTCGCCCGCGCTTTTCTATTGGGGATCGGGCACGCTCTCCAGCCTGCTGGACAACGCGCCGGCCTACCTGAGTTTCCTGAGCGCCTGGCTCGGCGCCCAGGGACAGCCGCTGGGCCGGCCGGACCAGTTGGCGCGGATTCTCGCCGACGGCCAACCGCATTTGGCCTTGGCGGCGTTGAGTGTGGCGTCGGTTTTTTTCGGCGGCTGCACTTACATTGGCAACGGGCCGAATTTCATGGTCAAAGCCATCGCGGAGCGGCAAGGAGTGCCCCTGCCGGGATTCCTGGGTTACATCATAAAATGGACTGTGCCGGTAATGCTGCCATTGCTCATAGTCATTTGGCTGGTCTTCTTCCGTTAGGCCATGCGAACTGGCGCGGGTGACTTTTGTGGGTGGCGGTTTCTGGGTTTCTCGACATTTCTTGTGGGTGAGAATGCGATCTTTGTCCAAAGGGGGAAGGATCAGAGCCGCCAATTTGGAGTGCGGGAGCTTGCTCCCGCTTTCGGATCAGGCACAATTTAAGGGGAACAAAGCGGCGGCAAGCCGCCGCACTCCAAAAAGTCACGGGTTTCATCGCGGAGAGACAACCGTTGCTCGTGCAGCCTCGGACCCCTGATACCCACAAAAAACGTCAAGGAAGCTATTTTGAAGGGGAGCGGTTTGACCGGGTCAAAGAATACACGGTGGGCTGGCGACTATTACGATCCGTCAAAGCTGACCGGCCAATGCCAACCTCAGACGAGGCCGTGAACGTCAGGGAAGGGCCATAGCGCGCTGCCCGGCTGCGGCATATCGGCGAAGGCGGAAGCGTTCGCGTGTTGGCATTCCGCCGTCGCGCAAGGCGCTATGGCGGGACAAGTTGGCTTGGCCTTCGTGCCTTGAGCAAGTTATTGATTCTCAAGGTTTTACGCCTTGAAGGATTCAGACGGCCCCCCACTTTTTCAGCCTGTTCCAGAGGCCACAGGACCATTCCCTGTCAGGGGAACCAGCCGCCCACCTCGGCCCGTCGCAATCGAAGTGAAGAAGGAGCCTGGAGGATGGGCAGGGCCGGGGGGATGTCAGGGATCCGCATTTCCCGGCATTTTGCCCTTGACAATCCGCGCTTATATGCTAATCTTTCCGCGTGAAAGGAGGAAAAGAATGGGCGCACGGCGGCGGGAGCATGACGGAGGCTTTTGGGGGAAAGCCCTGCCACGTAGAACGTGGTGAAGAATTAGGAAAACCGGATTTCTGCTTTGCCGGCAGAGGGCGGCGGAATCCCGCGTCCGGCCTTTAAATCATCAAATACTCTATCAATTTAGTAGGCTTTATGATTTCACCCCTGCAAGCATGTCTTTTTGATCCAGTTTCGACCATTTAAAGGAAAATAAACCCAAGTGACTGTCCATGAACCATTTACGCGCACAATAGTGCTTCTCGCGATCCAGCCCAATCAAGGTAAATCAAGGTAAATCAAGATATTCTTTGATTAAGATTAAGATTATGATTAAGAGGGGAACCCAGGAATGTGAAACGCACGCAATGCGAGTCGGCTACAACATATTGTTCGTGATTTTTTTCTGGCTGAGCGCGCCGTACTATCTTTGGAAGATGCGGCGGCGGGGGAATTGGCGGGCCGGATTGGGGGAGCGTTTTGGCCGGTACACCCCGGAATTCAAGGCCGCGCTGGCGGGAGGTCCGGTGCTCTGGATGCACGCGGTCAGCGTGGGCGAAGCGGGCGTTTGTCTGCAATTGCTCGGCGAACTGGAACCGCGCCTGCCGGGGTGGCGGTTTGCCGTTTCCACCACCACCTCCACCGGGATGGGCGAGTTGCAACGGCGGCTCCCCGCGCGCATTGCGCGTTTTTATTATCCCGCCAATTTGGCCGGCGTCGTCCGGCGCGCGCTGGAGGCCGTTCAGCCGCGCGCCCTCATTTTGGTGGAATCCGAACTGTGGCCCAATTTGCTCTGGCAGGCGCAGGACCGGGGGACGCCGGTCTTCCTGGTCAACGCCCGCGTGTCCGACCGCTCTTTCCGCGGCTACCGCCGTTTCGGCTTCTTGTTCCGGCCCATTTTCGCCAAGTTCCGCGGCGTGGGCTGCCAGTCTCCCGGCGAAGCCAGCCGCCTGGCGCAACTGGGTTTCCCGGAGGGGGCGGTGCGGGTGACGGGGAATTTGAAGTTCGACGCTGCCCAACCGGAGCCGCGTTCCGGCCCGGATGTGCCCGGAATGTTGCGGCAAATCGGTGTCAATAACAACGCCCGCCTGCTGGTGGCCGGCAGCACCCACGCGGGAGAGGAGGCCGCCCTGGCGGAAATGCTGCCGCGCCTCCGGGAGCGGTTTCCGGATTTGTTTCTCATCCTGGTGCCGCGCCATTTTGAGCGCGCCGGGGCGGTAGGACAGGAACTGGAGGTGCGCGGCGTAAAGTTTGTGCGCCGGTCCGACATCACGCCGGAGACGCGGCTGCCGTCCGGCCAAGTGCAATGCCTTTTAGTCAACAGCACGGGGGAACTGAAATACTTCTACGAGCAGGCGGCGCTGGTGTTTGTGGGCAAAAGCCTGACTGCCCAGGGCGGACAGAACCCCATTGAACCGGCGGCGCTGGGCAAGGCGATGGTTTTCGGACCGAACATGCAGAACTTCGCCTCCGTGGCCCAGTCGTTCCTGGCCGGCCAGGGCGCGATCCAAGTGCGAACGGCGGCGGAACTGGAGCAGGCGTTTGCCGACTTGCTGGCCAACGACGCCTTGCGCGCCCGACTGGGCGAGTGCGCCCGGCGGGTTTTTCAAGACAACCTGGGCGCCACCCGCCGCACGGTGGAAATGATATTGGAAACCGGCCGGGGCGTGTTCTGAAGCCGGCGGCTGTTTTCCCGGCCAGGGAAACACATCACATACTGACGCCGGGAAGGTCTTCGATAAACGTGACTGACAAATGAAACGCCAAAAATCAGGCAAGGATTAGGCTGTCATAATTATCGCTTGTGGTCAAATTTCGCGCCAAATAGAATCGTGACATGATCTCCTCGCAAACTCCCATGCAATGGCCCGCCGCGTCTCCCGGGACCCGAATGCGCCCGGGATATGCCTGGATTCGAGAGCACCCCGATGTCTCGGTCCTGATCGTGGGCGGCGGCATCAACGGCCTCGGCCTGCTGCGAGAGCTGGCGCTCCAGGGCATTGACGCGCTGCTGGTGGACAAGTCGGATTTCTGCGCCGGAACGAGCGCAGCCATGACGCGCGTGATTCACGGCGGCCTCCGTTACCTGGAGAATGCGGAATTCCGCCTGGTGCGGGAGTCACTCCGGGAGCGAAACCGGCTTTTGCGCAACGCTCCCCACTACGTTAAGCCGCTGCCGACGACGATTCCGATCTTCAGTTGGACGTCCGGCATGATCCCGGCCATCCGGAATCTGCTGGGATGGCCCGCGACGCCGGGCAATCGGGGAGCGATTCTCATCAAGACCGGTCTGACGCTTTACGACTTGCTGGCCGGCCGTGAGTCCACCCTGCCCCGGCACCGGTTCCGCTCCAGGCGGGCGGCCCTGGCGCTCCGGCCGGCTCTCAACCCCGAGGTGATCTGCACCGCGACCTACTACGACGCGAAAATCACCTATCCGGAAAGGTTGTGCCTTGAATTGGCCCAGGACGCGGAAGCCGAGTTTGCCGGGGCGCGCGCTTTGAATTACGTCAGCCTGCGGAGCGCCGCCGGCGACGCCGTCGTGCTGCGCGACGGGGTTTCGGGTCAGGACTGCCCGGTGAGGCCGCGAGTGGTTGTCAACGCCACGGGGGCCTGGATTGATTTCACCAACCGCAGCCTGGGGCGGGAGTCCCGTTTCATCGGAGGAACCAAAGGTTCTCACCTGGTGCTGGATCACCCCGAACTGGTCGCGGCGACCGGGGACGAGATGATCTACTTTGTGAACCGGGACGGTCGCATCTGCATCTTCTATGCGGTCTGCGGCAAAATCATCGCCGGCGCCACGGACATCCCTGCCGAAGACCCGGAGGCGGTCTGTGACGAGGCTGAGGTCAACTACATTCTGGAGGCGATGCGGCTGGCGTTCCCTTCCATTCGAGTGGACCGGTCGCACGTCGTCTTTCGGTTCTGCGGCGTCCGCCCCCTGCCGCGCAGCCACGCCCTGACCCCCGGCCAGATCAGCCGCGACCATAGCTTTCCGGTCCTGGCCCCGGGCCATGGAGTTGATTTCCCGATTTACTCCCTGGTCGGCGGGAAGTGGACCACCTTCCGCGCGCTGGCCGAGCAAGTGACGGATGAGATTCTGCGATTTCTCGGACGCCCTCGAATCCGCGATTCGGCGGAAATTCCAATCGGCGGAGGCAAGGGCTACCCCAGGACGTCGGAAAACACGGGACTGCCCCTGGCCCGGCTGGCAACGCTGGTGGAACGCTATGGCACCGGGGCGGACCGGGTCGCCGCCTTCCTGCAAGCAGGCCCGGATGCGCCGCTCTCCTTTCACAGCGGTTACTCGCGCCGGGAGATCGAATGCATGGCAAAGCAGGAGCGAGTGGTGCATCTCGATGACCTGATCCTGCGGCGAACGTTAATGGGGATGCTGGGAGAAGTGAGCCTCCCCTTGCTTGAAGAACTGGCGGCGATTCTCTCGCCGGCGCTGGAGTGGTCGCAACAGGACGCCGAGGCCGAGGTGAAACGAACGGTCGAGCTTCTGCGGAAAGTTCACGGCGTGACGCTGGCCAAATGATCGAAGTCGCCCTTGAGGTGTTCGTAGATGTCCCGAAAGACCTGGTAAGTCCGCGTGTACCTTTCGTGATTCGCCGGGTCCGGATCGAAGCGTCTGTCAAGCTGAACCATCTCCAACAGCGATTTCCGAACGTCGGGATAGACTCCAACGCCCATTCCCGCCAGGACGGCGGCCCCGAATGGGGAGCCGACCGACGTGCGCGGCAGCAACAGCGGACGCCCCAACACGTCCGCCTTGATCTGATTCCAAAGGTCGCTGCGGCTGCAACCTCCCACGCTTCGCAGTTCCCGGACCTCGGCGCCCGCCCGCAGCGCCACCTCCATGTTGTGGCGGAGCGCGAAGGCGGCGCCCTCCAGGATGGCGCGCACCAGCGCCGCCTTGGGCGTGGCCAGCGAGAGGCCGAAAAACACCCCGCGGGCATTGGTGTGCCAAAGAGGGGAGCGCTCCCCCATCATGTACGGCAGGAAGATGACCCCGCCACTGCCCGCCGGGACCTCGGCGGCCTGGCGTGTCAACAAATCGAATGCGCCGGCCTTGCCCTCGGACGCGGCCTGGACCTCCGGCTGCCCGAATTGATCCCGGAACCAGCGCAGGCAGCCCCCCGAGGCGACCATGGCGCCGAGCAGCAGATGGATTCCAGGCAGGGCATGCGGCATGGCGATCAGCGCAGGCTCCGTCAAACCCCGATTATTCGGAATGATGACCACCGTGGAGGTTCCCGTCATTTCGGCGGCGATGCCCGGCTCGACCACCCCAACCTCCAAAGCCGCCGCGGGACTGTCCACCGTCCCCGCCATCACCGGAGTGCCCGCCTTCAGTCTGGTGGCTTCCGCGGCCTGCCGGGTGAGTTCTCCCTGAACGCCGTGCGCGGCCATGACCTCGGGGAATTGCGACGGCGCCACTCCGCAGGCGGCGCAGAGAGCCTCAGACCATTCCTCCTTGTGGTAGTCGCGCATTTGCAGGAGCACGGCATTGGATGGATCCAAGGTGAGCCGTTCCGTGAGCCGGTAGTTGATGTAGCCGTTGACTTGGACGAACTGCCAGGTCTGCCTCAAGATTTCGGGTTCGTGATTCCGCAGCCAGAGCAGCCGCGCGGCGACGTAGAAGGCGTCAGGCCGGTTGCCGGTTATCCGGTAAATCTCATCGGCTCCCATCAGCTCCGCCAGGCGGACAATCTCCGCTTCGGCGCGCCGGTCCATCCAAATCATCGCCGGGCGCAACGGCCTGCCGGAGCGGTCCAAGGCCAGAAGCGCGGGGGCCTGGCAGCTCACCGCCAGTCCAAGAACCCTCTCGGCTCCGTGCGGGACCTGGGCGAGCGCCTCCTGGACAGCTTTGCAGGTGCCGAGCCACCAATCTTCGGGATCCTGTTCAACCCAGGCGGGCCGGATATGGTGCAGCGGATACTCCGCCTGGCCCACCGCATGAAGACGTCCCCGCGGGTCCACCAGCGCAGCCTTGACGGAACTGGTTCCCACATCAATGCCCAGGAGTAGTGGTTCCATAAATCTTCTCCGATTCAATGCCTAGCAGCCCGTTAAAAAAGGCCTCGGATCCGCCGCGTGAGGGCACGCGGCCTTCATTTCCCCCAGCAGAACCTGCATGTTCTGTAGGCCCGGTGCCCTCACCGGGCGGTTTTTTAACGGGC
>Ga0182027_10011355_pt1 | contig 12594 bp, 14 predicted proteins | sample 712E1DmetaG_FD_121300 | JGI IMG/M metagenome (GOLD analysis project Ga0182027, IMG submission 121300) | Permafrost microbial communities from Stordalen Mire, Sweden - 712E1D metaG (Illumina Assembly) | ecosystem: Environmental > Terrestrial > Soil > Wetlands > Permafrost | place: Sweden...
ATATAGTCATAGTTTTCAGTCTCCTCGGCTTTCGTAGTCGATAAGAATAGGTACCTAATCTTTTATTTAAATTTATCGTTTTTCTATTCATTTTTTCACCTTTTAATATACCTTTATAAAATAATTAATCCATTAAATAAGACTCATAGATGGGTGCTCAAATTATTCCGCCGATGAATGATGCTGTTTTAAGTCGCCAGTGACGAAGTGATGTCAGTAAATGACTAAAAACCATAAATCGGAGGATGATAACCATGATAGATTGGATAATTTATTTATCTACTGTCTATATGGTAATTAAGCACATTATACGTGCTTGAGTAAAACCCATCCATGAGCATAAAAAAGCCATTAAGAAATCACTATTTAGGTGACGTTAACTTAACAGCTCAATAAATAACTAACTTTATATAGTTACAATCTTTTAGTAAACCATGCCTAAGATGAAACCATTAAAAGATATATGGAACAAAAGCTGGGACATTTATTTCAAAAATTTCAAATCTACATCCTTATTGATAGTACTCTTATATTTGCCGTTGATTATACTGTATCTTTTCGCGCCATATTCTATGTTTAAGTCAAATTTCCTTGATGGGCATTGGATATTCTTTATTATAGCGTTATTGTTTTCTATTTTTATAGGTACAATAATTAGTCTTTCTTTGACTTACAAGATATATAAGAGTTATAAGAATACTAAAATAAAGATTGTTGACGTTATAAAGTTTGCATTATCAAAATTTTGGACGACATTAGGCACTACTCTGTTGATGATTTTGATGCTGATTGGATTATTTTTATTACTGATAGTTCCAGGCATAATATTTGCGGTGTATTGGACATTCGTGATATCGGTCATAATCATAAAAAATTTATCCGGAAAAAAGGCTCTGGACTACAGCAAATCTGTGGTTAAAAAGAGATGGTGGAAGGTTCTAGGATATAGTATAGTCTTGGAATTAATACCTATCGCAATAACTATTATTGCTATGCTGTGTATTTCCGCGTATTATCCTTCTAATATAGGATATTGCGTATATTTCATAATATCCTTACTCGCTAATGTATTCATGTATGTCTCTCAAACTGTGTTGTTTTTAGAATTGGATAAAACAAAAGTAAATTGATTTATTCTACGTATATATTAATATTAAATAGAATCATAAACTAATTTAATATAAAAAATATTTACAAGAAAAAATAAAAGATCGCTGTTTATCTTGCAGCATCAGCTTGTCTTTCAAGTTCAAGCTTCTTTGAGATTGCAGCAGACATCTGCGATAGCTGGAATGCATTGATTATCTCGTCAGCTAGAGCCTGAGCAGCGTCTTTACGAGCATTGAATGATTTCTGGAACGCGCCCTGAGTCATCTGCCTTAAAACTAAATCAACCCTACGCTGTGGAGCGCACTCTAAAGCCTTAGGATACCTTGCGCCACCATATTCTATTGCTATTACCTCCTCACGTGGAGCAGAATTCTCTACAGCCTTTACGAATACTTCAATAGGATTCTTGTTAAGCTTCTTCTCGATTATGTCGAATGCATTCTCTACAAGCTTGTAAGTAGTAGCGCCTTTGCCAGTGCATTGTCTTGAAGTTATCTTGTGCTTTTTAGACTTGTGACCAGGAACCATCAATTTATTTATCAATCGTTCAACAATGAATATCTTCGACTTATAGAACTTGTTGCCAGCATATCTTGCGCCAGTCTTGTTCACAATCATAGGATTAGTGTTGATATATGGAGCAACACCTGGATCCTCGACTTTAATCTGGGAACAATCCCACTTTCCGAAAGCTAAAACCTTATCCATTTTTAATAAACCTCAAATTATATATTATATCGTGTTATACAGTGATATAAGATGATACAAGGAATTATAGTCCATTTATAAAAGTTTTGCTTGATTTTGAACTTGCTGGTCATATACTGTACAGTTCTTAGGCACTATCTCGAGATGCGCTGTTGGAAGCCTGTATTGATTTATTATGCTGAAATAATCTAGTGAAGGAGTGTGAAGTCTATAAACCATCAGTATTTTTTTCGGCTCAACTTTCTTTGAAAGCTCTCTTAGAAGTATTCTTTCCACTATATATTGACTATGTGTGTAGTATGGTCTTGTCGTGATCCTGTTTTCGTTTTTTTTGTCTTTGTTGATATCGCGATAGTTGTAGATTGCGTCTTGGCTAAGCCTCTTGGTTCTTGGGCGTACTATTTCTTCTATTTCTGAAGGATTTATGCTTCCATCCATTGGCTCGACGACAAAATACGAGCTAGCCACCCATCTGAAATGTATCCTCTCATAATTTTCCTTGAACGTGTCGATTTTTCGCAATAGCACATTGTTCCCGAAATCTTCAATGTCAGTCACGTTTTCTTTCAGAAATCGACTTAAATCCTCTGGTTCATAGCGGTACAGCATTGTTGAAAACAATTCATCAATACTGAATTTGAATGAGGCTTTTTTATCATTGAGAGTGTATTTGCATTCTGCTTCACGTTCATACCATTTTTCATACTCTGATGCTTTCCGCTTCTTCTCTTTCAGGCATTGTTTCCATGCTATGTTTTCAGCATATTGTTTGAATACATCAACAAACAGCGGCGTTAGATCTATTGGACCTGTCCTGTCTATTTCAAGCGTCGCTTCTCTTTCTCCAGATGTTCCATAAAAATATAATGTGCGTTGCATTTTGCGTTGACCAAAATTGTCTTGATTGTTTACTCCAAAAGAATGGTAATCATTGATGTTTTATATTGTTAATGTTTTAGATATCTTTTTGGTGTATATATTAGAAATATTACGCTTTCATCGCTGCAGGACTATGCTCATGTATTGTCGGGATGATTATCGGAGTGCTGAGCTGTTTTTTCGACTTGAATTTCATTATGAACTTCATTAAAAAGAAATTGTTCTTTGGAGTTAGGTCTATATTGCACTCAATTATTTCATTCAATAATTCCTTGTCTATCTTCATATCGCTTGTTCCCACATTATTGAAGAATTCGCAGGCATTCAATAATTCTACGGCAGATATTTCCTTTTTGCTGTTGTAATCTATTATTAGATCGTCCATCTCGACGCTTGCGCGGGATTTGGAGTCTGGATCGTACATGAATAAGTTGTCATTCTCATAATCGTAGTCGAATTTGAATTTTCTAATCATGTTTGCACCAAATCATTTTGACAATAATTTCTTTTCAGCTATAATCTGCCATCGCCTGTTGATTTTGATTGCAGTCACTACGATGATGTCATCTTTTAATGCTAAAACATATCTGTGGCATAGATTGTTGCTATAGCCAAAGTAGCAATCAAATTTTTCTTCATCGATTCTTTCAGGTTCTTCTCGTATAGCATATTCTAATCTTAGTGGATTTAAAATGTTTGCTATTATTTCTTCTTCGTTTAGCTGTCTTTGCGCCAGCCTGATTAGAACATGGTCGGTAAATATTATATTTTCTCTTCGATAACTCTTCAGTCTAAGTACAACATGGTCTTTGCAATTCTTGCTTTGATTCATCGATAAAGGTAATTTGCAATTCTTTATTAAACCTTCTATGAAAATATCGGACATTTTCCGGAAAATTCCGAATAACTTTCGGATATCGAGGAATAATCTTTATAAATAGTTCTCTGCACTATTCAATGTATATATCGATTTGCAGATTGTTTGTGGACTAGTACTATGGATTCGAAGAAGACTTTTGAAAGTGGATTGAAGAAATCTGTCGATGGCGGACTAAAGAAGCCTGTTGATGGTGCATTGAAGAAACCTAAATTGTTCTCTGAAATTATCGCTGAGAAGAAGACAAAGGAATCTTTGAAGAATGCAAAGAACAATCCGAAGGAGGAACCGCTCTATAAGAAGAAGGAGCGCAGCGTCGATTATTCTGTGAAAGATGGACTGTTCACAGCGATTAAAGCAGGCTTTACAGAAAACTTTGTCATGCCATTCGCTATTGCGATGAATGCGACTGGAGGAATGCTTGCAGCGCTTAGCAGTGTACCGCAGCTTATAGCGTCATTCATGCAATTATTCTCGCAGAGTTCCCTTAAGATATTCAAGACCCGCGGGAGGCTAATATTCTTTTCAGCATTCATACAGGCATTCATGTGGATTCCACTGCTGCTCATACCATTATTCGTGCACGATAATGTTCCTCTTGCATTCACGCTCATATTATTATTCGTAACGCTTGAGACGACTATGGGAACATTCCAGGGACCTATATATAACAGCATCCTCGGAGATATTATAGACGATGATAAGAGAGGCGAATTCTTCGGGAAACGCAACAGGGTCGTGAATCTTCTAGGATTTATCAGTACAATAGTTGCAGGATTGATACTTAGCCTCTTTAGGGGTTTTGACACTAACGGCAATGCGCATTATGTATTCTTTGGCTTTGCGATATTATTCTTTTTAGCGTTTGTATCACGACTCATATCATCATATTTTAAGTCGAAGATTTATGATCCTCCTTATGAAGTTCCAAAGAATGGGCATATCACATTCTGGAATTTTTTGAAGAATATGACGCACAACAATTATGGGATATTCGTCCTTTACATATTCATGTTCAAACTGGTAGCGAATATAAGCGCTCCGTTCTTTGCATTGTATCTATTAAGAGACATGCAGATGTCGTATATATATTATACATTGATCATTGGCGTATCGATAATCGCAAGTTTCTTGACCATGGGATTCTGGGGCAGATTAATAGACAAGCACGGCAGCAAGATGGTCCTCAAGATTTCAGGATTTCTGATACCATTAGCTCCTCTGCTCATGATACTGGGAATATATATCCATGATCCGACTACAAGATTCATATACCTCCTGCTCGAGGAAGCATTCAGCGGCGCTGTATGGGCTGCATTCAACCTATCGACATCAAGCTTTTTATTCGATGCCACTGCAAAGGATGAACGAGTAAAATATATTGCATACTACAATTTTGTTGCAGGCGTTGCAGTATTCCTCGGCGCAACACTTGGAGGAGTATTGATAAAAGTCTATCCTGTATGGATAATATCTGCAATACCTGTAATATTCCTGACAACAGGCATATTGCGATTCCTCGCAACAGCGATATTCATCAAGAAGGTGCAGGAAGCAAGGATGATAGAGATAGACTTCCCAGGACGAGGATTCTTCCATCAGGTAATAACAGTTAATCCGCATTCACACAGGCATCTTGAGGTAATGGCGGCGTACAAGCGCCCTGCCGAGGGAATGGCATTCCATAGTTTCATACCGTCAAATAATTCCTCTGAAGATGCAAGAAAAGACAAGGATTATCTTAAGAAAGGCAAAGAATTAAAGAAGTCTGACTTCAAGACTGAAAAAGAATATTATGAACACAAATCATTCGAATACTATAAAGAGAATGCATTAAAGACTATGAACCAGAAGGACAGGAAAGCTACTTCCAGAGATGACAGTGCAAAGATAGAGAAGAACCTCGAAGCCGACAAGAAAAGGATATCAGAAGTCACGGCAGAGATAAAGAGGGAACAGTTGAGAAAGAAATGAATTTGATGTTGCGTATGGCAAGAAAAATTTGATTATTTGTGTATACTTCTCGAATGCAGTTTATGTATTATCTTGTTGTATTGTCCCTTCCCCAGTCTTTTATCGACGAATATTCTTGCATATTCTTCTCCTTCGCTCATATGCTTTCTTGAGACTATGATTGCTGCGATTAGTCCAGTCATAAAGAATATCAGAAGGCACAGCCACTCAACTATAGGATCTGTGAACACTATTATTATTGCAAGACATATTATGAATACTAAGAGAAGATATATCCATATCTTTTTTAGAATGTATGATTCGTATGCCCTCTCGAGAATAAATACCTTGTTTGAATATGGCTTTGCTTCATCTTCCTGTTTTAGCAGCCAATCGCCTATCCTTTCATGCATCCTGTCAATAAGCAATATTCACACCTCTATACTGTCAATACAACATTCTTGGTATCTTAGGTTTTTAAATTTCACTAAATATTGGCTAAGTCAAAATCGTCATTTAAAATATATTTAAAACATATACTTTTATAAATACGTGATATTTTCTTACGATATTATGAATATCAAGGTCGACAAGCACAAGAAGTCCAAGGATGAATTCGAGTTGAAAAAGGAGAAGGAAGTCCAGGAATTAAAGGACAAGGTAAAGCAGCAGAGAAGAAAATCTGATACTGTTTCTGACAAGGAATCCGTACAGCCAACGCTTAATATTGGACTAGTAGGTCATGTCGATCATGGAAAGACTACGCTTACAGAAAAGCTTACAGGCAAATGGACTGACACGCATTCTGAAGAGATAAAGCGCGGAATTACGATAAGACTAGGATATGCTGACGTGACATTTAGAAAATGTCCTCAATGCAGCGAACCTGACTGCTACAGTACGGCTAAGGAATGTCCTATACATAATATCCCAACAGAATTTTTGAAGAAGGTTTCATTCGTCGACGCTCCGGGACACGAGAGTCTCATGGCTACAATGCTTTCAGGAGCAGCAATAATCGATGGCGCATTGCTTCTTATCGCTGCAAATGAATTCTGTCCTCAGCCCCAGACGCGCGAGCATTTGATGGCGCTTGAGATGTCTGGAATAAATCATTTGGTCGTCGTGCAGAACAAGATAGACCTTGTCGACAAGGACAGGGTTCTAATGAATCATTCTCAAATAAAAGCATTATTGAAAGGCACAAAGTATGAGAATGCCCCGATAATTCCTATAAGTGCCCAGCATAATATCAATCTTGATTTATTGATACAAACAATTACGCAGGTCATAACTGAACCTAAGCGCGATGAGTCAAAGAATCCTATGATGTTCGTTGCGCGAAGCTTCGACATCAATAAGCCCGGAACAAAGCCTGACAAGATGAAGGGCGGAATAATAGGCGGAGCAGTAATGCAGGGCGTATTAAAAATCGGAGACCGCCTCGAGATAAGACCTGGGCGAATTGTCGAGGAAGCAAACCAGATAGTTGCAAAGCCGCTATTCACGACTGTAAAATCTGCGATGACAGGCTCAACTCCAGTAGATACATTGCATCCTGGAGGAAGTGTTGCGCTCATGACCGACCTTGATCCAAGTGTTGTCAATTCAGACAAGTTGACTGGAAACATCGTCGGTATTCCAGGGAAATTGCCGCAGATATGGTATCATCTTGATTTAGAAGTTCACCTGCTCGACAGAGTTGTAGGAGCAAAGGATGAATTGAAAGTTGATCCTGTAAAACTTAACGAGATATTAATGCTTAATGTAAATTCTGCAGCCACTGTAGGATTCATAACACACATCGGTAAAGGACGCGTCAAGTGCAGATTGAAACTGCCAGTATGCGCTGAACTAAATTCCAAAGTCACGATTTCTCGACGAGTCGGAACAAGATTCAGATTGATAGGCTATGGTGTCATAAAGGCAGAGAAATAGATGTTATATTATTATTAATTTCTTTTATGGTTTTATTTTTTATAATTATCTTATATATTTTCTTTGAATATGATTATCGATTATTGCCATCTTTTCATCTAGGTTATGAGTATGGTGTATAGTTCTTGCGGATTGTTTCTTTGAAGTTGATATCGATTCGATTAGACTCATTTCATATTCAAGGTTGGACTGTTCAAGATTATCCCAGTCTATTGGTTCTTTGTTATGATAATATTTTATTGGTATTAATTCAGGATGTTTTGTTCCGTCAATAATATATACTCTATCATCGTCTGTTGCCAGTATACCGTCCATATCTTTTGGTAGTTTACTCTTATAATCCTCGCCTAAGTATCTTGCTATATTCACTCTTAAGATTGTACTTGTAGGAACATGACATGGAGGAAATTTTCCTGGATATATTCTTTTCCACGTCTGTATAGCTTCGCTGCTAAGTACAGAGTTTACTTCTTCAAAATTTTTATCCATAAATACACCTTATTCTGTTCTTGACTTATCATATATTTCGAGCATTAAGCAAGCTTCATATACACAGAAACTTAAATCCTATTTTGAGGCAATCTATTATTTTATATAATATTTCCTGATGCGCTCTAACAATAAAAAGAAGTAGCGTATCATTTAAGTATTTTATGCTTTGGAAGTTACAGCAAAAATATCTGTTCGTTAAAATCTAATAATCTCCCATGCCGCCCATTCCTGGAGGCATTCCCTGACCGCCTGATGGTCCGCGGCTTCCGCCTGCGATTACATCGTCTATTCTTAGAATCATCGTCACAACTTCTGATGCGCTAGTGATTGCCTGAGTCTTTATCTTCAAAGGCTCGATTATTCCTTCCTTCCATGCATCGATCACTTTTCCGCTGAATACATCTATTCCCGCCCACGTCTGCTTCTTGTCGTGCGCAGACTTTAATGAGACTATTATATCTATTGGATCAAGTCCAGCATTCTCTGCAAGAGTCTTTGGGATGACTTCCATCGAATCAGCGAATGCTCTTACAGCAAGCTGTTCTCTGCCAGTCAATCCTTCAGCGAATTCACGAAGCTGTTTTGCGAGTTCAATCTCGCACGAGCCTGCGCCAGCGACAATCTTTCCATTGCCAAGAGCGCTTATTACATCACCGATAGCGTCATCAAGCGCTCGTTCAATCTCTGCAACAACATGTTCAGTTCCGCCCTTGACGAGAATGGTTACGGATTTTGCATTCTTGCACTTGCGAACATAAGTCATTGTCTCGCGGCCATTATTTATCTCCTCGACAAATCCAGCGAATCCAAGATCCTTGACAGTCAATTCCTTAATGTCAGTAACGATAGAAGCACCAGTAGCTCTTGCAAGTTTCTCTAGGTCAGATTTCTTGACTCTTCTAACAGCATATATTCCCTTCTTTGCCAAAAAGTGCTGAGCCAAATCATCAATGCCCTTCTGGCATATTACAACATTCGCTCCAATGTTCACGATTTTGTCGACCATGATTCGAAGCATCTTCTCTTCCATCTCGAGGAATGCCTGCATCTTTTCAGGATCAGTAATCTGTATCTTTGCATCAATCTCAGTATTTTTAATCTCTACGGCAGAATCTATCAATGCAATTCTTGCATCCTTAATCTGTGAAGGCATAGATGGATGAATCTTTTCTTTGTCTAGAACTATTCCCTCAATCAATTCGCAGTCTTCAATGCTGCCGCCGACGCTCTTCTCAACTTTTATATCATTCTTGTCGATATGCCACAAAGTCTTCGAGCCTTCCTTGCGCTTCTCGAGAACAGATGTCGCAGCTTCGACAATAAGACTTGAAAGCAATTCTTTTGCTGACTCAGCTTCTTTGCCAGTTATTGCAGTAATCGCAATCTGCTTGAGCAAGTCCGTATCGTTATCAGTGATGGGCTTTGCAAGAGATTCAAGAATATGTATTGATTTCTCTGCAGCAATACGATAACCCTTGACGATAACAGTAGGATGGATATTCTGGTCGAGAAGTGTCTCGGCATTCTTCAGAAGTTCTCCAGCTATCACAACGGCTGTAGTTGTGCCGTCGCCGACTTCAGACTCCTGGGTCTTTGCAATCTCGACGAGCATCTTCGCTGCAGGATGCTCTATAGACATCTCCTTAAGAATTGTCGCGCCATCATTAGTAATTATAACATCGCCCATGGAATCAACTATCATCTTGTCCATTCCCTTAGGACCAAGAGTAGTTCTCACAATATCAGCGACGAGCTTTGCCGCCATGATATTATTTCTCTGGGCATTCTTCCCAGTAGACCTTTGAGTATTCTCAGGCAAAATAAATATCGGTTGTATATCCTTAGTCATGACTTAGCACCCCAAACAAATCTTCAATCTCTTCAAAAAAATCTTTCATCTCTTTAATAATCTCTTCAATCAATAGAATCTGAGTAATAATACTTTGTTTATAAATTTTGCTTAGGGAAAATATCTCTATTCCATAATCCATAAATCCTCTTCTTCAGGCGTGGGGGAGATTTCCAGTATGTGCCCGTTTGCAGCATATCTGTCCACGAGAAAAAACGTTTCCTTCTCTTTTGTCAATGATACATAACCCCATACTGCGCCTTCTGATTCTAACGTGTGAACTTCAAGATTTGGATTATAGAATTCTCTTAGAAGTTTTAATGCAAGATCTCTTCTTCCGTCATATCCTGAGAAAAGATGCATGGCGACAAGAGATCGTATATATGTATACTGCTTTTTCTCGAGAGGATTATTCAAGTCTAGCCTTTCTGTAATGCTCTTGCAATTATCCGGACTGATATTCACGGAATCCTCTTCACAGGAATTGGTCTTCACGATTCTAAGTTTTTCATTTATTGCCATTCCAGTCAGGAGTAATTGACCATTTATCAATCTTTTCTCAGCATCTTTTCGCAGTCTTTTCTCAATACATTTTTATACTCCCTATTCAAACGTGAGTATATGATAATCACAATCCATGGTCCAGCAGGTTCAGGAAAGGGAACTGTTGCAAGAATCATTGCAAAGAAGCTTAAGTACAAGTATTATAGTGTGGGAGATTTTCGAAGACTCAAGGCAAAGGAACTTGGAATGACGATAGAAGAATACAATAAATTAGGTGAGAAGGATTCCTCGACGGACAAGATTGCAGATGAATGGCAGAGACAGCTTGGACTTAAAGAAGATAATTTTGTAATTGACGGACGAACTGGATTCATGTTCATACCGCATTCTCTTAAAATATTTCTTGACGTGAATGATGATGTTTCTGCAAAGAGGATATTTGAAGAAAACAATACCAATTCCAAGAGGATAAATGAAGAGCATGCAAGGACTGTGTTGGAACAAAAGAAGATTTCCATGCAAAGAAACAATAGCGATAGGGTTCGATACAGGAAATGGTATGGCATAAAGAATTACATGGACAAGAAACATTACGACCTATATATAGACACATCGAACAAGACAATAAATGAAGTTGTCAGTATGGTAATGAACTATGTGAAGAAGAATATGCCTCGATGATTCTTAATATTGATTCAAAAAACTTAACATTTTTAAATCATCTTCCAATCCTGTACCTATAAATCAAATATAATTATTATGAGGTATTTATCATGACTGAAAAGATTAAGGCTGGAGATTTTATTGAACTCGATTATACTGCAAGAATAAAGGATACTGACATGGTATTCGATACAACTGTAGAGTCTGATGCAAAGAAGCATGGGATACACGCTAAGGACATAAAATATAAGCCTTTGATAATAAAGGTCGGGCAGGGACAATTAGTGCATGGACTTGATGCGTTTATCGCAGACAAGGCTCCTGGAACGTACAAAGTTGACCTAGATGCTGAACATGCATTCGGAAAGAAGAATGCAAAATTATTAAGATTGGTTTCTATAAAGGAATTTCATAAGAACCAGATACAGCCAATGCCCGGACTCGAAGTTGAACTGGATAATCGTAGAGGAATTGTAAGAACTGTGAATGGCGGACGTGTAATAGTCGATTTCAACCATCCATTAAGTTCAAAGGATATAACTTATGATGTGACGATAAAAAGTATTGTTACTGACCCTAAAGTCAAGGTTGAATCCGCGCTCGAGATGTTCAGGATACCATTCGAGAATGTGGAATTTGTCGACGGAAAAGCTCAGGTGACATTCAAGACAAAGATACCTGATGAAGTCGCAAAACCTATAGCTGATGAACTCAAGAAATTGACAGATGTCGATATAGAGTTCAAATAGATTTTTTTTAATTCAATTAATTTTTTCTAATCAATTCTTCTTCCTATCCTTAATCAATTTATATCCTCTATATACATATATTCCTATAGACACAAGAGTTATTGCCGCAGTAATATATATTAGTGCATCAACCCATAATGCACTATATTTCGCGATGTAAGCGAGTGTATATATTATCAATGTAAATAATTGGACGAATCTTGCGACTTTTCCTAGAGTGTTTTCTTTGGTGTATTTTGCCTTCAAGAAATATAGGCTTAGACCGCCAAGAAGTATCATCAAGTCCCTAGAGAATATTATTATCGCAAACCATAATGGAAGACCGAACTGCAGTACTAGAGCGATTATCGTGAATGTCATAAATATTATGTCGGCAACAGGGTCCATAATTGAACCTATCTTTGACTCCATGTGGAACTTTCTTGCGATAAATCCGTCAAAGAAGTCGCTTATGGAAGCGACTATCAAAACAATCAATGCAAGGATGTATGTATGATTGAGTAAAGCAATCATGAATACAGGCGCAAGAATCATCCTCAATATAGTAAGGAGGTTTGGAATAGTAAATACCATTTTTGCTTTCAAGTCTTCGGAAGTATATTCTTCAGTCTTTTCTACGATCTTTTTCTTCTGTATACTTTCAAGCTTTGAAACAATTTTCTTCTTTGCGATTTTTTTTACCATTTTTCCCCCCGGATTCCCAGATAGAACGATACATGATTCACGATAATATGCAGCAGGAAACTGATAATTATTGATGATGCAATCAATTGCCAAGTTATTCCTATATTATATATCAATAACAGCGGGATTAGAAATATATACGCTCCGACGACAAAATCAATCTGGTCGAATGGGATGAAACTTTTTCC
>Ga0182027_10011357_pt1 | contig 12591 bp, 9 predicted proteins | sample 712E1DmetaG_FD_121300 | JGI IMG/M metagenome (GOLD analysis project Ga0182027, IMG submission 121300) | Permafrost microbial communities from Stordalen Mire, Sweden - 712E1D metaG (Illumina Assembly) | ecosystem: Environmental > Terrestrial > Soil > Wetlands > Permafrost | place: Sweden...
AAGGGTCAGCGTGCCGTTCAATCCTGCATATACGTGATTCTGCCCGTTTGCTACACTTGGATCGTTGCCTGCTTCGAACAAAGTATAACTATCCGGGCTATTACCCCAGAGGTTTACCCAGTAGTTGGGGTTGCTGTTATTCCCGGTGGTGCTTGAGACAAATCCCAGACCGTTCCCGTTAAACACAGGGTTAGTCGTGGGGTAAACCAAGTTGTCAAAACTCTCATTGTCTCCTCCGATGGCATCGGTCACGGTCGTGACTGGACTCACGAGCGTTGCCAAAGAAAGGGTTTCATTAAAATAGGTCGATGGGCCTGAAACGGTAATGCTTCCGACTGTAGCTACGCCATTGGTCACGGAGATCGACCCGAAAGCACTTACCTGATCAGCGCTGTCAGTAAAGGTGAAATTGAAGCTCTGCGCCACAGCTGGAGCCGAAACGAGCAGGCTGAGCAAAACTGTCCAAAACGGAAGCGAGCGGCGGTGCGGTTTCATGGGAGGACGGAAAGTGCAGGGTTCGACCAAGCGATGGGAGCAGATTAGCACATTCTTTACGTTGATGATGTGACGATTTGGAAAACTCTTCCGCCGGCCACGCCAGCGATCCTTGCGGGGAGCTCCGATCGCGATGGGAATCAATAGAGCCTATTGCAGTGACAGACCTTCACGTAGCGCGGAGCTTCAGCCCGCGCTCTGTTTGGTCGATCATGCGGGCTGCTTGGATTCACTGGGCGCCGAGCAGCGCCAGCTTCTGCAACAGGGCGTTGCGGCCTGGAGAGGTGAGCGCGCTCAGTGAGTAGACGTAGGAGAACGCCGCGGGAGGGTCCTTCCGGGCCCAGGGCCGAACCGTGCTCTCGAGGCGAGCGATCATCAGACTCTCGTTTGAGCCGCCCGGCGTGCTGTTGATCAAGTCCGCCATCAGCCGGGATGCGATCTCCGGATTCGAGTCCGTGATCTGTGCGACCACCGCCACGGTGGCCTCTTCTCTCAGGGCAGGGCTCGAAATCCTGTTCAGCCAGTTGCTGCATTCGCCTGGATTCTTCACCGCGAATGACGAGGCCAAAGCGGCATACCCTCCATCAAGACCATCCGATACCGGCTGCTGCGACAAATAGGATTGCACCGAATCGATCCCTTTTTGGGCGATCCAACTGTCGAAAGTCGACTTCAAGAGACTGTAGTAGCTCGTGGTCCCGTCCGAATACGCGTCTGCGACCGCCAGGGCGATATCGGATGATTCTCCCGCCAGAAATCGAAGCGCGCCCAGCAACGCCGCCTGCCGACCTACCGGATCCAAGGCATCGGCGGCGCGCAATGCCTGATTGATGTCCCGCGAGGCAAACCCCGCAAACACGCCTTCGATCTGGGCTTTCTTGGTCGATTCGTCAGCGATCAGGGCCAGACCGCGAAGAGCGTCAGGAATGTTGCCTGACTCAATGGCCGCCCCCCTGAACTGTTCCGAGGAGAAATAACCACGGTCATTCTGCGCGGCCCACCTGAGCAATTCGTCGGGCTTGGCATGATACCAGCCCGAGAGAATGGCATACCTAGCCGCCTCGCGATGCTCCCCTGCTATTGTGTTCACCCACTCCAGCCATCGCAATGGGTTTTTCGTCCCCGCAAATCGCAAGGCGGCATCAAGCTCATGATATTGCCGGTTCAGGAGCAGACCCTTCAGTTCAGCGGATTGACGATTCTCCACGTCATTCTCCGGCACCTCACCTGATGGATCCGCTGGCGCTCGATTGACGGATTTCAGCCCACCGCCATGCGGCCGCAAGGCGCGAAAAGCATACAGCCCTAGGCAGCAGACAACACACCCGATGCCAACGGCGCCGATTTTGACTAGAAATCCAATTCTCCGGGCAATCATCGAAGGTCGTTTTGAAAAACCGGGCTCTCACGCATCACGCACTAATCCCCGTCGGGACCTCTTTCGTTTTTTAGATCTTCGGCGGTTGGCGGGGGTTGACCCGGCAGGATCGAGACCAGCTTAATGTCGTAGATGAGGGTCTCGTTGGGGCCGACACCCGGCGAGCCGTCTTTGCCATAGGCGAGGCTCGGAGGCACGAACAGCCGCCACTCAGCTCCGGGCTGCATCATTTGCAGGGCTTCCGCCCAGCCTTGTGTGACGCTCCCCAGCCCAAAGATGCTCGCCTCGGGATGTGCGGTGGAACTCTCAAACTCCGTTCCATCGATCCGCGTGCCTCGATACTCCAGCTTCACCCAGTTCGTCAGCTCAGGGTTTGGGCCCGTTCCTTGGGCGATGACCTGGTATTGCAGGCCGCTGGGCGGGCAGACCACACCCGGAAGAGTCTTGTTCCGGGACAGAAAGGCCTCCCCTAGCCGGAGATTCTCTTCGGCCACCTTGTCGCGGTGCTGTTGTTGAACAACTCTAAGTTTGCGGCCGAAGCTTGTTAGAGTCTCCGACATTTCTGCCTGCGTTAGTAAAACAGTGCCTCTTGCCAGTGAATCCTCCAATCCCTGAACAAACAGCCCTGGATTCAAGTCCACCAAGCCCTCTTTCCATCCGCGGGCGACATCCATCCCATAGGCATAGCTGGCCCGGTCGCGTTCATCTTTGAAAGGGTTGTTTCCAGTATTCTCGCGCGACTCTTTTAGTGGTGGCTTCGCTTGGGCCACCGGCACGCTGCGGTGTTGCTGGAAAGCCTTCAGTTCGTCGTTGTATCGGGCCAATGCTCCCGTCATTTCCACTGGGCTCAGCAAGACTGCACCGCCGACCAGCGAATCCTTCAGACCTTGGCCGACAAGATCGGGATCAAGGTCCACCTTGCCCGCTTTCCAACCTTGGCCGATGTTCATTCCGAAGGCATAGCTAGCCTGGTCGTGCTCATTCTTGAAAGGGCCGTTTCCGGAACCGGGGCGATCTTGTGCGACAGTCGCAATGCCCAAGCCGAGATAGAAGACCAATATAGTATATAATTTCATATCATACATCGGTGCCGTGACGGCAACCCGGTTTCTCATTCCTCAATTCGACGATTCAATGTGACCACGGATCACACAGATTCTACAGATACAGAACATCGCAGGGATAAACAATCCAAGGCTCACGTTAATCTTGGAAAAGAGCGAGCAGTGGAGCGCCCGAGCGCCCCACTGCGCTTGCAGACCTCATGGCCTGCAGATGGTTGACTTTAGGTGGCGCGCGTTAGCCCCCAAACGCGCTCAGAGCGTCTTGGAGACAAGCGGTTCCACCTCGACTGGTACGTTTCAGGCTTTGCAGCCGGCGACCCGGGAGAGCTTGCGGCGCAGCATGCAGAAGCCCATCGCCGCGGCCCCGAAAACGCTCGCGGTGACAGACGGCTCGGGAATGACGGTCAGGGACGCGCCGTTCGTGGTGATCAGATCCAGGGAACTCGCATTTGCGTCTGATAGCGAAGGCGCATATGTTGCATCAAATGCCAGCGGTGTCGTGCCTGGTGCCACACCCTGCAACGTGATGGTCGCCAATGTGAAGCTGCTCGACTGCGCAGTTTGCAGCGCGGAAGCCAAGTCGGCAGAGCTTTCCATCAGATAAATCTGGCCTGATGTACTCAGATCCGAGTACTGGAAGGCTTTCCCTGAAAGATTGAGCAAGTCCGTCCCCGAGCTGTTTCCAAACGTGACCGAAGTAGCAGCGGCAATTGCCGGATTGTAGTCCAGTTGCAGGGCAAAAGCTCCCAACGCTGGACCGTGGTAATCAGCACTTCCAAACAGACCGCTGATACTCAGATTATAAGTTTCGGTTCCACCAACGCCAACCGTGTAACCGGTCGGCGAGAGGCTGAGGCTGATTTGGGCGGAAGCCGGGAGGGCGATTGCCACCGCTACCGCGCAGCCGAGAAGGAGTTTGGCAAAGACTTTCATGGTATAAATTTCGTTTTGATTGATTTTTATTAGATCCTAGATTGCCGATCATTTACCGCCGACATTAGTGTAGTGGAGCATCAGCCACTTCAGGTCGGAGGCATTCACTACGCCGTCGCCGGTGAGGTCGTAGACCGGGTTGGTGGAGTGCGTGGCGATGGCCCTGCTGAGGAGGGTCGCGTCGGCCGTGTTAACGACGCCGTCGCCGTTCAGATCCGACGGCAGCGGGGTCGTCGGGGTCGGGATGACGGCAAAGTTGCGGTTGGGGCCATTGACGACCGCCCAGGCGGTGCCGGCAACTGGATCGATGCCATAGGTGCCGAGCCCGTAACTGGAGCTGTACGGGCCGTACACGAAACCCTTGGTGCCACCGACGATATTGTCGTCCACCGCGTTGATCCACCCGCCGCTCTTCAAGTCCTGGCTGCCCAGGCAATAGAGCCCGTTCTGAAGGTCGCTCGCGTTGTAGGCGCTAGTATTGAAGCTCACCGAAACTACGATCGTGTCCGTCTGGGACGCCGCCAAGTCCGTCAGACCCCAGAGCGTGACGATATCGCTGATTGTTCCGTTGGCCGGCGCCCAGCCGGTGTCGACCGCCTTCGTGAGCTTGCGGCCATCATGGGTCTTCAGCGCGCTTCCATTGGTGCCGTTGAGGATTTGCACGGCGGTCCCGACATAGCCGGACTCACCGTAAGCGGCGGCGTTCAAAATGGCCTTGGCGGTGGTGTCGCTGATGGCTGTGTAGGAGTTTCCCTGGGCAACCTGGAATTCCTGGCCGTTCAGGCTGTAGCCGAATGTCAGCGCCTTTTGCCAATTGCCGGTCAGGACCGGCGTCGTGGCGAAGGTGCCGGTAGTATTGGCCGGCACGGAATAATAGTCCGCGGTCACCCGAGGTCCATCCACTGTATAGATATAATAGCCCACCTGGTAGAGGTCTTCGGAGATTGAGGTTTCATTGGCGGAGAACGGCGTACCGGGAGTATAGAATTTCGAGCTATCCGACTGGCTGATGATCTGGTGGATCGCCTTGGCGGGGTGCAGCGGGCTCTGCACCACAGACATTTTGTGATGGTGGTCATGACCCGTGATATAATAGTGGACGTTGTTGTCCGACAGGGCCGTGATGAAGGTGTCTTCAGCGCTCTGCTTGGTTTGCATGGCAGTCAGATTGGCGCCGGTGAGCCCGGTAACACCATAACCGTCGCCCGGGTCGGCGCTGACGACATTGGCACCGAACAAGTTATCCTTGTGGTTGCCGCCGAGCAGTTGCTTGTGGGAAAAGACAAACGCATGCGCCGGGCGAGCGGGATCAGATACCTGCTGGCTGATCCACGGCAGCTGCGCAGGCGCGCTGCTCGTGTTGCCTCCCAGGCTGCTGTCCATGAACTGATCAATCAGGAGGAAACGGACATTGTTGACATCAAACGAATAGGACAGGCCGTTTCCAGTCGTCGCTCCCGGATAACCTGAAATACCGCTCAGCGGGCAATTAGTCGTCGGATAAGAGAAGTTGCCGCCGACCTGAAACGAAGAACCAGCCGGCGTGGCCGGCGGAACGCCCGTGTTGAAATCGGCCGTCAGTTTCGCGAGGGTCTGTAGACCGGTGTCCGTCGACGACAGGTTGGACTCAATATACAGCGGCGTATCCCAAGCGGGCGTCAGGTTGTTCCAGCCATCGTTGATGATCTGGGGATAAAGTGTGGCAAAATTCGCACCGGAATTCGCCAGCTCCGCGTCGTGGTTGCCGCGAAGGGGATAAAAGGCGATACCCGCATTATAGAGATCCTGGGAATAGAGCGCCCTGGTGGCCTGCGTCATCGGCGTAGACGTGTCGACGGTGTCGCCGACGGCGATCACTACCTTCACGCCCTGGGCTATGAAAACCTTGTCGATCTGCTGGATCATTGAGGCGGGGGTGGATTCCGGGCTCTTGCCATCGTCGGCAGAAACCCACTGGGTGTCCGACAGGACGCCGAACTTCCACACCTGGGACGTTGGGGCCGCAGCCGAAGCTGAAACTGCGCCGATGCACAGGGCCAGGGCCGCCGCGCTAGCAGCCTTAATGAAAGATGCTTTTTGCATATTGATGGAGTTTGTTATTAAAACGTAAAACGATATTTGCCCGTACCAAATAAGACGTTTATCAAAGGCCCGCTGTGAATAGTGGGCGTTGTCACAAGTCTGCCATGTTGCGCCACATGAGCGTCGCATTTGGGCCTTCCAAGGCCTGTGTATCCACATCGTGGCTACTAGCGAGCGGCTGAAAAAGATCTCGGATGTCAAAGTGCTATGCAATTGCATTGCACGTCGAACTCGACGCCATGGCGGGCTTGTCAGCCCCGCCCTACCCTCGGTCCCCCCCTTTGGCGAAATTGCACGAGCAGTCCGCCCGGGCAAACTGGCGGGCCTGACGCACAATGCAGTCCGTCCGCGCTGGCAGCCTCGGTCGGCGGACGACAACGTTTATCCGCCCAGACGGTCGGATTCTCCGCACCAATCACAGGCTCCGTTGCAGCGATTGCCGACCGACAGGTTCAGACGAGGCGGTGGCTCCGGAAGCCGGTCACGGAGCCCGGATGACGCCTGCAACCGTGAAAAGCCTTCCTGGCCGCGTGGACAATGCGAATGCTGTTCGATGAATCGGCGGTGGACGGCCAGGGCTTTCGCCGGCTCCCCGTGCGAAACGAAAAACGCGGACAATGGTTCACGAATAAGAAACGGATTGCGCGAGTGGCGAGAGAGACGACGCAGCAGCAGCTTCGTTTCGCATCCTGCTTCGCCGCGCGTGAGTCCCAGTCGGCAGCGACAATCAACGAGTCGCCGCCTGGTCAACAGATCAAGCGGCCACAACTCCAATATTCGCTTTGTTCGTCGAATTGCCTCCTCAAGCTGACCGGCGGCGACCAGCAGCTCGTGTCCGTGGCTTAAGGCGAAAAGGTCATTGCAATTGAGCTGCAAGGCTCGCTCGAACGTCGTGAGCGCGGCGGGCATCGCCCCAGCCAACCGGTGCGCGAGAGCGAGGCCGTGGAGGTGAACTGGGTTTCCAGGCTCCAGTTCTGCGGCCGTCTGGAATTCCGCCACCGAACGACCAGCATCCCTGCGGCAGAAGGCAATCCACCCGTCCAGATGCCGCTTTAACGCGGCTGATTGGGAACACGCTCCCCGAGCGCGTTGGAACACAGTGGCTGCTCCTTCGAATTCGCCGAGTTTCAGAAGCGTATCACCAAGCGCCAAGGCCACGAACAGCAGCAGTCTTTTCTCCAGCACCCGTTCCCACTCGACAACTGCTTCCGCCCAGTTGCCCGCCAAGTAATGCCATTCGGCCAGTTCCAGGCGTTTTCTCCAGCTGCGCGGATGATCCTGCAAAAAATCATGCAGTGAATTCAATTTCCTTCCCTGCGCGAACGGCGCATGGGCGGGAAAGACATGATACAGCTGCTCCACCCCGCAGGATAGTCTCACGCTCACGGTGCAGACGATCCCGGCCGAGGGAACATGTCCCCACGGCTCGGACGGTCGCCGCGGGCGGATAGCCAAAGCTGCCGGCGGACGCTGGGGTTTCGCCGGGGCCCGCTCGTGGTTCCCGGCGTCGCCGTTCTTCATCTCGCGCCGCAACCGGGCACAGGCGCACTGCACCCGCTTTCGCACGTTGGCCGGGGACAGCCCAAGTTGCTCGGCCACCTCCTTGAAGGGAATCTCCCGGACCACGTGCAAGATCAACGGTTCTCGCAGGGGAGCCGGCAGCGCGGCAATCCGTTGCTGGATCTCCTTGCCCAGGTCGTCTTGCTGCATGGTCTGTTCGGAACCTGCATCCGCCAGCACGACGGACCTCCAGCTTTCCGCGGTTTCAAGCCGGCGGCGCCGCTCCCGCCACAGGTCGATGCACAGATTCCTGGCCAGTTGGTGGAGCCAGGCTTCCAGGCACAAGATTCTGCCACCACAGGACGGAAGACGATCCAGTGCCTTCAGCATCACCTGGCTCAAAATGTCCTCCGCGTCCGCCAAGTTGCCCCCCATTTTCCGGCGGCAGATCCGACCGAGACCCACCTTATACCGATTCCACAAAAGCCAGAACGCCTCTTCGTTTCCGCCCGCGAGGACAGAAAGCAGTTCCGCATCCGACGGATCCCAGCCCGTCCCTCCATCGTGCCATGCATGGAATCTTTCCTTTTCTCCCAGGTCTTTGGGAAGGTCGTTTGCGGCATCATTCTTGCCTTTGACCACAGACGGGAGATCGAGCAGCGGGGACATTTTCCTACGGCGCGTTGGTTACGGCACCGAGCAGATCCGCCGCAAGCCGCCCGTCAATCCACCGGGGTTAACATGCTGTCACGATTCCATTGCGGTCGTGTGTTACATCCAAGCAACCGTTCGGCAAATGCCATCGGAGGATGCGCCATGCGCCAACGTGCGCAGCCTGCCGCCCTCGCGTCCGCGTTGAGCTCGCAAGATGGATCACCGCGCCCGGGCAATAAAAAGCCCGCCCCGGAGCCGGAGCGGGCGGAAGGACCTCGTGTTTGATCAACGGATACGGCGGCGGAACCGACGAAGACCGGCAAACCCCAGCGTCGCCAGACCAAGCACCGCGGCGGACGTCGACGGCTCGGGAATCTGTGTCAATTCGAAGGTCGCGGAAAGGCTGCCCGTCGAAGGCGCACCGGGGCTCGCTACGGCCGAATAGGACAGAGGGGTCACCGTCAGAATCTCATCAGATCCCACGTCGAAAACGAGCGGAGCTCCAGCATCAAAGGTTATCGTGTCGCTGTTCGATATATTGACCGTGAATGCCTGCGTGAGCGAGATGGTTGCCGACGAAACAGGGGCGGTCAGTGAGAAGGTCCGTGTGCTGACGTAGGAGTTCGTGCTTTCGACGTAGGAATTGACGTCACTTTCGAATGTGATGCCGTTGATCGGAACCGTTACCGGACCCCCGCCCAGACTGAGGTTCACCTCTCCGCTCAGGCCGGCGTTAATCAGGTGGTCGTAATCGGCACCTGAGTGATCGTTTAGGTAATTCGGGTCAAGGCCCAGATTCACCTGCGTCTCCGAACCGGTTATAAAGTCGATAGTGACGTTTTGCGCGACGGCGACCGGGGCGGCCGCAAGCAGGCTGAGCAAAACGGCTCCCCAGGCAAGCGAGCGTCTGTGTGTGTTCATGAGAAGAGCGAAAAATTAGAGTTAGGCGAAGTGATACGAGGAGATTATCATATTCTTTAGGCTAATAATGTGACAATTCGGTAAACTCTGGCGCGAGAATCGGTTCTTGGAAGTCACAAGAAGGTCCGGAGCCACCGGCGCACGAACTGGGTATTGCGATCTCATGGGGAACTCGCGAAATCAGCTTGCTGAGAATCGCACTCCACCGCTTGCCGCTCTGCGCTTCGCGCCATGCCCGATTCGCGGTCTCCCGCCTCCACTCGCTGGCGCTCGCAGCTGCGAGGACGGGGATTCGGTTGGTTCTCCGAGTTCGCGGTTTCAGCTTTGCAGGTCGGTTTCCAGATTTGGCCGACCGGCCTTCCCGCTCTTTTCAGCAAAAGTCAGGAGTGATAGATGGGGGACTCAGGAAAGCTGGTCCGTATGGAAAATCGGCCAGCACTTGCCTGCGTCTTTTTGCGGCTCAACGGTCCAAAGAGATAGCACCGCAGAACACGCTGACCACACAGAAGCCAATCAGCCCAAGCCCAAGAAGGCCCGAACCTTCCGGGCTATCTCCCGGCGGCGCTCATGACTGACCATCCCAACACGACGCAGGATCGCATTCTTCCGTGCGACCACCACGAAATCGCAATCGATCGCCGTGAGGACATCCAGCCCATCGGCGCCATTGAGCATGACCTGTCGCGGAGCCAGGAGTTGGGCTGGATTCTTCTTTGAGCCCATCAGCAAGTTGATCCGCAGAAACCTGGGATCGTCGAGCAGATCTTCGTGGGAAAGGATAATCCCAGGATGCCCGACGGGGTCTTTCTCGTCCGCGCGGACAAATACCACGTCCCATCGGCGCAGGTTCATAAGCTCTCCCCAAAATGGTTGTGCAGCCAAAGCTCGCGGCGCGTCAACCGGCCAACAGAGCCGCGTGGGGCCGGCGGCACTTCTTCCGGCAGGTCATAAGGAGCAATCTGCACGAACCCTGCCGGCGTCCGGACGACCACCGGCTTGCGGCTCTTGATGACACCCCGGGCGACCCGACTGAAACCGCTTTTCGCTTTGGAGACAGTGAGGATTTGCATGCCTTGGTCATACTCGTGACCTGTTTTTGGTCAAGCCTTGGGTTTCGCCCACGAATTAACACGAATCTGCCCGAATGGCCAAGTGCAGCAATTCGTGGCCATTGGTATGCATTCGTGGGTAAGATCGGTTGCACCACAATAGCACGAAGGCCGTAAAACCGATCATGCGACCTCTGCGAGCTCCTGTAAAAACTCCTGGTTCTGGTTTCAAAGATTGGCCCGGACGGTCAGATCGATCCTGTCTACAGGAGGCCGCAAAGGCAGCGGAGGAGGACCTCCACCTCGATTGCCCTTCGTGGCTCGGTGCCTTTGTGGTTCAAACCTGCTGGCCCGAAGAGGCGGGATTTAGCGACCCCGCCCTACATGACAGACTCATGGCAACATGCCGGGGGGCAAGCAAATGCCGATCAGCTCCATGCTCCCCGCTTCGAGCTTGCTGCTTATCCGGGATCATGCAATTGCCGGGAATTCTCCTCGTGCGCTCGCGAACCGATTGGGCGCCGGTGTAGGAAGCCCGCTCGCGGGCGATCATCGGTCGCAAGCGACCTTCCTACTGCATGCCCCGTATTGCCTAAAGCTCTCGGCTCATAGCCGGACCCATGCAGTCTGAATCGCGAGCAAGCTCGCCTCCTACAGTTTGAACAGAAACGGCCTACCGCTTAACGGTCACTTGCTCGCAACGGCCTTCACGGCGGATGAAGCGGTCGCAAGCTCGGCCACTGCCTCTGGGATCTTCTCCTGCACGAAACGCCGGCGGAGAGTCTCCATTCCATCCGGGTCGCTGCGCAGCGCCGCCGCCAGCCGCCGCGCATACTCGCGCGCACCGTCGTGGTCGCCCCGCGCCGCGGCCACCTCGACCTGGCGCTGGCGCAGCAAGCGCAGGAATGCGGCGTTGGCGTCATCCGTCTGCGCCTCAACTTCCGTCAGGACGCGCTGGGCGTCCGACAGCTGCGAAACCCGCGCCAGAGCGTCGCTGTACGACAACGCGAGGACCGCCAGATTGGGCTGACGGCTGGCGGCGACGGCATAAAGCGTGCGAACGAGCGTAACCCAGCCCTGGCGTCCAGCCAGACTGGCCAGCATCGCCAGCGCCTCCGACCGGCCGCCGAAGTCCCTGAGATAGGACTCGACCGCGTTCTGACAAGCCTGGGATTCGAAGGTTTGGGAGGCTGCGAGCATTTGAATCAACAAGTCCCTCGGGGCGAAATCCTCCCGGAATTGCGCGCAGGCCCGCTGCGCGGTTTGCACCGCGTCGTCCGCCCGGCCCACTGTCGCTTGCCAGTCGGCCAGCTGCGCATAGGAGGCAAACACGGCAGGATGCGATTGCACGTAGGCCGCGAGAAGTTCGATCGCCGCCAGCCTGTCCCGCGTTTCCCACATCACCCGGGCCACCACCGGCGCCGACTCGGGGCGATTCTTCAAATCAGGGTGTTTCTCCAGCAGCACTTCCGCGGCCGCCGCACCGTCCGTATTGAGCGTAGCAAGGATTTCGGAGGTCCGGAGCAGCGCGCCGTTCGGGCCGGAAAGCTTCGACGCGTATTCTTTGTGGAGCAGGTCGAGCGCCCGACGGTCGCGGCCCGTGGTCGTGAGCAGAGTAAAGGTTTGTTCGATTAGCTTCTGGTCATCGGGGATGCGCCTCAGCCCGTCTTCCAGCAGATTAATCTCCAGATTGACCGCGCCCGCAGCGCCAAGGAAACTGGCGGCCGTCAAACGCCCGGCGACGTTGTCCGGATCGTTGCGCACGCCGGAGATGAACGCCAGGTATGCAGCCTGGTATTTCCCTGCGTCCCAAGCGCTCTTGCCGGCGGCAAATTGTTCGACCGCCATGCCCCGACGAACTTCTCGCAAGCGAAAGAGCGCCACCTCGGAAAAACTAACGTGGTCGTTCTTCAGCACGTAATGCAACCAGACGTAGCCCGTCGTAACATACATCCCGTAAAGCAACACCAGCACCACCGCGCCGGCTTTCAAAAGCCGGCGGCCATCGAGGCGGCGGGAAGATCGAGTGTTCGTGATCATCGATCCTAGATGCCGCGGTTGACACCACGGATCACACGGATGGCACTGATGGCCAATCTGTTTTGAATCCTACGGGTTGTACTCATGAGGTGAATGGGCGTTGGCTCATGTTCTTGATTCAGATTCCTGTATCTGTGCAATCTGTGTAATCCGTGGTTAAAATGATCCGCCGAGGTTTGATTGACTACAGTCTGCTCCCATTCATTTCGCAGGTGACTTGGATTCTGCGGCGGCCGGCGGTGCGCGGGCCAGAAGTTGTTCGACGGCGAAATAGCCCTGCTCGGCCTGGGCCGCGGGCTCGAAAAGGTCCTGGATTAAACCAGGATTGGGGGTCATGCGGACCAACTCCAGCACGCCTTTGCGGCCTTCCCGATCCGTCGCTTCCTCGCGGAATGCGATCATCACGCCCGCGACCTGGCGAAAATCCGAATACCGGGTGCTCCCGCCGTCAGCTTCCTCCCGCCCGGTTTCCCGG
>Ga0182027_10011359_pt1 | contig 12590 bp, 10 predicted proteins | sample 712E1DmetaG_FD_121300 | JGI IMG/M metagenome (GOLD analysis project Ga0182027, IMG submission 121300) | Permafrost microbial communities from Stordalen Mire, Sweden - 712E1D metaG (Illumina Assembly) | ecosystem: Environmental > Terrestrial > Soil > Wetlands > Permafrost | place: Sweden...
CCCTCGCCGATGAAGTTCATGAATTTTTTCATGCGCCGCACCTGCGCCGATTTGCGCACGCCGGGCCTTCGCCGCGCCGAAGTGTTGCTAGTCAAAATTTGACTTCTTGCTGCCGGCGGGATCGGCAGGGGCTTTTGTCCACCGGCTTCGGCCACGCAGGCGGGCGCGACTTCGGCGTCCCAAAGTTCGCGGATGTAAGCCAGCACGTCGCGACCCGTCGGCAGCCGGATTTTTTCACCGCGATGACACTGGCGGATCTGATCGAACAGCCACGGGTTGCGGATCGCGCCGCGCCCGATCATCAATCCGCGCACGCCGGTTTCAGCAACAAGCGCAAGCGCCTGGCCGGGGCTGTGGACATTGCCATTGGCGAACACGGGGCAGCGCAATTCACGCGCCGCCCGCGCGATGAGGTCGTAGCGCACGCCGGGCCGATACATCTGCGTGACGGTGCGTCCGTGAACGGTGAGCAAATCAATCGCGTGTTTCGCGAACAGCGGCAACAACGCGTCGAACTCGGCGGGCGACTTGAAGCCGATGCGCGTTTTCACGGTGAATGGAATTGTCACCGCGTCGCGCAACGCACCGAGGATGGCGTCGATTTTCTGCGGCTCGCGCAACAGCCCGCCGCCCGCGCATTTGCGGTAAACGACCGGCGCGGGACAACCGAGGTTCAGGTCAATGGCCGCAACGGGAAATTGCTGCAATGCCTTTGCCGTGCGCACGAGCGCGGGGATGTCGTTGCCGATGAGTTGCGCGACGACCGGTCGACCGGTGGGATTTTCCGTGATGGACCGGAGAATCCACTTGTCCGGGCGCGACTGGCCACCGTGAACGCGGAAGTATTCCGTCCAATAAACATCCGCGCCACCGTGGCGCGCGATGACACGCATGAAATCCAGCGTGGTCACGTCCTGCATCGGCGAAAGCGCCAAAACCGGCGTTGGGCGGTGAAGCAGATTCAAAAACGTTTCGGATGGAGTCACGCGGGGTAAAAGTTTGCCGGACGAACATGGTGTGGCAAGCACGCAATCGCGCGAACGCTGTTGAAGTTGGCCGCCGCATCAGCTATTTTCCACAGGCTATGACTTTGACTGAAAAATTGCTTGCGCGTGCTTCTGGCAAGGCGCGGGTGCAGGCCGGTGACAACATCTGGGTGAACGCCGACGTGCTCATGACGCATGACGTTTGCGGGCCGGGCACCATCGGCATCTTCAAACGCGAATTCGGCAAGGACGCCAAAGTCTGGGACAAAAACAAAATTGTCATCATCCCCGATCACTACATCTTCACCGCCGACTCACTCTCGAACCGCAACGTGGACATCCTCCGCGATTTCGTCCGCGAACAGGGCATCGCGTATTTCTACGACGTGATTGACGACCCGAACGGCCATTGGGTTTTTGACCCGAAAAAGGGCAACCTTAAGCGCCAATTCGGTTCCCATTACGCCGGTGTCTGCCACACGGCGCTCCCGGCAAAAGGCCATACGCGGCCGGGCGAAATCTTGTTCGGCACGGACTCGCACACCTGCATGGCCGGCGCGTTCAACCTGTTCGCCACCGGCATCGGCAACACGGACGCAGGCTTCATCATGGGCACGGGCAAATTGCTCATCAAGGTCCCCGAGACCATGCACTTCCGGCTCGAAGGCAAATTGCAACCCGGCGTGATGGGAAAGGACATCATCCTTCATTGCATCGGTGAAATCGGTTTCGACGGCGCGACGTATCGCGCGTTGCAGTTCGACGGCCCCGGCGCGGCGTCGCTTTCCATGGATGACCGCATGACCATTGCGAACATGGCCATCGAATCCGGCGGCAAGAACTGCATTTTTGAATTCGATTCGCGCACGGCGGAATACGTGGACGCACGCGTGAAATTGAACGGCACGAAATCCACTTACGAACCCGTCGCGCCGGACAAAAAACAGAAGTTCGTCTATGAACTCGTTGTGAACCTCGACAAGCTCGAACCGACGGTGGCGTGCCATCCCAATCCCGGCGAACGCAAGAGGGCGAAGGAACTCGGCCACATCAAATTGGACCGCGCCTATGTCGGCTCCTGCACTGGTGGCAAGACGAGCGATTTTGTGGAGTTCGCGCGCGTATTACACGGCAAACACGTGAGCATTGACACATTCGGCGTGCCCGCGACGCCGGAAATTGTGCGCGATTTGCAGACGACATATTGGGGCAACCAGACGATCTGGGAAATTCTCGTAAGTGCGGGCGTGCAGATGACAGAAAATGCCGGTTGCGCCGCCTGTCTGGGCGGGCCGGTGGACACGTTTGGCCGCATCAACAAGGCCGGCATCAAGTGCATCAGCGCGACGAACCGGAATTTCCCCGGCCGCATGGGCGACAAGGAATCGCAGGTGTTCCTCGCGTCGCCGATGACCGTGGCGGCTAGCGCGATTGCAGGCAAGATCGTTGACCCGCGCGAGTATTTTGGGGATTGAAAAGACTCAATACAAATCAGCAAATGAGGCGGGTGCGGTTAATTCGACTGTTGATTCTGATCACGGTTGGGTTGCTGACCTGTGGTCTTGCCTATGCCTTGGTCTATAAAAAAGTTGACCCGCTGGAAAGCTGCGTGGTCGTAAAGCGGTTTGATGTGGAATTCCCTGCTGACAAAAGTAAAGCATGGGAATTTTTGTGGAACAATTTCGCGAACAGACCAGAGTTGGAAAAATTCGAAAAGGAAAGTGGAGGTGATTGGGAGGCTAAATTCCACAGGCATGAGTGGTTTCTTGTCGCAAAGGCGCGCTGGAAATTTCTTGATTCGGATTCGTTGAAAAACTGTTTAGACGAGGTTTTCAAAGACGCCAGAACTGCAAATCGCGGCCTGGCCTATTTGCCTGTGGGCGCGTATGCCACCAAACAAGGCACGAATGACGTGTGGATAATCGTCGTTAAGTGGGAAGATTTCGACTTCATCGAAAAAGGGGCCTCGCTTGGTCACATCCGGATGTTTGCCTTCGACGCCAAAAAACATGCGGTCATTGGCTTTTCAACGTGCATGTAACATTTAGTCACTTCGCCAGCTTTGCGCTAGGCAGATAAATCGCGAACCTAGGGGGCGTTATTGCCTGCCAAACCCATCCAGTTTGGCAATGAAGGCATCCGGGCCGCCCCTCAAATAACCGGTCTGACGCCCGAGTTCCCTGCCGGCGGAATTCAACAGCACAAAGGTTGGAAAACCGTCAACGCCGAATCGCTGCGACAATTGCTGATTGGCCTGTTTAAGCGCGGCGTCCTGCTTTTTGTGGCGGGGAAAATCCAGCTTTACCAGCACGATCTTGCTTTTGGCGTAACTGGCAAATTTGTCCGTGGACAGCACATCGTGGTCAAATTTAATGCACCAGCCACACCAGTCGGAGCCAGTGAAGTCGATCAACACCAATTTATTTTCCGACCGCGCCTGATTCAAGGCCACGGGCAGGTCGGTGCCCCATGACAACCCCGAAGCCTGTCCCGCCGATGACGGCTGCACCGTGTCTTCATTGGCAGGGGGTCGCGGTGCCGGCTGGTTGACGGCTTGAATATGGTATTGGGTGTTGGCCGCAGCTTGCTTTTGTTCCGCTTCACCGGCTTTTACCGGATTATAGTGAAAATGTTTTTGGAGTTCTGGGTTGAGGCTTTTCAACTTTGCGTTGGCCATGCCTTTCCCATTGTTGTAGGTGAAATAAACGTCGGTGGCGGTGATGGTGAACACGGTGACATTACTATAAATGTCGTTGCCAGCCTTAAGCACCGGCAGCTTTTCGTCAGCCCAAATTGACACCGCACCAAGCAGACCAAGCGCTGTAAAAATTGTAAGACGCACGTTCATTCCGGCTTTGTAGCAGCCTGTTTGCCAAATTTCGGGTCAAAGTTAACTTTACTTCTCCAAATCCGTCCCCGGCAGATAGATCGTAAATGTTGTCCCTTCCTTGAGCCGCGTGTGGACGTGCAACGCGCCATTGCCTGCCTTGATGAGACGCTGAACAATGCTGAGGCCAAGGCCGGTTCCCTGTCGTGGCCCCTTGGTGGTGAAGTAGGGGTGAAAAATTTTCGCCAGCACTTCCGAGGGGATGCCAGGGCCATTGTCGCGCACCCAAAGTTTGACCAGCGGCGGAGTGTTGTCCGCGCTTTCAACATTGAGCAGCCGATCATTCGGGCCATCTTTGAATGTTTTCAGATCAAGCGGCGCGCGGAGCAGTTCACCGCCGATTTCGACGCGATGTTTGAGAGGCGCACACTGAAAGGCATTGACCGCGAGGTTGAGCAAAATCTGGATCAGATCAGTGCCGTTGATTTTGACGCTGATGTCCTCGGGCAGCGGTGTAATGCCAAATTCATTTTCATGCACACTGGGATGCACGTGCATGAGCTGTTCCAGGTCTTTGAGCAATTGGTTGACACTGATGTGTGGGGCATTTTCATCCGACTGACGGCGAAGAAAACCAAGGTAACGCCGGGAAATTTCGACGCAGTTGCTCGTCTGCCGTCCGATGATGCGCAGGCGATCCCTGATAAACTCCAAATCTTCCAACTCCAGCCGCGAACTCCGGTTTAATTGCTGACTGAGCACCTGCACAAAACCGGAAATGACCGTCAGCGGCCCGTTGATGTCATGAATGATGCTGGCGTAAATGTCACCGCGCGTTTTGGCAATTTGCTCCTCAATGCGTTGGTTTTGTAGTTCGGTGAGCAATTCCTGCACTTTTTCGGCGCTGTTGTGGATTTCACTTTCGAGTGTGCGGCGTTGCATCGCCTGTCCGACGGCACCGCGAATCGTTGCAATGTCAAATGGCTTGTTGATGTAATCACACGCGCGCAGCCGCAACGCCTGCCGAATCGTGTCGGTCGTCTCAAACGCTGTGATCATGATCACCTCGATCTTCGGATCCACGTATTTGATGCATTCCAAAACATCAATGCCCGACATGCCGGCCATACGAATGTCCAGCACCACCACGTCAATCGGATGTTTCTGCGCCAGTTCAATCGCCGTCGGCCCGTCCTCGGCCATCAGCAAATCGTATTCGTCCTTGAAAATGACACGCAGTGACTGCCGCGGCCCGTCCTCGTCATCCACAATCAACAACGTCCCGCGCCGCTTCGGCAAAGTGGCGACCACATCTTCCCCGGCGGCGGGATGATCACGCGCAACGGTTGTCGGGTCAGTTTTCAGAGCCATGTTTGCAAATGAAATTCTTCCGGTTCAACTCTCTTAAAACATCAAGCCTTACGACTTTACAAGAAAAGTTCCCACTCTCAAGCATAAAGCATTTTATGTTCCGATCAGCTTTAAATGCAACATCCCCAATGCCTGCTGGGCTGTAATTTTCTTGAACCTCTCACGCTTAAAGGGATTCATTTTGCGTTCGACTATCGTTTCAAATGCTCCAGCCAACGCAATAAAAACCGTCCCCATAGGTTTGTCTTTTGTTCCGCCACCCGGGCCGGCAATGCCTGTGACCCCGATGCCAAAATCCGCGCCGAATCGCGCGCGCGCGCCCTCGGCCATTTCGCGCGCGACGGCTTCGCTCACCGCCCCGTGAGCCGCGAGTGTTTCAGCGCGAACGCCAAGAAATTTCCCCTTCACCGCGTTGCTGTAAGCCACCACTCCGCCGAGGAAAACCGCCGACGCGCCGGGAACATTCGTGAGCCGATGCGCGATGCAGCCACCGGTGCACGATTCGGCCAGCGCGAGAGTTTGCCTTCGTTTGGCCAGCAAACGAATAATGACCCCTTCAATTTTTCTACTGCGACGGGTTGGGTTGGCGGATTTTGGCATGTTTTTTCCCTTTTCCGCATCACCTAGGAAGTCACTCAACCGTGAATTGGAAGAAATCGTGATAGAGGACAATGCTGAAATCAGTCGTCTCCTTCACATAAAAACTGACATCATACCGATCCGTCGGCAACATGATGCCGAAGGTCGCGTGATAGCTGCCGGTTATGTCGGTCGTGATTGTGCTAAAATCGTAATACCTCCGCGTGCTATCGCGTGACACTCGATAAATATCCATTAAATGGCCATTCCCCGCGCGCTGGGGATCGCCGTTGAGCGAGAGGATGTATTTGTGACCGGGAACGAGACCTTGGAGCGTCACGCCAATAACGAGTCCGCCTGGGAATGACTTATGCCACTGAATGTCACCGGTAGATCCCGGAACTACACGGCCATATTCGGGGAAGATTGACAACTCGCCGGGCCCCTCAAATGCCGAAGGACTGGCGAGATCCGCTTTGAAGGCGGCAAGGAACGCAGCCCTCGCCGGGTTTTTCACTTCAGCCGCGGCAGTTCCGGATTCAAGCACCATACTGTCACCTTTGGCGAAGATGACAGACGCCAACCCGCCAATCGGTTTGTGTGGCACTGGCTGGGGCATTTTCTTCTCATTCGACGCAGATGTGACTTGGCTGGTTTGAGCCCCGGTGGATTTAAAAATTTTCCCGCCAAACACAAAGACCGCCGCAATCGCTGCGCAAAGCAAGATGACAAAGACGATTCCTGCCACCGGAGAATCCTTTGCAGGCGGCCTTGGAGCAGGCGGCAATCCCAAATTCGTCACCGGTTTTATCACCAGTCGCTTGGTGGCCTTCGAACCTTTTATAACCAACTCCACATCGTCGCTCGCGGGGGCTTGCGGGATGGTGACTCTCTGGAAGCACATCGGGCATTCCATCATCGAGTCGCGCCGCCACGACTCGCACTTGATCTGCTGGCCGCAAGCCGGACAAACAAATTTGAACTCGTTCATGCTGTTGAAAATAGGATTTCACATCCGTGTGACGCTCGCAACAGGGTTTTCGCCTTGTCCCAACCTTGATTTCCCTCCTGAATTCCAATCGTGGAATGAGAAGAAGTGGGATTCCATCAGCTCCACCACCGTTCTGTTAACAAGCGAACAACAGCCCCCTCAACTTTCCGGCTTCGGTTATCTGGGTCCGGGGATTTCGGCATTAAACGTTCCCACCACGCAACTTTTCATTTCGTCCGGCATGCAAAGATAAATTTTCCCCGGCAACTGGTTTCTGGCAAGCCGCCCGAACTCGATTCGCAGCGCGTATCCTCCCTTGACAGTTTGCTTCATGGGCTGGCCTCGGCTGTCATTCCACCGCAAATTGATCCACGGCACATTGACGGAATTGGTTTTGATATTGACCGACCGCCCGGCGAAATCCTCGCTCCGGATTGTGTGGAAATGAATGGAAACGCCCTCGTCCGGCGGCCCGCCATTCGCCGTGCGCAGTGTCAACGTGCCCGCATCCAAAACCACCTGCTCCGGAATGAAAACTTTTCCATGAACATATCCCGCCGACGCCGAATCTGGAATCGCCGCCGCGTCAAGGTTCAATGTCCAATTTGTGTCGTTCGCAGGCGGCGCAACCACAGAAAATTCGCCTGCTTCCGGAATGATCTCAATCCCATTGATCTCCGGGTTTTGCACGTTGGGGGTGAAAGAAATATCCAGCTCGCCGTCGGTGACTTCCACGCTGACAGTTTCGATGTAGGCACGATTCGGACCGCCGGCCTTGACCAGGATATCAAAACCTTCAAACTCATGGCCCTCGACATTGAACGAAAAAACACGCTGGCCCGGTCCGGTAATCCCTTTGTAGTTTTCGGCAAAATAAAGCTTCACCGTGTATTTGCCGTTGGGAACAGGGTAAGAAAACGAGGTCATGCCGTATCGTTCAGAATAATAGAGTGCCGGGTCTTTCGTGTTGGCGATTTGCAAATTTTCATAGGAATGATCTGCCATGTTACCGTCCGCAAAGCCCTGATCGGGAAGCCAGACGTTACCCTCTGAATCCGTGAACGGAGCGAAAGAGCCGGCTCTGATGCAGACTGCCAGCTGCGACGACTTGGGACCGGCAGTCACGACAGGCGCGGACGCGGTTTGGCTGGTTGGACCTCCGGTGGATTTAAAAATTTTCCCGCCAAACACAAACGCCACCACAATCACTGCGCAAAGCAAAATGACAAAGGTGATTCCTGCCACCGGAGAATCTTTTGCAGGCGGGGTTGGAGCAGGCGGCCTTCCCAAATTCGTCTCCTGTTTTGTCACCAGTCGCCTGGTGGCCTTTGAACCTTTTATGATCAATTCCACGTCGTCGGCCGCGGGAGCTCGCGGGACGATGACTCTCTGGAAGCACATCGGGCATTCCATCATCGAGTTGCTCCGCCACGACTCGCACTTGATTTGCTGGCCGCAAGCTGGACAAACAAATTTAAACTCGCTCATGCTGTTGAAAAGGATTCCACATTCGTGTGACGCTCGCAACGGGTTTTTTGCCTTGTTCCAATCTTAATTGCCCCCCTGAATTCCAATTGTGGAACGAGAACAAGTGGGATTCCATCAACTTCGCTGCCGTTTTGTCAGCAAATGAATAATAACCCCTTCGGTTTTTCCACTGCGACGGGTTGGGTTGGCGGATTTCGGCGTGTTCTTCCCCTTTTCCGCGCGACCCAAGAAATCACTCGACCGTGAATTGGAGGAAGTCCCAGTAGAGAACAATCTTGAAGCCAGTCGTGTCCTTCAGAAAAAAAAGGACATCATATTGACCCGCCGGCAGCATGACGCCAAAGGTCGCGTGATAGCTGCCAGTCGTGTCGGTCGTGACTTTGCTAAAATCGTAATATTTCTCTCCGTGACTGTTTGCCATCCGCTCCATCAAATAATTATTTCCCGCACGTTGGGGATCGCCGTTGAGCGTGAGGACGTAATCGTGACCAGGGATGAGACCCTGGAGCGTCACGCCAATAACGAGTCCGCCTGGGAATGACTTATGCCACTGAATGTTACCGGTAACGCCCTGAGATGGACCGTTATATCCGGGGAAGATTGGCAAGTCGACAGACCCCTGAAATGCCGAAGGACTGGCAAGATCGGCTTTGAAGGCGGCAAGGAATGCGGCTTTTGCCGGGTCTTCCACTTCAGCTGCGGCGATTCCAGATTCAAGTGTCATGCTGTCTCCTTTGGCGAAAATGACAGACGCCGGCCCGATAATCGGTTTGGTCGGCGCTGGCAGAGGCTTTTTCACCTCATTCGGCGCAGATGTGACTTGGTTGATTTGACCGCCGGTGGATTTAAAAATTTTCCCGCCAAACACAAAGACCGCCGCAATCGCTGCGCAAAGCAAAATGACAAAGGCGATTCCTGCCACTGGAGAATTCTTTGCAGGCGGCCTTGGAGCAGGCGGCGTCCCTAAATTCGTTTCCGGCTTCGGCACCGACCGCTTGCGGGCTTGCGAGCCTGTTATAATCAATTCCACATCGTCGCCCGCAGGAGCCTGCGGGACGATGATTCTCTGGAAACACGATGGACATTCCATCATCGAGTTGTTCCGCCACGACTCGCACTTGATGTTCTGTCCGCAAACCGGACACGCAAAATTGAACTCGCTCATGCTGTTGAAAATAGGATTCCACATTCGTGTGTCACTAGCAACGGGGTTTTTTAAGGGTTTCTTTCCCGCGTCTTTATGATTGAATTTTGCCGCCGCATCTCGAAACCTGTGTCCATTCGTGTTCGTCGGCGGTTTAATCAAAGCGCATGAAAAAAATCTCTCCAGTCTCCCGCAGCGGACGGTTCGCTCGCGGCCCCGGCGCGGACGTCGCGCAATTCACTGAATCCATCTCGTTCGACCGCCGGCTCTGGCGGCACGATATTCTCGGCTCGCTCGCTCATGCCACCATGCTGCGCAAAATCGGGGTGCTGACCAAAAAGGAATTGCGCGCCATCGTGAAAGGCCTCGACACCATCGGAAGGGAAATTGCCGCCGGTAAATTCCGCTGGAAAGCCGAACTCGAAGACGCCCACATGAACATTGAAGCCGAGCTGACCAGGCGTGTTCCCGCAGGCGCCAAGCTCCATACCGCCCGCTCCCGCAACGACCAGGTCGCCCTTGACACGCGCCTCTGGCTGCGCGACGAAATTGTTCTGTTGATTGGAGGAATTGTTGACTTGCAACGCGCGCTCATTTCGCTTGGTGAAAAAAACTCCGACGTGCTCATTCCCGGCTACACGCACCTGCAACGGGCGCAGCCTGTTTATCTCGCGCACCATCTGCTCGCCTATGTCGAAATGCTGGAGCGCGACTGCGAACGGCTTTGGGATTGTTACTCGCGCGTGAATGTCTGCCCGCTCGGCAGCGGCGCGATTGCCGGTTCCACCCTGCCGCTCGACCGTATGCTCGTCGCCAAATTGCTCGGCTTCGTGGATGCCAGCGGTCGCCCGCAGCTTACGCAAAATTCCATGGACGCCGTAAGCGACCGCGATTTTGCCGTTGAATTCTGTGCCGCTGGCGCGCTACTCGCGGTTCACATTTCACGGCTGGCCGAGGATTTGATTCTCTGGGCGAGCGCAGAATTTAATTTCATCAAGATCGCCGACACCTACACCACCGGTTCGTCGCTCATGCCGCAAAAGAAAAATCCCGACATCGCGGAACTCGCGCGCGGCAAGACCGGCCGGGTCATTGGCAACCTCGTCGCGCTGCTCACGCTGTTGAAAGGTCTGCCGATGACCTACAACCGCGATTTGCAGGAGGACAAGGAACAACTATTCGACACCGCCGACACCGTGCGCACGACCGTGCGCATCGTCGCTGCGATGTTGCGAAACACAAAGGTTAATCGCGCCGTGTGCGAAACTGCGGCAAACGACCCGACATTGCTGGCAACCGACCTCGCGGATTATCTCGTCAAAAAGGGAATGCCATTCCGGCAGGCGCACCACGTCGTCGGCAAGATTGTGGCGCTGGCGGAAAAAACCGGCAAACCGCTCAACCGGCTCACGCTCGCGCAGTTGCAATCTGTGGAAAAAAAGTTCGGCCGTGACGCACTTGGCGTCTTCAATCTGCAACGCGCGATGGCCAAACGAAATTTGATCGGCGCACCGGGAACAAAGGAAGTCGCGAAGCAACTGGCGCGATGGCAGGAACAGCTTTCGTGAATTTTGAGTCCCGAAGGGGCGCACGGACATTAGCCTGCTACGAAGTGGCTGGCTAATGTCCTTTGTCCCTGCGGGACGATAAAAATGCAAATGCCAAAACTGTTGGATGATCTACTCAAAGCGACCTCGCGCTCGTTTTATCTGACATTGCGCGTGCTGCCCGCTGCCGTGCGCCCGCAAATCGGCCTCGCGTATCTGCTCGCGCGCACAACCGACACCATCGCCGACACGGAACTCGTCCCGCTTGAACAACGGCTCGACGCGCTGCAAAAGCTGCGCGAACGGATCCTCGGCCAAAATTCCGCACCGCTGAATTTCGGTGGGCTTGCCCGGCATCAGGCCCTGCCCGCCGAACAAGCGTTGCTGGAAACAGTCGAGGACAGCCTCGCGCAGTTGCTAACGCTTTCGCCTGCCGATTTGAAACTCGTCCGCAACGTGTTGACGACCATTATAAGCGGACAGGAATTGGATTTGCGACGCTTTGGAAGTTTGGGCTCGACGGAGTCTCGCCCCACCAATCAAAAAATCATTGCGCTGGAAACCGCTGTTGAACTGGACGATTACACGTATCGCGTCGCCGGCTGTGTTGGCGGATTTTGGACAAAAATCTGCCGCGCGCATTTGTTTCCGAATGCAAGATTGGACGATGAACTTCTAATGGCCAACGGCATCCGATTTGGCAAAGGGTTACAGCTTGTCAACATCCTGCGCGATTTACCGGCGGATTTGCGCAAAGGCCGATGCTATTTGCCGTCCATTGAACTGGATGAAGCCAGACTGATGCCGGTGGTTTTGTTGTCGCCTGCGAACGAAGCCAAATTTCGCCCGCTTTTCAATCGTTACCTCGATTTGGCTGAATCACACTTAAGGGCCGGTTGGGATTACACGAATTCACTGCCATTCGGGCAGGTGCGCGTCCGCCTCGCCTGCGCATGGCCGATTTTGATCGGCATCAAGACGATTGAACGACTCCGCACCGCCAATGTGCTCGAGCTGCAACAGGGCATCAAAATTTCCCGAGGCGAAGTGCGCCGGATTTTGTTGTGGTCGGCGCTTGGTTACCCCTTCCCGGGCCTGTGGCGAAAATTGTTTCCCGGAACCGGAAAAGCTATTGCGTCTGATGAAAAATTGGCGTAAGAAGGCGTTATGCAAATTTCCAAGTTCTTCCCTGTGGTCTGCGCAGCCGCTCTTTCTGTGGGTTTCATCACCGCTCGTGCGGATGACAACCCCACCCAAGCCGCCGCCCGCGCGGCATTGGAGGAAACAACGCGCAATCTGGATACGCAACAAGTTGACAAGGCTGCCGCTGAACCAAAAGCGAAAGCGGACCAACAAAAGGCTGCCGCTGAATTAAAGGCAAAGAAGGAAGCAGACAAAAAAACAGCTGAACAGGCGCAGGCCAAGGCCAAAGCAGATAAAGCCGCCGCAGAAGCAAAAGCGAAAGCGGACCAACAAAAGGCTGCCGCCGAATTGAAGGTGAAGAAAGAGGCGGAACAAGCGCAAGCCAAGGCCAAAGTTGACAAGGCTGCTGCCGAAGCCAAAGCCAAACAAACTGCTGCTGAAGCAAAGGCTAAAGCGGACCAACAAAAGGCTGCCGCCGAATTGAAGGCGAAGAAAGAGGCGGAACAAGCGCAAG
>Ga0182027_10011360_pt1 | contig 12589 bp, 11 predicted proteins | sample 712E1DmetaG_FD_121300 | JGI IMG/M metagenome (GOLD analysis project Ga0182027, IMG submission 121300) | Permafrost microbial communities from Stordalen Mire, Sweden - 712E1D metaG (Illumina Assembly) | ecosystem: Environmental > Terrestrial > Soil > Wetlands > Permafrost | place: Sweden...
CTCGCCAGAGAACATAATGATGCAAATATTATGTCTCTTGGGTCAGAAATTGTTGGCTTGGAAGAAGCAATAAAATTTACAAAGCTTTTTCTTGAAACCCCTTTTTCCAAAGAAGAACGTCACGTCAGAAGAATAAATAAAATTAAGGAGATTGAAAACAAATGGCATTAATTAAAAATTTTGAATCTTTAAATAAAACTCCCGAACGGAAAATCTGTTTGGATCTTATTGAGGCCGGTCTAGCATCGATACAACCGCAAAGTATTATTCAGAAAAATTTTTCCCTTAACGGCAGCTTCTTAACTATTAGAGATAAAACGATCGACTTAACGCGTTTTGAGAGAATTTTCTTATTGGGATTCGGAAAGGGCTCTGCGGGTCTTGCAAGACAAATCGAAAATATGCTGGGCAATTTATTAACAGAGGGATACGTAATCGACCTTTTGACAGAGCAATTTTCTAAAATACAGCTTACTATCGGCACCCATCCATTGCCTTCGGAAACTAACTTATTTTTTACCAAAAATGCCCTGGAAAAATTGGGGAACTTGACGGAAAGAGATTTGGTTATCGTTGTAATTACAGGAGGAGGATCGGTCTTATTTGAAGATCCTTACAGAATTACTCTTGAAAAATTAATTGAAGTCAACGAATCCCTGCTTTTTTCAGGGGCAACTATAACGGATATAAATATCATTCGAAAACATTTGTCCTTAGTCAAGGGAGGAGGTTTAATCAAACCGCTTTTTCCGGCTTCGGTAGTAAGCATTCTTGCCTCCGATATCCCGGGAAACGAACTTTCCGCTATCGCCTCTGGCCCAACCGTAAAAGACGAAACCACCAAGAAACAAGCGGTAGAAATTGCTAAAAAATATAATCTTTTCGAAAAACTGGGACTTTCAGAAGAAGATTTCCTAGAAACACCCAAAGAAGATAGATATTTTGCAAATGCAACAGATATTCTTATTTCAAGCAATCAGACTGCGCTTTTGGCAATGCAAGAAAAAGCAAGAGAGTTAGGTTTTGATGCCAAAATTTTTACAGACAAATTGCAGGCAGATACGAAAACCGCAGGAAAAGAGTTAATGGATCAAATTTCTTCAGGAATAATTTTAGCCGGAGGAGAAACAACCGTAAAAATCCTGAATAAAGAAGGACAGGGAGGAAGAAACCAGGATGTAGTTTTGGCCTCACTTACTTCTATCGATGAAAAAACTACAATTGCTTCCTTTGATTCCGATGGATGGGACAACTCCCCCTTTGCAGGCGCTATCGGAGATTATCTGACAATTCAAAAAGCAAAAGAAGTAAATGCAAGTCCGGAAATTTTCTTACAGGAAAACAACAGCTTTCTTTTTTTTGAAAGAATAGGAGATGGAATTATTACCGACCGGCTCCCTTCCAATATTTCCGACCTCATGATTATTTTGAAAAAATAATGCAGAAATTAGACGAAAAAAAATTAAAAGATTTGAAAATCAAAGCAAGCAAAGTCAGGCAGCTGATTATTGAGATGCTTTTTGAAGCCGGCTCCGGCCATCCGGCAGGCTCGCTTGGAATGGCAGATATTTTTACATCTTTTTATTTTCATATTTTAAATCATGATCCAAAAAATCCAAAGATGGAAAACCGCGACAGATTGGTTTTATCTAACGGACACATTTGTCCTGGTTTATATGCGGCAATGGCCATGTCCGGATATTTTCCTGTCGAGGAATTAAAAACTTTGAGAAAAATTAATTCCCGTTTGCAGGGTCATCCCCACAGAACCGCGCTCCCCGGCCTTGAAACAAGTTCCGGACCTCTTGGTGAAGGATTGTCTCAGGCAATTGGAATAACTTTGGCCGGAAATCTGGATAAAAAATCCTATTATACTTATTGTTTAACTTCTGATGGAGAACACGAAGAAGGAAATATTTGGGAGGCGGTTATGTTTGCCGCAAAAAATAAATTGCATAAACTAATTCAGGTTATTGACCGCAATTATATTCAAATTGACGGAAGTACGGAAGAGGTTATGCCGCTTGATCCCCTCAAAGAAAAATATGAATCATTTAATTGGAACGTGATTGAAATAGACGGAAATAATATTAAAGATTTTATCCAGGCAATTGAAAAAGCAAAATTATCTAAAGATAAACCGACAGTTATAATTGCCAAAACAATTCCCGGTAAAGGGGTAAGCTTTATGGAAAATGATTGCCGTTGGCACGGAAAAGCGCCAAACAAAGAAGAAACACAGAAAGCTTTAAACGAATTAAAATATGCTAAATCCTAAATTAAAACTAAACAGTAAACTTTTTGAGAAAGACGTTGAAGTTAAAGCAACCCGGACAGGTTTCGGAGAAGGACTGTTGGAACTTGGTGCAAAAAATCCCAATGTTGTTGCTCTTTGCGCGGACTTGACCGAATCAACCTGCAATCATCTTTTTGCCAAAGCTTATCCCGACAGATACTTCCAGGTCGGAGTTGCCGAACAAAACTTAGCTGCTGTTGCTGCCGGATTAGGCGTAAGCGGAAAAATTCCCTTCATATCTTCTTACGCGACTTTTTCTCCCGGCAAAAACTGGGAAACTATCCGGACGACTATTGTCTATAATCAGGCCAACGTAAAAATTGCCGCTCACCATGCCGGAATTATGACCGGACCTGACGGAGTAACCCATCAGGCAACCGAAGATATCGCCAGCGTCAGATCCTGGCCAAACATAAAAATTCTGGTTCCCTGTGACAGTGTAGAAAGCAAAAAAGCTACTCTTGCAGCCGGAGAGATATTGGGACCGGTTTACCTTCGCTTTTCCCGGGACAAAACCCCAACTATAACCACCGATAACACCCCCTTTGAGGTAGGCAAAATACAAACCTTTTGGATTACTAAAAAGCCGGTTGCCACGATTTTCGCAATGGGATACATACTCTATTATGCTTTACTCGCCGCCAAAGAATTGGAAGAGGAAGGAATAAATATTCTGGTCGCTAACGTTGCAACCATCAAGCCTCTGGATGAAAAAACAATTCTTTCTTTGGCCAAACAGACAGGCGCATTTGTTACGGTTGAAGACCATCAGGTGATGGGCGGACTGGGCGGAGCAATTGCTGAATATACTGCCAAAATTTTGCCCATCCCGATGGAATTTATCGGACTGCAGGATACTTTCGCCGAATCCGCCAGCACTCAAGAATTAATTGAAAAATATAAAATGGGAAAAGAAAGCATCAAAAATGCTGTCAAAAAAGTTATCTCAAGAAAGTACTAAACTTCTTCTCCAAAGTCGAAGATAGAATTAAACTCTTGGAACATTGCATATTTTTTTTAAGGGCTTTAATATTTCTTCGGGTAAAATCATATCTTGGTCTTTATTCAAAATTGAATTTAACCACTTTATTTGCGCTTCTTGCGTTTGCTCAAGATTAAGATTTCCGGCGAAATCCTGCCAATCAAGCGGTCCCTCAACTAACTTAGCATTTGTTGATACATTGCCTTTTTTATAAAATCTAGCTGTTTTAACTCCGTATTCGGTTACATCAAATGATGCATCCAATTCTCCTTTTTTTTGCATATCAATAAGAATATCTAATACCGCTTCCCGCTCTAAATTTCTTACATATTTAAATTCATGATTAGAATGATTATTTATAACCCATTCTGGTAATGAGTTTTTATAGTAGTCAACTCTACCTTTTTTTGAGATCTCTTCGGGTGTTATACCAGTTTTTGCTAAATCATTTAACTCTTTTTTTACCATAGGTTCTATGTTTTCTTTATATTTTATATACGCCAGATCAGAGATTTTTTTTTGAATTGTTTTTCTGTAGCTTCCTTTATCGTCGTCTATAACATCAACTATAAAGTCTTTTAATTTTCTTTCTGTTCCTTTTTCGCCAAAATGATAATCTCTCAAAAAATGATCCAAAGGATTGTCTCCCATGAAAGAAAGCAAATCGTTATATATCGCTAAATCATAAAGTTCAGGCACCTCAAACCCTCTTGCTCTTTTCCATTCAGGCATGTTCTTGATTGCCTCGTTATATTTTTGTTCCGCTTCATGCATTTTTTCATTAAATTCATTAAGGTGAGTTGTAGCCAAAAGAGTAGTTACTTCTCGGTAATTTGCTTTTACATATTCGCTCGTAATTCCTCCATATTCCTTTTCGATAAAATCTTTTTTTAAAGAATATTCCGGTCTGGTTTCAAATTCTTTTATCGTATTAAATAAATTAATTTCACCTATTGTTTGCTCGTTGATAAAGTTATTTACGGTACTATAATTTTGCTCAATCCATTCCTTTCTGTTCTGATAATCATTTGTTGACTCATATTCTTGAGACAATTTAGCTATAATTTCTTTATGATCCAAAGCGGTTACATACATACAGGCTATATCTTTCCAGGGAAGTCTTTCTTCGATTCTGATTTCATCTTCGCTAACTCCCATTCCTCCTCCTGCTATTAAAGGGCCCAATTGTCCTTCGTTTTTTATAGTTTTCATTGCTTCTGTATCGATTGCGAATATAGGTCCGTTATACATGTTTTGTCCACTTGATCCAACCAATCCATATCCAAAAGCCGTATTTAAATCAAGAGATGTGCTCACGTAAAATTCATCACCAAACTCTTCTTCTCCTCTAAGAAAATGACGTCCAGTGGTCTCAACTTCTTCCGCAGGGTTATCCGTTTCGCTTTCTCTATTTATCACTTTCTGCTTTTGTCCTCTCCTAAATGCTTCCATTTGTGAACACAAATCGGTTTTTAACATATTGGCTATAGGTCCTTTTTTGGTTCTACTGCCATGAAAAAGAAATTGACCTTCGTTTGAAAAATCAACTTCCGAGGGTCTTAAGCTAGATCTTTTAGAAATATTTTCTAGTTCGTCTTCTAAAGGCTTCGTAATCATTTCACCATAAATATCTGTTAATTTACTTTTACGATATAATTCAAGAATCTTTAGACTCGGGTTCTCCCCTGTCTTTTTTAACTCTTGAACGTATCCATTCCATTCCTCTAAGGGGACAGATGTTATGATATTGGACAAACTTTTTTTATTGTAAGATGCGGAAAATTCACTAATATTTTCATCCTTTATGTCATGTAAATAATTAATAAAAGCTTTTAATTTTTCGTCATTTGTGGACAATGAGCCACTCATTGTGACGTCAATATGCTCTTTTCCTAAGCGTAACGTACTACCGCCATTTTCTTTATGATTCTTTATTGCTTTGAATAACTCCTTAAAGGAATTAAATTGTTCAGATTCGCCTTGATTTGTCTCAGATTCTTTCTGAGGCTTTTTCATTGAGGATATTTCTATCTCTGAGGAGACATCGGGAGTTTTCTTATCTGTCTGATCGGCACCTTGGAACTCTATGTCTACTTCTTCTGCCATAGTATTTTTACCAATATGCAACTAATTCTATTTTACCATCAACAATGGCATTTATAAAGATCGTTAATGGAAGACATAGGCACATCCAACACTCTCATGGTTAAAGGTGCGTTTAATAATGTTACCTTAAAACCCCCTACTGAGTTGCTCCTTGAGTTGGCACCCTCATTGCCGGTAGGTTTCCGCTTTGCACGCTCTGTGCTGTGACAGAACCATCCGAATTGCTGGTGCCGCTTACCATTACTGTACTTCCTGTTTTTAAATCATCTTTGGTGGAAGAAGCTTCTTTCATGTAAGTTGTGCTTCCCGCAAGAATAATTATCTTACTGCTTCCATCCTGAAGTTTTACTGTCATTGTATTACTGTCAATACTTAATATATCTCCTCTTACAGGGCGGGGTGCAGCAGACTGTCCCTGTCCCATTCTTTGTCTGAATGCACCCGACTGTCCTCCGGCAAAACTACCAACTTTAGACTGTTGATATTTCATTCCTCCAAAAAACGCTCCTCCGGCGACCACGATTATAACTATAACCATTAAAATTTTTGAATTCATTTATTTTCACCTCCTCTCAACAAATTATTCATACCTTAACGCCTCAATCCTTCGTTAAACTCAGGATTTCGGCTTATTCGTAACGTAACGCCTCAATCGGAGAAAGATCCGCTGCCTTTTTAGCCGGATACCAACCAAACAAAATACCTATACCTCCGGATATTCCGACTGCCAGAAAAACGGACATGAGAGATATTGCAGGAGGCAGAGAAAGAAGAGCCGAAATAATCAAAGATAATATAATTCCCAGGATCATTCCCAATATTCCTCCCACAATCGTCAGAATAATTGACTCGACCAAAAATTGCATAACGACTGTTCCGTCCTTGGCGCCCAAAGCTTTCCTCAAGCCGATTTCCCGAGTTCTTTCTATTACCGTAACCAACATTATATTCATAATTCCTATTCCTCCGACAAGAAGGGATATGGCTGCGATACCGGCCAAAAGAGCCGTAAATGTGCCCGTGACGGACGAGGCTGCTCCCAAAATATCAGCCTGAGACAAAATGCTGAAATCCGCTTGCGCAGCATTTGAGATTTTGTGTCTTGATAAAAGCAAATATCCCGCATCATTTTCTGCTTGCGTCATGGTACTTGCGCTCGCAGCGGATAAAGAAATACTCGTTACATAATCAATGCCAAAAATTGTTTTTTGCGCGGTAATTATCGGTATAAAAACTATATCATCCTGATTTGAAAATCCCGTTCCTCCCTTGGAAACCGTTACCCCAATAACCGTAAAAGGAATTTTATTAATGCGTATTGTTTGGCCGGTCGGATTTGCGCCGCCGAAAAGATCTGATACTACTTGCGGACCAACCACGGCAACATCCCTCAAGCTCGTAACATCTTGAGTTGTGATAAATGAACCCGATTGCATAGTAACACTATGAACTAAGGCATAATTTGGCGTTGATCCGATAACTTGAATATTTGTATTATTTCTTCCGGCTGTAACCTGAGCACGTCTGCTTACTTCGGGAGAAACTAAATTTATCGAAGCAAAATTGGCGGAAGATATTGCATTCGCGTCCTCATATGTAAGGGTTGTATTGCTTCCCGCAGCACCCTGTACTGCTCCTGTCCTCTGAGCTCCGGGAGAAATTGTTAATAAGTTCGACCCCAAAGATTGGATTTGCGTCTGAATCGATTGGGAACTTGCTTGTCCTAAAGACACCAAAGTAATAACCGATCCTATACCGATAACTATGCCAAGCATAGCCAAAGCAGTACGCATTTTATTTAGCAATAATGCTTCAAAAGCTGACTGAACAAGTTCAAAAAAATCCATAGGCTATTCCTTCTTCTCCTTTTTGTTCTTCTCTTCTTTTTCTATTTTTCCGTCTCTGACATGAATTACTCTTTGAGCATAAGCGGCAACGGAGGGCTCATGGGTAATCATGACTATTGTATGTCCTTGTTTTTGTAGATCCTGAAACAAACGCATAATCTCGTCGCTTTGAGCGGATGAAATATTTCCGGTTGGCTCATCTGCCAAGATGATGCTCGGATTCATAGCCAGAGCTCTGGCTATTGCAACTCTTTGCATTTGCCCCCCTGACAATTGACTACTGGTATGTTCCATTCTGTCCCCCAAGCCAACCCGCTTCAACAATATTTTTGCCCTCTCAATTCTCTCCTTTTTGGGAACTCCTGCATAGATCATGGGCAAGGCAACATTTTTAATGGCAGTGGTGCGGGGCAAAAGATTAAATGACTGAAACACAAAGCCGATTTTTTTATTTCTAATTTCGGCCAACTGATCTTTCGATAATTTACTTACGTCTTCTCCGTCCAAAACATATTTTCCCGAAGTGGGAGTATCCAAAGCTCCCAAGATATGCATTAATGTAGATTTCCCTGATCCTGAAGGCCCCATGATGGCAACAAACTCTCCCTTACCGATAGAAAAGGAGACATTATCCAAGGCTACCGTCTGAACGGTATCCATTTTGTAAATTTTTGTCAGGTGTGAGACATCTATCATAATTCATATTGTTCTAATTACCCCTTGCAGCTGTGCCGCCCCTTGCCGCTCCGGCTCCTCCGCCGCTAAAGCCTCCAAGACGAAGTCCACCGCTAAAAGGCGACGCTGCGCTTGAAGTCGTTGTTGCTGTAGAAATTGTGCTGGTAACAACCGTATCTCCCTCGGAAACTCCGGAAGTTATTGCAGTTTGAGAATCAGAACTGTCGCCTACTTCGACCGTGACTGTTGTCACTTGTCCGTTTTTTAAGACGTTTACGGTTGACGCGGTTCCGACGGTCGCAACTGCGCTTGAAGGAACTAATAGCACATTGTCTTCCACTTTGGAAATGATGTTGGCCGTAGCGGTCATATTTGGCAGAATATCACTATTGCTGGTATCATCCAGCTGAATTACCGCAGGATAAGTTGTCACACCGGAAGAAACTGCTCCGGTGGTATTTATTCCCATAACCTTCCCTGTAAAGGTTTCGTTGGCAATGGCATCAAAAGTTATTGTCACCTTCTGGCCTACTTTAATCTTGGAAGCATCAACTTCCGCGATGCTGACAGCAACTGCCGTAGAATTGCCGGTCTTAATTGAGGCTATGGCCTGATTTGAAGTGTTGGTCGATGAACCGGCAGTAGTATTGCTTGAACCGATTTGCATGCCTTCCGTGATAGTTAAATCGCTTATCACTCCATTTGTTGGAGCAGTAATAGTCCCCGAAGTTAATTGATAAGTCAAATTTGCATTGTTCAAATTCGCTTGAGTTTGAGCTATTACTCCTGATTGATTTTTGTAAGCTGCTTCCGCTGCTAACCAAGTCGCATTCTCTTCGATATATACCGGATCATTTTGCTGATCGGTAGACGGATTGATAACTCCGCGATCATTCATAAACTTCTGATTTGCAACAAATAACGTAGACTGTAAAGAATTTAATTGCGCTTTAGCGGAATTAAGTGAGTTTTGTGCCGAAAGAAGACCTGAATATGCCTGTGCCTGACGCTGTTGTCCGGCAGTATCCAAAGTCAGGTCTGCTATTTTATCTCCTGCGCTAACAATGTCTCCGCTTTTGACATAAATTTTATTGACGATACCGCTGGCCTGAGTAACTACGCTTACCTTATTTGAAACAGCCACTTGACCGGCTTCGGTCAAAGAAACTACCAATGTTCCCTTTGTGGCCACAGCGGTTTGATAAGTAGCTGCCTTTTTTTGTCCGCCAAACATTCTCCAACCAAAAAATCCCAAAATGAGAATTACTATTATTGTCAGAATTTTCCTTTTCTTCGTCGAGAAAGCAAAATCTTTTATTTTCTTAAAAAATAAAGGCATAAGTTTATGTTATTAAATCAAGCTGAGAAAAAGCTTAAAGAATTACAGTAAACGTTGTCCCCTTGCCTTTCTCGCTTTTTACACTTATTAATCCATTATGAATTTCTACGATCTTTTTGGCAATAGACAGACCCAAACCGTAACCTGAAACATTTTCTTTGGATCTGGACTTCTCTGCTCTATAAAATCTATCAAAGATATGAGGCAGGTCTTTGTCGTCAATTCCGATACCTTGATCTGACACAGAGATAGCTACCCTACCATCATTTTTGATTGCATTAATTTTAACCAATGAATTGTACTTGCCATATTTAATGGCATTATCAAGAAGAATTACCAAGAGTTCCGTCAAATTTTTTTTGTCCCCACTTATAACAAGATCTTCTATTTTTGAATTTATTTTTATTTTATTGTCTGAAGCCAGAGCCTTTACCTTATCTACCGCATTTTCGACAATATCTTTTATAGTAATCTTTTCAAAAAGCATATTGCCATTTGGCTCTTGATAGTAAGCCAGGCGTAAAAGTCCATCGGAAAGAAATCTCAAGTATTCAACGTCCCCAAGATTACTTTGAATAAGGTTTTTGGCTTGGTCTATTGTCAAACTTTTATTCCTCAAATTCACTTCAATTGAAGTTTTAAGCGAGGTCAAGGGAGTTCTTAATTCATGCGAGGCATCGGTAATGAATCTATTTTGTTCGTCCAGCATTTCCTTAATTGGAGCGAGGGTTCTGCCTGCCAAAAAATATCCGGAAAATCCGGCTACCACAAAAATTCCGAGATTAATAAAAATAAGAATTATGGTTAATCTCGCACGTGCCGCAGCTATCGCTTGCATATCAAGCCCGTGTATTTCGGGAGGAGGCGGAACCGGCAACATCAATTGTTGCTCTCTTTGCAAACGCACAGACTGCAATCTCTCAAATCTTCCCAACTCACTCTTGATCCCTGAATAAATTGCAATACTAAAGGCTACGCTGACCAACATAATTATGAGCAGGTACCAGACTGTTAGATTTATCCTTGCTTTTTGAAACATATTTATTTAATTCTGCCTTGCAGAACCGATCTTATATCCGAATCCGCGAATGGTATGAATAAGTTCAGGGCTTTTCTTGAATGGTTTATCGATTTTGTTACGCAGGTATCCGATGTAGACTTCAATAGTATTAGGTAAAATATTGGAATCGTAATTCCAAACATGATTGATAATCTGATCCTTAGTCAGAATTTCATTCTTGTGGCTCAAAAGGTATTCAAGAAGGGCAAACTCTTTGCCGGAAAGCCGAATAGAAGCAGGCCCGCGCATAACTTCATATGTTTTTGTATTTAATGACAAATTATTTAATTTTAGTATTGTCTCCAAGGTTTTTTTCGGTCTTCTACCCAAAGCTCTTACCCGAGCCAGTAGTTCTTCAAAGGCAAACGGCTTGACCAAATAATCATCTGCCCCGTTGTCCAAACCTTCTACGCGATCTGAAACTTGACCCTTGGCCGTCAGAATCAGAACCGGGGTATGATCTTCTTGTTCTCTTAATTTCTTGCAGATTTCCAGGCCTTCCATTCCCGGCAAAAGTCTGTCCAAAACAATCACATCGTATTCTTCGCTTGTTGCCAGATCATAACCTTCAATACCGTCATAAACTACATCCACTAAAATATTTTCCTGGAGAAATCCTTGCTTAATGGAGTTGGCAATTTTATGTTCGTCCTCGACAATCAAAACTTTCACGAAACTATTGTATCAGATAAATGCTTAAAAATAGCTGAGAACTAAATTGTCAGAGAATTAAGAAAGGAACTGACAATGGAAAGGACCAGACTGAAAATAAGCGCCCAGAAAAATCCCGAGACCTTAAATCCCGGCACAATTGCGCTGACCAGAAGAACCATCAGGGCATTAATAACAAAATAAAAAAGTCCAAGCGACAAAACGGTCAAAGGAAAAGTCAAAAGTAAAAGGACAGGCTTAATAAACATATTCACGATACCCAACACAACCGCCACCACCAAAGCCGTCAAAAATCCATCGACTTTTACGCCGGGAAGAATATACGCGCTGATAAGCACCGCCAACGTGCTGACAATCAAATTAACAAACATCATGCTTTAATAGTAGGCCAACCTTTTACCAAATGTCAATAATAGATAGAATACGTCCGGTGATATGGTTTAACGTCAAGTTTACTTTGACTTATAAGCCAGAGGGCATTGTCGATTTCAGCGGCCGAATATTTTTCAAGCTTCTGTTTTATCAGTTCTATGCACCAAATAGTCGCACTGCGTATCTCTATCTCCTCGCGACTTCCGGCCGGAACAAGAACATAGTCATCTATTTTTTTGGCCAGGTCTGGATTATAAGAAATAACTCCGAATTTCATGAGCATTTGGGGAATTTTGTAGTCGGCAAAGGCCGTAAGAGTATCTACATTTTTTATTTTTAATTCTTTAAGATAAGAAAGATCCTGTGCACAAATCTGAGCTCTTTTCAAAAAATATATTTCTTTACCATCTAACTTAGAAATATCTCTAAACGAAGGAAAATCTTCAACAATAAGTTTCACTATTTTTACCGAATCATATTCCGCTTTTTTCAGAACGTTAATAAACTCCCCTTTATATTTTTCTCTCAAAACTTTCCCGGCTTCTTTCAAATTCTCCATCCTCTTTTCAAGCAAAGGAATTTCTGTATTTTCATTACCTGAGAATAGAGATTTTGTCTCATCAAGAGTCAGATTTTCCAAATATTCCGCTTCAAGTATGGGCCCGTTTCGGGTTAACGCCCGGTCAAAACATTTTGTCAGAGCGTACCATCCGTCTACTGCCCCACTGTTGTCAGGCCACTCAACTTTCCATTTTGGCTTATCTTTTTCAGCCCAAAAACAAAAATTAACTGTGTCTTCCAAAAAAATAAGCTGAACATTGTCCTTCAAACTCCCCGCATTCCCAAAATTCATTTCTTCAAGCACTTCTCCGCCTTCAAGTTTTTTTGAAATAATTTTAGCTAACCGGTCCAAATTCTCCTCATGAATTTTTACAAACTTAAGAGATCCAGCAACAGTCTTGGCTGAAGACAGAACCTTAAACGGATCCTGCGAAGTTATTTTAAATTCCATGTCTTGATTATATCAAAGCTAGAAACGGTGTCTGGATTTATAGATGCTTTAATGATAAAATTGTTTGATATTCCTCTGTAGCTCAATGGTAGAGCAGGTCCCTGTTAAGGACAAGGTTAGAGGTTCGAGTCCTCTCGGAGGAGCTTAGACCGTCTTAATATAATTTTGTGGGTATTTTTCAAAATTTTGAAGACGGGAGTTGGTACTGCTTTATATATTTTTTTATTC
>Ga0182027_10011361_pt1 | contig 12589 bp, 9 predicted proteins | sample 712E1DmetaG_FD_121300 | JGI IMG/M metagenome (GOLD analysis project Ga0182027, IMG submission 121300) | Permafrost microbial communities from Stordalen Mire, Sweden - 712E1D metaG (Illumina Assembly) | ecosystem: Environmental > Terrestrial > Soil > Wetlands > Permafrost | place: Sweden...
AGGCGGCTGGCTTCACGACAGATGGGCAACTCTTGCTGCAGCCGCTCGCAACGGCCTTGTGCTGCAGAGCGAGCCGGTCATCAAGTACCGCATCCACGAGGGTCAGGTGTTGGGACAACGGCAGGCTCAGATCGGAGTCGGAGAACGCCGGTGGCGGCAAGTCCGCGATCGTGGCGCCAGTCCGATCGAGGCGGCCGCGCGCGCGGCCGACGTCGTACGGCGCCTGAAGCCCATCGCCACGGATCCGGCCGTGCGCTCCCAGCTGAGCTGGCGAGCCGTGCTTGGATCGGCCCTGGATAGGTCGTGAGTCGGGATAGATGAGCAACGCTGTCCGACCGCGGGCCGATCTCGCAACGCCACAACCCGATGAGCCAGCTGCCGGACTCTTGCCCGCGGAGTCCGAGCCGGCGGACCGGAGTCGGCAGCGCGTTTTCCACGGCCCGTCCGGTCTGGTAGCTTGGCTGCTGATCGCCATCGCGGCTGTCGGAATGCTCGTCTCGACCCCACAGTCGGCCGGGCCGGACGAGCCGGTACAGGCGGCTACCGCGTGGTACCTGTCTGGGCACGGGTTGCCGCCCGATTCGACGGGATCGTTCTCCATCCCCGCATCGCTCTGGGTAGTTCCATGCTATGCATTTCACCCGGAGGTGAACGCCGGCTGCATGCCACCCCGGTCGACCAATCCGGGGACGGTGACGGTGTCGACGTCAAAAGTGGTCGACTATCCCCCTCCGTACTACTGGGTCGTCGGTGTGGGTCAGAGACTCGCCGCGCTGGCAGGGAACGAGTATGCGGACATCGGTGGTCGCCTCGCATCACTGAGCCTGAATCTCTTGGTTCTGCTGCTCCTCAGTTTCTACATGCGTCGTAGCCACCCCTTGTGGGGGAGCTTCCTGTTGCTGGTCTCGACGCCGATGGCGATCTTCATGGGGATCGTGGTCAACCCGAGTGGGTGGGAGATCACCTGTGGTCTCGTGATGGCGGCCGCATTGTCCGAGGCCGCCTGGAGTCACAGGTCGATTGGGGCCGACCCATGGCCGAGGACCACGACCGTCGTACTCGTTCTGGCGAGCCTTGGCTTGTGCACGGCCAGGCCCATTGGCTTCGTGTGGGCCGCCGGCTTGACTGTATCGGCCGTCGCCTTGGCGCCCACGATCAACCGACGAATGCTGCTCCGTCTCGCGATTGCGGTGGCGCCCGGCATAGCCGTCGGGATGCTCTGGCTGGTCGCCCACAGGACGATCGACTCGGGCACCTCAGCGACGGGCTCCATGAGCGTCACCCAGTTCATTCGTGCGTTCGCAGACTCCCTGATGTACTTCCCGAACCGCCTCAGTCCGATGTTTGGGGCCCTCGGCTGGCAAGACACGGTGATGCCCGGCCTGCTCCTCCTTCTGAACATCGCGGCGTGGTCAGCGCTGCTGACGCGCCTGCCGTCAATAGGGAGAGCCGCGATTGCGTGCGGTGTATTCGGGGTCGTGATTCTGCCGAGCGTCATCGAGACGGCCGGCTGGGCAGCGTGGCCCCTGTGGTGGCAGGGTCGCTACACCATGCCGTTCGCGCTCGGGTTCGTCCTGCTGCTGCTCCTACGATCGGGTCGGCTCATACCGCTCGCGGTCTCGATCGTGTCGGGCATCTCCGTGTTGTCAGTGGGATTGATGGTCTTGGTCAACGCGGTCCGCTACGGCTACGGGCTGGATGGCTACGGCTTGCCCGTAACGCTGAGTAATCCAGGCCTGAGCTATGCCCGGCTCGGCATCTCAGCGGCTGTTGCCGCACTCCTTCTGCTAGTCAGCGGCTATCTGCTCTTGCAGGCGTCGAGAACACGTCGCGACCTCTCCGGAGAAGGCCAGCCTGCAGGCTTGCCGCTCCCTTCGTCCGAGGCGAGTTGACCCGGGCTGGTGTCTCTGTTCGGCTGAATGGAGCCGATCCTGGCGGGCTGGCTCAAGACAGATGGGCTACTCTTGCTACAGTCGGCACACGGCCTCCTGCCGCGGGACCAGCGCCACCACGCACTATCGATGAGGGCCAAGTATTGGGACCACGCCAGGTAGACATCGGAGTCGGCGAACGCCGGTGGCGCCAAGACCGTAACCATTCCGCTAGTCCGATCGAGGTAGCCGCCGCCGACACCGCACCGCGCCTGCAGCCCACCGCGACGGATCCTGCCGTGCCCTGTGCGTCGAAGCGGCGGAGTAGTGCCCGGATCGGTTCTGGATCGGCCCTGAGCCTCGATCGATGAGCACTGCCGCCCGACCGCGAGCGTCCATCTGGGCGTATCGCTCCCTGATCTGGAACTTCGCCCAACGTGACCTGAAGTCACGTTTCAAAGGGACCGCCCTGGGATGGGCGTGGTCGCTGATGGCTCCGCTCGCGACGCTACTTACGTATAGCCTTGTCTTCGGGGCCTTCTTCCACTCTCCGGCGCCGGGCTTCGGAAACGGAAGACCCGGCTTCTTCCCGGTCTGGCTCCTCGCCGGGCTCGTGCCTTGGACGTTCTTTCTAGTTACCATCAGCATCTCGATGCCGACCCTCTTGTCGAACGGCTCGCTGCTGCAGAAGGTCTACTTTCCTTCCTTCGCGCCGATCCTGGGAGCGGCCGTCGCCATCCTGGTGCAGACGCTGATCGAGTTCAGCATCCTCGCCGTGGTTCTGATTCTCTTCGGGAACTACGGATGGACGTGGCTGCTGTTCCCGTTCTGGCTGGCTATCTTCGTTGCGTTCGTCACCTCCATCGCCCTGTCGCTCGCGATAATGAACGTCCACATTCGAGACCTCGCTCATTTGACGAACGTGGCGCTCCAGCTTCTATTCTTCTTGACGCCCATCATTTACCAGATCACCCTCGTGCCTGCGGACTGGCACGGTATACCCCTGCAGTCGATCTACCGCCTCAGCCCGCTGACCCAGTTCGTGGAATCACTGCGGCAGCTGGCCTACGACCTGCAGGTGCCGAGCCTGGCGACCTGGCTGCAGCTACTGGCTTGGACGGCCGCCGCGATCTCCCTGGCCTTCTTCGTCTACCGCCGATATGGCCTGGATATCGGTGAAGCGATATGACCGAGTACGCCGTGAGAGCGGAGAACCTCTCCAAGCACTTTCACCTGAACGCAGAGCGCCACACTTCGCTCAAGGCCAGAATCGTCAGGGGCAGACTCCCGCGAGGAGAGGACTTCTGGGCCCTCCGCGACGCCACGTTCGATATCGAGCGAGGCAGCACGTTCGGTCTACTCGGCCAGAACGGAGCCGGGAAGTCCACGACACTCAAGGTCCTGGCCGGCATCTATCGACCCAGCAGTGGGACGGTCATTGTCGATGGTCGTGTCTCGGCCTTGCTGGAGTTGGGCGCCGGGTTCCACGGCGATCTCACCGGCCGCGAGAACATTCGGCTGAACGGGGCCATCCTGGGCCTATCCGGCAAGCAGATCGGCGCGGCGATGGACAAGATCGTGGACTTCGCCGGAATCGGCGAATTCATGGATCTGCCGGTCAAGATCTACTCCAGTGGGATGTTCGTCCGGTTGGGTTTCGCCATCGCCGTTTCGCTTGACCCCGAGATCCTGATGGTCGACGAAGTGATTGCCGTTGGTGACGAGGAGTTTCAGCGGAAGTGCTTCGATCATCTGTTTGACCTGCGGAAGCGCGGGGCAACGATCGTATTGGTTACTCACTCGCTCGGCCTTATTCGGGACCTTTGCGATCGGGCGATGTGGCTCGAACACGGGCGCATCAAGCAGCTGGGTCCTGCAACGGAGGTTGCAGACGCATACATCGCCGACGTCAACGCGCGGGAGGTTCAAGCCCATCAGGCGAGCACGATCGAGGAAACGGCCCCGGCCGACGAATCGATGAGACCGGGGTCGGGCGAGGTCCGGATTACGTCCCTCGAGTACCTGGACCAACATGGAAGACCAAGCCCGGTGCTATTGGCTGGAGCTCCCTGCACGATCCGGATGCACTACGTCGCCCATGAGTCTGTTCATCACGCCGTCTTTGGGATTGGGTTCGTACATGAATCCGGCACCAACGTCTCCGGTCCCAACTCTGGCCGCCAGGGATCGTGGTCGGTGGCGTCTGGGGTTGGATATGTCGATTTCGTGATCGACGAACTGCTGCTCCAGCCGGCGACCTACGAAGTGAGCACAGCCATTATCGATCGAGGCCACACCTTCGACTTTGCCGACCGTGAGTTTGGCCTGCGTGTCCGCGGGCGCGGCTATCAAGAACCAGGCCTGACTCGCATGCCGGGACTCTGGAGAGAACCAGTCGCGGTGCCCCAGACCGCCACCGGGCCCATTTCTGCGCAGGAGGACGTCAGTGCTGAGCGTTAAGACGATGACCAACGTTCTTCACGCCATCGCTACGGGATTGGTCGAGCGGGGCGCGGAAATCATCGCGGCGTCCGACGAGATCGATGACGAGGAACGAGAAGTCCTGGGCCATGCGCTGGTGGCCGGCGGCGACAGTTCGGTGCAAGCTCGTCGCCTGGGAGATGCTCTTCGCTCGATTGGCGCCGAGCGCCACCTGATCAACGAGTGCTATCGCGTGGCCTTCTACACCGGCGAGGACTGGAAGGCGCTGTCGAGCAACCCGCTCTACGCTTTCTTCACGGCTAATCGTGCTGGGTACCCGCTGGACAAATGGGTCCACTACTTCCCGATCTACCAACGCCATCTAGAACAGTACCGGGGCTTGCCCGTTCGCGTCCTCGAGATTGGCGTCTACCGAGGCGGCGGTCTGGAGCTGTTGCGCCACTTCCTCGGGCCGGAAGCTCGACTCGTCGGGATCGACATCGACGAGTCGGCTCGCCTTGCCACCGGCGCTAGACATCCTGTTGAAATCGGCGACCAGGCCGATCCTGACTTCCTTAGGCTCGTGTCTGAAAGGCACGGTCCCTTCGACGTTGTCATCGACGACGGCGGCCACACGATGAACCAGCAGATCGCGTCGGTCGAAGCGCTGTTTCCTCTGTTGAGCGAGCGCGGCACGTACCTGGTCGAAGACTGTCATACGTCCTACTGGCAGGCGTATGCGGATCAGGGGCCCGACGGCCAGACCTTCATCGAATGGGTGAAGGATCGCATCGACGACTTGAACGCATACCACCATTCGCAAGCGGAGGAACTTCGGTTCCCGTGGCAGACCAACGTGGACGGGCTCCACGTCTACGACAGTGTTGTGGTCCTCACAAAGGGTCGCCACGTGGCGCCATTTAGCGAGTTGAGCGGCACCAAGGAATTTGTCGACTTCGACCGCGACACGGGCGCCCTTCACCTGGAGCTTCTAGCGACTCGCGACGTGGCTTTGGCTCGCGCTGCGCAAGCCGACGTCCTGATAGCTGAAGCGAGAAGCCAGGCCGACGAGGCAATTGCCCGCGCACAGAAAGAGCAGGAGCAAGCGGCCGCGGACGTCGAGCGCTCCCGCCTCGAGGTACAAGGCACCCGAGGGAAGTTGGTGAAGCTGAGAGCCGAGACGATTGCCTTGCGGAGCGACCGCGATGTGCTCCGCGCTGAGCACACGCAAATGAGCAGCGACCTGCTGGGGGCTTGGGGGATAATCCGAGAGATGCGCCGCAGCATGTCGTGGAAGACCACTGCCCCGTTGCGGCGGGCGAAATCGGTGCTAGGTCGTCGACAATGAGACTCCCGTTGCTGCTCCCGGTGCGGCGCGGGCCTCTGGTTCTCGAAGCCCAGACACCCGGGGTAAACGTCGAGGGCCCTAACAACCTGGCCCCTATCGAGATCCTCGACCGTGTTGCGGTGGTCGTCCAATGGGGTCCGGACAACCGCCTGAGTCGATCGGTCTTCGAACTCACGCGGAGCCTCGTCGACTACGGTTACCCAGTTGTTCTGGTCAGCGCTTCCGAAGATCCAAGACCGCTGGAGTGGCCGGGTGAGAGACCCGGCAACCTCACCGTACTGCGACGCCCAAACATGGGGTACGACTTCGGCTCATGGGCGGCCGCGCTGGACTGGGCTCCGCGTATCGCGGCTGCCGACCAAGTGCTCCTAATGAACGACAGCCTGGCTGGGCCGTTCCGGCCGATCGATCACCTGCTACGGCGCTTCGATGAGTCAGCCGCCGATGTTTGGGGCCTGACCGATAGCACGCAACTGGGTCAGGCTCATCTCCAGAGCTACTGCCTCGGTTTCAAAGGGCGGTGCTTGTTGGAGGCACCGCTTGCGAGGTTCTGGCGCAATATCCGGGTCGAGCACTGTCGTGACGACATCATCAGGCGCTACGAGCTTGGCTTGGGCCGCCTACTGCATCAGGAGCATTTCGTCGTTGAAGCGGCGTTCCGCTACCACCACACGGTGGGCGAGGCCCGAAACCCAACGATCCATGGCTGGCGTCGCCTGCTCGATGACGGGTACCCGTTCGTGAAGCGTGAGTTGCTGAGGCGGCCCGAAATCGCCGAGGACGGCGAGATGGTGAGAGAGGAGCTTCGTCACCGGTTCGGCCTGGACGTGGACGAGTGGCTGTGAGGCCTCGTTCCGCAAGGACATGCGGAACGGCGAGGTGCCAGTGCGGCGTCTGACCCGTGCCCGGATTCGATCGGGGTTGTCTCGCGTCCGGGCAAACCTCAAGACGCGAGGTCGCCACCTGGCTCTCGCCGTCAACCCGTCCGCGTTTTCCGGTCGGTCGGGATCGCCCGCTGATTTCATCGCCTGGGTTGAGCGTGGCATGGGCAGGCGAGGGGGTTCGTACCCTGACTCATGGCGCGTCCGCACGGACTTGCCGATTGCGAGCCCAACTCGAATCGGTGTCATCGTCCACGTCTATTACCCAGATCTTCTCGACGAGATCGTCCGGCAGCTGAGTGCCATTCCGGTGACCTTCGATCTCATAGTCACCAACGCGTCGGGTGATCCGATCACGATCGATCGTGATCGGCTCCCGAGAGCGTCGACGGTCCTCATCCTCGATGTCGAGAACCACGGTCGGGACATCCTGCCGCTCGTCCAGCTTGTCAATTCGGGGCTGCTCGATCCGTACCACCTGGTCCTCAAGGTCCATACCAAGAGAAGTGGCTGGCGCGATGGGCACGCTGACCTGGCGGGGACGGGCGCGGCATGGCGAGACGAGCTGCTGAACGCACTCCTGGGTGATCCCGACAACGTCGCCGGCATCCTGAACGCTTTCGCAACGTCGCCCAGCCTCGGCCTGGTCACGGCCGATGGAAGTCTCCTGGGCCCCGAGTTCTGGGGCGACAACCAGGCGGTTACCTCGAGCCTCTTGCGTCGCCTCGAGCTGGACCTACGCTCGGAGGATCTCAAGTTCGCGGCGGGATCGATGTACTGGATCAAGGGTTTCGTCCTTCAGGGCCTTCGGGCGCTCAACCTATCGGCGACGGATTTCGAGCCCGAAACCGGCCAGGTCAACGCGACTACGGCCCACGCCATGGAGCGCCTGATAGGCGTCCTCGCGGACGAAGCCGGGCTGTCCCTGGTAAACCGGTCGAGTTTGCCCAAGTTCGCTCCTGAAGCCACGGATTGGAGCCGGTTCGAAATGGACCGCAGCCTGCCGCCTCGGCTGAGGGTCATCCCTTTCTACCTGCCTCAATTCCACCCTATTCCCGAGAACGATCGCTGGTGGGGCGCGGGCTTCACGGAGTGGGCCAACGTGGCTGCTGCCAAACCTGTGTACCTGGGCCACGATCAGCCCAAGCTGCCTGGCGAGCTAGGCTTCTACGACCTTCGTCTGCCGGGGGTCGTGGCTCGTCAGGTATCTCTTGCGGAGTCGAACGGGATCAGCGGCTTCATGTACTACCACTACTGGTTCGCGGGAAGGCAGCTGCTCGAGAAGCCCATCCTGGATCGGCTCGCCGATGCCACGAAGCTTCCCTTCTGCCTGATGTGGGCCAACGAGAACTGGACCCGAAGCTGGGATGGTCGCGATTCGGATGTGATCCTGGGTCAGCGCTACGACGAGGAGCCGGCCTCAGGATTCATCGATGACGTGGTGCCGATCCTTCGGCATCCTCGGTACATGCGCATCGACGGGCGCGCGGTCCTCGGAATCTACAGGCCTGCTCAGATACCCGATCTTGTCGAGGTCATAGAGTCCTGGCGGGCTGCCGCTCGGCGCGGCGGCGCGGGTGAACTCATGGTGCTGAACGTCGACGTGGTCAAAGCATTCCACGGAGTGGAGGAGGACCCGTCGGCGATTGGCTTGAACGGAACCCTGGGGTTCCCACCGCACAATGCGCTGTGGGACTGGATCTCCAAACAGAAGGTCGGCGCAGATCGAAGCTTCTCAGGGAACCTGCTGAGTTATCGGGCGATGGCGGACGATGCCATCAGGAAGCTGCAGGCCGGGCTGTCCGAAGACTACTTCCCGGGCGTGATGGTGAACTTCGACAACACGGCCAGGCGACAATGGAACCCCGACATCTGGTATGGCTCCAATCCCTACACATTCCGGCGATGGCTCGCGGCTGCTGCCCAGGCCGTCGCGAGCCGCGAGGCCGATCGCCAACTGGTCTTTGTCAATGCCTGGAACGAATGGGCCGAAGGAGCCGTTCTCGAGCCGAGTGCCAGGTTTGGGCCGACGTATCTGCTGGCCGTGAGGGACGTGGCCTTCGGCTGAGACGAACTGGCGCCGGATCAAACGTTTGGTTGGGAGAGCTGGATCCCGAGAGTAGATACGAGTTCCAGGTGAGTTCGATGCCGGTTCCGCTTGCGTTGGCCGATCGAGTCAGGAGTTGTAGAAAGTGCCACCCAGATTAGTTGTGGGGTTGCCCAATCACCTCCTCTTGGGCTACGCCATCATCGTCCTGATGGTCGGCGTGGCTAGCCTGTTGCGGTGGCTGACACGGGCAGACCGCGCGAGGATGACCGCCACCGACACGGAATCGACGCCAGGCGATGCGCGGCGGATAGCCGCTACCCGCGCGGCTCTTGCCGGGATCTTGCTTGCGTCGACTGCCTTCCTCATATACGCCTGGCGATTTCAGCACCCGTCAGGGCTGATGAGCGTCGATGACTCGAACTTCTCGACGTTGGCGTTGCTGGACTGGCGGGCGTTCGTCGAGCATGGGCTCGGGGGCTTGGTCACAGCGCTGACTGCCGGCGATCCCAACGCCCCTCTGGTGCCGCTGCTCGCAGCGCCGCTCACCGCGAAGGACCCGCTGACCTCTGCGACGGTCCTCGTGCAGATCCCGTTCGTGTGGCTGCTGATCATCTCCTCGCACAGCATCTACCGACGGATAACGGGTCCGAAGGCAGCATTGATTGGGACGGTCGTGACGGCGTTCCTTCCGGGTGTGCTGATCTACTCCCGTCTCCTGCACTTCGCCGTCCCTCTGACTGCTGTGCTCACTGCGGCGCTGGCGGCGCTGCTTGCCTCGCGAGGTCTCACCAGTTGGAGGTGGATGCTGGTTTTCGGTGTTCTGATGGGCCTGGCCGTCCTGACTCGCACCATTGCAGTGGCGATGGTCCCAGGGCTCGTAGTTGCGGCGGTGGTACTGGGCATCCGCAGCGCCCCTTTCCGAGTATGGGTGCCCAACCTTGCCATAGGGCTGGCCGCGGCTGCCGTCGTCGCCGGGCCGTGGTATCTGGCCAACTTCTCGGCGGTTTGGGAGTACCTCACGTTCAACGGATACGATGCCACGTCGGCCTTCTATGCCCAGACGGCGCCCTGGATGATGAGGCTGAATCAGATCGTCGGCGAGGACATCTTCCTCCCGCTGTTCGTCACGGGGATCGTGGCTGTCGCCGTTTCCCTTGTCAGGCGTTTGTTCCGCCGCGGCTCGGTGGTTTCGGCTCCGCGGGCGACAATCGCGGCCATTGCGGTGACAGTGACGTGCTACTTTCTGGCCCTCGCGAGCAGCCACAATGGCGGCACCGCATTCACGCTGCCCCTCGCTCCGCTACTGGTCGCGCTCGTACTTGTTGCTGCCAACCAACTCGGCCCCCGGCAGGCGGCCCTGGCTGGAGTTGTTGCCTTGCTCATTTTGGCGGCAGGCCTGTCTGCGGCTCTCATTCCGCTCGGCCATCTGGGCTTCAACGGTTACGGAATCGTGGATGGCCGGTCTGCTTCGGATGCCCAGATTGAGTCCGCTCTCGGCGCAGGAGACTCCCCTGTTGCCGATCCCGCCAGCCTTGGTGCGGCAATCCAACGAGCGAACTGCGCGATCGCCGCGCGAGCGGTAGAGGGGCCCATCCTCAATACGCGTTCAGACGCTCTGCTCAGTGGTGGCATCGCCTACTGCGCCGAGGGTGTCTATCGAACGCAAGCATTCGTATACAACTCCGGGTGTGCCGCGACCGACGCTGACTGCGTGGCCGGCGTAATCAGTCACTACGGATTTCCAACCGTCGTCACCGGCAATGCTCCCGCCCCTTACCCTGGGTCCAACCCGGAGGAGGTCGTTCTTCCGGCGCTCGCCGGGTACCGGCTGGTGATGGAGATAGACATTGCGCCCGGAGTGGTCGTGCACGTGTGGGCGCGACCAGGCTATTGATAGATGGCGGGCGAGTTCCGCCCGGTCTAGCGCGTCCCCGTTCCCGGCTTGCCTGCGGTGTAGCTCATGCGTGAGTACTCTCGGGTCTCGCTTGCGCCTGCAGAGCTCTGAACCTCCAGCGAGAGCCCCTGGAGCAGCATCTGCACGCCGAGGATCAGTGGAACGACGGCAATCATGACCGTGCCGCTCGTTGCTGGGACACCACTTGAAATGGATAGGATCCAGTGGTACAGCCCAAACAGCGTTCCGAATAGCGTGAACATCGTGCCGAAGATCGCGAGGAAGCCGATCAGGCCGAAGTCATTCATCAGATGGCGCCTCGTGAAGCGCCACAGAAACCCGCGCAGGAGTCTCGGGGGGAACGTCCAGCTCACACGGCCGATGCTGACGTAGGAGGTCTCGTTCCCGTACAGCGACGAAGTATCTACATCCACCACGCGTGCATCGATGACGTTGAGTCGGATGAGCATGTCGTTTTCGAAGAAGTAGTCTCGGGCTATGCCGTCGAGCTTCAGACGGCGCAGGGTGGGTGCAGTAATGGCGATGAACCCGCACTGCGGATCGAACACGTGCCAGTAACCACTGGCGACCTTCGTGAGAAACGACAGAACGACGTTTCCAAACCATCGGCGGCCGGGCATGGCGGATGGACGACCGGCACGCCGGAAGCGATTGCCTTTGACGTATTCCGCCATGCCCAACTCGATGGGCCGGACCAGCATCGGCAACTCATCTGCGTCCATCTGGTCATCTGCGTCCATCTTGATGGCGACATCGTAGCCACCGTCTAGGGCAGCTCGAAAGCCGGTCACCATCGCTCCGCCCACGCCCCGATTCTTCTCGTGGTGGAGGACGCGAGCTCGAGCGTCGGTCAGCGATTCGGCAACACGCAGTGTGTCATCAGTGCTCGCATCGTCGACGATGATGATGCCGTCCACCCAGTCCGGGACACGGCCCACGACGGTCGCCAGATGGCGACTCTCGTTGTACGCCGGCAAGATGACGCAGTAGCTGAGTTTCTCGCGCATGCTTCCGCCAGTATCGTAGGACCAGCGCCGAGGAACAACGGCAGCAGACCATGTGCGGAGTCAGCTGCTGCAGCCTTGCTGGCAGGTGGCTCCTGGCATTGGTAGGGTAAACGATCTGGGCGGCCGCCCGAGCATCAAGAGTCGCCGGGACTCGCTCAACCTGTAGGGCCGTTGGCACAAACAGCCTTGTCGTCAGCCGATGTCCGACACCGATGGGGTCAAGAGCTGTTCCGGCTCGTTACCTAGAACATAATCCGGCTTGGATCTCCACGCCTTTACGAGGAGATAGACGCTGACCAGCACCAGGAGCGCGCCAAGCACCGCCGAGATGCCGAGGCGAACAGGACTCATCCCCGGAGTCTGGAGCTGTACGGGCAGGCCGAAGCTATCCACCCCGAAGCCGTACCGGATCTCGTTTTCCCAGACCATGATGCCCAGTGTCAAGAGAGAGATGGCCGACACGGCCGAGATCGTGCGCGGGATCAACCGACCCGATCGCAGCAGCAGCAGCAGCATGAACCCGCACGCAAACGGCATTCCGTAGCGACCCTGCCACCAGAGTGGCCACGCTGCCCAGACACTCGCCGAGATTGCGCACGGCACAACCACGATCCCGCCGATGCCGCAGACGATCGCGGACTTCCTGATAGACGGCAGCCGGGTCAGGAGCACTGCCCACGCCGCGATATTCAATACCAGGAACAGCCCGGGCATCGGCGTGTCCAGCCAGCCGAGGACTCCAAACATGTGACGGATGTACTCCGGGAAGTACATGAGGGTGTCGACGAACCCCTTCATGAGACCAGGGAGAGTCGACGGCGCAGCCACACCGTATGGATGGGTGACATACCAGAGAATCCCCACGGCGATCCCCGGAGCGACCGCGCATACAATGCGCAGCAGGCCTCGTCTAGGTATCGAGGGTGCCAATACGATGGCCGATATGGTCAGACCGGCAGCCCACACGAAACCGATAGGTCTGGCGGTGCACAGGCCGATGCTTGTGAGGGCGAGCATCGCGATGGTGCTCTTGGGCCAAGCCTCGGACTCGATCGACGACAGGCGACCCCAGGCTGCCTCGGCCAGGATCGCTGCC
>Ga0182027_10011362_pt1 | contig 12589 bp, 14 predicted proteins | sample 712E1DmetaG_FD_121300 | JGI IMG/M metagenome (GOLD analysis project Ga0182027, IMG submission 121300) | Permafrost microbial communities from Stordalen Mire, Sweden - 712E1D metaG (Illumina Assembly) | ecosystem: Environmental > Terrestrial > Soil > Wetlands > Permafrost | place: Sweden...
GATCCCGTTCGGTTAGAATCGCTCCTTGGCGGTCTGGTGGCTCTCGCATTGGCCGTGGCTATGTATCGCTTAGGCGCCTGGCCCGAGCGTTATCCCGGTCCCGCCTCGTCCCTGCCCGGCGAAGCGTCTGTTCACCTCCCGAGGGACGTCGAGGCCCGATACGAAGCCCTTGCCGCGAACATTAGGGCGAATTGTTCCATGCTCTTTACCATGCCCGGAATGGGGAGCCTGAATCTCTGGTCTGGAGTCCCGACCCCGAACGGATGGAATCTGACGGCTTGGATGAAGGGTTTCAGTCCCGAACAGCAGCAGCCGATCCTTCAGATCCTGGAAGCGAATCCCAAATCTTGCGTCGTGTACAACAGCTCCCTCGTGCATTTTTGGAAATCGACGGATCAGGATCTCGCGGAGCTGCCCCTGGCGCGCTATATCCTCTATGCCATGCCGAAGGTATACCAGAAGGATGGTTATGAGATCCGGGTAAATCCGCAGCGAAGCTCGCCGTGGATTGATGCGGTCGCGCACCCGTCCCCTTAGCCCGGAGAGCGCATGGATCCGGCGCAGAGCGCCCGTACCGCCGCGCTCGAATTCAGCGCGGTTTCTGCCAGATGGCAATGATCGACTTGCCGATTGAATAGCGGAGGCCCCTGTCGAGGGCGCGCGATACTGGAATCACGCAATTGTCCCAAAAAGCGAGCTGGGCCTTGGTCGGCATGGACTGGCGCAGAAACAGCAGGTTGGCGGCGGAGAGCAGAAGGCCAACGGAATCCAAATACCACATCTTCTCGAGCCGCAGGCTGGCGGGAGAGATCTCTCGGAGCATTGACCGATTGTAACGCCGGAAATGTCCAATGGCGGCATCGAACGGAGTGAACAAGCGCCGATGAGCGGGCGACAAAACGACAATCCTGCCTCCGGTCCTGAGAAGCGCGGCCGCCGTTTCCAGATCCTCGCGGTCGTTCTCGATGTGCTCAAGAACGTCAATATACAAGACGGAGTCGAACTTCCAGCTTGGGTCCAGGCTCCGAGTGGTGCCACACACGATTTCGTGCCTCCGGTGGCCGGCCTGCTGCGACAAATTCGCGTTCAACCGGGCGGCTAGGAGCGGGTCGGGCTCAAGACAGACCCAGCGTCGATGTCCGCCTCGATCAAGATAAGGGCTATTTGCGCCGATTCCAGCGCCAACCTCAAGCACGTCGCCGGTGACGAAGGGGCGGATTCTGCTTGACCAGTAGGCCTTCCAGTTGTGCACGGCCGCGAAAAGTTCCAACTCAGAGCCGACATACTTGAACTCACTCATGGAGATAGATATTCTTGACCTCCTCCACGAACAATGCGTAATCACGAAGGGGCACAAAGCCGAGGTTTGTTCTGTTGGAAAGCATAAAGAATGTGAAGCTGGCTGCGATCGTAATGAACTGAATCATGATGATGGCGAGAGTGCCTGCCGCATAGGTGGCCCACCCCGGTATGGCCCGGTCAGTAAAGAGCCGGACCATAACGACTAGCACAATTCCTAACGCCGCAAGGAGGGTGCCTGCTAAGGAGGCGATGAGGAGGCGTACGCCGACAATGTCCCCGAAGATCGAAATGGCGCTCAGGCCGTGAGAAACCAGAGCGGGAAAATTCATTTTGGGCGTTCCCGCAATGCGCGTCCCGCGCGGAATCGGGATCATCGTATAGGGGAGTCTCGATCGAAAGACCGAGGCTGCGTAGTGATTCCACAGTTCCGACATCGCGACGAGGGTGTCAAGGTATCTCCGCGGCAGAATACTGAAGTTCCCCACTCGTACGCTGATACCTGTTAGCCCCTGGTGCAAAGCTCGATAGAGCTGATAGAAACATCGAAACACGAGAGATTCTGAGCGGCGGCTGCGTTCCGCAAATATGGCGATTGCGCAATGCGATTCCATAAATGCGGACAGAAGCTTCACAACGCCGTCGGGTGTATCCTCGCCGTCCGAGTCCATCACGAGAACGGCGTCGCATCTGGCATTTTGCTGAAGGTGTGCGAGGCCGATGGCAATTGCTCGCTGGTGACCAAGATTGCGGCGCAGGCGCAACGCTCGTATCGCGCGCACCGCGGAAAAGCGGCCCCGGAAGTCATCGCTCTTGCACTCCTCGAGCGAGCCGTCGTCAACCAGGAGAATCTCGACGGTACACACGTTGGAAATGGCTCGGTCAAGGCGTCGGATAAGTTCTGAGGCAGAAGCCCAGTCGTCGCGAAGAGGCATGAGAACTACGACATTCGGCGGCGGTGCTGGCTCAGCGCACGGAACCATTGACGACCTCGAGCGTTCAAGGAAACCTGAAATACCGGAACCTACATCGAAAACCTAAATTATAAGGCCCTCCGTTAGGCTGAGGAAAAGTGCGCGGCAGCCGCGGTGACGTCAATCCGCTTGTGTAAAAACGCGGAGGGCGCGGTTTTTCCATTCCAGGTTGAACCTTTGCAAGGTGGAGTAGATGATTCTGTCCATGGGCTGCACGTTGACGAAGCAGACCATGGAATGGGTGCGGCGCCGGACTTCGACGAAACAGTGTTCGATGATGTTGGTGTTGCGCAGCTTGCGCCACAGATGTTTGGGAAACGCAAAGAAGGCGAGCAGTTCGGGTGAATCGCGCTCCAGTTGCTTGACCATGGTGGGATACTGACTTCGCCAGCGGCGGCAGAGATCGTTGAGCAGCGCCTCCGAGTGAGCTTGGCCCTCGTCTTTGGTGCGCAGAAAGCCGAGCAGTTGCCGGGCGCCGTCCTGGCGCACGCCTTAGGCCGCCAGCATCTGCACGCACTGCCGTACGGTGGGCCCGGCGCACTTTGAGGTTGACCCCATCCAGAAACAGGTAGGCCCATTCGCCTACATTATCTTGCTTACGCCCGGCGCCTCCCGAGGCCTTTTTCTCACCGGCACCTCTATCCCGGCACCTTCACTCGAATTGTACCGTCGCTCCGTGGAAAACAAGCCTTCTCTCGTCACGCGGGATGTGCCGCTGCTTGAAAATCCCGTTGCTCCAGAGTGTTTCTGGGCGGTATGAAGCGCTGGGCGCACTCGCGCTTCCCTGGCGTGCGCCTGTGCAACCCCCGGAGCAAGTCTTCACTCCGAGAGGAGCGGATCTCTCTGCCCACGGAACCAACCGGCAGGGTTCTGCGTATCAGCCGACTATGCAGCGCGTGGGTACATTAAGCTGGAGCGGGATGGGTTGGGGTGCTGCAACGGCGCGCTCCCATTCCCTGGGCGCCGCTTATGAACGGCCGAGGGTCCATGAAGAACGTGCCAGCGCAGCCGCAGTCGGGCCGGTAAGCCGGGCGGCGCGCGTGGAGGTGAGACTTCTGGAGCAAGACTGGAGCCAAATCGTCCGCCGCTGCATGGACGGAGACTCCGGCGCATGGGCCGAGATGGTCCGCACGCACCATCAGCGTGTGTACGGGCTGTGCTACCGCTTTACGGGAAATGGGGCGGATGCCGAGGACCTGACCCAGGATGTGTTCCTGAAGATCTACTCGAATTTGGGCAGCTTCGATAGCGCGCGGGGCAGCCTGGCGGTGTGGATCACCACCATGACGCGGAACCTGCTGGTGGACAACTTCAGGCGGACGCGCAACCTGCGGGCGACGGGTTCGCTGGATGAAGGGTGGGAGCAGGCGGGGGAGTTGAGTCCGCTTAGACCTATCGATCGGCTGACCTCAGCGGGGCCGACTCCGCACGAAGCGGCGGCGCGCAAGGAGCTGGCCAAAATTGTGCAGAATGCTTTGGCGCGCGTGAGCGTGGAGCTGCGCGAGGCGGTGATTTTGAGAGATTTGCAAGACCTTGATTACAAAGAGATTGCGCAGGTTCTGGGGATTCCAGAAGGAACAGTGAAGTCCCGCATCAGCAGAGGGCGCGCGGAACTGGCGCGGCTGCTGGAACGTACTAAGAAGGAGGTGATGTAGCCATGGCAGAGCGCACACACATTCCGAGCTCCGCTGCCTGTGGGCAGTGGGAGACGCTGCTGGCCGAAGCGCTGGACGGGCTGCTAAAGCCTGCGGATGAAGCGACGTTTGCGGCGCACATGGCCGCCTGCCCGGCCTGCACGGCTCTGTATGAAGAGGCGCGCAAGGGCCGCGAATGGCTGGAGTTTCTTTCGCCTGAGCCGGAGGCGCCCGCGGGGTTGCTCGAGAAGATCCTGGCGCACACCGGGCCGGGCCGCACGGCAGGCGGCGGCTGGACCGGCAGGGCGATGCCGGTACCCGCGGGGACGGCGGCGGTTCCGGCGTTTGTTCCTCCGGTTTGGCAACAACCGGGGTTCTTTGCACGGTTGCGTTATAACGTGCAGCCGCGGCTGCTGATGACGGCTGCGATGGCGTTCTTTTCCATCGCGCTGACGTTGAACATGGCCGGCGTGCGGTTGACGAGTATCCGTTTGACTGGCGTGCGGCTGGCCGACCTGCGGCCGCAGGCGGTGCGCTCCTACATGGAACGGCAACTGACTATGGCTTCGGTGCCGATCGTTCGGTACTACGACCATTTGCGGTTTATGTACGAGGTGGAATCGAGAGTGCGGGAGCTGCGGTACGAGGGCGAGGGCGAAGGCAAGGACGAGCAGCGCAAGGAGACGCAACCGGTGACGCCGGGCCAGACACAACAGAATCCGGGGCAGAATCCCGGAAGGGAACAAGGGAACAAGGGAACAAGGGAACGAGGACGGGAACATCCGGGCAATTCGGTAACGGGGCCGGCGATGGAGCCGGTAGATGCAACCCATGAGGCTTTAACGGTTTCTCTGGTGCGGCCATCCATGAGCTTATTTGGTGAGAAGCAGATCAAAACTGCGGGTCCTTCGACTGCGGTCGCCGCGGCGACCTCCGCTCAGGATGACACCATTCTTTTTGCATCGGACTTTAGAGGCGATGGAGCAGTGTTTCAGGGCGATTTTGCGCGGTCCGGGGTTGGCTCTGCATTGCGAGCGTGGGAAAGGAGCAAGGTATGGATTGCGTAAATCATAGCGGCGTAAGCGCGGCGGCGTACTGCCAGAATTGCGGGAAGGCGCTGTGCTCGGGCTGCGTGCGCAACGCGCCGGGCGGGCAGATCTTCTGCGAGCCGTGCTGGACGGCGTGGCAGGGCGTGCCCCCACCTTTTGTGGCGCCACTCGCGGGCGCGCCCCACCCGGTGCTGGCGGCTCTTCTGGGACTGATTCCCGGCGTGGGCGCGATGTACAACGGCCAATTCATCAAAGGCCTGGTTCACGTGGTCATCTTCGCGGTGCTGGTGAGCGCTGCTCATGTCTACGACGTGTTTGGCTTTTTCATTGCGGGGTGGATCTTCTACCAGGTGTTCGAGGCCTACCACACGGCGAGGGCGCGGCGCGACGGCGAGCCTTTGCCCGATCCACTGGGGCTGAATGAGGTGAGCAACTGGTTCAGTCCGGGCGGACGCGCACAGCAAGGACCGCAGCCGGGAACGCGAGCGGGAACACAGCAGGAAGCGCAAACGGGCGCTGGGCCGGGTGCGGCATGGCCGGGGCCGGCGGGCGCCTATCAAGCACCGTACCAAGCTCCATATCAGGGAACGTACGCGCCTCCGGGGTATACGGGACCCGGCATTCCATCCATTCCGCCTATTCCGCCTATACCGCCGGTATGTTGGCGGCGCCGGGAGCCAATCGGGGCCGTGATTTTGATTGCCCTGGGGCTTCTGTTTCTAGTGGGGCAGATGGATTGGTTCTCAGGCCGGCTGTTTCAGTTCACCTGGCCGGTACTGCTGATCGGTTTGGGCGTGTGGCTGATCGTGCGGCGCTTGCAGGACACGCATGGCAATTCGCAAGGAGGGCAAAAATGAGCCGTTATATCCTCATTCGGCGCTTGCGCTGGCCAGCCGTTCTGCTGCTGATTGGAGTGCTGGCGCTTCTGCATCAGGCAGGAATGATTGCGCACTTCTGGCGGCTGTTCTGGCCGTTGCTGCTGATCATGGTGGGCGTGCTGCTGCTGGCAGAGCGGGCAGCTCTGGCTGCGGAGGGCGATGCGCCGCTTTTCGGAGCGCCCTATACCGGCGCAGGGCAAGGCGCGGGGCCGGCCGGCACGGCAATCATGCCCTCGCAGCCGCATGACTTCGAGAACGACGTGAATGGAGGCCAGCGATGAGCAGCGTACCGCCGAATATGCCACCGGGAGGCGGAGCGCCACCTCCGATTCCACCTTACGACCCGAGAACGCAGTGGCGCGGGTATCACGAGCAGCAGCGGGCCGCCTGGCGCGCGCAGCGCGATGCATGGCGGGCGCGGCGGCACGCCATGAAGGCAAGTTATGGGGGCGTATACGGACCGCGTGTGCCTTCGGTCGTGGGTCCGGTGATTCTTGTGTGTGTCGGCGTGATTGCTCTGCTGGTGGTCACGGGACACATCGATTCCAGCGCCTTCTGGGCCTGGTACGGGCAGTGGTGGCCGCTGTTGCTGATCCTGGCAGGGCTTGCGCTGCTGGTTGAGTGGGCGCTGGACATGCGCCGGAAAACGCCTGTGCGGCGCAGCGGCGGCTTCATCGGGATTCTCGTCGTGCTGGCCATTGTGGGCGCTCTGGCGGCGGCACACAACCACTTCTGGGGACCTTTCGGGCCATTCGACGACAACGGCTTCTTCAACACCTTCGGAATGCCCGAGCACGACAGCGACCAGCCGGTCGACCGCAGGCAGATTCCGGCTAACGCATCGATTGAGATCCTGGTTCCGCGCGGCGACGTGAGCATAACCGCGGGCGACGAGCCGAACCTGGAGGTGCAGGCGCACGAAGTGGCCTATGCCAACTCCGACGCCGACGCGAACAAGATCTTCTCGAGCGTGGCCGCGCACGTGACGGTGAGCGGCAGCGCGGTGCTTATCCAATCGCAGACCAACTCGCGCGGGCGGGTGAACCTGACCGTGACCGTGCCGAAATCGGCCAAGGTGACGGTGAACGCGGGATGGGACAACGTGACCGCGACCGGACTGGGCGCGGGCATCGACGTGACCGCGCGTGGAGATATCCACTTGAATTCGATGGCCGGCCCGGTTGTGGCGCACTTTAGCCGTGGGAGGCACGACGAGTTTTCCGCCCACGATGTCCAGGGGGACTTGACCCTCAACGGGGACCTGAACGACCTGACCCTTTCCGACATTAAAGGCTCGGTGACGCAGGACGGCGACCTTGATGGCGACGTGCATTTGGAAGACATCAGCGGGCCGGTGCGCCTGCACACCTCAGTGACCACGGTGGAATTGGGAGAACTGCCCGGCGACCTGACCCTCGACTCCGACGATCTGCACATTACCGGCGCTAAGGGTCTGGTGCGCGCGATTTCGCACTCGAAGGACATCGACCTGAGCCAGATCTACGGCGACTGCATCGTGGAGGACCGCAACGGCCGCATCGCGGTTGAACCGGCTGGAAACTTCAACGTGGACGCAAAGAACAGCAAGGGCGACGTGGAGATCTCATTGCAGCCCGACGCTTCGGCTTCGGTGAGCGGGCGGACGCACAATGGCGACATTGTGACGGATTACGGCCTGACCGTGAGCGGCGAGGAAGACAAGACGGTAAACGGACGGATCGGCTCGGGTACGGCGCGGATTACGCTGAACACGGATAACGGCGACCTGCACATCAAGAGGGGACAGCCGTTCCAGGCCGAGCCGGCAGCGCCCAACGCTCCGGCTGCGCCCGGGGCTCCGGCGCCACCCAACGCGCGGCGCCTTAAATCATCGCAGGCTTTACCGCAGCAGCCGGTGAAGCAGTAGCGCGAGCCGGCTGGGTCTCTGACTGCGTGATTTCGCCGGTTCATCAGGGCTGCGGCTGTCTTCGTCGGCGGTAGAGGGTCATCCCACATGAATCCGTGAGACGGCCATTCGGGCGCCCCGGAACCCGGCCGTGCCCTGACACGATAACTTCAAATTGGCCGAATACCGAGAGCCTTCTTGCCGAATGTACCCGTTTTCGTTGTATCCTCCTGCGCAGGGGGTTCAAAAGGAAATGGCGCATACGCCTATCAGTGTAATCACGGTGGAGCGGGAGTGCGGCTCGCAAGGCGGGCAGTTTGCGCACGACCTGGCGGCGCGGCTGGGATGGCGGCTGCTGGACTCGGCACTGGTGGAGGGCGCGGCGCGCATAGCCGGCGTGGATCCCAAGTTGGCCGCCAAATTCGACGAGCGGCTTGACCCGTGGTACTACCGCTACGGCAAAGTCTTCTGGCACGATTCGGGGTTTTCGACGATGAGCCCCGCAGAGGAGCACACCTTCGATTCCGAGCGCATGCTGGAGTTGATCAAGCAGGAGATTCTGGATGCGGCCAAGCAGGGCAACTGCGTGCTGGTAGGACGCGGCGCAGCCTGCGCGCTGGCAAAAGTGCCGGGATGCTTTCACATCTTTGTGTACGCCACGGCGAGCGCCAAGAAGGAGTGGTTCGCGCGCGCGTTTCCGCATCAGGCGCAGCACGCGGAGCAGCACCTGGCCGCTTTCGACAAGCGCCGCGCCATGGTGATCCGCAAGTTTTACCAGCAGGAGTGGTGCTCGCGCGGGCTTTACCACATGCTGCTCAATTCGTGCATTGGCACAGAAGCGATGATCGCGGCAGCGATGTGCGCGGCGAGGGTGTGCCCAGCGGAGATGGAATCTAAAGCGAGCTGAATCCCGCGAATTGACGCATCGAGAGGTACGCTACGGCATTTCTCCTTCACACGTAGCCTTTTGAGGGGGAGTGCCAGGTTTCGGGATACATCCGAAGGAGAAATGCTTTAAACGGCGATGCGCGCGACCCGCGCGCCGATGCGCGTGAAGATTTCCCAGGGGATGGTTCCCGCGGCTGCGGCGTGGTCGAAGGCGGTGATGGTTTCCGCGCCCTGCGTGCCGAGAATTACCACCTCGTCGCCGGCTTCGACGCCGGGAATTTCCGTCACATCCAACACCGACTGATCCATGCTGACGCGGCCCACGAGCGGCGCGCGCTGGCCGCATACCAACAGGCTGAAGCGGTTGCCGAGCGAGCGGTCGAGTCCGTCGGCGTAGCCTGCGGAGACGAGCGCCAGCCGCATGGGCTCGGTGGCGACGAAGGTTGCGTTGTAGCCGACGGTGGCCCCGGCGGGAACCGAGCGCACGCCGGTGACCGAGGCCTTCCACGCGAGCACGGGCTGGAGAGCGGCGCGGGCAGCCGAGAGCGAGGGCGGTTCAGGAGGCGTGAAGGGCGGGTCGAATTGCGGGATGAGGCCGTAGAGCGCGAGTCCGGGGCGCAGCAGCGCCTTCATGCCGTGGCGTGCGGCGAGATCTGCGATGGGGCGCGCCTGGCCGGTGACGAGAGCGGCGGAGTTGCCGACGTTTAGCCACTCGGCAAAGAGGCCGGCGGCGGAGATGCGGCTTATGGCTTCGTCGAGGAGCGCAAGTTGCAGTTGCGTGATTTGGCCGTCGGCCTCGTCGGCGGCGAAGAGATGTGTCATCACGCCCTCAAGCCGGAGCGGCGAACCGGGGCCAAAGTGAGGGAAGATTGCGGCGAGGCCATTCGGGCCGGCGCCCTGGCGGCTCATGCCGGTGTCGATTTCGAGATGGATGGGCACTGAGCCCGGCTGCGCTCCCGCGGCGCGTGCGGCGGCTGCGAGCTCGTCGAGTTGCCAATGCTCCCACGCGACGGGCGTCAATTGGAACTGAATTGCGGCTGCGGCCTGGCCGGGAAAGATGCCGGCAATGACGAGCACGCGAGCCTGAGGGCAAAGCGCGCGCGCGACAATGCCCTCTTCCACGCTGGTGACGCCGAGCCACTGCGCTCCCGCGCGAACGGCGGCCGGAGCCAAGAGAGCGAGCGAGTGGCCGTAGGCGTTGGCCTTGACGATGGCGAGCAGCTCGGCATGGGGAGCGGCAAGGCTCGCAAGAAAACGGTAGTTCTCTTCGAGAGCGCGGGTGCGAATCTCGACCCGGCAGGGGCGCATTGGCATGGGGGGTTCCAAGGATCAGTTTATCGCGGATGCGCAGTGGGGGATTTCATGGCAGCAGCGCGAAGGCGACGACGGTTTCTTCTTTCGATCCGATCTCGTCGAGTAGCTCTGATTCGAGCTGGTGCGGAACGGGCATTTCGCAGGCCGCTACCTGGGCCGGAGTTGCGCCGATGAAACAGAGCTCGCAGTGGCCAAGGCCTTCGGCTGCACCTGCACCGGCCATGAGGATGGGAGGGCCGAAGACGCGGCAGGTCATGGGCCGCCACGCGTAGACATCGCAACGGCCGGTGGCGGGGTCGAGCGCGGGGCAGGGCGCGTCGTTGGCGAATTCCTCGAAGCGGGAGCGATCGGCATCGGATGTGCCGAGGAGGCCGGTTTCGGCGTCGCCGGGAAAATCGCTGGCGAATTCGGCCAGCCAGGCGCGGGCGCGGCGCTCGATCGCAGCGGCTAGCGCAGGCTGCGCGGAGCGGAGCGCGGACATGCCGGCCCGGAGGCGCGCGACATCGAGCGCGTTGATGGCGAAGGCGCCATAACAGCACTGCGTGCAACCGATGCGGCAGGCAAGAAAGTCTCCGGCGCGGCGGGCGGCATCGGCGAGCACAGCGTCGACGATCTGCACGAGTTGCCGGTCGCCTGCGGGCAAGCGCATAAGGGCCAGCATACCGCAGGTGACGGCAGCTCGGCCGAATTGCCTTCGGGGCGGATTTCGCGTTAATCTGCCCTCGGAGGCTTCCCCATGGCTGAAATACACAGCACGGTGATCCCTGCCTTGCGCTACCGAGACGCGCGCGCGACCATCGATTGGCTTTGCAAGGTCTTTGGCTTTGAACGCCGCGTAGTATATGAAGGCCCGGACGGAACCATCGGGCACGCCGAACTGACGCTGGGCGGAGGCATGATCATGCTCGGCTCACAGAAGGACGACGAGTTTGCCGCGAGCTTTAAGTCGCCTGGAGAGCTGGGTGGCGTGGAGACGCGCAGCGCGTACATTGTGGTTGCGGACGCAGACCCGGTCTACGCGCGAGCGGTTGAGGCGGGCGGCGTCATCATTCGCCCGCTGCAGGACACACCGTACGGAAGCCGCGAGTTTGCTGTGAAGGATCCGGAGGGGCACTCGTGGAGCGTGGGAACTTACGATCCGTGGATGGCGAAGTGAGGCGGCGAGGCGGCGAGGCTAGCGGGGTTAGGTGAGCTTCGCGTGGGTTAAGGAGGCGGGGACATGGCAGCGAGTTGCACACACGTTGCGAGTATCGTGAAAGGGATCAAGCCACGCACCAAGGGCTGCGAGGAATGCATGAAGATGGGCGAGAAATGGTTGCATCTGCGCATGTGCCTGGAGTGCGGCCACGTGGGCTGTTGCGATTCCTCGAAGAACCGTCACGCGCGGGCGCATTTCCATGGGACAAAGCATCCGCTGATCCAATCTGCGGAGCGCGGCGAGGATTGGCGCTGGTGCTATGTGGATGAGGTGTATTTGTAGGTCGCAATGCGATGTATGGCGCAGACGAGGATTCCTGCGAGCCGGATGAGCGGTGCCGAGTGATCCGAGGCTCACAACGTCGCGGCGTCCCCTGTGAGGGCGCTAAATGGAGCGTCGAAGCATCTCCGTTTCAGAAGCGGAGCAAGCGCGAACCGTTTACTTGTCAGCTGCGGGTTGGAGGCCACGCATCTCTTTGGCTCCAGTGGCCTCACCCACGAGGCTAATTTCCACGTTGTTCGGGGTGGGCTGGGACCATTTGACATAGTAGGTTTTCCCAGCTTCCAGGTCGACGGAAGTGCCCGCTCCCAAGAGTGTCTGATTCAACATCCCCAACGCATTGCTCATTTCGCCGACGCATCCGTTGAACTCGTCGAGGCTGTACCCTTCCGTATGGCCGGGAATTCCAGGTCGAGCGGGTACATATGCGTAATAGTTGAGTCGGCACAGTTCCACAAGGGAATGCGTCAGTGCGCCCCAACGGGCGTTCTTCATTGCTGTCAAGGTCGCGCTCAACGAGGCCTCACAGCCGTCCATATCGGATTGACGCACTCCGCCCAGGCGCAATAGATCCAAGCCTGCGCATCCGGGTAGGGAAGCCCATCTTCCAGAGGACGAGGGAATATCAACGAGCGTTCCGGCAAAGACGGCGGAACCTCGCCGCAACCTAACTTGAGCGTAGGTAGACTGGCGCAGCACAGCCACAATATCCCGGTTGACGAAAACGAGCGACCGTTCGGCCGCACTGTATAGGCCTCCCTTGCGGCGGCCCGCGATGTTTATGGCATTCTCGATATGTTTATCGTGACGATAAACATAGACCATTGCCTCGCCCTCAGCGCCAGACCCTCCTGGGTTTCCTTGCAGTGACACCGTGTGCTGGATGGTTTGTTGGTCCAAGGGCTTGCTCGGTTGATTGCCTTGCCCATATCCAATGGGCGCAAGACAAAGCGCACAGAGGGAGACAAGCATCCCCATGACTTGGCTCCATCCGATCCGCCTAACGTGAAGCATCGCCGTTTGAGTCATAAGGGGCACCATTAAAAGAGTGCCTGAAGTGTACTACACCGGGTCTGACTTGGGCGAGAATCGGGCTCCCGACGCCAGGGCCGACGCATATAAATTGCTATATGCCAGGGGCGTGCAGATGGGCGACAAGGGGATATGGAAAATCCCCTGAAGTATTTTGCC
>Ga0182027_10011364_pt1 | contig 12588 bp, 13 predicted proteins | sample 712E1DmetaG_FD_121300 | JGI IMG/M metagenome (GOLD analysis project Ga0182027, IMG submission 121300) | Permafrost microbial communities from Stordalen Mire, Sweden - 712E1D metaG (Illumina Assembly) | ecosystem: Environmental > Terrestrial > Soil > Wetlands > Permafrost | place: Sweden...
ACCAATCACGGTGTGCTCTGCAGCGTCTTTTGCCTTCAAATGTTTGCACAGAGCAGTAAAAACTTTTTTATCGGCTTCAATAGTCGCAGGACAGTGCGAGGAAAGCACCCAAATATCTTTGCCGTCGGCTGTTTTCTCCCGCTTGAAACGTTTCGGGTCGTTTTTTACCCACGCCGGGGAGAAGTCCATTGTGCCGTTCTTCCAAGTGGCAAACCATACCAGGATTAACTTGACTCCATTTTTACGGGCCAGGGAAATCAGCGTATCCACAGTGGAAAAATCATATTTGCCTTCCTGAGGCTCCACCTGATCCCAAAACACGGGAAACTCTCCGGCATTACCGTGGGCGGTTTTAATTGCTTTAAATGCTTCTTCGATTTCAGCTTCATCGCGGGCGCTGTAACCGGACTGACACAAAAACTCAGCACCCACGGGGAAAAAAGGCTTCCCATCCACCATAAATAAACGCTTAACTTCTGTCATTAAAACCTGTCTCCTTTGTCACTCTATTACGATTGGGCATTTTCTTATTTCAATTCTTGCATGCATCGGTGCAGGTATCCCCTTGCCTCTGCAGCTCTCCCCATCGCCCTCGAAATAGGATATGTGGCGGTGCCAATAATATGCACGTCCATCGCCCCTTCGTAACCGATATCCTTGAAATTTTGAAGAATTTGCATCCAGTCAATATCGGCTCTTCCCGGTGTTTGCTGCTCCGGGGAATCGTGAGACGGCGGGCCTTTTCGCTTTTTAATTTGTTCGGGAGTCAGCGGTGTCGGACAGTCGTGGAATTGGGCATGGGCGATTTTTTTACCGAGTTTCAGGACTACTTCGGCCGGGTCGTCGCCGCCCCTGGTCAAATGGAGCGGGTCAAAGCCTACGCCCAAGCTGGGAGTATCTATTTCATTAACCATCTGAAGCGCAGATGCCAGGTTATAAACCGAAGCTCCCTGATGAGGCTTAACCGAGAGCCTTACCCCTCTACTTTCCGCCCTGTTATTTATTTCCCGCAGATACTTAAATTCCTTTTTTGTGGCCTCTTTATCATTGGCTTTTCCAAAAGCCCGGATTGATACGACCGGAATATTTAATTTAGAGGCGACATCGAACACCTGCGTCATCAACTTTATTCTTTCTTCATCAGTAATCCCTTCGAAACCGGCGTGGATCGCCCACAGTTCTATCTGATGTTTCTGAGCGGTCCACTTCACTTCATCGATGTATGATTTTTTTGTATTTAATTCTACATGCATTCCCCATCCCTGCTGATGGCACAACTCGGCTCCGCTGAAGCCGGCCCAGGCAATATGCTGCAGCGCGCCGTACAGGTCTAATTGACTGAAAATTACTGAATTACATCCTAATTTCAACATGATAACCTCCCAATATTTTTTATACTTTACCTCGAAATTATTTCGCTTGACCATTTAAAAATGATTGCCTTAATGGTCAGTTTGCTATAAACGCAATATTAATCGTAAGTTTTTAATTATATTCTTTTCACCACCGATGAATCAATGCCCACCGCATGATTATTTTACACAGTTTTTACAGATGCATAACACACAGATTACAAAAGAAGTATATTGTTAATATTGTAAGGAGATAAAAAATATGTCTAAGAAAAAACTAATGATTATAGGTCTCGTGGCGCTTGTGTTAATTGCAACAATAGCTGTAGCAGTCCCCATATTCGCAGCCAGCAGCAACGCTACACCCAGCCCTACTCAATTAACGCAGAAGAACAAAGCCGGAGCTCTGCTTCGCTTGCTATTAGTGCAGGATCAAACCAAAGCGTTTGCTTATGTTGCCCAAGCTGAAACAGCGGGTAAAATAACGGCAGATCAGGCTACCGCAATCGACAATTTTTGGACCGAATATCATACCCAGTTCACCAAGGCTGTCGTACTAAGACGTTTGTTAAAAGCGCAAAATGAGAGTAATGTCAAAGCATTCCTTGATAAGGCAGTGGCAAACGGCAAGATTACGCAGGACCAGGAAAACAAGGTTATCGGCCTTTGGGAAGTATTGCACTCCCCAACCTCAACTGCGGCAGCAACGGCCACTACTACCACCACTACAACAGCACACTAAGCGATAAAAAGAGGACAATATAACACTGGAACCGGCGGGAACAATATTAACCTGCCGGTTTTTGTTTATATCACTGCCTGATATCGAACTCTTCAATATCAGGGTATAATTGAATAATATAAACAAGGAATTAAATGACAAAAAAGAAAAACGCAGATAGAACTGCTTTGCTATGGTTTGGAGCAATCCTCAGTATAAACGGCAATATAGCCATCGAAATCGGCCGACCTTACGGCGCGATCGCCACGGTCAACGGCGTGATTATGGCAACGACCGGGTGTTACCTGTGGACCCGCGATAAAAATCGTGCCACAGGTTTTGCATTATTGGGGCTTCTTGCCCCCATAGGATATCTGGCAATAATGTCTCTGAAAGATAAGTCCCCGCAGTAGTTACATTCGGATTGCACAACCTGCTGCAAATAAATAAATGGGCATTCCCAACCGACGCAACTGCAATGTCTAAACGCCGTTAACGGTTGGTCACAAGAGAAAAACCGTACGGCAAACAAGCCTCAAATAAAAATTGAAACTAGTTCCTTCACATTTAGTTTACGCCGTTACAATCAGGTTGATATACTTTATCTCAATCAGACCTACGCCATTTCAGGTCAGTCTAAATTATTCTATTTCGCGCTGCCAATCCGGAATATCTTGGTTCCGCAAGTGCTGCATACGCCCTGGGTGGCAGGCTTACCATTTTTCATGGTGATGGCTTTGGCATTTTTAATTTCTTTTTTAGAGCGGCATTTTACGCAATAAGCTTCCATTTGATTCTCCTGAATATTGTCTATGTTTTAATAAAGATGATATCGTTTATTATCAGCTTCTATTTTTATTTTACTTCTCCTTTGCTTGTTGTCAAGAGGGGTCCGCTCAATCGATTACCGGTTAATATCATCAGACTAAGCAACGAAAGACGTGATAAAATACCTTTTAGCGAAAGAAAACAACCCTTTCCAGGGGTTTTTTACATACAGGAAGTAACAGTTGTTAAGTGAACTGAGAATTAAAAATCTGGGCATAATCGAAGAAATCAGCTGGCAGTTGAGCGACGGCTTGAATATTATCACCGGCGAAACCGGAGCCGGTAAATCCCTGTTGATTGATGCACTGGAGCTGTTATTATCCGGTAAAACTGACGCTGAAGCAATACGGCAAGGGGCGGATGAAGCTCAAATAGAAGGTATCTTTAAACTGGACCAAACCGCCACTTTCGGTGTTCTCAAAGAACTGCTGGTACAAAAAGACCTGTACGAAGACGATGATATCCTTGTCATCACCTGCCGATTGCGTAAAAACGGTTCGTGTGTAAGTCGCATAAACGGGCATACGATCACAAAATCATTTTTACATCAGGTCGGACGGTTGCTCGTGGACGTTAACGGACAAAACCAAACTTTTTCTTTACTGGACGGCAAATCCCAACTGGAAATTCTGGATGCTTATGCTGACACAATCAACCTCAGGAATGAATTCATCTTCAAAGCGGAGGAATTACAAAAGAAAAAACAGGAACTGCGCAATCTTGAGCAAAATGAAAGAGACCGGACACAACGCGAAGAGTTCCTGAAATATCAATTGAATGAGTTGAATCAGGCGCAATTACAGGACGGAGAGGAAGAAGAACTCGAGCAAAAAAAGAAAATCCTGACATCGATTGAGACGTTAAAAAATTATTCCATCGAAGTCTATCAAGCCCTCTATGAAGATGACGGTTCTATGAATTCGACCCCGGTTGTCGACAAATTGAGCACTGCTGCCAGGATTATGAAAAAACTGGTAGATTTAGACCCTTCACTTAAAGAACAGTTGAAATTTGTCGAGGATGCAGTCGCCGGCCTGACCGAAATCGCGCGGGATATTCAATCCTACAACGAAAATTTAAATTTCGACCAGGATAGCCTGGAGAAAACAGATGCACGGTTAGAGCTAATCCGGCAATTAAAAAGGAAATACGGGGCCACCATCGCGGAGATGCTTGCTTTTCAGAAAAAGGCCGCTGAAGATCTTGACGGACTGACGCATAATACCGAAAGAACGGCTCAACTTGCCAAAGAAATCGCGTTTCTCCGGCAGGAATCAGGCCGCATCGCCTGCCAACTTTCCCGGGAGCGCGCAAAAGCTGCCGTCAGGCTGAAGGCCGATGTAAAAAAAGAGCTCGACGATTTGAACATGTCGCAGGTCAAATTTAAAGTATCGATCGATCAAACTCCGGATGCGGAAGGCATTCCGTTTCCCGATGGTGCATGTTATTCCTTTAATAATAAAGGCGCCGACTCCGTAGAATTTATGGCCTCCACCAACCCGGGAGAAGCAATGAAACCGTTGATTGGCATTGCCTCCACCGGAGAATTATCCCGGTTCACACTGGCATTAAAGAGTGCCCTCGCGGAAACAGATACCGGACGGGTACTTATTTTCGACGAAATTGATATCGGTGTCGGCGGCCGAAGCGGAGAAATATTGGGTAAAAAATTATGGACACTGGGACGCCGGCACCAGGTAATTTGCATCACGCATCTTCCCCAAATCGCCGTGTTCGCTGATGCGCATTTCGGGGTTCATAAGGAAACCTCCGGCGACCGTACACACACCATTCTGCAAACCCTGGATGGTGATTTACGGGTCCGGGAATTAACGGTAATGCTTTCGGGGCCGGAATACACTACGGCGTCAACGAAAAATGCGAAAGAACTGGTGCAAAAAGCCTGCGTCTGGAAAAATTCCCGGCAAAAAGGAAGCTAAGCAAAATTCCCACCATTTTAACCTGAAGCATTTTACACCACAATTTCACCTCTGAACAGAGACAAAATATAGGCTTGAAATCCTGCAAGTTGACGTTTACTCTTTCTGTTATAATATTGTCACTGAAGGTATGTGAGACATATCGGAATAGGAGGAAACATGAAAGGCGACAAGAAAGTTATCGAAATCCTGAACTCTTTACTGGGCCGCGAGCTTACCGTCGTAAGTCAATATATGGTTCACGCGGAAATATGTGATAACTGGGGTTACACCAAACTTCATGACGCAATCCAGAAACGCGCAAAAGTTGAAATGACTCATGCGGAAAAACTGATTGGACGTATTATCTTTCTCGAAGGTATCCCTGTCGTCAGCGAACTTGAAAAAATGCATATCGGCAAAGATATCCCGCTGATGTTTGCCAATGACCACGAAGCTGAGATTGATGCCGTGAAACGGTACAACGAAGGTATTTTAATTTGCGGTAATGCAAAAGATTTTGCCACCAGGGAAGTCCTCGAGCACATTCTCAATGATGAGGACGGCCATGTCGACGACATTGAAGAAGTCCAGGATCAGATCGCTCAAATGGGCATTCAAATATTCTTATCCCGGCAGGCCGGCTGAAACTTTTCTCGCCTGCATCGGGCCGCATTTGTTTGACTTTAAGGGGATTGGGAAATAACACTTTTTTCTGATCCCCTTAATTTTTGTGCAAACTAAAGCATAAACTGCGGTTCGGAAGATACTGATTGAATCAATTTTTCTGCTTTCTGTATCTGTTCGAGGGAACCTTCCAGTGACAGCCAGATACAACCCTCTGCCCCGCTGATTCCGCCTGCGGCAATCATTTCCGCCTTCACGCCGGTTAATAATTTTAACGCTTCTATTTCAGTAATAACTTCCCCCGGTACCGGCAACAGACGAAAGCCTTTGTTACCCGGCGTATTAACTTTATTGGCAATTTCATCGAGGTCACCGGAAATACGTTTTTCCAGCCCGATGGGGATTAGCAGTCTTACTCTTCGCCCCACAACTGTCGCCAAAGCAACGGTGATTGTTCCGCCTTGAGGATTACCGATTAAAATTGCGGCCCGATTATGGACAATGTCAAGTGCGTTGGCTCCCTTGATAATGACGTCCCCTTCTCTTAAGTCAGTAGCGACATCGTTGATAGTCTTGCCTTCCAGCCAAAGGCCGTCCCTGATCACGACATCACCCGGAAATTCGTTATCGCCGGCTAACCGTCCGGCGTCAGTAGTTTTATAGTGAGGCGGTAGCGAAATTCCACGAAAAAAACGCCGTCTGTCAAATTTATCTTTCCGACCGATTGATTCCAGTATTTCTTCGGCAATATAACTGTTAGTCGTACCGGCGACGATGACCACCGTCCCTTGCCGTAATGCGCCCACAACCGCCGGGTGTGCTGCCACGGCTTTCCCCAGCAACCGCTTTCCCATCGCCACTGTCAATAATATTTGTTTCATCACGTCATCTTACTCCAGATAATATTGGGTTCATCATAGTATTAGTTTGCATTATAACAGATAACCCGAATCTCTCTAATATTTGGCGCGTTTTACAACAGAAACCCCCAGATAAACCACGATTTCTGATCATCCTGCTCTCTAATTGATTAATTCAAAAGTGTGGATTATACTTTGAGAAAATATTCGTATATCTTTAAATAACAGAGGTGATTAATTGAAAAAGACCACGATGCTGCGTAAATTACTGGAAAAACCGGGAGTATTGATCGTGCCGCCGGCGTACGACTGTTTATCCGCCAGGGTCGCCGAGGCCGCAGGATTTAAAGCGGTTTTAATGGCCGCCGGTCTGACGGGGGATGCTCAAATCGGGGTGCCTAATTTCGGTTTAGCCACGGCAAGCGAAATTATAAATTGCGCCAAATACATCGCACATTCGGTAAATATACCCCTTATCGTCGGCGTCGAAGACGGCTGGGGCGGTGCGCTGGCTTCCTACCGCACGGTACAAGAGGTCATCCGGGCCGGGGCAGCAGGTCTTTATATCAACGACCAGAAACACCTTAAATTGATCAGAACTCCCCATAATCTCGTTGATGTTTTACCCAGGGATGAATTTTTAGGTAAAATGGGTGCTGTCCTGGAAGCGCGGGATAAGGAGGACAAAGACTTTATCATCATTGCCAGAATCGACGCCGGAGCCACGATGGCAGATGCGGAAGTAATCGCGCGGGCGAAAGCCTGTATAAAATTAGGAATCGATATAATACTCCCTCACGCGATACCGCCCGAATCAAAATATCCGCGCAAGGATAAAGCAGGTCTGACGAAATTATACAAAGCGATCGGTGCTCCGGAAGCTAAGATTTGGTGCAATGGCCTAAAAAACATTACCGCCAAAGACTGTGCGGACATGGGCGCCAAAATATCTGTGCCGGATGACTCTCCCACTGTCCCCGTGAAAAATTTGTTAGTGAATGTGTATCGTGATATGCACACGGCGTTATGCAACGCCCCGGACAAGGGAACATCCGGCAGCGGGAAGGTAAATATGCCCGGAGACAAGGAGTTCTGGAAGGAAATAGAAAATAAATATGTGTCCTAACAAGGGCCGGTAAATAATCAGGAGGGAAAAACCAAAATGGCATTACCAACAGCGGATGGATACAAAGTGATAGCCACCGTAAAGTCTGTCAAGGGGACATGTAAGGCCGGACATAAAGCCGGTGACTCGTTTGAAATCAGCTGCCGCAACACCGCAGGGCTCTGCGGTTTTTTCTACCATGATATTTTCCCTGCAATTCAGATGCTGCAGATGGGCGGCACCTACCCGTCGGGGAAAGAGGCCATTGATGTAAGTTGTCTTGACAGCCGCAATGAGGTAATTATCGAACTGAAGCGGATAAAATAACACCTGATTTTTAATCTGAAACGCCGGCGATACGTAACACGATTTTCAGTATTCATCTTTATTTTATAAAAATTCGTGTTTCTGGTATTATTATGGGGACAGACTCAACTGGTTCAGTTGAGACTAATGGCCTGTGGACCCAACAGCCTTTACAGGTATCGCTTGTAGGGGCTTTTTTCTCGGCAACAGGCGCGTATCGGCTGGAGGCAGTTCCACTGATGACTTTCAAAAGCATTTTGTTCAACAACACCGGTGAAGGCACGAATGAAGTAAGTTCTGAGGCGCCCTCCTTTTTTGTGGATTTAAATCTCAATCAGATTATCGATGCCATTACGTCTGAAAGAGATATATATAACCTGCAGCCGTTTTTTTTCACGCCCCTGCACAGTGAAGATGCCATCCGGTACCGCCATGAAATCATGCAGGAACTCAAAAATGAAAACTTGATGACGGCCATCAAATCATTTGCCGGGCAAATGGTCGTTATCCGCCGGTATCTGGCGCTCTCGGATAAACTGATTTACAAATATTTTAAAGAAGGTTGGTTTTTAGAGGCGGCAGTACAATATTGCGAGACGGTTAATAACCTTGCGCATGATTTATCCGCGATAGAATTAAAATCGCGCGGCTTTTCAGCTTTCCGTGATTACCTGAAAAATTATGCCGGCTCAGATGCTTTTACTTCACTGTTGACGGATACCAAAAAACTCAGCGCTGACTTCTCCCATGTAAAATACAGCCTGCACATCCACGGCTTGACCGTCAGAGTGCGTAAATATGAGGGCGAAACAGATTTCAGCGTTGAGGTAGCGCAAACATTCGAGAAATTCAAACAGGGCACGGTCAAAGATTACCGGAACAAACTTCGTGAAGGGACCGATATAAACGATGTGGAATCCCGGATTTTGGATTTCGTCGCTAAACTCTATCCCGCAATTTTTGCCGGTTTGGACGGTTTCTATGAGCAGCACAGTCACTTCGTCAATGAAACCATCAGCGTTTTCGACCGTGAAATACAATTCTATGTCGCTTATTTGGAGTTTATCGCAAAATTCCAACCTGCCGGATTGAATTTCTGTTATCCACAAATATCCTCCGTCAGCAAGGAAGTTAACGACAGCGAGGGATTCGATTTAGCCCTGGCAAATAAACTCATTGCCGAAGGCTCATCCGTTGTATGTAACAGTTTTTGTTTGAAAGGAAAGGAACGGATATTTGTCGTATCCGGACCGAACCAGGGCGGTAAAACTACCTTCGCCCGAATGTTCGGACAAGTGCATTATCTGGCCGGTTTGGGTTGCCCTGTCCCGGGCAAAGAAGCCCGGCTCTTCCTGTTTGATAATATCTTTACCCATTTCGAAAAGATGGAAGATATTAAAGACCTCCGCGGTAAATTGCAGGACGACCTGGTAAGAATGCATGAAATCCTGGCGCAGGCTACACCTGACAGCATTATCATCATCAATGAAATTCTGACTTCCACTACCTTGCAGGATGCAATCTTCTTGAGCAAAAAGGTAATCGAGAAAATAATCGGATTGGATTTATTGTGTGTTTGGGTCACATTTGTTGAAGAACTGTCTACGTACAGTGAAAAAACCGTCAGCATGGTCAGCACCGTAAATCCGGAAAATCCGGCCGTAAGTATCTTCAAAGTCATCAGAAAACCGGCTGATGGGCTGTCGTACGCCCACGCTATTGCCGAAAAGCATCACCTCACCTACAAATCATTACAGGAGCGCATCAAATCATGAAAGTTTTTCTGATGTATAAAGACCATGATTTTGACGTGCAGCAGGAACTGCCCTGGAATGAACCGGAACTGACCCAGGACCTGGAATTGGATACTCTTTTCAATGCCATGGCACTCGGCGATTACTTTCTGCAGGACACAGCTAAAAAAGTTATCTTTGCCGGTTTGAAAGACAGACAGGACTCGATACTCTACCGCCAAAGCATCCTCAAGGATTGTTTGAAAAATCCTGCTATTGTCAGGAACCTTTACACAATTGCGGAAGACGCAATGGAAACGAAACAGAAAAACCATTGGGGCTGGCTGCTTGAAAACAGCAACCCGGCCTATGTAATGTCCGTCTCGGTAGGCGCGCTGCAAATGTTCGTAGGCAGCATGAAACAATTGAGAACTCTGGCCGATGAGCATGCCGACAAATTCGAATCTGATGGTTTTAAAACCCTGTTCGCGATGATCAGAAAGGAGCTTGATACCCCTTATTTTACGCTCATTCAGAATCATCTGCGGAGGCTGGAATTCCATCACGGTATCCTGATTGGTGCGGAACTGGGGAAAGGCAATGAAGGCGCCAACTACATACTGCGTAAGCCTCTGGACAAAAAACTCAATTTAATGCAGCGGCTCTTCACTAAAAAATCACCGGTTTACTCTTTTCGGATTGAAACACGCGATGAGGGCGGCAGCAAAGCATTGGAAGAGCTGAGAAACAAAGGCATCAAATCAGCCGTTAATGCGGTAGCTCAATCCGCGGACCATATCGATAGTTTCTTCAGCATGCTGCGTTTTGAACTCGGGTTTTATGTGGGCTGCCTGAATTTATATGAGCAGCTGATGAAACTAGAGGAACCGGCGTCTTTTCCCGAACCTGCATCTGTTAACGAGCGGCAGCATGCATTTAGCGGTTTATATGATATCTGTCTGGCCTTAACCGTGAAACGTAAAGTTGTCAGTAACGACCTGAACGCCGATAAAAAAGACCTGGTGCTAATCACCGGCGCCAATCAGGGCGGCAAATCCACCTTCCTGCGCAGTATCGGCCTGTCTCAAATGATGATGCAATGTGGAATGTTTACACCGGCTGAGACTTTCAGGGCCAATGTCTGTGACGGACTTTTCACGCACTTCAAACGCGAAGAAGATATTAAGATGGAAAGTGGCAAACTGGATGAAGAACTCAAAAGGACAAGCTTGATTGTCGACCGGTTAACGCTTAATTCCATGGTGCTTTTTAATGAATCTTTTGCGGCTACCAACGAAAGGGAAGGTTCCGAAATTGCGCGGCAGATAACGATAGGGCTGGTAGAAAAAGGCATTAAAGTGTTTTTCGTTACACACCAATATGAATTTGCTCATGGTTTATACGAAAGAAAAATGCCGAATGCCGTTTTTCTCCGGGCGGACAGGGAAACCGACGGGACCAGAACTTATAAACTGTCTACCGGGGAACCCTTGCAAACAAGTTACGGCGAAGATTTGTATAAGCGGGTTTTTATAAACGAGAAACCCTGAGTCAGCAGCGACGCTGTCTTTGTCAGATAATCCTGATTCAATTCTACAAGCCATCAAACTTCAAGGTTTCAATTGGCTTTATTTGGTATGTTTTTTAGTCTCTATTTTGTTGAATAACTCAATATCAGCTTGGTTATTGATATTAAAAAAGGATTGAAACTCCGGGTCAAACTTGCTGAATTCAGCTTGATCAAAATAGTGGACCCGCATTTCCTTCAGACATTCCGAAATGCTCAGCTGATTATCCTCAAGGCGTTTTTTCATTACCGGGATGCAACTATTGGAATAGATGCCGTGCAAAGGTTCAATCTGGTTATTCGGCCACCGGGGAATCACCGCGTCAAAACCCGGTGAAATTTCTACCATGTGCGACAGCAGTGCTGCATTCAGAAAAGGCATATCACACGCAACTACGATATTGGCGGCGGTATGGGAGGCAATTAGGCCCGTATAAATTCCGCCGAGCGGCCCTTTTGCCGGATAGATATCGCTTACTACCTCGATAAAGTCAAATTTTGCGAATTGGCTGCTGTCCTCATTTGTAACCAGGATAATTTCGCGGGTAAGTGATAACAGCTGTTTAATGACCCTTTCAACGAGCGTCATTCCGGCTATTTTTTCTGTGGCTTTATTTCTGCCAAACCTGAGGCTCTTACCGCCGGCCAGGATAATTCCGGTGATATCCATTTTTATTCACTCTTCAGATTTACCGGTTATTACCCGGTTATATGTTAGCCCTCGTCGCACCTGGTATTACGCATCAGTTCATCCGCTGTTTTTGGTTTGATGACAAGCTTATCCCGGCCCACCATCCCTTCCGGAATATCTGTTACATCGGAGATTTTGTCATACACCGGCGGCAGCGGATCGCGCCGCATCATCAGCTCCAGCGCTTTTTGGGCATCATAGGGAATGATCGGTGTTTTTACGGCATGCGGCTTAAACACCACCGCGGGTTTGGTGATCTTGCTGTCCGGCAGGTCTTCCAAATCGCGAAGGTCGCCGTACCTGGCCTGCATATCGCTCAGGGTTCCAAAATCAAGCGCCCGCGCTGAGCAGGCACCCACACAAATCGGCAAATCTCCTGCTTCCAGGCGGTCGATACACATATCGCATTTTTGCGCTACATCGCCAATTTCATCGCTCTCAAAAACAGGTGCGCCGTACGGGCATTCTTCATAACAGTTGCGGCATCCGGTGCATTTATCGCTGTCAATCAGTACGGCGCCGTATTTCGGCTCCTTGCTGATGGCTTCGACCGGACAGGCATTTACGCAAGCCGGTTTTTCGCAATGGTAGCAGGGAACCCACTGGAAATGAATACGCACCATCGGAAAACTGCCTTTCTCGTACTCATATACCTTCAGATATTTGAGCGGTCCCGGCGGTAGTTGGTGCCAATTTTTACAGGCCACCGTACAATCACGGCACCCGGTACATCTGCTCTGGTCAAAAAAGAAAGCATATTGTGTCATCTTACACCCTCCCATTTTTCAATTTGCACCAGCGCCTTGCACGGCTGATGGTCGAGGATCGTGTCCGGCAAATGTTCATCATAATGTGTCATCAGGTTCGGCGCGCCCCTGG
>Ga0182027_10011365_pt1 | contig 12588 bp, 7 predicted proteins | sample 712E1DmetaG_FD_121300 | JGI IMG/M metagenome (GOLD analysis project Ga0182027, IMG submission 121300) | Permafrost microbial communities from Stordalen Mire, Sweden - 712E1D metaG (Illumina Assembly) | ecosystem: Environmental > Terrestrial > Soil > Wetlands > Permafrost | place: Sweden...
GGAGATTCAAACGCTCTACCAAAGCAGTTCTGCCGGCAAGTGCTGCGGGTTGGCGGGGGCCCCTGCCATATATTCGCAGCCGACCAATCAAACGGTCATTGCCGGACACACGGTTAGTTTCGAAGTTCTGGCAGATGGTCTGCCTTCTTTGAGCTATCAGTGGGCGTTTGACGGAACCAATATCGCGGGGGCCACGAATGCAGGCTTGGTCCTGTCCGACGTGCAATCCAGCCAGGCTGGCTCTTATACGGTTATTGTCACCAACCACTCTGGCTCTGTGACCAGTTCTCCCCCCGCTATCCTAAGCGTGGTCGTTCCGGCCTGTACTCCGCCGCCCTCCGGCATCCTGAGTTGGTGGCGCGGGGAAAAAACACCTGCGGATTGGGTCGGCACCAACCACGGAACGTTGGCCGGTGGAGTCGCCTACGGTCTGGGCGAAGTGGGCCAGGGCTTTGTCATACCAGGATCACTGGCCGGAGTGCAAATTGGCTCCGCCCCCACACTCCAGCTTCAAGATTTCACGATTGAATCGTGGATGCAACGGGCAAGCTCCAGCGTGGTGACTCTCGGCTCGGATCCCGATGGCCTCTTGTTCTCCTATGGCTCTGGGGGCTACGGCTTCGGCATTAGTCCCGATGGCGATTTATTGCTTTCGCAAATTGGCGCCAACGAGATCCTGTCCTCTGCCGTCATTACGGACACCAACTTTCATCACGTCGCTGTGTCCAAGGTCGGCTTTACCGTGGTCTTTTATCTCGATGGTGTCGCTTACCCTTATCCCCTTCCTTATTCACCCGACTTTTTCTTCTCCACTGCCGCAGTCGGCGCCCGCGGGGACACTCTGGCGAATAGCTTTTTTGGAACGATGGATGAACTGGCTGTTTACAGCCGTGCTTTATCTGCTTCGGAAATTCAAACCATTTATCAAAGCGGCAATGCCGGCAAATGCTCCGGGCTGGCGGGTGCTCCTGCCATTTTTTTGCAGCCGACCAATCAAACGGTTACCTTGGATTCCACGGCCAGTTTTGTGGTTTCGGCAGACGGTCTGCCTTCTTTGAGCTATCAGTGGGCGTTTGACGGAACCAATATCGCCGGGGCCACCAGCACTGATTTAGTCCTGACCAACGTCCAATACAGCCAGGCAGGCTCTTATACGGTCGTTATCACCAACGCGTATGGCTCTGTGACCAATTTTCCCGCCGCAATTCTGAGCGTTGTCGCTCCTTCTTGCCCGCCCTCGGGCATCCTGAGTTGGTGGCGCGCGGAAGGGAATGCCTATGACTGGGTCGGCACCAACAACGGAACGTTGGCCGGTGGAGTCGCCTACGGCACAGGCGAAGTGGGCCGGGGCTTTGTCATTCCAGGATCACTGGCCGGCGTGCAAATCGGCTCCGCCCCGACACTCCAGCTTCAAGACTTCACGATTGAATCATGGATTCAACGGGCAAGCTCCAGCGTCGCGACTCTCGCCTCCGGGGGTGGCGATGGCCTCTTGTTCTGCTATGGCACGGGGGGCTACGGCTTCGGCATTCATCCCAACGGGGATTTGTTGCTTTCCCAAATCGACGCCAACGAGATCCTGTCCTCCGCCAGCATCACGGACACCTATTTCCACCATGTAGCTCTGACCAAGGTTGGGACCGCCGTTGTCTTTTATCTCGACGGCGTTGCTTACCCTTATGGCAATCCTTATTCATCCACCTTTGGCTTCTCCACCGCTGCCGCTGTCGGAGCCCGCGGTGACACGCTGGGCGGCAGCTTTTTTGGAACGATTGATGAGCTGGCCGTTTACAACCGTGCTTTGTCTGCTTTGGAAATTGAAACCATTTATCAGCTCGGCCATGCCGGCAAGTGCTCCGGACTGACGGGTGCTCCTGCCATTTATTTGCAGCCGACCAATCAAACGGCTAGCTTGGGTTCCACGCCCAGTTTTGTGGTTTCGGCAGACGGTCAGGCTCCTTTGAATTATCAGTGGGCGTTTGACGGAACCAATATCGCCGGGGCCACCAGCACTGATTTAGTCCTGGGCAACGTCCAAAACAGCCACGCTGGCTCTTACACGGTCGTTATCAGCAATGCGTATGGCTCTGTGACCAGTTCTCCCCCCGCCGTTCTGAGCGTGGTCACTCCGACCTGCGCCGCCCCGCCCTCCGGCATCCTGAGTTGGTGGCGCGCGGAAGGGAACGCCTATGACTTGGTCGGAACCAATCACGGAACATTGACCGGTGGAGTCGCCTACGGTCCGGGCGAAGTGGGCCAGGGCTTTGTCCTGCCAGGCTCAGTTGCCGTGGTGAACGTGGGTCGTGCCAGCAATCTTCAACTTCAGAGCTTCACGATTGAAGCCTGGGTTCAACGATCGTCCGCCAGTTTTGTCAGCTACGATTCTTCCGCGGATGGCCTCTTTTTCACTTATGGATCCGGGGGCTATGGTTTTGGCATCCAAGGCAACGGCCAACTATACCTGACCGACATCGGCGTCAATGGGATCTATTCCTCTGCCGCCATTACGGACACCAATTTCCATCATGTGGCTCTGAGCAAGGCAGGCACGGCCGTGGTGTTTTATATTGACGGGGTGGCTTACCCCTATGGCAGTGCGTATTCCTCCACCTTTACGTTTTCCACCAGCGCCGCCATTGGAGGGCGGACCGACGATCTGCTCGGATGTTTTTACGGAACGATTGATGAGCTGGCCGTTTACAACCGGGCTTTGTCTGCTTCGGAGATTCAAACCATTTATCAGAGCGGCAATGCCGGCAAGTGCATCGCGGCGCTGGCCGCACCCAGCATTACTTCCCAGCCAACCAATCAAACTGTCGTTGCCGGACACACGGCCAGTTTCGGGGTTGTGGCGCACGGTTTGATTCCTTTGAATTATCAGTGGGCGTTTGACGGCGCCAGCATCGCGGGGGCGAGCACCACTGGCTTGGTCCTGCCCGAAGTGCAATCCAGCCAGGCTGGCTCTTATACGGTCGTTATCAGCAATGCGTATGGCTCTGTGACCAGTTCCCCCGCCGCCATTCTGAGCGTGGTCACTCCGACCTGCGCCGCCCCGCCCTCCGGCATCCTGAGTTGGTGGCGCGGAGAAGGAACTCCGGCGGATTGGGTCGGCACCAACAGCGGAACATTGGCCGGCGGAGCCAGCTACGGTCCAGGCGAAGTCGGGAATGGTTTTGTCATTCCGGGATCCCTTGCCGGAGTGGAGGTGGGCACGGCCAAGACACTTCAACTCCAGAATTTCACGATGGAAGCCTGGATTCAACGATCAAGCAGCAGCGTCGTCACTTTCATCTCCAGCACCGATGGTCTCCTTTTCGCCTATGGCTCGGGGGGCTATGGCTTTGGTGTTCACAGCAATGGTCAGTTAATCCTTTCCAAAATTGGCGCAAGCGAGATCCTGTCATCTGCCGCCATTAGAGACACCAACTTCCATCATGTGGCTGTGACCAAAACTAATAGCAGCGTTGTGTTTTACCTCGACGGCGTGGCTTACCCCTACGGCAGCGCCTACTCCCCCGGCTTCACCTTTACCACAGGCGCTGCGATCGGAGCGCGGGGTGATAATCTTGGGGGAAGTTTTTTTGGAACCATTGATGAACTGGCGATTTACAGCCGGGTTCTTTCCGCCGCTCAAATCGCGACGATCTTCAACAGCAGCTACGACGGGAAATGCCCGGGCGCGGTTGCGCCATTTGTGTTCGCGCCGGCAAGCACGGCCAGTGTTTTTGTGGGGACCAATGTGGCCCTGACTGCCGGGGCTGATGGGACCGCCCCGTTGAGCTATCAGTGGACATTGGACGGAACCAACCTGGACGCCGCAACCAACTCGACCCTCCTGCTCAGCAATGTGCAGACCAGCCAGTCGGGCACCTATGCGGTCGTGGTCACCAACACCCTCGGCGCGGTCACCAACATCAATACGCTGCTCACGGTCTCCTACCCGCCAACTCAGATCCAAGTGGTCAACACTTCGGTGTCCGGGGGCAACAAGGTGACGGTTGCTGTGGACATGCTGGCGAACGGAATCGAGAACGCGGCCACCTTCAGCTTGAATTATCCCACAACCAATCTCACTTACGTTGGGGCCGCACTGGGCAGTGGGGCGTCCGGAGCAGTGTTGTTTTACCCCAACACCAGCCAAACCAACCTTGGCCAAATTGGCCTGACGGTAGGCGTGGCCCCGGGCGCCGCATTTACTCCAGGGACCCAGGAAGTGGTGACGGTGACATTTCAGGCCGCTCTGCTCACCAACGCCGTCAACGCAGCGATCACTTTCGGGAGTTCGCCGACCGCGGAGCAGGTTTCGGACACACAGGCTCATCCTCTCGCCACCGTATATGTGCCAGGCACGGTGGCCATTTCCACCGCCGTTTTGGAAGGAGATGTCGCCCCGCGCACGAACGGGGATTCCATCTTGAGCATAATTGATTGGGTGCAGGAGGGGCGGTTTGTGGCTGGATTGGACACCATCAGCAATGCGAGTGAGTTTCAGCGGGCCGACTGCGCGCCGCGCGGATCGGGCGGAGACGGAGTCATCAACGTGTTGGATTGGGTGGAGGTGGGACGATATGCCGCGGGGCTTGATCCGTTGACCGCAGTCGGCGTTCTGCCCGCGTCGCCCGGCATCAGCAAGCCTCAGAGGCTCCGCGCTGGAACCCCCATCCAAACCCCCATTGCCAATGACCTTACGCGGGTGGTCAGCCTTGTTCCAGTGACGCAGAACGCGGCCACCAACACGGTTGTTGTCCAGGTTACCGCTCAAGGCAACGAATCCGCCTTTGGCTTCAGTGTGAACTTTAATCCCGCCTTTATCAGGTTTGTCAGCGCGAGCGTGGGAAGCGGAGCAACGAACGCGACCTTGTTTGCCAATACCAACGGGGCCTTCAACGGGCAGTTGGGATTCATTGTGGGATTTTTCCCGCCCACCAGCACCTTCCCGCCCGGGACGCTGCAAGTCGTCAACATTAACTTCCAGGCGGCGTCCTATTCCAACACGAGCAGTCTGGCGTTTGCGGATTCCCCCATCGTACGCGCGGTGTCGGATGCCAATGCCAGTCCTCTGTCCGCCAACTACCAAACCGGCAGCTTGTCGGTGGCGGGTTCACAGTGGCCCACGCTCGGCATCACCGCTGCCGGCGCCGACGTCATTCTTTCCTGGCCGGTGTCGCCCATCCTCTTCAACGCCCAATTTCTGCCGGCGATTGGGGCTGGTTGGTCCGCCAGCGGCGGAACCCCGGCCACCAATGGCGGAACAGTATTCTTGACTCTGCCCGCGCCGGCTGGCAGCGGCTTTTACCGCCTCAAATCGCCATAAAGCCTGTTTTGATTTGCGACAGGTCTGAAAGCGCTATTCTGGGAGGTTGCTTTGGCCCCAGGACGCCAATCCGCTCGGCTTCTCTGTTGAATTCGGTCTGCTTTGACGTATCCTCTTCCGGCATGTTGCCTAAAGACACACCAACTGACGCGCCGGCAAAAGGCCCGTGCTTGAGCCTGCTCATCCTGCTGGGGGTTCTATTTGCGGCGCTCTCGGTCTTGTGTTATCAGGCCTACAAGCCGCACTGGATCATGTGGGCCAACGACACCCAGATGGGCGCGCTCAAAGCCGCCTCCGGGCGGCTGCCGGACACTTACGCGGGACATTGGTTGGACCACTGGTGGATCGGCATGGAACTTCCCAGTTCGTCGCCCTCGCTGGCGACCATTCTGGCGACGTTTATTTCCCCGGAAACTTATCTGAAGATTTTCACGCCGCTGAGCATGATGCTGCTGGGCTTCAGCGCCTGGCTGTTGTTCCGCCAGTTGCGGTTCGCGCCGATGGTTTGCGTGCTGGGCGGTCTGGCGGCCGGCTTGAACATGCACTGCTTTTCCAACGCCTGCTGGGGACTGGGGACATGGAATGTCTGCATTGCCATGAGTTTCCTGGCGGTGGCCGCCCTGGTGAGCGATTCCATCCGCCAGCCCTGGATCAAAGCCGTCCTGGCCGGGCTGGCCGTGGGGATGGGGGTGATGGAAGGCTTTGATAGCGGGGCGATTTTGAGCGTGTATATCGGGGTGTTCGTCGTGTTCCTCTGCTGGATCACGGAGTCCGGCCTGGCTAACCGGATTGCCAGAAGCGCGCAGATGGGTTCCTTGGTGGTGCTGTTTTCCGTGCTGATCGCCATGAGCACGATCGCGACCCTGATTGGAACCCAGATTCAGGGCATCGCCGGGGCGGGACGGACCGATGACAAGAAGGAAAAATGGGACTTCGCGACCGAATGGAGCCTGCCCAAGCTGGAATCCTTGCGCGTCATCATCCCGGGCATTTTCGGCTACCGCATGGAGGAATTCATGACTTCGCCGGACAAATCGGCCGCCTACTGGGGCAGAGTCGGGGAAGACCCGTGTGTGGCCAAGCTGGAAAGCAGCGATCCGGAAGTGCGCGCCGCCGCCATCGCCGGTCTGGGGCCCAACCCCGAGGTCGTGGCCGCCATGCGCAGCGACAACGCCGAGGCGCACGCGCAAATCCTGGACATCGTCAAGTCGCGCGTGCAGCGCCGCCACTCCGGCAACGGCGAATACGCCGGGGTGCTGGTGGCCTTGTTCGCCGTTTTTGGCCTCCTCAATTCGGGGCGCGGCGCCGCCTCGCCCTACACGCGCAAGGAGCGCCTTCTGGTCTGGTTCTGGGGTCTGTCCGCGCTCTTCTCGCTGATGGCGGCCTGGGGGCGGTTCGGCTTTCTTTACGCCCTGCTTTACAAGCTGCCCTATGTCTCCAGCATCCGCAATCCGATCAAGTTCATGCACCCCTTTGACATCTCGTGGGTGATCCTCGCCGGATTCGGACTGGAAGCCTTCTCCCGCTGCTACCTGCGAAGGCCGGACAATTCCACAGCCGCCAGCCGGGCGCTCCAGACAAAAAGCTGGTGGCAGAAGCGTTCCACGTTCGATAAAATATATTCGATTGGATTGATTCTGGCGGTGGGCGCGTTCGCCGCAGGTTATTCGAAATTTGCCGAAACCAGGGAGAACCTGGGCGAGTATATCTCCCATCAGGGCTTCCCCAAGGAACTGGCCTCGCACGTCGCCGCCTTTTCCATCAATGAAGCCGCCTGGTTTGTGTTCTTGCTGGCCCTGTCCGCCGCGCTCCTGCTCAATGCCCTGGCCGGGGCCTGGACCGGACGCCGGGCGTGCTGGGTCTGGGCCTTGTTTTGCGGCATCCTGGTTTTTGATCTCGGCCGCGCCGACCTGCCGTGGGTGCGCTACTTCGATTATGACGAGAAGTATTCCATGAACGAGATCACGAAAATTCTCCAGGACAAACCCTACGAGCACCGCGTGGTCGGCCGCCTCTCGCCGCGCGGCCCCTACGATCTTCCGCGCGACCAGAATTTTGCCGCGGTCATCCATTGGTGGCTGGAGAACGATTTTCCCTATCACGACATCCAGTCGCTGGAGATAGATCAAATGTCGCGCATGCCCGTGATGGAGGGCAACTATCTGGGCGCCCTGTCCGTCCGCAGCGCCACCGACCTCTCGCCCGCCGGCCGCCTGTGGAAACTGACCAACACGCGCTACCTCCTGGCCTCCGCCGAGTTTTTGCCCGCCTTGAACCAGCAGACCGATCCCGGCCACAACTATTTTCAATACGTCAAACGGTTCAATCTGGTTCCCAAACCCGGCGTCACCAACGTGGAGGACGCGGGCGATCTTTTCCCCCAGATCACCGACCAGGGGACCTGCGCGCTCGTCGAATACACCGGCGCCCTCCCGCGCGCCCGACTCTATTCCAACTGGCTGACGCAGACCAACGACCAGGACACCCTGCAAACCCTGGTTTCCCCCAGATGGGACCCGGACCAGTCGGTGTTGGTGTCGCAGTCCACCAACGACGCCCCTGTCCCGCAGGCTGGCGCCAATCCCAAAGCCGACGCCGGCGCCGTGCGCATCACTGACTACAACCCCCGCGACATCAAACTTCAAGCCAGCGCCAAAACCCCGGCGGTGCTGCTCTACAATGATCGCACCGCCCCGGCCTGGCAGGTGTGGGTGGATGGCAAGCGGGCCGCGCTCCTGCGCTGCAACTACATCATGCGCGGCGTCTTCCTTCCCGCCGGCGAGCACCAGGTGGAATTTCAATTTCGACCCTCCCTCGTCCCCCTTTACGTCACCCTCTTCGCTTTTGCCGTGGGCCTCCTGCTCGCCGCCTACTTAATCTGGTCCCACTTCGCCGGCAAACTCTCCGCCAAGACCGCCTGAGTTTCTGAGCTTGCAACCCCCGGAGCGCGCCGCTACTCTCATGCCCTAACTTAGCCAACGGAAATGATTGAATTAATTCAAGTCCCCTGGAGTCCTTTCTGCCTGGTCCAGCGACGCATCCTGGAATACGCAGGCGTTGGGTTCAAAACCACCAACATACCGCCTTCCGACCGCTCCCTGGTCTGGCGGCTGACCCGGCAGCGTTATTACAACGTGCCGATCGTCCGGGACGGGCGCACGGTGGTGTTCGAAACCAGCGAAGTCTCGCAAATTATCTCCAAATACCTCGATGCCAAGCTGGATCTCAATTTGTTCCCCAAATCCTTGCAGGGGGTGGACCGCCTGGTCTGGCGCAATATCGAGGACCAGGTGGAAGGGGCCGCGTTCCGGCTCAACGACATTTATTTTGAGGAATTCGTTCCCCCCAAGGAGCGGCTGGCTTACCGGAGGCACAAGGAGCGCAAATTTGGCCCCGGCTGCCTGGAACAATGGCGCGCCGGGCAAGCGCAATGGATCGAGCAACTGACCCAGAGCCTGGTGCCCTTTGAGTTGATGCTGGCCGAAAGGCCCTTCCTCCTGCGCCCGGAACCCCATTTTGCGGATTTTGACCTTTGGGGCATGCTGGCCAATTTCCTTTATTCCGGGCACTATCAACTGCCCGCCGTCCACGCGCGTTTGATCGAATGGTATCAGCGCGTGTCCAAAGCCAGGAAAGCCGCTCCGCCCAGTGAAAAATTACATACTTGACACCAATGTCCTCCTGCATGATCCCAACTCCCTCCTCCGCTTCAAAGAAAACACCGTCCTGATCCCCATCGAAGTGATCGAGGAGGTTGACCGCTTCAAACGTGAATCCTCCGAACTGGGCCAGAACGCCCGCACCGTCTCGCGCGCGCTGGACGCCCTGCGCGCCAAGGGCCACCTGAACAAGGGGGTCAAGCTGGAGCACGGCGGCAAGCTGCGCATCATCTTTCACGACAAGAGCAACGACGGCCCCACCATGTTCGGAAGCAATAGTGTGGACAGCCGGATTGTCACCCTGGCGCTGGCCATCCAGAAAGCCGAGCCGAAGGTGGCGACCATTCTCGTGACCAAGGACATCAACCTGCGCATCAAAGCCGACATCGTGGGCCTGGAGGCGGAGGATTATGAAAGCGACCGGGTGCTGCTGACGGAGCTGTACACCGGGATGTTCGAACTGAACATCAGCGCGGAAAAAATGTCGCGCTTCCGCACCGAGGGCGAACTGGACCTCAACGGCCACGGCAAGTATTTCCCCAACGAATTCTGCACCTTGACCGAGGAAACCAATCCCAAGCGCACGGCGCTGACCAAGGTGGATGCGACGGCCTCCAAACTCATCCCCATCCTGGACTGCCGGGAAGGGATCTGGGGCATCAAGCCGCGCAACCGCGAGCAACATTTCGCCTTCGACGCCCTCCTGGACGACCGCATCAAACTGGTCACGCTCATGGGCAAGGCGGGCACGGGCAAGACGTTGATGGCGATGGCGGCGGGCCTGAAGCGCACGGTGCTGGACCGGGAATTTCGCCGGCTGGTGGTGGCGCGGCCCACCGTGGCGGTCGGGCGCGAGATCGGCTTTCTTCCCGGCGCGCTGGAGGAGAAATTGAATCCCTGGATGCAGCCGATTCACGACGCGCTGGAGTTGTTGAGCGATTTGAACATGGGCTCGGACCACCGGCGCAGCACCGACCTGATGCGCTCGGGGACGATCGTGGTGGAGGCGCTGAGCTACATTCGCGGCCGGAGCATCGCCCACCAGTTCATGGTGATTGACGAGGCGCAGAACCTGACGCCGCTGGAGGTCAAGACCATCATCACCCGCATCGGCCAGGGTACGAAGATCGTCTTTACGGGAGACCCGTATCAGATAGACAATCCCTACGTGGACTCGTCCTCGAACGGCTTCAACTACATCATCAGCCGGTTTCGCGAGCAGTCCGTCGCCGCCCACATCGAGCTGCAGAAGGGCGAGCGTTCCGAGCTGGCCGAGCTGGCGGCAAACCTTTTGTAGAAAGGGTGAAATCCGGCCACCAGGACCGTGACGTCCCGGTCGCCCTTGCTCTTTCCCCCGCCCGCACTGCCGACGCCGACACCTACAGCCACACCGCCGCCGTCGAAATAATTTTAGCCGGAAAAGCCATGAAAGGGAAAATCTTTACCATTCTCGGCGAACCGTGATAAACTGCCAGCATGAAAACGGAAACCGTTGAAATTCCCGCCGCCATTCTCTCGTCCGTCGAAACGCTCGACGAGCTTCAGGACTGGCTTACCGCGCAGCATCCCGGCATCATCGCCGAACTGCGCAGGGCGCGGCGGGAAGACGTGGCGGGCAAATTCAAACCCTGGAAACCCCGTCACCAGCCGTGTCCTACCAAGTCGAAATAGGCGGCAAGGCCGACGCGCAACTCGCCGGGCTGGACGCCGCCATCGGCGCGGGAGTGGAACGCAAAATCCAATGGCTCGCGGACAACGCCGCTGGCATGGTGCATCGCCGGCTCGTCGGCATGCCTGCGGATTTGGCCGGACTCTGCAAGCTCCGCGTGGGCGATTACCGCATCCAGCACCGTTCCGAAGTCTATCGTCATCTGTAAATTGCCCTGAAAACGCAAACGATCCATTGTCCAAACGCCGCCGACTTGGAATTTCCGGCCACCGACCCGGCCAACGCCCCCGAACGCGCCGAATTCAAATTGGGCCTCTTCCCGCCGGAGCATCGCCCACCAGTTCATGGTGATTGACGAGGCGCAGAACCTGACGCCGCTGGAGGTCAAAACCATCATCACGCGCGTCGGCCAGTGGACGAAGATCGTCTTTACAGGAGACCCGTATCAGATAGACAATCCCTACGTGGATTCTTCCTCCAACGGCTTCAGACGAGGGACGGAAGCTGCGCCAGGGGCCGATCCGGGGTGCTGCGGCTCACAGAGCCGCGCTCCTTTTTGGCCCTCCGTATTTGGAATCAAGGGAACACCGCGAGGGCTCGACGGGAGTCTCGCCCTGCCGTCTTGGGAGGGAATTGGCAAATCGCATGGGGGCAGTGTCGAGAAGTTGTCTGTTGCCGCGATGGCAGGAAACAGGCTTGCAACGGGCGGGGATTTGCTTATATTAGAAATATAAATACCAGAGATATGCCCAATCCATTCGATTCCCGCCCAGGCCGGGCAAAGCCGCGTTCCAGCCCGCTTGGGTGGCTTGCGCAACCGGCCCCGCGCCAAGGTTTCACGCTGATCGAACTGTTGGTGGTGATCGCCATCATCGCCATCCTCGCGGCGCTGTTGCTGCCCGCATTGTCGCGGGCAAAGCAAAGCGCCCAATCGGCCAACTGCAAGGGCAACCTCCGCCAAATCTGCGTGGCTTACGCCATATACCGCGGCGACAACCACGGCCAAATGATCGGCAAAGCCAACGTGGTTTCGACTGCCGGTGACGAGTGGGTGAACACCTTGCGGCCCAATTTCGGCAACGGCTCGAGCACCAACGCCAACAGCATCATCATGTGTCCGGCCACCATTGCTTACGGTCCGAAACAATTGGCCTCGATGAGCGAACAACAAGGTACCGCCGACCAGCCGTGGGTGGATAGCACGGGCAACCAGTACTTGACGCAAAGCGGTTACTGCGTCAACGGCTGGTTGTATGACACGAACGATGTTTACAGCGAGGCCGTGCCCCACGACCGTTTCAACAAGGAGGGCAACGTGGCCAAGCCCTCGCTCTGCCCGGTGCTCTCCGACGGCATTTGGATTGACACCTGGCCGATGGAAACGGACTCGCTGACGCAGTACGCGCCGGTGAACCTCTACACCGGCAACCAAAATGCGGACAACGCCACGGGCGGGGGCGGGATGGGCCGTCTTTTGATTGACCGCCACGGCGGAACCGCGCCCAAGAAGGCCCCGACCAGTGTTCCGACGGGCAGCCTCCAACTGGGCGCGGAGAACCTCGGCATGTTCGACGCCCATGTCGAATCCGTGCAACTCCAACATCTGTGGATGTATTACTGGCACCTCAACTGGAATAACAAGGTCAACCCCTGGAAATAAAGCCATGGGCCGAGCGGGCGGCGAGAACGGAGGCGGGTGGAACGGAGCGCGGCGGCGCGGGACGGGACGCCACTATTCGCACTTGGGCGCATTTCATTGTTTTGGAGATTCTCTGCCTTGGGCGGGATTCCAGTGATTCAACCATTGAGAATTGGTCATTGAGAATCAATTGTGTTCGGCATTGATCTTGCGGCACGGCAAATTTGCGCTGGGGGCACTGAATTGGAACGGCCGGAGGCGGCCGAGAACGGGATTGAGCCGAAATCGGTACAAGCATCGCCCTCCC
>Ga0182027_10011366_pt1 | contig 12588 bp, 10 predicted proteins | sample 712E1DmetaG_FD_121300 | JGI IMG/M metagenome (GOLD analysis project Ga0182027, IMG submission 121300) | Permafrost microbial communities from Stordalen Mire, Sweden - 712E1D metaG (Illumina Assembly) | ecosystem: Environmental > Terrestrial > Soil > Wetlands > Permafrost | place: Sweden...
CGGCACTCCGCCATTTGCTCGGCGGCTTGCTGCCTCAGCTGAGCGGCTTTGGTGTTGTCGCCAGCCTTGGCCGCCACACCGGACTGTTCCGCAAGCGCCTGCCAGAGCAGTAGGCGGGCCGAGCAGAGGTTTTCCACGCTCGGGCTGGAACTGATATACTGCGCCGCGGCCTGAGCCTCCTCAGCCCAATGGCTCTGCTCGCCCAGCGTTCGGGCCAGATAAAGCTGCAACGTCTCCCGTTCGCTCTTGCTATCTGGTCCAGGATACTGTGTCAGGAAATCTTGCGCCTTGGCTTTATACTCTTCGTATCTTTTTAAATTCAAGGCGCACATCAGGATGTTGAATTTGGCTTCCCGGATTAGATCAGGCGAGGTGTACTGAACGGTAAATTGTTCCAGCGCGGTTTTTGCTTCAGTCCACTTTCCCTGATGAAAAGGAACCATGGCCAGATCAAGCCGCAATTGTTCGGCCACGTGCGGATTAAGGCCGCCGGAATATTTGGCGAGAAATTCCTGCGCTTTTTGCTGGAACGCCTCATACTTTTGCTGCTGGTTATAGCAGCCGGTGAGCGCATATAATATGCTGCCGCGCAGGTAGGCCCCAGGAGCTTCATTGAGCAATCTCTCCAACGATTCTCCAGTTTCCTTGGGCTTCCCCTGGCGGGAATCAGCCATGGCCAAGTAATACTTGAGCCAACCGCTTTGCTCGCGCGTCGGCGCGGGCTGCTGGACAAGGAACGCCGCCGTGCGCTGCCTGAACTGATCCAGTGAACCCATGTTGTAAAGGCTGTGGATGGCCAGATAGCGAGCCTGAAGGGCGGCGGCCGCCTGGGGATGATTGTTGGCAAATTGATCCAAGGACGCCGTGGCTTCAGCCCACTTTTCCTGCAGATACGGCGCATACGCCAGGTTAAAGCGTAACTGGTCGGCCTGGAAGGGATCGGGCGATTGGGGATGTGCCGTCAGGAAAGCTTCGGCTCTTTGTCTAAAATCGCCATAGGATCCCTGATTGAAATAGCTCTGAGCGATAAGGAACTTCGCCCACAGCGAGAGATCTGTATCCGGATGCGCCGCCACGAATGCCTCAAGATTGAGACGCGCCGCATCCCACTGATTCTGCATGTAAGGGACCACCGTCCGGTGCCACTGTAGATCGAGCGTTTGGCTGGTCGTGAGCTGGTCCGGCTTGGCTAGCAGGCCAGCGGCGGCTTGCGTGAACGCAACATAGTTTTTCGCATTGAACGCATTCAAGGCCGCCTGATAACCCGCCGTCGCCGCTCCCGATGCGGGCGCTGAAACGCCCAGGCTGGTCGCGGCGTCCTGGACGGCCACGGAATCATCGGCATTGCCCGCTGGCGCCAAAACCGCCAGGCAAAAAACTACCCACAAATAACCCCGCTTCATTCCAGTACCTCTCGATCAAGTGGTCTTAACAATAATGATAGAAAGAGCGGAGCATGGCACCCACAGCGCTAAAGGGCGAGCCAGACACGAACAGAATACAACACACGCGCCCATAGCGAAAATGCCATAAACTGGCTGCACTCCATCGAACTCGAAAACTTCACCTAACGTCCATCAGTATATTTTCGCACGGAGGATTTGGCAACCTTTATCTTCACCCCGTTATAAAATAAATTACTATCTGGGTATCATGAATGTTTATTCATAATACTTTCAACTTTCCACGCGTGAATTCTGGTCTGAAATAAAGCGAAATATTGCCGGTCAGCCAGCACGACTCGCCTACCCGGAATCCCGATCTCAATTCTCCCTCGCTCCTTGATTTAATATGACATAGCCGAAGCGCCAGGGCCGCCGACGCAGTCAGCCAATTGAAACAGCCCATGCAAGAATTTTTTTTGGCCCAGCCGTCTCCATGCCCTAAAATCCCCAGGCGCGGGCCGAACGTCTTCCAACTTGGCCGCCCGGCCTGACGCATGCGGTCACCCCTCGTTCGTCGCCCGCGCGTTTCTGGCCGTTTTCGGCCAATTTACCCGCCTTGCCGCTCCTACCTTGGGCGCTATCATGGAGAAAGAAAATGTGTTCAAGCAAATCGGCGTTGGCCGGATGGGCGAACATCTATACAAGCGGCGGCTGGATCTGGGCCTCAGCCATTCAGTGATAGGTGCCCAATGCGGTGTCCATCGGAATGCTTACCGCGACTATGAGATCGACAAGTGGCTGCCAGATCATCGGACCATGCCCAAGGTCGCTCGGTTCCTGGGCTTCCTGCCCTGGCCCGACCAGCCCGCCGATCGGTTGCACCTTTGGAGACGCGGAATACAACGTGGACGGTGCCGGCTTGTTCAAAATCTCCGGCGCTGTTCCACGGATGTACATTCATGACCCCGCACTGATTCAGAGCTGAGGAAATGTGGAGATGACGGTCTACGCGATGCGGGTCGCCGATGACAGTACTTCATGGGGCGGCATCGAAGGCGTGGCTCGCACCAACCATGGAACCACCGGCCCCGAGGATCTCAATCCTGGCGACTCACGAGGGATCGATGCCCGCATGCGCTACGACGGTCATATCAACTTTGAAAAGGAGACCCATCATCCCGATTCAGTTGCGGTGCTGAACAAAACCGAGTGGCCGGGGGGATTGCCCTATAATGTCTGGATCGGTTATAAATTCGTGGTCTACGATCTTCCGGACGGCAACGTTAAGCTTGAGCTATGGCTGGACCAGACGGGCGGCCAGAATGGAGGGAATTGGAAGAAGATCAATGAGTTAATTGATGACGGCACGAATTTTGGCGTCGGCGTAGCGCCCTGCGCGCCTGGCATTGATCCGGCCATGAGATTGACGGATAGCAATAATCGGCCGGGTTCAGAATCGGGGAAACCCAATATCGCCGTCTATTGGCTAAGCGATGACGTGGGACCCGAAGGGCTGATTTATAAAAAAATGAGTGTCCGGGAAGTGAATCCCAATTATAGCGGAGTCGGCCCGACTTGGTGGCTACACGATTAGACCCACAAATGATCTTGAAAGCGCCTAACGCCTATTTCATTCCATTACATATTTACTTCTCTCCACAATGATACTATCTAGATATTGATTAAATTCATCCCTTGACGAAATGCAAATTGTTTCCAAATCCTTGAAATCATCAATGTATTCTTGAATTTGGCTCTTGTTCCATATTTTAACGGCACCGTGCTTTAAAATGATAAGCACTAATTTTTTGTCAAAAACATAAAAATTGGTAAAAGGAAGGACCTCAAGGCGGATGGACGTGGGTAGAATTCGAATCTTGATATTATCCTCCAAGAAGCATTTCTTTAGCCAATCAAATTGCTCTTTTGCTACGTCTTCATTACAAAAATTCAATCGCAAAGCATTCTCGGAAAGAACAAAATAAAATAATTTCCTTTTGTCGTTCAGTATTTTTCTCCGGTCTTCTAGCTCTTGGACAATATTGCTCTCATCAATAACCTTCAATCCACTCGCTGCTTTAAAAATAGATGTGGCATATCCCGGTGTGTGTAATAAATTTGGTATTCCCGTCCAATTAAAAACTCTTATCTGTTCTGACCATTTATATATTTCCGTATTTTGATGGATCAATCGTCTCAAAACGCCTTTAGCCGTAAGATTCCAATTACTGATATCTTCAGAAAATAGTTCCACTAAATGGAGCAACTCTCCCTTTTCAAACTCCAAAAGTTTCATTTTATTGGCAAATCTCTTTACATAATCGCCATTGGGGTATAGGACGCCGTTTTCAAATTTTGATACTGTCGATTGTCCACACCTCATAAGACTAGCCACCTTGTTTGTGGTCAAGCCCAGGCGAATCCGTATTTCCCGCAGTCGGGCGCCGATAACATTGTCAACATACTTGACTAAACGGCGCTTATGAACATTCAGTCTCTGTGAATCTTGAGGCTTTTCCACGGATTGGACCCCCTTTTGCATCTGAGCCGGACGAGGCAATTTGCCTCATAATCTGGACAAAATCAGAGAATACAGCCTAGTCGCAGGACCGTCAACAGGAAAGAGTGAGGGCATGCATATAAGGCGTAATATATTCCCAATAATGGAATAAGAAAAGACTTGACTTAAAAGGGGCGGCATAGTATGGTCTCAGATACTGAGTGTTATTTTTTGGAAATTATGTATGGAGAAAGGAGAAAAAGGGCCGTCAACGGAATCGACGGCCCTGGCTGCACTAAGCGAGGCGGTTCATTCGCCCCACATGGTTATATACCGTATACGGCGGCTTATAACTCAGCCACATTCAATTTATCATAACAGAAGAAATGTTACAAGCATATATATCTCAATATTCTAGCTGACACATGTGGCGAATTTATCTCCTCTTAAACCGTTACAAGTTACTTTGGCCAGAGGAGATTGTTTATGAAGAAGCAATATGCGTGCCAGGTTCCAGGTAACAACAGCCTACACTCTTACACCATTGTGAATTCAGGGGGGCCACTTCGTATAGAGGAAGCGGATGATACAATCACACCGATCCCACCCCGATGTCCGCCCCCCTCAAGGGGTTCCTACGATGCAGACAACCCGATAGACTTAGTGGATTGCCTCTTGATGCTTCATGAAAGAGGAACGCGGCCGATCCCCGCCGAATATCGAGATTTGTATGAAAAGTAAATCTTATGTGTCCTCGGTGGGATAAGATGCCGTTGCAGAACTTACGCAGGTGGTCGAATGAATCCGGACTCGATGGTCGGATCGCGTTGGGATACGCAATTGGCCCCAAGCTCGTACGGCCCTTGGGCTTATTGTCCACTTCTGCCGAACGTAGCGCCCGGTTGCTACTATTCCGCCGCACCCAGGAGATCGCCACCATTAAATCAGAGTACTGTTTCCAAGTCAACCGCTGCCGGCGCAGCCCTTGGGGAAGCGGCCAAGCTACGATTGAGCCACGGACGATGGAGCAGGTGACAGCCCTATTCGAGAAGCATTGCTCTGCCCAGTAGTTCCCGCAAAACTGATCGAGGCTCATTTTGACGGGGAGTCAGGGGATGCGGTGACTCCCCACACGTTCACCCGAAGCTGATTTCGATGAGCAATTCTTGATTATCTGCACGGACAATCACCACTTCTTCTATGTTGGACCTATCGATACCAAAAGCGCCAGCGACAATGCCTTTGACTAAGTTGGTCGCCGGAAAAGTGTATTTGCCACGCTCGCTGCGTTGCCCATTGGACCGATACGCCCATGCTCGCCCGCGTGGACCATATATATGCAACTGATCTCCCCCCGTCTGATCTGACCGCCGATCTAGCCGAGTTGAGTACCCCCGCCCACAATCCTTAGTTTGTCCTTCATTGACTACGCAAGCACCCTCGAAAAGCACCTTGGCGGTCTGTTCGGTCGGTGCATTCCGAAAGACAACCGTTAGATTTTGGGCATGCCGCTCCTCACCAAGAAACTCATCAAAAGTCTTCATGTCCTGTGTCCTCCATGCTCGCAGTAAAGCACACCGCTGACACATTCCGAAATGTTAATTGTGTGGAGGAAGCCCATGACTGGGTTAGGACACCGGCCAGGGAGCTTGTCAAATCAGCCGTGACATTTGCCATACCACCATTTCAGGCCAGCGAGAATGCCCTCGGCAATCAAGAGGCAGAGCACGTGATGGATCACGTGTCCAACGCAAGTGAGAAGTAATGCAATCATTTTCCTATCTCCTATAAATGCAATGATTCGGGTTTGATCAAGTAGCCCCATTCCCGTAGCCCCGCATGGGGGTTACTTCTCTTCTTCCCAACTACTTGGTTAGGCTCCTTGGAGATTTATGATTTTTTTTATTTTTTTTTGAGGTATAGGGCACCTGTTACAGATGGGGACCAATGGCACTAGACATTGCCCTCTAAAAACGACAATCTGATATACGAAGTGCCAATTTTGGCGGGGTGAACACCATGAAAATCTGTCCGGGATGCCGACAGTACTGCGCCGATCAAAAAACCACCTGCCCCAAATGCGACGACAGCCTGGAAGTGGCTCTTGATTATCACCGGCAGCAATCAGTCCAACATACTGAGGCCATCACCGAGCTGTCTGCTGTGCTGGAACGCAACCCCGGTGACACGCAAGCCCGCTGCCGCCTGATTGAAATCTATCAGGCCCAGGGCGACTGGCCCCAGGTGGCCGTCCATCTGCGCGTGCTGGCGGATGCAGCGCCTCATGATCTGACGCTGCAAACGGCGCTGGTCGACGTCCTGGGCTTGGCCGGTTGCTATGGGCAAGCCGCGCTGATTCTGCGCGCCTTGCTGGCCAAAGAGCCGGATAATGCCGATCTTCAGGACCGAATGCGCGAGTTGCTTGCGTGGCTCCGGCCCGAAGCGCTGCAAGAATCACAAAAACAACCCCTGGCCCAGTGCTGGATTGAATCGGGCGATACCAGCCGTCAACGGGGCGACGAAAAGACCGCCGAAGATTGCTATCGCAAAGCCCATCAGGTGCATCCGGCCAGCGAGGCGGGTCGGCGTCTGGCGGAAATCTATGCCGTCCGTGCGGCCGTCCATGAAGCCCAGCACCGCGAAGACCTGGCGCTGGCCACACTGGCGGAGGCCCTTGCCTTCGCGCCGGAAGATGCAAAGGTGAGGGATCGCTTGGCTGTAATCCAGCGTCGGCGTAAACGGCGGCGGACCCGGCAGATCATGAAGGCGCTGGCCGGGATCATGCTGGTCGCCTGCGTCGCGGTCTTCCTGTACAGCTACCAGGGCGCGGTTGATGTGCGACTTTCCATGCCGGGCCGCGCCGCCCTGGTCTATGACGGTTGGGGCGCCGTTGCCTGTTCGACCGATCCCCTACGGGTCCACTTCCAGCGGCGCGGCGAAACGGTCGGGCATGCCGATGGGAGTCAGGTGGTGACGCCGCTGCTTCCAGGCGGTAGCTATCGCCTGATTGCGGAAAAGCCGGGCTATCGGCGCGTGGAGCAGTCGGTTAGGATCGGCTTTGGCCGCACAACCCAGGTGGCGCAAGCGGCACTTCTTCCGGCTTATGGCACGCTGACAGTCAACTCCGATCCGTCCGGCGCCAGCGTGACCGTCCAGAATGCGTATGAAACCACCACCGGCACCACGCCCTGCATCCTCAATCACCTTTTCGCCATGCCGGCCAGCATTACGCTGCGCCTGGCCGGCAGCGATTCCGATCAGGCTTACCAGCAGCAGCAAGAAATCCCCGCAGACCGGACGCTAAACCTGGGGACGGTTTCTCTTAGGGGCACGCTCAGGGTCGATTCCAAGCCCTCGGGCGGGGAGGTCTTCGTTGATGGTGAGAAGAAAGGCGTCACGCCGCTCGAACTGGCCGGCCTGCCCGCCACGCGGATCAAACTGGAAATCCGCAAGCAAGGGGCCGGACTCTTCTTTCAGGATTGTGCGATCAAGCCGGGGACGGTGACCGATCTGGGCGCGGTCACCTTTTCTGAGTTGGGCGTCTTGCGCGTGGATTCGGAGCGGTCGTCCGATGGACACGGAGCATTTGTTTCCCTTGACCGAAAAGAAGTGGGACGCGCTCCGCTTGTGTTGACCGACGTTCATCCAGGTAAACATACAGTGTCATTAGGGTGGCCGCATGGCAGCACGGTCCCCTTCACCAAAACACTAACCTTTATCCCCGGCCAGGTGCATGATCTGGGCACCATTGTGTTTGAAGGCTCGCTCAGGGTGGATTCTGATCCGCCTGGAGCCGAAGTTTGGCTGGATGACAAGAAGCAAGGGATTACCCCGCTCATCCTGGAAAAGCTGCGCTCGCAAATGCACAGCCTCGAATTGAAAGTTGTCGGCGAAGTCCGGTATTCCGAAGTGGTCACCATCCCTTTGCAAGCGAGGCTGGATCTGGGAATCTTGAAGCTGGGCAGCGCTACCGCAACCCCACACCAGCTAACGCTGGAGATCAGCAACGGGGATGATATCGCCACGGCGTATCTTAACGGATCGACGCTCTTGCAATCGAAATATGGGCTAGGGCCTGCTGGCGCAAACATCGGCAATCAGCCAGGACAAACCGGAATCGTGGATATTACGGAAAAAATGCAGACGGGATTGAATCAATTTCGCTTTACGGTCTGGAATGCCCCGACGCAAGGGTATGTCAGAGGGAGTTTCGTTCTCCGCGTGGATGGCAAGGTGATCTATGAGAACGGCATCCAGAGGGAGGACTCGTCGGAAGGCGTCAAGTTCGACGATCGATATTTGGTCACCTGGCCCCTGCTGCCGACGGCGGCAAATCAGCGGCCACGGTTGGGAACCCAGATTCAGACTTCGCTCATCAATGGTCAAATACAGGTGAAATTTGATGTCGGGGACGGCAAGATTTCTGGGACTGCGGGAGCGATCAAGGACACCGATCTTCTCCTCGTGCTGCAACAGATCGAGAAAAACTTTCAGCCGCCCGAACCCCATCCAGGGCTCAAATGCTTCATCAAGTTCCTGATCCATAAGAACGGGACCATCAGCAATATCCTGATCGAACATGACACGGGTTACCCGAAACTGGATCAAATGGCGGTCCAAGCGCTTGAAAAAATAAAACTGCCATCGGGGTATGGTTCCATGAAGACAGACTTGATCCCGGTGTCCATCTCCTTCAATTTTTAATGGGTGTTGATGAATCTTCCCCTTTTCTCCTAGACGCCTTCAGTGGCCGCCTTTTAATCTATCGCGCCTTTACTCATCGTCTTACCATTTCCGGCACAAACCGCCCCCTTTGCTGAATCCATGCCCCGCGTAAAGTTACAAGCGGAAGAGGCATGATCGCGGCCCATTTCACGCCGCGACATCCAATCACGCCAAAGGAGGGACCATACTCATGGTCAACGCTACTACCCCACGGTCCATCGGCCAGTCCGCCACGATCGGCCTGGACCAACTGATTCCAAGTAAGGCCAATCGTTCGGTCGCCAAGGATAACGATCTGAAAGGCTTGGCCGAAAGCATCGCCGCCGTCGGCTTGCTTTATCCCCTGATCGTCCGAACGAACCCGGACCAGGAAGGCAGCTATCGCATCATCGCCGGCGAGCGGCGCTGGCGGGCGCTCAAGCGGCTCAAGGCCGAATCCGCCCCCTGCGTCATCGTCAGCGTTGATGGCGACGCCCCCGACCCGGAAATCCTGCGCCTGGTCGAAAACCATCAGCGCAAGAACCTGGAGCCGCTCGAAGAAGCGGCGGCGATCCGCGCGCTGCTCGACTCCGGCTTGGAAATCGAGACGGTTGCCCGCTCGCTCGGTCGCGACCGCGTCTGGATCGCCCGCCGCTCCAGCCTGACCGATCTCTCCGAGAATTGGATTCGGGAGATCAAGAATCCGGACGGCAAGATCGCGCTCTGGCCGCCCTCGCATTTGGAAGCCATCTCGCGCTTTCCCCAAGAGGTGCAGGACCGGATGCTGGAACGCTGGGGCAACACCTGGCGCTGGAACGTTCCCACGCTCGACGATCTCCAGGCGGCCACGGGCGAATGCCTGCGGCTCCTTGCTTCCGCCCCCTGGAAACAGGATGACGCCACGCTCGTTCCCACGGCGGGCGCTTGCGTGTTATGCCCCAAACGCTCGTCGTGCGCCCCGGAACTTTTCCCGGACGAGCTGCCCGCCAACGGCGGCAAAGCCGTTTCGGGCGATTGCTGCCTGGACCCAGCTTGTTGGCAAAACAAGGCCAAGGCGTTTCTCGCGCGGCGGTTCGAAACGCTGCGCCGGGAATACCCGAACCTGATCCTGCTCAACGCCGGGGATGACAACCAACGGAGACCGCTCGCCGAAGCCTTCCAGGCCGAAGTCTTCAACGCCTGGGAGACGGCCATCGGCAAGAAGTCGGACACGGGAGCCGTGCCGGCGCTGGTGGTGGGCGGGGCCGGGCTGGGGCTGCTCAAATGGGTCGTGCCGGCTCATGACGGCCCGACCACGCGGGCCTCACGACGGCTGCAACGGATTGCTCATCAAGGCAATGGCAACGGGAATGGCAACGGCGCCCGTGAACGGACGGCGGAAGAGAAGAAATCGCCCTATGATAAACGTCGTCGTCAGATTGTCATCGATGCCGTCAAAGCCAAGCTCGAAGCCCTGGCCCAGGAACCGGACCGCGCCAAATTGCCCGAGATCGAGGGCGGCGAAGTGTTGGCCAGTCACGGCCTGATCGCCCGGACCCTTTTCTTCCTCACCGCCATGCTCGAAGAATACGGCTGGCGCGATGGGGTCAGCCGGGGACCGTTCCTCCTGCCGGAGACGCCCGCCTGGACCGATCTGGCCCAGATGAAGAATCACGAGATCGGCGGCGGGGAGACGCGCGACGCGCTGCTTGCCATCAGTTGGCGGCTGCTGCGGCTGGCGGTGGGACGCTTCGCCTTGCGGCTCTTGGTGGCTCCGGGAGAGAGAGACAACGAGCGCCAGTATGTCGACGTTCAAATCATTTGCGAACTGCTCGGCGTCGATCTGGCTCAGCTTCGTTTACAGGCCGCCGAAGCCATTCCGTACGCCAAATGCTGGCGGGACGAAGTCCACGACGACTGGACCGGCCCGGCGGAAGATGAGCAACAGAAAACGACCACCTCTGCCGAATTGGCTAAGGCGGGCTGATCAACCTTATGCACCTTCATTCACGACGGCTTCACCCGAGGCCGTCTTTTTTAGCGTCGTCAAAAAGGTCACCGACCGAACACTTGAGATGGCGGCAAAGGGTTTGAATCGTCTTCAGCGTAACGTTTTCTTTGCCTTGTTCGATATGGTTCAGAGCGGTTTGGCTGCTGCCCAGTTTGCAGGCACACATGAACGCCGCTTGCCAAAGCCGTAAAGCTTGCCCCAAGCCCCCACTTCCGTCATGGAAGGGGCAAGCCGAGCAAGCCTGGCTCGTTTATGACTCATCGCCACATGCCTTTTCCGCATCTTCGATCAAGCGCGGCAGGCTAACCCCCAGCGCATAGGCCAGACGCAATGCGACTTCGAGGGTGGGACGGCTCTTGTGCTTTTCCAGCAGGCCTACATAGGAACGGTCCACGCCCGCCTGGTCGGCTAAAGCCTGCAAACTCAGACCCCTTTCGGATCGAATCTTTGCCAGACACTCGATAATCGTCCAATTGACTCTGGTTGCGCGGTCTTCCACGCGCCGATTGAAACATCTTGACAAGCTCCATTATATGGGAATATATTCCCGCATCAGTCGCGCGGCATCATGCGGTCGGTCTGGATAGTCCTACAATGACCGCTGCCGGCCGACATAGGATCGGCACGGCGGGACGAGCGCCTGCGAGGAGGATGATTTTTCGTTATGGAGCGCGGCCGCGGCAGGCGCTCCTACGGCGGTCACTCCATTTTGGCTCATTCCAGCGCAATCGTAGACGCCAGAAGTCCCGCTGGGTTTGATCGCCATGAAGCTGCCGCAGATTGCGGGCAAGTATTTTTGCCAAGTTCATCATTGCAAACAAGAATTTTAAGCATGAAAAGGGGCCTGAGCATTTTTTCCTTAATTTATCTTACTGGGAACACATAATCCGGTAGATTTATGTTTATCGTTTTTTGTCTCTATGTGGGTATATTTGCGAAGCCGTGAAAAACACAAGGTGAAAAAGGATGCGCACGCAAATGGCTAAATATTTTCGAGGCTTGATGACGGCATGGCTGTTATTGTTGGCAGTATCAACCGGTTATTGCGGGCCGGAAGTGGTCGTCCGGGATGATGCTGTGGAGATTCCCAATAACGGTGGTCCCGTCGATTTTGGCACATCTCTTCGAGAGGGCCATGCGCTTCAAAAGAGCTTCACCTTGGAGAATATAGGTGACGCCCCACTTACGATCTCCAATCTGTCAGTCCCCAATCATTATCTTTGCTCCAAGGCTCTTGGCCTGTTCTGGGGAAAAGCATTTGTATCCCAGATGTTTTCGCCAGGTCCCGGTCATACAAGTGTGATATTCAACGGCCGAATGTGGGTTATAGGGGGATCTTGGGAGGTTTATAATTGCAAAAATGATGTGTGGAGTTCGGACGATGGCGTGACGTGGCGACAGGAAACGGCCGCAGCCAGCTTCTCTTCCCGATCCGGTCACACCAGTGTGGTTTTCAACAATCGAATATGGGTGATTGGTGGTCAAAGTCTCAATCCTCTCTGGATGCTTGGTGGTCAAAGTCCCAATTCTCTCGATAACGATGTCTGGAGTTCGGCCGACGGCGCCACCTGGCGACAAGAGACGGCTGCGGCAGGATTCTCCCCTCGATCCGGTCACACCAGTGTGGTTTTCAACAGCCGGATGTGGGTTATCGGCGGAAGCGGACTCTCCGATGTCTGGAGCTCAGCGGATGGTATCACGTGGCGGCAAGAGACGGCTTCAGCCGGGTTCTCCCCGCGATCCGGTCACACCAGTGTGGTTTTCAACAATCGAATGTGGGTGATTGGAGGAGGCAACAGGAGTGATGTCTGGAGTTCGGCGGATGGCATAACATGGAGACAGGAAACATCTGCGGCTGCGTTTGGACCACTTTCCCAACATACGAGTGTAGTATTGAATAATAGAATGTGGGCCATCGGCGGTGTGGGCGTTGCTTCTTTATACAATAGTGTCTGGAGTTCGGCGGATGGTGTGAGTTGGCGCCTGGAAGGGGCGACATCATCAACTAA
>Ga0182027_10011367_pt1 | contig 12588 bp, 11 predicted proteins | sample 712E1DmetaG_FD_121300 | JGI IMG/M metagenome (GOLD analysis project Ga0182027, IMG submission 121300) | Permafrost microbial communities from Stordalen Mire, Sweden - 712E1D metaG (Illumina Assembly) | ecosystem: Environmental > Terrestrial > Soil > Wetlands > Permafrost | place: Sweden...
ATTAAAGTCATAGTAGCCCCGATCCACAGCCACAATACTACCGGCGCGAAGGGTGAAATTATGTGCGGCAGTGACATCGGCAGTCTTCCCATCAGTGATCACCGCGAAATCAGGCAGATAGCCTTCGTGATCCAAGAGCAAATGGAGCTTAATGGCGCCTTTGGTCTGACGGTAATCAGCCCATGGAAACAGGCTCAAACAAAGGTCCACCGTTGTGGAGTCAAGACTGAGCAACTTGTTCTTGAAACGAAATTTCTTCTTTTTACCGGGGCTCTCGCTGCGGCAGAAGTCACGCAGATGGAAGAAGACGTCTTGATAAAGTGTCCAGGGACGGTGGGCATTGGCATAGGAAATCATACTTTTAGCTGGTGCGGTGCTCAAGCCTAAATGACTGAGTTTGCCACAGGTGATGGCAAGTCCGTCGCTAATTTCCCGTAGGCTCTTAGCCTGGGCCAGTCGGCAAAAAAGCATGGCGACATACTGATCCCAGGACGAGAAACCCTTGGCATGGCGTTCTGCTTTGCTGTCATAAACCAGTCGTAAAAATGAGGACCGTGGCATGATCTGGAGAATCTGGCTGAACAGACTCGTGCAAAATTTCATTTGAGACTCCTTCGAAATATTTGGTGCTTTTCTCACCATACTACTTCGGAGAGTCTCTTCAAAACCCGAAGGGCAGAGCACCACGTGCTTGCACGTGGGTGAATATAAAGGGCAGGAATATTCGCTATTTTATAAATAATATTTACCCGGCTTTAGGTCAAGCGAAGCTTGAATTTTTAAAGAACCACGAGCTTGCTCGTGGATATCTATTCGGACTGAAAACCTATCTTGGACAAGAGTGAGTCGCCATAGAAAAAACATGTGGCTTAAGTGTCAGGGAAATGACTCCAAGTGGGAGAAACGTGCATTTCCGAGGATATGCTTTACAGTGGCAGCTTCCGGTCAGATCGCCCCAAACCGGCAGCACAGCATTACCATGGGCTGTGGAGATGGCCTAGGCTACTGCTTCTAGCGAGTCAGTCTCATTGAAAACGCGAGTTGAGGTCGGACTCGTGCCGTGAACCGCTAACTTAGCCTCTAAAAAGGATAGATGATCGGCAATCACCCAACCCATTCCCCGAGAGGAGTCTGTCACCCATGCAATTTTGCCCGATAAACGTTTCTCCCTCGTATTTACGTCCATTTGTCCTCTATTGCAATCCATTTGTAAACTCAACCAGTTTTACGGTGTTTCCATTTAGTGAAGCTACACTCCCTAAGGGAACCTTTTTCTAAGCCAAATTATATGCCCACTTTAGCTTTCAGTCAGACTAATGGACGATTATAGGATAGGTTATTCGGAGTAAAAACTAACAAAATGAGATGCGAACTAGATATTACAGGATTTTTAACGACCACATTGATCGGGCCTTCAAAAATACTTATCTCTTTCCCTCCTTGGTATTTCTTCCCAATTTTTAGGATAATCACAACATATTTGGTGACACACGCCTTAAGCATGTCCCTGCTCAAAACAGATTTTATGATGTAATAATATTATTTACCAGGGAAACTCCAGTTTACAATGGGATGGTTCAGTGTGAAGCACACCTTATTATGTTATGCTCACCATCGTAAATTGACCCGCTCAAAAAGAATTTAACAAAAAAGCATTTATTTATTGACAAACTGCTTTTTGAATAGTATCATATTCCTCTATATAGAAGAACGAAGTCAGCTAGCCACGCGATGATAAGAGAAATCCCAGGCGAAAATCAAAATGCGTAATTATATAATCAAGAGATTTTTACTAGCAATACCCGTCTTGTTTTTAGTTAGTTTCATTTCTTTCCTATTTGTACGCATAATTCCCGGCAACATAATAGATATGATGGTGAGTGATCAAGGCTTTCTAACACAAATGGACAAATTAAAAATTGAGCAAGCCCTGGGGCTAAATAAGCCATTACTCACCCAGTATGGAATCTGGTTAAGAAATATTTTTCTACATGGGAGCTTGGGGAATTCCCTGTGGGACAAGTTGCCAGTGACTGACAAGATACTTGCAAGGTTGCCAGTCACCCTTGAACTTGCTGTTCTCAGTTTGATAATTTCGCTAATTATATCATTGCCCATCGGTATATATTCAGCATTGCGGCAGGATACCGTTGGTGACTATTTCGCTCGTAGTTTCGCCATATTATGTGTTGCTGTACCTTCATTTTGGTTGGCGACATTGTTAGTGGTGTTCCCTTCGATATGGTGGGGATGGTCGCCACCATTAGCACTTATACCATTTAGCCAAGACCCGATAGGCAATCTAGGAATGTTCATATTGCCATCAATTGTTCTGGGCATGGGTATGGCAGGGATGACCATGAGAATGACCCGTACAATGATGTTGGAAGTACTAAGGCAGGATTATATTAGAACGGCATGGGCTAAAGGGCTTTCCGAAAGAGCCGTCGTCATCAGACACACCTTAAAGAATGCCTTAATCCCGGTAATTACTATAATAGGAATGGGAGTGCCTAACCTGATTGGGGGTACGGTGATTGTAGAGACCATTTTCTCTCTACCCGGGCTAGGTCGGCTAATAATAGAGGCTACTGAAACAAGAGACTATACATTAATAACTGGGGTGATACTCTTCTTTGGGGCAGTCTTGGTGGTAATCAATCTGGTGGTTGACCTAACCTATGGGTTTCTAGATCCAAGGATTTCTTATAAATAAAGAGGAAATTATTTGGTTAATAGCTCTTATCAGCAAATAGCGGTAAGGAAGTGGCTGTCGTCCTTACTCAATTTTGTGAAAAGACTGGTGAAAGAAAAACCGCTAGGGATGGTAGGCGGCTGTATCACTATACTACTACTTTTCGCAGGCATTTTTGCTAATTTCCTAGCTCCATACGGGATGAACCAAACTACCGCAGATTTATTAGTTCGACCATCACTAATACATTGGTTTGGCACAGACGACCTCGGGCGGGATATACTCAGTCGTGTCATCTACGGAGCTCGTATCTCGGTTATTGTAGGTTTGGCTAGCGCTGCGATTTCTGTGACTTTATCTTCAATTATAGGTATGGCGTGTGGGTACATCGGGGGTGTGTTTGACCTGCTGGTTCAGAGGGTTGTTGACGCATGGATGTGTTTTCCCTCTCTACTCATTATGATGGTAATGATCTCTATCATAGGACCGGGAACATGGCAGGTAATTGTTGTTTTGGGTCTGTGCTTTGGTATTTCGGGTTCTAGGATAGTGAGGAGCGCTACTTTAAGCATTAAAGAGAATGTGTATCTGCAGGCCTCGAAAGCTATTGGTTGTTCCGCCAGCACAATACTTACCCGCCATATCCTGCCCAATATTATGGCTTCCTTAATTATCTTGTTTTCTACCGTAATGCCAATGGCTATTTTGGTTGAGGCCAGCCTGAGTTTCTTGGGCTTCGGTATCCCCCCACCCAACCCCAGCTGGGGAGCTATGCTTAGCGGAAGTGCACAGGACTACATGTTCCTAGCTCCATGGATGGTTATATTTCCCGGTCTGGCCTTAACAGTTGTCGTATATGGTGTCAATATATTTGGCGATGCCTTGAGAGACCTGCTCGACCCTAGATTACGAGGCGGAATCGGGCGATATGGGGTGAAAGTGAAAAAGAGTCCTTAAAAAACTATTCCAAACTCGAAAATAGAGTTGACAAAAAATGCAAAGATGCTATACTACTAGCAATCGGTCGAAAATACAGGTGGAGTCACGTATAAATATTTAAAAAAGGAGATCACTCAATGAAACAAAGCATTTTAGGGGTGGTGGTGAGTTTGTTATTGGCAGCATCGGTAATATTGTCCTCTTGCAGTTCGAAAGTGACAACGACATCAGTGCTCTCAACAGCAACGACAGCGGCCACGACGGCTGCTACAGCAACGGCGACGACGGCTGCTACAACAATGGCCACGACGGCTGCTGCCACTACAACAACAAAAGCAACGACGACAGCAACAACAGGTACACCAATATATGGTGGGACATTGGCCGCATATGGCTTTAGGCAAAATACTTCGCCAGGAGGCTGGGATGTTTGCAACGTTCCTTTTGCCTCAGACGCCTACTTCTATCCTTATGCTGAGTTCCTCCTAACAGCGGATATCGCAGACTACGGACCAAGAGGAAACAATGCATTTAATTTTCAAATTCAAGAGTATATTCCCACGCAATTCTTGACTGGTCAACTAGCAGCAAGTTGGGAAGAGCCTGATTTGTTGACTCTTGTCTTCCACTTACGCCAAGGTGTTATGTGGACAGGCAACAGCAATATAGGCATGAATGCCAGGGAATTCACCGCAGCTGATGCCGCATTTGCCTTAAACCGATATTGGCAATCTTCATATGGTGACGGCAGTACAAGTTATTTTAGTTCGGTTACTGCCACAGACAAATATACCTTGACTATTAAGATGAATAGCTACAGTCCTGACTGGGCATATCGCACAGCCTACGCCTTCAAGTGTGAAATCCAGCCTACGGAAGTAGTAACAGCAGGCGCTCAGAATTGGAAAAACCAAACAGGTACAGGACCGTTTATCCTAACAGATTACGTTCAAGACTCTGAGGCTACCTACACAAGGAATCCTAATTATTGGGGATCGGCAACTATAAACGGAAAGCCATACCAACTACCTTTTATCCAGAAGCTAGAATATCCTATTATCGCCTCTCAATCTACTGAACTAGCTGCTATTAGAACAGGGAAAATAGACATAGCCTGGCAAATTCCCGCAGTGTACCAGACCAGCCTAACCTCAACAAGTTCTAATTTATCAACATATGATTATTACGCTAATTCCGTATTATGTGTGGGATTCAATACTGCGAACAACATTTTCAAAGACGTCAATGTTCGGCGTGCTCTGATGATTGGTACCGATCTGCAAACAATAGCCAACTCGGTATACCCCGGTGGGAGTGGGGCCCAAATCAACGCCTTCCCCTTATCCCCGGGTCTTACTGGCGTTTACACACCAATAAATCAAATGCCCGCGTCGGACCAAGCACTATTTAATTATAACCCGACTACGGCAAAGCAGATGTTGGCAAGTGAAGGTTATCCTAACGGTTTTTCGTGTCAGTTGGTCATCCAAGCTAACCCTACTTACAACAATATAGCTTCTCTATTGGTTTCCCAGTGGGCCAAGTTGGGTGTAACTGTCACAATTCAATCGGATGACGTAGCTACATGGTCCGGGGTCATGGTCAATCACACCTATCCGGATGTTTTCATGTCTGCTACCGGCAACGGCATTCCATCAACGCACCTGCAAATTAAGGTATTACCAGGTGTAGCCAACACCGCGAATTGGTCTGATCCCCAAGCCGTCGCTTTGTTAAATCAGGCAATGGCGACAGATGACCCATCGGCTCAAAATACCATATTTGCGCAGTTAAATCTCTACATACTAAATCAATGTGCTTGGATAGGTTTCCCCGCTGCACAAGATTTTGGTTCCTATTATCCCTGGGTTAAGAACTTTTACGATGAGGTTGAAGGTGGCGATTATAATGATATGCCTATAATCAACCTCATATGGATTGACCCAAGTCTAAAGTAATAGTTGGGACAGTGGTTAAAAGGTATTTTTAAACCTGCCTTTTCCGTATGGTAGTGAAAGAATTAGAAGACCCTGGCTAAAACTGGCCGGGGTCTTTCTATTAACTGATTATGTCTCAATTTGGATTTCTTAACGGGGAACCATCATTCGTATAAATATTGTCATTGAATTTCACCGTAAGCCATTAGGAAACGGGAACTTTTATGCAGCAATAATCTGAAAACGAGTCCCAAGTTATAAGGCATGTAAATGGTAACACTTCTTAACGGCCAATTAAAATAATAATAAATTAAAATACCGTGACGAAATATATCGTATCACTGAGACGTAGATTCCTGTTTTTATGCATACCTGTAAATAATATGATGCCTAATCGACAAAGGCCTTTTCTATTTGTGCTTTTATATCTTCAGACAGCTTCCAATTAGCGGCAACTACATTTTCTTCAATCTCTGATGGTTTGCGTACACCTGTCAGAGCTACGGCGACAACCTGATTCGAAATTACCCAAGCAGCAGCCAATTGTGCAACCGTTTTCCCTTCCGATGCAGCGATCTTCTTTAATTTTTCTACTATCTCCAGGTTGTTCAGATAATTTTTACCTTCGAAAATGAGTTGACCGAAAGCATTTAAACCACGGCGCCAATCATCCTCACCGAAATTGGTATTCTTCGTCATTGTACCAGTAAGCAGACCATAGGATAAAGAACCAAAAGCCATCGCGCTTATCCCATTTGTTTTACAAAAAGGAAAGAGCTCCTTTTCCGGTCTCCGGTCAAAAAGATTATAACCTACCTGGTCACAGATGATGGGGAATGTTTTGAGACACTCCTTCATTTGTTCTGCATTAAAATTACTAACGCCGCCGTAACGTATCTTACCTTCCTTCTTCCATTTAGCAAATACTTCCATTGGATCCGAGAACGGGCGGCTCGTATCGGGGAAATGTATCAGGAAGAGGTCGATATAATCTGTCTGCAACCGTTTTAAGCTTCCTTCAATGCTTTTGTTCAGGAATTCCTCGCTGGAATCCAATTCCAAACCCTTATCTTCATGATTAATGGGATCCCATTTTATCCCCGCTTTAGTCACTATAATACAGTTTTGCCTTTTTCCCTTGAGTGCCCGGCCCATTGTTTCTTCGCTGGCTCCCCACCCATAGTTCGGTGCCGTGTCAAAGAGCGTAATACCGAGGTCATAAGCTTTGTGAAGCGCAGCGATGACTTCACTTTCATCGATTGAACCATACATGCCTTTGCCCATGGGCCAGCCACCCAAACCAATTACTGATGTCTTGAGGTCAGTGTGTTTAAAATAACGATACTCCATAACTTCTCCTTGATTCATGCGTTCTTATTTGTTTAAAATATCCAATCTAATATATTATTATCGCCGGTAGTTCAGAAGACATTTGCTGTTCCCGGAAGATTTGGTGGTTAAGGAGACTTTTTAATCTTTTTGATTAATGGCAAAATATCCCGGTCTATATCACCATCATTTTTCGGTTCGGGGACATCTCGGAAAAGGTACCAGTTCTCAACATGTTCCGCTGAACCACCTGGTTGTAGCGTTACCAAAGGAGCAAGCGTTTCAAGCTCAAAATTACCCTCGGCACTGAAACACTCTGCCGGACTATTATTATCCGGGTATATAGCACCATCTTTATATTCATAGGTTACCACAAAGAGGTGCCTGTCATTATAATAGGCGAGCCAGCCGTTTGGAACCAACATACCAAGTTTGTATGCGCTGGGAACCTTATCATCTTGTTTAAGCATCACATACTTCTTCCCCCATATCAGACGTGGGTCAGAAAGGTCACAATAACACCATATTGCGATGGAGCTTGTGGGTAGTAATGGACCGTCACTAAATGGTGGGAAACGCGGTGGCAGCGGTAGAATAGCTTTCCCGCCAACTTGCATCTGGGTAGACGCCCATAGGGAGACTTCCACCGGCCAAAGGCTGGTATTGTAAAGACGGTGCACAATACTAATATGATTACCTTTCACGGATGTGGGTATATCCATCTCTTTCTTAATGGCTGTAGGTGGTATCTTGATTTGGGTAAAGCGAATGAATTTATCATGTTCTTCAACTGCCAGTGGATTCACATCGGGGAAATAACGGGGCAAGGCTTCCGGTGCATGTCGTATACCATGGGCGCCATAACCCCAATCGGTTTTATTAATACAGAATTCGTTTCTTTCTCCAACAAACCCGAAACGCAATATGCTCGGGCCGATCTCCGTGGGCGCTATTAAATCTATAGTGTCATTAAAGATACGATAGCAATTTTTTAAGCCTTCAAATTCTATCTTTTCCAAAACCTCACTCCTTTATGTTTCACTTAAATCAATTTACAGTATTATAATTATAAGTTAGTGGAAAGTCAAAGTGTCAATGTATTCGGCGCTAATGAGATAATGCGAGGATGGGCGTACGAATTGGGACAGGGTTTTTCACAGGTCTATGACCTAGTATTTAGGGTGAATTTCTCCTTTCTTTGATGGAATCTCCTTGAAAAGATAGTCCTTATCTTCTTATAAAAAGATTCACGCGAGTTACGTTGCACTAATTTTATCGATGGGTAGTTTGACAAAGTTAGCTTCCATCAGATAATCGATTGGACATGATAGTAATGTATAATAAAAACAAAAGGGCTGAGTAAAGTCCGTTTCGGGTGGAGTCAGGTCACTTTTCGCTATCATAATCTTGCATGGAGTAATTACCCAAAAAGAAATTTATGGATTACTACAATTAAATATGGTAGAATGAACATTCCATTATGGGATATTTGGAGGTAAGATTTTGGCTTTTATCAGGCTTATGGAGTATGAGTGGAGTGACAATCCCCATGAGGTGGAGTATTATATCCCAGACAGCTGGGATGTAACCATTTATCACATCGCTGGTTACCAGAAACCTGTCCTTACACCGGAACAGATTACCTCAAGCGTTGTCCACCCCATTGGCACATCCCGTCTTAGAGATCTAGCCAGATATAAGAAAAAGGTCTGCATCCTCTTTGATGATATGGTCCGCGGTACCCCCGTTTATAAAGTAGTGCCTGCCGTTTTAGCTGAACTCAAAGCAGCAGACATAAAGGATAACCAGATTGAGTTCATCTGCGCCATTGGTGCTCATCAAGTATGGGACCGCTCACTCTTGGCAAAGAAGCTTGGCGCTGACATTATGGCGAAGTATCCCGTCTATAATCACGACCCTTTTTTGAATTGCACCTACCTCGGTAAAACAAGTTTTGGCACTAGAGTTGAAATCTCAGCTGAGGTTATGTCCTGCGATCTCAAGATCTCAATTCAAAGCATTGTTCCCCATTCGAGCTACGGCTTCAGCGGTGGTGGCAAGATAGTAATGCCCGGCTGTTCTTCTTATAGTAGCATCGTCGAACATCACATGACGACGCACAGAGCATTCGGAGAGATATTGGAGAGAACTCCCGATGCCAAGGGTGTTTTTCAAGGGAATCCTAAACCACAGGATGCGATGGAGTTTGCAAGGATGGCAAACGTTGACTTTTCTATCAACTGCATGGTAAATGAAAAGGCTGACATTGTCGCTATTTTCGCCGGTGACATTGAACAAGCCTATTCGCCGGCGGTCACTGTTGCTAAAGAGCACTACAAGGTAATTGATACCCGCGACAATGATATCGTCATCACCAATGCTTATTTTAAGGCGGGTGAGGCATTCATTGCTTCGGCATCATCTTTTATCGCTGTAAAACGAACGGGAGGGTCCAGTGTCACCATCGCTAATTCCCCTTTTGGACAGATTGTCCATTACCTTGGTGCCAGTTGGGGAATGAATACTGACGACAATATCTGGACATACAAAATGTCAATTCCCACGTGGATTAAACACCACATCTTCTACAGTGAGTTTCCTGAAGGAAGGAACCGAGCAATATGGGCAGAGAAGGATTTACACAAAATACTTCAATCGAACAACTGGGACGGGGTTGTAAAAAAACTAATTAAATGGCACGGATCTAAAGCCAAAGTTGCGGTGTTTCCCGACGGCACAACCCAATATACGCTTCAGCCGGAATACCGTTAGTTTTACTCGCTAAATCTTGCAGGGGACGTGCAGGTCGTCACAGGTATTACGAAACCATTCAATCACTTCGCGATGAAGAGGAATCCCTTTAACTTTACACTCTACCTCATGTTCGGCTTCCAATTGCCCGGGATATAACACTCTGTCATGTCCTGGTGCAGGCTTGGTCGATTTTAGCATCCCGAGCCATTCATCCATCGTCCGTTTGAACTCCGTCGTGTCCATAAAGGATTCGATGTTATAAGCTATAACGCAGTGATTACAATTATTTTCCCCGTTTTTTACACTGTATCCGCCACCCGTAAGAATACTACTGAAGACTTCGACAACGCCCGCTAGACCATAGCCCTTGTGAGAGCCCATTTCTCGGGTGCTGCCCAGCGGTAAGAGTCGGTCAATATACGGAAAGATGCCATCCATACCGGCAGGTGGCGGAACAACCTCTTCCATTATGGGGGTACCATTAGCATCCGCCACCCAACCCGGCAGCAGCTTGATGCCCAAACGTCGAGCCAGAATCTGCTTGCCGTTGGCAATGACTGTAGTGGCAGCATCATAGACGAATGGGGGTTCTTTATCTGCGGGAACTGCGACAGCAATGGGGTTAGTTCCTAGCCTTGCCTCAGCCCCAAAAGTTGGGACCATGTAAGGAGTGGTGGAAGTCATACACATCCCTATCATGTTGTTCTTCAACGCTAACATTGCATGGTAGGAGGCCATACCCAAATGCCTCCCATTCATTACCGTGACCATGCCTATTCCTACCCTGCGTGCTTTCTCTATGGCAATTTCCATAGCCTTGGGAGCAATTATTATTCCTAATCCTTCGTCACAGTCTATACTCGCGGTAGTTGGAGACTCACGCAAAATGCGCCAGAGAGGCTTGGGATTCACGAGTCCATATTTGTACATTTCCATATAACCGCGAAGCAGGTTGGATACGCCATGACTTGTCACTCCTCGAAGGTCAGCAGTTACCAAGACATCCCCTGCAAGCTGACAGTCTTCTTGTGGAACACCTGACTTCTCGAAGATTGAGACTACCATCTCACGGAGGTTTCTTTCAGTAATCCTGACCGTATCTTTTCCCTGTAATTCGAATCTCTCTAACAACGTGTTCTCCTTTCTATGTGTGAATGCTAGATCTTTAATGATATCATATGATGATTCTATATGATGTAGGCAAAGTCGCTGAAGTTATCATAAATACCTTGAAATGAATTGCGAACAGGACGAGGTTTAACGACCTGATAAAAGGACATTTTCATTGCACATAATGATCTCAAAAAGTGCCGACTGCCCAGACTTGACTGCTTTTGGATGTTCTATTTTTTCGAAGTGACTGCCTAGCCCTTCAGCGATTTTAGTATAGTCTGCAGACTGGCTGAAAAGACAATGTCGCTTGGCAGTTATCGGATAATTACTTGTGTATCCTCCGATTACAGTGCCTATTGCCATTTTGCCTCCTTATGTTCAGTGAATAAAGGTGCGCAACTGTCCCAACTGGCGGTAGTTCGTTCTATCTGCTGAGATCATATCGAATTCGCTGTACCGTTTAGGCTTAATAATTAGTTCTTTCCATAGTGTTTAAGGTAGCTTTTCTGTGGTTTATAGATAATCACATTGGTAGATTTAGGAGTCTTCTAGCGTTTCCTGCAAAAATTTTATCCTTATCTATTGCAGGTATTTCCATCCGTTCTATCGACTCTATTGTTTCCAGAGTGTACCCATATGTATATTTCATGGCACCTGTTGAACCGCGCCGCTGGGCTGAACTTAAAGGCATATCCGTCCCAAAAAGGATGTGGTCAGCGCCGAAAAAATCATACCCACACATCAACCCTGGAGTGCTGCCATAAAGCGCCGTATCATTGTAGAACTTACGCAAATTAGGGATCCTTACTCTTTGCCCAAAGAAGGGCACCAAGCCTCCCCCACAGTGGTGAGTTATGAACTTGATATTAGGATAAGTTTCAAAAACCCATGAAACCGCCAGACGTTCCATCGCTGATGCAGTTTCATATGGCCAGTTGTATGAGCTCTTCACATGATGAGATGGCATCGCGTTGCCCCAAGGATGGATCCACATAGGGAGGTCAAGACTTGCCATCAAGTCATAAAGAGGTTTGAACTCGGGTGCATCCAGCGGCTTTTCATTGATGTTAGTGAATATCTGCACTCCCCCTAAATTCAATTGATTGATAGCCCTATCGGCTTCCTTTACTGCTGCATCGATATCATTTAAAGGCAAACAAGCTACGGCTGTTATGAATTTATTTGGATATTTGAGAACAAGTTCAGCCATTTCATCGTTAGCCATTCTTGCTAATTCAATTGCATCGCTAGGGGTCACTAGTGTTTCCAAAGGTGACACAGCCAGTGTTAATACTTGAAGCAAATCAGGGTATCTTTCCAAAAGCCTTAACCTGATGTCGATATTGTTAAGAGTCTCATTTTCCCAATAATCAGGCAAATGAGTAAGAAGAGTTCCTGTTTTTTCCCTTTTGCGAAGTGCATCCCCATACTTCTTCGGCACGATATGGGAATAAATATCAATTTTCATTACAATTCTCCTAAGACAAATTTATTATATTATACTAGAAAATTTTAATATAAACTACTATTAAAAAAAGGTCCTACTGTCCATTTTACCATAAACCGTGTTTCGGGGAGATGTTGATTCTACTCCATCTCTCAATATCCATACATTTTTACGCTCGGATGTCGAAGTTAAGGGAGTAGAGTTATGGATTGAGAGATTTATCAACAGTAAGATAATTCTCCTTTAATGAGCCATGCATGCTGAGGTTACGGAACGCACCGAGTCAAATTCGTTTTGAAGGTTTGAGCCACCAGGTTGCATGGATCTAAAATGGTGCAATTAAGAAATGTAAAATACATAACAAATAAAAAATC
>Ga0182027_10011368_pt1 | contig 12587 bp, 9 predicted proteins | sample 712E1DmetaG_FD_121300 | JGI IMG/M metagenome (GOLD analysis project Ga0182027, IMG submission 121300) | Permafrost microbial communities from Stordalen Mire, Sweden - 712E1D metaG (Illumina Assembly) | ecosystem: Environmental > Terrestrial > Soil > Wetlands > Permafrost | place: Sweden...
ACGGGCTCTGAATCGAACGATTCGGCAGGTGACGAGAATGATAGCGGTACACCTTCCGTTCCGGAGAGCCAGGGCGGCATCGGCCAGGTGATCGACGCACCGGAAACCGAGGACGATATCGCAAGCATCGAGGAACAGGTGCGCGATTGGGAGATCGCCGTCAACCAGGCGGCGACCGTCGCCCAGCAGGCTGGCAAAGTTCCCGCCGGCCTCAAGCGAACTCTTGAAGGCACGGCGGAAGCCCAGGTCGATTGGCGCGAACTGTTGCGCCGACTCTGGTCAGACACCATTCCGGCCGATTCGAGTTGGATGCGGCCTAACCGCCGCCACATCTGGTCCGGTCTCTATCTCCCCGGCGTTGTGCGCGAGGGCACGGGCGAAATCGCAATCGCCGTTGACTGCTCCGGTTCTGTCAATGCACGACAGTTGCGTCTCTTTGAGGCGGAGATCCGTTCAATCCTCGAAGGCCAGCGGCCACAGTGCGTTTACGTCCTGTACTTCGATACAGAGGTACACAAAGTTGAAACCTATCAAGCCGGAGAGCAAGTTCATCTCAATCCAGTTGGCGGCGGAGGCACAGACTTCGGTCCCTGCTTCGACTGGCTGGACGAGCATGGAATCCAGCCACAGACTCTGGTGTTCTTGACCGATCTATGCGGAACGTTTCCCGAGACTGAGCCACCGTATCCAGTCATCTGGGCATCCACCGAGCGCCGACAAGCTCCATTCGGCAGTGTCATTCCCATGCAGGCAGCATAACGTCAACCGAGAGAGTTTATGGGGAGTACATTTCACATCTTTACCGATGGTTCCGTGATCGGGAATCCAGGATGCGGCGAATGGGCGGCGGTCCTGATGAGCGGCGGCGGGAACTGGGAGATGACAGGATCAAATCCGTGGACGACGATCTCAGAGATGGAACTGGTGGCGGCGGTCGAGGCATTACGTACGATCCCGGTCGGATCTGATGTCCAACTGTGCTCGGACTCCGAACTACTGATCCATGGAATGCTTTTCCATGTCGAGCGTTGGCAGAGCCAGGGGTGGCGCAACAGCCGCGGCACTCCGTTGCAGCATCGGGGACTCTGGAGAGAACTGTTGGCAATGAACGAGCGGATGAACATCCACTGGCAATGGATCAGGGGGCACAACCGGCATCCGTTCCAGACCCGAGCCGACGCACTCGCTTACCAGGCAGCGCACATCCAACGGTGCGCGCTGCAAATGGCCGCATAGCACTACTTGCCGGCATGGCAATCAGGCCGTGTCGCAAGCCAGTCAATCTTTTGGAGACAAACAATGAGCGAGGCCAACACGCTGTTCGAGATCGACCGGGAACTCGATTCGCTTCTCGATCAGATTGAAGAAGAAGCCGAAGAAAACGGCACCGCGTCACCCGAATTGCTGGAGCGATTTGAGCAGTTCTGTCAGGCCGAGAGCGAAAAAGTGGACCGGATCGGGCGCTTCCTGACCTTGATGGACAGCCGGCTGAAATACTGCCGCCAGCAGGCAGAACACTTCCAGAAACGGGCTCGCTCAACAGATGCGAAGGTCGTGAGCACGAAGAATATGGTGCTATATTTCCTTGCTGCACGAGGACTCAAAAAGATCGAAGGCAGGGAATTCACGCTGCGGCAACAGAAGAACAGCCAGGATTCTGTCGAGATTACCGATGTGAGCCTGGTTCCGATAAATTACCGTGAAATGGAACTTCACGTACCAGGCCGTGTGTGGCAAGCGGTCTTTGAGCTCCTTCCAGAGGAAACATCCAAGGTTCTGGCAAGCTGTATCCGGGATGACAAACCGAGCAGCGATGCAATCAAGGAAGCGGTAAGCCGCCTTGAAGAGGTCCCCGGCGCAAAAGTGAAGCGGGGCATCCATCTGAGAGTGGCTTGACGACACACGCGCTAGCATTCCAAGCGCGATGTGCTTCTCATGGTGTGTGTAGGCAGATCCTATCCAAACATCGTCGTACCAATAGCGAGAAAGAAGACAGCGAGTACCAGTCGCAAGTGTGCCATGATGCCGGAGCGAACTGCAATGGTGCTTAAGTCAACAGCTGACGCGCTCCCCACGAGATTGAGCCGGGCCAACGCGCGTTGGCTTTTTCGAAGCCAACGGCACGCCCCGCGACTTAACATGATTCTCCAAGATTCGGGCATGAGTAGCTTTGATGATCTCGGCGACTTCGGTGAAAGACAGGGTTTTCCGATCAAGAAGAGCTGCAGCGAGAGCTTCGACGCATTCCCAGACACATGGCTTGTCAAGAATTTGTTCCGCCCGAATCTGCAATAGTTTCAAGTATGCTTCGGTCTCTCTGTCGCTTTCTGTGAAGCATCTCACAAGGTCGACCGCCGAATGAAAGTCAGCCGATCCCTGCCAACTACGGACGCTTGACGGCCTATGGCGTCGCTGAGCCGCCAAGCCCGCTAGTGTAACAGTCGACATTCGCTCCATCTTTAACCGATCTCCGCCGGTGGAGGATGCGTCAATGTTGCGACCACTCAAGATGTTCTTATATTGGCAATGGCCTTGCGTCGACCCATCCGGAACAATCGAGAGCACGTGTTTGCCTTTGACGAACGGAACCTCGAGGTACCAGGCAGCCATCGCGTGACCAGCCTCGTGGTATGCGGTTGCTTTCAGTGTCCCAGGTTTCGGCCGTGAGGCGACTTGCTCAGCTCTGCGCATCACTCATCGCCCTCTGCTCTTGTCGGCTTCATCTCAAATACAGGTGAGTTTGCCCGCTTTGTCCATCCCGTTTCGGCAAGCTCATGTTGAAGGGCGGTGTAAAACCGCTTTCTTCGGCCCGATACTGTTTGTTGAGGACCCCCGCCAGGGATTACCTCTGAGATTAGAACCTTTGCTTCGGATGAAGAGAGCCATTTCACGCGATCATCCGCAATTCCGCCGCGAATGACGTCCGCGATCTCCTTTGCAATTGGTGCCACTTTGAGTGGACGATCCTTGGCGGCAACTTGCCGGCGACGCGAGTTGAATTTATCGTAATTCGCGACGCCTTTTTCGCAGTCGACATCCCACTGCTGCATCTCCGCATAGATGGAACCGTTTACTGTTCCGCCGTGCCGCTCAATTTGGAAGCTAAGAATTGGAGGATTCCAAGCTACGTTCTCCATCCTGCCCTTTAGCTTATAGCTCTCCATTCCCCCATCTGCGCTGCCGTCAAGTTTGTCCCAAGCGCCTACCAGGAGTGTTTCAAGCTGCTCATCTTTTGCCAGCGGTCCTGGCCGTTGGCTATTCAGATAGGATTTCAATACTACGAGTGACATGGGCCTCCGATGTAAAGTTGAGATTTATAAAAAATGCTAGTTTATCGGCGGGCGAACGAATGTGACGGGAGGCACATGAGAATGAGATCAATTCTCGTGGCGAGCTGTTGGCCGTAAGCGTCCGAAGTTCCCTCTTGACCAGGGGAGAGTGTCCAAGCTCGAAGTGTCCACTCATTCTTAGGTGGACACCTGTTGAGTGCGTCTAAGCGGCCTGGGAGGATTGGGTCTGTAGAGATAGGCGAGGCTCCTGGGCAGGAGCTCCTCGATGCGGTTGATGGGATGGTCCGCGATCTGGGCCAGAACGGTGCGGAGGTAGAGCTCCGGATCAAGGCCGTTAAGCTTACGAAGTACTGTCAGGGAATAGGACCGAGCCAGGTTACCAAGGCATCGACTTCCTGGCGATCTGTTTCCGGGATCCGGAAGTACCAGTTTTGCGCAGGTACAACACCCGCGGATTTCACGCTTCCGTTATAGCAGGGAGCACAGCCTTGCAGATAAGCAATCTCCTCGCCCTCTGCCAGCACGTCACCGCATCCAGGCCAAATCTCGACTGACGTCTCAGCTACTCTGTTTCATCCTCATCTTGGTCATGGAGCAGCGGATTCTCATCGTCTTCGATCGAGATATCACATTCTTCAAAGTCAAAGCCGTGGATTGGTTGATCCGAATAGTCGTCCTCTCGCACCCATGATCGATCCCAGGTTCCGTTGAACTCCGCACGCTCTCCTGGTCGCAACGACCATTCCATCGATGTGAACGAATTCGATCCGCATTCCTTCGTGTATTCGGATCCGCCGCAGGAGAGTTCCAGTACACCTTCACTCGAAGAAAGCTGCCAATATGACATGCTGCCGCAATCCTCCTGCCGGACCCTGTAGGAGAGCCCAAGTGTCACGAAGACATTGCTGGTCGGACGCGGCATCCGGCTCAGAACGTGCAAGATTTTCGCGACTGAGACTAATTGGCCTGGCCGCAGCTTGCCGGAATCAATAAGCCGATTCAGCAAATACCGAATCTCATCGAGAATCTGCCGATCAACCGCGTTCGACCTGTATTCGGGCTTCATCGTTGTGGTCTTCCTTATAATCCGTGGCGGCTGCGATGGCGGGCCAGGTTTTGGCGGTGGAGGACGGTGAGGGGGGCCAGCGGGAGGGCGGTGTCGAGGTCGAGCGCCTCCGCGGCCGGCGCAGTGAGTACCGGCGAGCGTAAGACGCCGCCATCATCGGCGAAGCTGATGAGGCCGCAATCGAAGGCGGCATCCCAAAGGGCGGAGAGCAGCAGGCCGTTGTGCACGTCCAGGCGAAGTTCATCGGTTTCGCACTCGGCCCAGGCCACGATGTGCGATGCGCGCAACAGGGCGGTGTCGGTGATCCCTGTGAGAGGACAGCGGCCATTCCAGTATTCGAGCAGCGCGTCACGGAAGAGCGATTGGCCGACTCTTTGAACGGTCAAGCGCTCGGCTTCCGTGGTGCGCGGCAGGTGGGCAGTGGCTTTCTTGAACGACTCCAGCGGCGCGTCGGGAAGGCTCACCCCCAGCTTGTAGACACGTTCAAGGGTTTGGTAAAGCTCCTGCAGAGACGCGAATGCGTAGACGGCAAATCCGGGGCTGGCGATTCCATCCATCGCGGGCATTTCAAATTCGGCTGCGATGCCGGCGTGTGTGATGGAAAGCAGCCAGCTTCCTTGTCCTTCAACGCGAGCGATCCAGATGTCGCCGCGGGCGGTGGTGGATCGAAAGCCGAGCCAGTCCTCATGGACGCCAAGAGCGATGCGGAAGCCGTTTTCGTAGGCGGCCTTGTGGGCCTCTTCGCGGAGGACGAAGCCGGGTGGCGATTCGACGGTGAGGCCCACAGTTGTCAACGGGGTCGCTCCGAGGTGAACTGAAGCAGGCCCTGGTCCGTTGCAGCAGACGCAGCCGGCGTGAACTGCGCCGTAGATGACGTGGGGACCAAACGGCGCTGGTCGTAGGGATCGGGCGCGGGAAGCTCGCCGCGCTCCATGCGGTCCCAGGCGTCCAGAACGAGGCGGCGTGTGCGGTATTCGCCGAAGCGCTTCATCTCGCTGTTTTTGAGCACGCGGAAGGTTTCGGTGGGGTAGTCTGGACCCATCACGTCTGCGGGGTCGAGGAAGTAACGTAGTTCGTCGCGGGTGACTCCATAGGCGCGTGCGTACCACGCGTCGAGCTCAGCGCGGAGAAGCGCGCGACGTTCCTCGTCCCAAGTGAAGGGCGGTCCGTCATAGCCTAGATCATGTGCAAAGCCGGCCAAGGAGCGACTCGTATAGTTCAGTTCCAAAACCCTTGCTACTACAAATCTCAGATAGTCGTTCGTGAAAAACCCCGGAGGCAGAATTGGCAGTTGCTTCACGATTTCGACCGTCAAGTTCGTACCGCCGACTTTCTGGCGAGTGGCATAGTCCACAACTAAGGAGGAAATGCAGCCGACGAAAGCTGCGGTACTCTTTGGGCTAGCATCGAGAATGATATTTCTCAACGAATGGCTGATCGCTACTGCAGGGTAAACCGTCGCGATTAAGGTTCTTTCATCGGTTGATCTGCAAATCCCTCGCCAACCGATAAGCCAACTACGTTTCCATTTCTTTGTGGAAAGACGATCCTCAACAGCGCGCCACAAAACCCAATATCGTGGTTGCGGTTCAAAGTTGGATTGGCTCTTCTCTTCAAGTGTGCATTCTCTATCATTCGCACCTTCAAAAGTCGCCCATCGATGATCGAAAAGGTGAATCATCTTGGCCTCATAAAGAGGTGCCCACTTTGGATGCCCATCTTCGTACCACTGGTTCTCTACTGGTGTGCAATCCGATTCACGTAGCTTAGAGACAGTTCGAAACTGCGCGCTGCTGTCAGCCATGTCGAACATCTTCGTCATGTAGCCGAAAGACCAAGGATCCTGAATCTGCGCCGATTGATCTCTAAGCAATACTGGAACCTTATACAGCTTAGTTACTAAATCTGCATCTGCCTTGGATCTGAACAACGGGGCGCATCTTGTATTCGGGTTGAGCAATCCGATTTGTGCAGCCGACAAGCTGAATTGGCGTTCGCTATCCACAATCTGGGATGAGTTGACAATAAAAAACCTAAATGATGCCTCATTGACGTGCTGTGCGATAGTAAACAAGCAAAACTTGTAGCTTCGATGAACAGACGGGAAAATGGCATCTCGGTTCTCGAAGTCAATGAGTTGTAAAAGCATGTTCTTTTCAACCAGAAACGAAAAGAAAGGGGCAGTGGTCGAGTCCGTTGCGATTCCAGTCGGCACGATGATGCCAACCCGTCCACGATCAGTGGTCAAGTCTTTCGATAACTCGGCAAACAACGCATAGGTATTCACGTCGCCGCAACCAGTCAGTGCGAATCGTCCCCCTTCTTGCGCAGCGACTCGAACAAACTCTGAGGACGCTTCCGCGATGCGCTTGGTCAATTCAAATTCGAGATAAAGGGTGCGTTCTCGAGTACCCTCTGGAGCCAACTTGATCTGCTCGATCATGCGTCCGCGCGCGGCGGCGTTAGGTGCTTCAGCGATTGCCGGCTCGCGCTGTGCAAAGAACTCCTGCTCCTGAATCTTGATTCGCTCCCATGGCGGATTGCCGAGCACAACATCAAAGCCGCCGTTGGCCATCACGTCTGGAAACTCGAATGGCCAGTGAAAAGCGCACGCTTTACTGGCGAGTTGACGGGCAGCGCCGAGGCGCGGGCCATAGACGGTGCCGCTCCGCATGGCAGTCCAGACATCTGCGGTGGTGGGAACCATAGATGTGTGCAAGTCGAGCGATTGTGCTTCGGTCTTGGGCGTGAGAAAGGCGGCGACGTAGAGATCCGCAGCTTGAGCGAGGTTGACCAAGCGCGGATCAGAGTGGGCGGAGTGGAAACGGTCGCGCTTGGCCTCGATTTGTTGGACCGTGTCTTCGGGTAGCTCTCGAACGGCGCGCAAGGATGCGGCAAGCGGCGGCAGTTCGAAAGGTCGCGCACGCTGGCCGGAAAAATCGAGGATTCCAGCGGCCTCGCCCTTGTCGCGCTTGTTGCGGCGGTCGAAGTCGCGCGCCGTTGGCTTGTGGTCGCCAGCGAGGGGCTTGTAGGCCGCGTCGGGAATGCCGATGCGCAGCGCCTTTAGGTCAAAGATGCCAAGGAGCGAGTCGCCCACACGAATGTTGGCATCGAGGAAGCCGAGAGGTTTGCCGGGCTCGACTGTTTCAATCCAGAGCGCGACGCGGGTAAGCTCGACGGCCATGGGATTGCGATCGACACCATGGATGCAACAGCGGACGGCATCCCGAAGGGCGTGGCGATAATCGGCCGTGGAAGGGAGGCCGCCGGTGCGGGCGCGGGCAACGCGTGTGGCAATGCGGCGGGCGGCGGCCAGGAGGAAATGTCCGGAGCCGCAGGCGGGATCGATGACTGTGACGGCGAGCAGAGCGGCGGAAGCATCCTCTGCTTCGCTCTCGACTCGATCGAGGACTGGATCGAGTGCGCTGTCGAGGAGGGCTTGAACAAGGCTGTCGGGAGTGTAGTAGCTGCCGGTCTTCTTGCGCTCGTTGCCCTTGGTCTCTGCACCCTCGGCAAAGTCGAAGCCACGACCATCGAGTGTGAGGTGAGGAGTGAGTTCGAGCAGGCCTTCGTAGACGGAGCCGAGTTCTTCGGTCTCCATGTCGCGCCAGTTGACGGGGACGATGACACTGTCGTCGCGGAGCCAGGCGAGTCGGAAGATGGCTTCCATGAGGGCACGGTTCGAAAGACGGGTTCCGTCGAGGCTGGGAGTGCCGTCTTGCTCGAAAAGGCCGCCGAGAGCAGGCAGAGCCAGGCGCGGCTCGCCATTGGATAGCGCACGGAAGACGATGAGCAATCCTTCCCAGCGGTCGTAGAACTGATCCCAGCCGCTGCGGCGAATGGCGCGATCGCGCAGAGCGCCGAGAGAGTAGCCTTCGGCGTAGACCTTGCGGGCCTGGTCAGAGGTATCGGGCGGATGAAGGAGACTGCGGTCTTCCGCGGCAAGTAGGAAGATGAGGCGATAGACAAGGCGAAGAAGCTCATTGAAGAACTGCGGCAGTGGCAACCGGCCACCGGTAAGCCGGTCGCGGAGATCGGTGTTCGCCGCATTCGAGAGAAATCCGTTGCCGAGAGCGAGCAATGCTTCCTTGACGCCAATACTAAGGCGCTCACGCGCTGCGAGGCCTTCTTTGCTTCCGGTCTCGCGCCAGCGTTCAAGAGCGCAGTCGGTGACAGGGCTGCCAGGTTGACCGAAGCGGCTGGCGTGGACGATTAGCCAGAGTGCGGCAAAGCCGGCGAAGTCTTCGTTTTCGAAGATTTGCCGCAGGTTGGCTTCTAAGTATGCCGGGCGGGTAAGGCTCTGATTGTCGCGGAGAAGACGGAGGCGCTCGCCGTTGCAGCAAAGTCCCCAGAGGGCGGTGTCCTCGGCATTGAGCCATTCCTGCAGCGAAGAGGCGGCGGAGCGACGACGATCATGCGACAGGTTGGAGCTGGCATGGTCGAGGTCATCGGCAGGTGGAACGACGACGACGGGAACGCGGCCCTTCAGGGCTTCGAGACTGAGGATATAAGTGCGGTCGCCGTGAACTCTGGATGCTGTGACCGGCTCGATGTCCGTGAAGCCGAACACGTCGCGCAGGAGTTCCTGGGTGAATCGGTTAGCGGCCTGCTCGGACGGATGGGCGCCTGCAAAGAGTTCGCGGAAGAGCGCCTGACCAATGCGGAAATAGCGCGCTGTCTCGTCGCGAAGGGTGAGCCCCTTGGGAATGTGGTAGTCGGCGTCGGTCTGGTCCGTCGCCTTGCGCTCTGCCACGGCGGCAAGCTTAGCAGGCGAGATGAGAGAGCCTTCGAGGCTGATGGCGTCGAACGCGAAATCGGACTTGCGGACGCGAGCCATGTTAGACGCCTCCCGGGATGAGTACGAACAGGCCGACTACGTCAGCGGGCAGAACGGGCTCCACAGTCACACGGGGCACACCGCCGGTTTGCGACAAGGCGGACCGCACGCGATCATGATCCTGGAGCAGGGCGGCGGCGCGTTCGCGGCTGTAAGCGGCGATGGGGCCGTTGCTTTGCAATGCCAGCTGCACGCGCTCGCGTGCCTGCCGAAGGAATCGGTCACGGGCGGATGGGGCGAGATTGTCGCTAGCGGGTGTCTCCAGCAGCTTGAAAGCCTCTTCGCCGCTCACGTAGGTATCAAGCTCCGTGCCCGAAAACGCGAGGGCTCCGGCTTCTTCCACGAGGAGCAGCTTCTCTTTGCGACCATGCACGATCAGTTTGAACCGTAGTCGCAGGAGAACCAGCGTGGTCATGGCCTGGACCGCGAGGGAGGGCCACACGCCGGTGCGGCCAAGTGACGGAACAGTGGAGTCTCCCTGGTGGAGCGCTCCTTCGAGGAGAAAGTCAGCCAGAACGGCGGTCACGGGATGACTGCGCACGACGACTTCGGTGCCAGCGGGGCCAGGTTCCTCGAAGACAATGCGACGAGTACCTTCTAGACCGCGCGCTGCAAGACGTTCGCGCAGGGCGAGCGGGAGTGCATCAAGATGCGCCAGCATGACTCCGGTGTTCGCTTCTTCAAGAGGTGCGTTCAGGCGGCTCATCGCCCGCTGGAGGAATCGGCTGACTTCAGCTGGGCCGCCTAGGAGATTCCGCCACCGATGCCACTCGGGGGCAACTTCTTCCGGGCGAATCGTGTTCTGCGCAAAGCGAGCACGCGAGCGGCGCTCACCCTCCTCTGCGTCACGCCAGCGAGTTTCCATATGAGCTGCGTCTTGAGAGAAATCGATACCGAAGTCGAGCCTCATCTGCTGCGTTCGACCTTTGCGGAGGAGGACCGCGTTCATGAGCGCCCCGGCGACGGCCGAACGTTGCTCCGGTAGTGGGACAGTGACACCTGTGGCCTGTCGAATGGCTTCTGCCTTGCGAAGAATGACTTCAAGGACCGCACCGTCGATCGCACTATCTGGGGAATAGAGCAGCACTGAGCGGACAACTTTCGCGGGTTGCCCAAAGCGGTCGACTCGGCCTTCTCGCTGTTGATGGCGGGTTGGGTTCCACGACAGGTCGTAGTGAATGACCGAGTCGAAGAGATGCTGCAGGTTAATGCCTTCAGAGAGGCAGTCTGTGGCAACGAGAATTCTGTGTTCCGCCTCCACCATGGATTCGACACGGGCGCGGCGGTCCTCTGGCGTGAGAAGCCCAGTGACAACATCGACACGCAGCTTTGGAAATGCCTTTCGGAGCCCTGCCGCAACATGCTCTGCAGTCGCAATGAATCGGCAAAACAATATCGGATTGACTTTTTCAGCCAGTATCGGCCGGAGGAGGGCGACGACGGCATCGAGTTTGGGGTCAGCTGAGCGTGTGAGTCGCTCGGCCTGCTGAACCAATGCACGCAGTTGCGCATCGTCCGCAACGATTGATGCGGGTTCGACGTCGAGGCCGTCCGCTTCGTCTTCGTCACACAACTGCTCTTCGAGGACGTCCACGTCGTTCAGGCGAGTGCGGAGCGCGCTCAAGGCGGCAGCAGGAGAGGATCCGACGCAGCGCATGAGCGCCAGGGTACTCCAGAAAGCAAGCCTGCGACTATGCTGGTCCTCGCCGGCGCCTTCGACAACGCCGAGGCAGTAATCAAGCACTGCATCATGGAAGGCTCGGTGGTCACTATTGAACCGATAGACTTCCTCTCTGCTCAGATGCTTCGGAAAGGAGCGTTCTTCACCCCATTCGCGCCCGGTGATGTCAATGCGCCTGCGCTGGACGAAGTGCCTTGCCAAGCGCCTGCGACCGGCTTCATCTTCGAGAGAGCCACTTGAAAACTCTGGATTCACCAGTCCTAGTAGTCGGTCGAAAGCGTCTTCATCGCCGCTGTGAGGTGTCGCGGTCAGTAATAGCAAGTGGCGCTGCTCGTCGTCAGCGAGCCTCTTCAGAAGTTCAAACCTCTGCTGGCGTCCCAAGTGCGTACCGACACAGGCGTGTGCCTCGTCTACGATGACGAATTGAGGGCAAGCGCGTGCGAAACTCTCGCGACGCTTTTCGGCCTTTATATAGTCGAGGCTAACGACGGTATACGGGTTCGCGCCGAATAGCGTCTGCGATGCCGCGAGCGTTCGTTCAAGTCGAGCAGCCGACGAAGAGGTGATCGCAACGGCATCTATGTCGAATTTGGTGCGAAGTTCCGTCGTCCATTGATCGACAAGTTGCGGCGGACAAAGGATCGCGAAACTCTCCACCTCTCCACGGTCGATCAACTCACGCAATATCAGACCGGCCTCGATGGTCTTTCCAATTCCGACGTCATCGGCAATCATCAACCGCACAGTGGTAAGGCGGAGGGCCATGAGCAGAGGAACCAATTGATAGGCGCGTGGCTCGAATGCCACCCGAGAGGCAGAGCGGAATGGTCCAGCACCGCGGCGAAGCGAAAGCCGCAAGGCCTCCGCAAGAAGGCGGCTAGCATCCTGGGTTGCCAGGTCCTCCAGTTCCGGTAGATCAAATCGTGCAGGCACGACCGGTTCGGTCTCAAGAGCTGGGTCAAGCAATTGAATGTCTGATTCGCTTCCGGTTAGCGGCCGGAGGCATAGCAAGCCCTGGAACGGAGACGGAAGGGAAACCCATTCCCGTCCGCGTGCCTGCACCAAATCTCCAGGCGCAAAAGTTGCCGTCATTCAAGGTCTCCTAACAACTTTGCCAATTGGGCCGGCGGTTCGGAAGGCATTTCCTTCGGAAGGGTAAAAACGGTGAACGCCATGGATTCAAGTTTGGCAACGACCTCTGATGGAATATTATCCGGTACCGCTATGACCCGGTGCTCGCGCCATACAAGCGGCAGAACCACATCATCGATGCTAATTGGCTTGTCTGAGGGCTTGGCTAGTCCCCATGCCTCAATCGCTTCAACCCAAGGTTCCAGCCCGTTCGGCAGCGCTTGCCGTCTCTCTTCAGTGTGAACAGTTGAAGCAGTGAGCTTCAAGAGCAGACGACAAGCTTCGGAGTCGGTTCGATCAATGTATTCGTGGTCGGGCTGGTTGTAATAAGACAAAAGGCAACGGTAGCAGCCCTTCACGCATCTTGCATCTGGATCGGTCGTCAACTGGCCGGGATCTTGAGCTGCGATTGCCGCATCGAGATTCTCGTAATGCATAAGCTCCAGGGCCGCTCTTGCGACCTCGGCAAGCTTGCCCGGCTCCTGTATGACCCTGCTCAGCACTCCTGCTCCACCTTCGGTGGCCTCGTAAACAAGGATCGCATTCCTGCGGTCACGCGATGGAACCGGCTCTGTGTAAGTC
>Ga0182027_10011370_pt1 | contig 12585 bp, 9 predicted proteins | sample 712E1DmetaG_FD_121300 | JGI IMG/M metagenome (GOLD analysis project Ga0182027, IMG submission 121300) | Permafrost microbial communities from Stordalen Mire, Sweden - 712E1D metaG (Illumina Assembly) | ecosystem: Environmental > Terrestrial > Soil > Wetlands > Permafrost | place: Sweden...
GGTTTTGGAACGGAGAAGATGCCGGATTGGGTAAGAAAATCTGTTGAGGCTGCCAGACTTGCTCCTTCAGCAGTGAACCGCCAGCCGTGGGGCTTTAATATCGAAAGTGATGGCATCACTGTTTTCGTAAGAACTGGCAGTCCCGAGTTAAATCTCTCTAAGCGCCTTGATTGCGGGATAGCAATGCTGCATATTGAAGTGGCTGCTTTAAACTTTGGCTGTAAGGGAGAATGGCAATTTCTGCAAGCTCCAAAGGTGGCAAAGTTTGTAGTTCGGACATAAACTTAAAAATAGTATTCAAGGGGGCTAATCATGGATGTTATCGAAGCAATCAAAAAAAGAAGAAGTATCCGTTCATTCAAATCTACCCCCGTAGATCAGAAGACTCTCGATGCTATTCTTGAGGCAGGTCGCCTCGCTCCTTCATGGGCTAATACCCAGACGTGGCGCTTTATTATCATTGAAGACAATAATATTAAAACTCAGCTTGCCGATGGTGCAACTCCGCTGGGAAGCCGGAATAACGTTGTTCTAAAACAAGCCCCTGTGGTAATCGCGGTCTGTGCAGAGCTAAACAGAGCTGGATGGCGAGAAGGCAAGCCGACAACTGATAAAGAGGGATATTGGTTCATGTTTGACGCTGCTCTTGCCTTGGAGAATATGGTACTTGAAGCGCAAGAACTGGGTATTGGAACCCTTTATATTGGTGCGTTTGATGCTAAGAAAGCCGGTAATGTTTTAGGTGTGCCAGAAGGATATTCCTGTGTTATTCTCTTACCGCTTGGCTATCCAAATGAGCAACCTGAAGCGAGACCAAGGAAAGAGATTTCCGAAATTGTCTTCAAGAACAAGTTTGGCGCGAGATAAGAAGTTGTAAGTACACGTGTCTTGTTCTTGATATTCAATATAAAATCGCTAAGTTGTGGAATGTTGGATAAAGCAACAAAAGCCTCCCGAAACGGGAGGCTTTTGTTGCCCATTGAAGACCGATTGTTTGAAAACAGCTCTCTTATTTATGGTTTTTCACATTTAATATTATTTTACAAGGAAAAGGGAATACAATCATTTACAACTTAGGGCCATCCATTTCGCCATATCCATATTTTTACTTTTTGGGCTCTGAATGTTTCCGCCAGTTCTTATCGACGTTGAACTTAAAGTCACAACCATCCTGAGCCTGGTTTACCTGATCCATCCACAAGGAACGATATCCTGTTTCAAATTTTGGTTGAGGGGCTTTCCATTCCGATAATCTACGATTGATTTCCCGTTCCTCCACTAGCAGATTCAGTTTGCCAGCTCTGGCATCCAGTTCAATCATGTCTCCATCCTTAACAATGGCCAGAGGACCGCCTATCGCAGCTTCCGGTGACACATGAAGAACAATCGTCCCGAAACATGTACCGCTCATGCGATTGTCTACCACCCGGACCATGTCACGCACGCCCTGCTGCAAAATATGCTTGGGTAATTCGATGTTGCCGCCCTCGGGCATGCCGGGTGCTCCCACCGGTCCCTTGTTGCGGCCTACAATTACATGGTCGGCCGTAATATGGGCGAAATTACGATCTATGTCTTCCGAATGAAAATCTACTCCGAAACCAGGACTATCGGGTAGAACTGCCGCGGGACCTGTATGTTTTAAAAGATTTTGTGTGGCTGCCGAGGTCTTGATGACGGCACCATCAGGTGCTAAGTTGCCATGCACCACGGCAATACCTCCGTCTGACTGAATCGGCTTCGAAAGTGAGTGTATTACTTCTCTGTTCTTTACCTCAACGCCTTTCAAGTTTTCTGCAAGTTTCTGACCGCTTGCAGTCATTACTGAAGTATCGAGCAGCGGCTCAAGCTCTTTCATCACTGCCACAATACCGCCAGCATGGTAAAGGTCCTCTACGGTGTAATCACCACTAGGCTTAACATTGGTAATAAAGGGCGTCTCTTTACTAATACGGTTGAAATCATCCAGTGTCAGGTTTATGCCCGCTCTCCTGGCTATAGCGATAAGATGAATAACGACATTAGTGCTGGCCCCAGTAGCCATTTGGACGCGGATGGCATTCTCAATAGCTGGTCGTGTCAGAATATCAGAAGGGCGGATATCTCGCTCGACCAATTCCACGATCTTGATTCCAGTGGCCTCGGCCATTTGGATCCGTTGAGCATATACGGCGGGAATCGACGCACATCCGGGTAAAGTCAGTCCCAACGCCTCCGCCATCGATTGTACGCTATTCGCCGTACCCATTACTCCGCATGCGCCACAGGTGTTAAAGGTACAGTTCATCTCCATCTCTATCATCTCTTTATCACCTACGACGCCAGCCTTGTAATCCGCTAACATTTTTATATTATCTGTGGCACATGCCACAGTTTTACCCTCGTAGAAGCCTGAAAGGCGAGTACCACCGGTGACGATGATAACCGGCTTATTGACAATTGCCAAAGCCATTATCTGTGCCGGCACATCCTTATCACATGTGCTCAGTAAGACAGCACCTTGAATAGGCGTCGATGCCAGCATTTCCTCAGTTTCCATCGCCATTAGGTTGCGATAGATTAGAGACGAGATATCATGAAAGACCTCGCAAACTGAAATGGTCGGGAACTCCAATGGGAAACCACCCGCTGCCCAGATACCTCGCTTGACTGCATCGCCCAGCATCCGGAAGTGCCAATGGCCGGGATTAAGTTCACTCCAGGGATTACAGACGCCGATTATAGGGCGCTTCATGTCGAAGTCAGTGTACCCCATCGAACGGATGTGGCCGCGTAAATGTGGATCCATCACATCATTTAGGTCAATCTTGTGTACGGGAAGTACTTTTCTTTCAATCATAGAAATTCTCCTTTTATCTTAATCAGTTACATAACTTCTTTTGTGATTATAGCACCGATTATAGTACCCTTTTGCAAGAAAATGATTTACCCCAAACAAAGCCTTTCTGCGTTCCTTGGTTGAAAAGTAAATAATAAAGGGAGATATGCCCAAAATTCACTATAGTTTGCCCTACTGATGAAAATATTGATTAATTTTACAGATTGCCATATACTGAAAACAATAAGTTTCGTTTGTTTAAACACAAACAAAGGTTGGCAATTTTGAAGGGGAAAATAGAGCAAATAATATCACAAGATAGTAGTTTTTATTCGCGATATTTAATAGGTGCGGCAAAACATGCGATGGAGATGTCTACAAGAAAGGTTTTGGCTAAATATCATATATCTCCCCAACAGGCTCAAATTCTGTTCATCATTTATAATCTCCGTAAAACAACACTCGCCGAGTTGGCCAAGCATACCGCAAGAGGTAACAACACGGTTTCCAAGCAGACGAGAGTATTGATAAAGGAAGGATTGTTGAAAAAGATCCGTGAAACTCCGAAATCAACTCTATTGAGTTTTGAGTTGACAGAGAAGGGTTTTGATGCTTTTAACTTCAGTAATGATAGAATCAAGGCGGACAGAGAAATAATGTCTGTTTTGTCAGAGGAAGAACGCCAACAATTGATATCAATGCTTAACAAAATAATAACTAAAGCGGAAACACATCGAAATAGCATTTAACACATCATTCTTAGATTCGAAAAAATATCTTTACACGATGCAGGACGTTATTCGGTACTTTCCTAAATAACTAATTGATTTTTCCTATTAAATAGTGGTTCTTCATCATAGATTATTCCTCTGAAGTCTGGATATCATCTGAAATTTCTAAAGGTTTAGCTTTTAGTCAATATTAAGAAACCGCGAAACGAGACTTGACAAAAACCCAAAACAAATGTTAAATTAGTCTTAATTTACAATATTCACTGGTGAATACTATTATATACTTTACTAATTTACACACGAAATAGAACTTTCATTTGTTAAGTCATGCTGTGAAATATACTCTACATTTAAAATTATATTTGAAGGGATTCCACGCAATAAATTTGGCATTACCAGGGGAATTCAGGTTACAGAGAGTTGGCTGATGAACTCAAAGCTAAATGTTATAGTTGCCCCTGTTTAGTTGAAAGCGTATTGAACTCAAAGTTATATCCTTTGTTATTAATAATTTTGTAGCAGAAGAACGTTTTGGTTAGGTTAGGCGAATTAACATATTGGGGGAAAAAGATGTAATTAATTAAATATTTGCAAAGTTAAAATGATTTTATAGGAGGGCAATAATGAAAATAGATATTTTTTCTCATATCGTGACACCGAAATATGGTAATACTCTTCGAAAGAGAGAGAAATCCGGTACTCTCCTTTCTAAATTGTCCGTGCATTTTGATAATGAGGCTCTGAATAATATAGACGTCCGGTTACGGGTTTTGGATAGATATCCAGGAGTTATGCAGGTATTAACAGTAACTGTGGCGCCACTAGAAACGCTTGTATCTCCCTCTGATGCTATCGAGCTTTCCAGAATCGCAAATGATGAGATGGCAGAGTTGGTTCTTAAATACCCGGATAAATTCGCTGCAGCAGTAGCTTGTTTGCCTTTGAATGATATTGACGCCGCAGTTAAGGAAGCCGAAAGAGCTATCGTCCAGTTAAACTTTGCGGGAGTGCAAATCTTCACCAATATCAATGAGAAACCATTAGATGATCTAGAATTTAAGCCTCTTTATGAATTAATGGCGCGCCATGATCTTCCCTTGTGGATTCACCCTTGGGGAAATGCGATGCCGTCTCATCATCTTGTAAGCTCTTATGTTTGGCAATATGAGACCGCGTCAGCAATGGAACGGTTAGCCCTATCGTGGGTCTTTGACACGTACCCAAATATTAAGTTTATAACTCACCATTGTGGAGGAGGCCTGGTACCATTCTTCGGACAAAGAGTGCGAGTTCCGAATTTACGAAAGTTCTATAATGACACAGCGGTTTATGGAAGTACAGCTGCATTAATGTGCGGATATGACTTTTTCGGCGTCGACCATCTTCTTTTTGGGACAGATATGCCTTTAAGCACGGCGAATTTACACTCTCCAGGAGCTATGAAATATGTTAGTGGATATACACAAGAGACAATAGAATCCATAGAAAATATGAACATCTCAAATACTGACAAAGAAAAAATATTTGAAGGAAATGCTAGACGGCTCCTAAAACTTCCGTTATAATCATCCATACTTGGTTAACAATGGTTAGTAACCCGCCGTAGCCGTGGCGGGTCACGGGTTTAATTCGTTTGGTATGGTAGACAAGATATTATATTTCGTCAACTGAAAAAGTAATGCGTGAATAAAGTAGAAATGAGCATCTACCAGGGTTTAAATTATCTAGTTAAATGTATTCACTTAAGATCTGAGTTAACCTAGAAACAGGTAAAAATAATTTTTGAGAGTGGGTATCAAAGGAGGATAAATCATGCGGTCATACATATTTCGCAGATTACTTCTAATGATACCCACCGTATTTTTAACCAGCCTTATAATATTTTTCGCGATACGCCTCATTCCGGGTAATATCATAGATCTAATGGAATCACAATTCGGGACGTATGCTAGCATAAGTAGAGCCGATATTGAAACAAAACTTGGGCTTAATGTGCCTATTGTTGAGCAGTATGGGCGTTGGATAGGAGTTATTCCTCAACAAAATGGTCATTTTGATGGTCTTTTGCAGGGTGACTTAGGGCAATCTCTGTGGGAAAGTGCTACAGTGACGAAAGAAATATCGGATCGGTGGCCGGTAACTTTCGAACTGGCGATCATGGGGCTAATAATAGGGCAAGTGATAGCGTTGCCCATAGGGATATATTCAGCCTTACGGCAGGATTCGGTTGGTGACTACATTGGCCGCACTTTTGCTATATTATGTATAGCGATTCCCAGTTTCTGGCTGGGTACAATGATAATAGTTTATCCATCTATATGGTGGGGTTACTCCCCTCCTTTCATGCTCATCAAGTTTTCTGCTGACCCAATAGGTAATTTGAAAATGTTTATAATACCATCTGTAGTTCTAGGTATGGGTATGTCAGGAGGAACCATGAGGATGACCCGTACTATGATGTTGGAGGTACTAAGGCAGGATTATGTCAGAACAGCTTGGGCGAAGGGCCTTAGAGAGCGAGTTGTAGTCATGAGGCATGCTTTGAAAAGTGCACTGATTCCTGTGGTTACTATCATCGGAATGCAGATGCCTGTTCTCATTGGAGGCGCAGTGATTGTTGAAGACATATTCAACTTGCCTGGAATGGGCAGCCTTCTAGTAAATTCCACTTTAAATAGAGACTACCCAATAGTAAGCGGAGTATTGGTTGTTTTCGCAGTAGCCATGGTATTGATTAATTTGCTGGTGGATCTGACCTACGGTTATTTAGACCCAAGGGTTTCTTATAAATAAAGCTAAGATAAGGAAATGACATGAGTATTTATTTATCGGGGAGAGCAACCAAAAATAAAAAACATTCCCGATTGGTTACTTTCCTTATCAGGTTGGTGAAAGAAAAGCCGTTAGGCACTTTAGGTGCGGTAATAACTCTAATATTACTTTTCGTCGGAATTTTCGCGAATGTCATTGCTCCTTATGGAATGAACGGAGTCGGGGCAGGGCCTAACCTGGCTCCGCCATCTGCCACATTCTGGTTAGGCACAGACAATTTGGGAAGAGACATCCTGAGTCGTATTATCTTCGGGGCACGGGTCTCAGTAATCATCGGACTGGCTGCCACTACTATTTCGGTGGGGTTGTCTACAATTATCGGCCTTCTATCGGGTTATTTCGGTGGGGCGTTCGATATGTTAATGCAGAGGGTAGTTGACGCATGGATGTGTATTCCTTCGATTATACTCATGATGGTATTAATTTCAATTACTGGGCCGGGTTTGTGGCAATTAATTATTATTATGGGTTTGGGCTTTGGTATTAGCGGTTCCAGGATAGTAAGAAGTGCGACCCTCGGTATCAAAGAGAATGTCTACCTGCAAGCAGCCAAGGCTGTAGGTTGTTCTCCCTTCAGAATACTTACCCGACATATTCTTCCCAACATTATGGCGCCTCTTATCATCCTATTTTCTACTTTAGTACCAACTATAATTCTGACTGAGGCGAGCCTAAGTTTCCTCGGGTTTGGGATTCCGCCACCTAATCCCAGTTGGGGAGGCATGCTTAGCGGTAGTGCACGTACTTATATGTTACAAGCTCCCTGGATGGTCTTATGGCCTGGTGTCGCATTAAGTGTTGTAGTTTATGGAGTGAATATGTTTGGCGATGCTCTCAGGGATCTACTTGATCCAAGGTTGAGGGGTGGTATAGGGAGATATGGTGTTAAAATAAAAAACCGCAGAAAAAAGATGATGGAATCATCTTAATTAACTAGATGATTATTACCCAACGAGATTGATCCGAGCTTTTTATATGAGAAGGAGGGAATAATGAAAATAGACTGTCATTCCCATTTCTTCGATCCGTTTATCAGGGAAGAAATTCGCAAAACTCTGAAGGAACATAATATATGCGAAAAGCAGACAGCCGCGGTCCGCTCAAATTCAGTATTCTTGAACCCTGAAGAGCGGCTGCGTGTTATGGATGCATCTGGTATTGACATAGCTGCTATTGAATACCATGTTGTATATCAGCATTATGAAGAATTAGAAGCTCCCCTTAGTTTAAGGATTAAGCTCGCCGAACTAGTTAATAACAGGCTGGCTGGGGTGTCTGATAAATATCCGGATAGGTATTGGTGGATGGCCGATATTCCTTTGATAGATACAGATGGTAGTGTAGTTGCCAGCATCTTGGAATTAAAAAGAGCTTATAACATTGGGGCCAAAGGCGTTTGTCTTCGTACCAATATCAATTCACAACCACTCACCAATCCTGACTACAAGGCCTTCTGGGTTGAGGTTAACCGTTTGGGGCTGCCTGTATTATTGCATCCTCGTTCATCTCTTAAAGCGCCACGAGTTCCCGAAATAGACTATATGGGTATTGGTTTTGAAGTAGATACGGCATTAGCAGGTATAGATTTGCTGATCGATGACTTCTTTAGCAAATACAAGCGAATTAACGTGATGCTGTGTCACTCAGGGGGAGCCTTAGCAAGTATGAAAATCCGACTAGACGATCACTTAACTGCGGGAGGCGTCAAAACATCCACTTTATTGGATAAATATTTCTATGACGTGGCCATAAGTTTTCCTCGTAAAGTAGAATTTCTGATGGATATCGTGGGATTAGACCAACTATGTTATGGTTCAGATTATCCTTATCGCAGTTTCGGCGAAGGACTCTGTGTCATTGATGCGTTGGGCTTAGACAATGCTAAAAAAGAAAAGATTTTATCCGGCAATGCGCGACGTTTTTTTGGCGCTGATTAGTTCATAGTAAAATTATTACTTGACAAAGCATCCTATTGGTAGTAAATTGTAGGCACTAATAATCATTAGTGAATACTATAGGAGATAGTATATGAAATATTAAAGTTCTTATTAGTCTAATGTAAGGACAGAAATTTAATAACTTTAGGAACTCAAAAGAGATTCGAGGAATTATAAAATAGGAGAATAGAATGAAACGGAAAAATTTATGGTTGGGTTTGAGTTTCATGATGGTGGCAGCGTTAATACTCACCTCTTGTGCAAAAACGTCTACGCCGACAACAGTAACGCAAACTACAACACAAACGGCCACGCAAACAACGACGAATACAACTACAGTTATAAATTCGACAACGCAAACGACGCCGTCAGCAATTCAGCCTCAATACGGAGGAACATTAACATTCTTTTCCGACTATGGTACAGCCAATCCACCAAGTTGGGATTGTGTTACCACCCCTAGTATTGCTACGACAGATACTTGGATGAGCCCTTATGGAGAGTCATTACTGAAAGGAGATATCGATAAGTATGGTCCAAGGGGTAATAATACATTTTCATTTCAATATAGTAGCGTGAGTCAATTTGGGCAGATCTATGGACCTAGCCTGGCCACAAGTTGGGAGATGACTAGCAATCCTCTGGGTGTAATCTACCATCTACGCAAAGGTGTTATGTGGACTGGCAACAATAATATCGGTATGGCACCGAGAGAACTGACCGCTGATGATGTCGCTTTCCATCTTAACCGAGACCTAACCAGTTCGCCAGTTAGAGTACAATTAGCATACATCAAATCAATCACGGCTACTGATAGATACACGGTAACAGTAGTGTGGAATAGTTACTATGCACAATGGGAAGGTTTGATAGGTTTGGATTGCGGTGTCCAATCTCGAATAATTCCTCCTGAAGTGGTAAAGGCCGGCGTCAATAACTGGCAAAACCAGACCGGTACAGGTCCGTTCGTACTAACTGACTACGTTTCCGGTTCTTATGTCAGCTACGCAAGGAATGCTAATTACTGGGGCACGACGACAATCAATGGCAAATCATATCAAAAACCATTCATAAACCAGGTTATTTATCCGATTATTGCCGACGAATCTACTCGTGTAGCCTCTCTTCGCACGGGTAAAATTGATATGTGGGCAAAAGTACCAATCACCTATCAGTCATCCCTTGCCAGTACTGCACCTGATCTAATAGCAACTAAGTGGCTAACAAATAGAGTGAACGAGATAAGATTTGACACAATCAATTCTACATATTTCAACAACAAAGACGTCAGGAGAGCGATGTGGGTAGCTACAGATAGTCAAGCAATAACGAATGCCGTTTATGGTGGTGGCGACATAGTCAGTTTCCCATTCGCAATTGGAGTCCCAGAATATACTCCGATTACCCAACTTCCTGCAGCCGACCAATTGCTGTACACTTACGACGCAACTAAGGCAAAACAAATGCTTGCCGACGCGGGTTACCCCAATGGTTTTACATGTGAAATAGATATTGATCCCACAAGCCAGATGCACGATATCGCAGACATTCTTGTAAGCCAATGGGCGAAAGTTAACGTTACCCTTCATGTTAATGCATTAACAGCCGCAGCATTTACCGCCTCTTCTGCAAACGTGTCTTATAAGGACTCGACAATCGCTTTGTATTCCACTGATTCCACTTGGGGTCTTTTAACCTCATGCAGAACAGGAACTCAGGGTTGTCCGGTAAACGACCCGACCTATAATGCTATGTTTGATAAGGCCCAAACAATCCAAGATCCAACTCAATTGACTGCGGCGAAGCAAGCTCTAGGCTTGTATTTTATAGATAATGCCTATGGTATAGGATTAGGTAATCCATATAGCTTGAATTGCTATTGGCCGTGGTTAAAGAATTACTATGGTGAAATTTCTGCTGGTAACTATAGTGATGTTGCGCCGATGATAAGCGAAATGTGGATTGACCAGAACCTGAAAAAATCTCTGGGATATTGATAGCGGTAGTAACATCTGAAGTATCTTCTCCCGAAAAGAGTGGACAGGGCAGATAGCCCTGTCCACTCTTTAAATAACAAGGAAATATTTTTTTCAAACGTAGTAATAAAGTTCCATTTCGTTCGAAAGTGTCGAAGATAACATAACTTCTTTTTGTTAAATCTGATGATATGACTCCTGCGTGTGGTTTAGTTTTTAGTAAAAATGACATTCTTTTACCCCTATGAAGGCTATATATCGTCTAATAATATTTGTTTTGACTATTGCAAAGCTACATCCTTCTAACCTCCAGAGGTTGGTCAATGTCAATTGATGAACAGACCATCGATTCACAACAGTTACAATTAAAACTACAAAATCATGTGCTGGAAATAGAACCGATTTTGGGAGACATTGAAATCGGGGATGCAGAACCTCCTATTTTTACGCCTTATATAAAAAATATTGACACTGAAGATGGCCATCTTTACCTCCGCGAAATCAGTCGGATACCTCTACTTAGTGCATCTGATGAAAAAATTAATGCTCGACATATTGAAATGGGGAAGCGGGTTTCAGAACTCAAAACTAAATATAAATCCACCCCATGTCAAATTTTTAAAGAAATTATCCGGGAATTGGGGCATTCATCTAAAATTATCTATTTGCTTATGGAGTTCGTTAAATTACCGGAAAGTGCTAGTTTTTATAATATAGTAACCTGCGAAAAATTCAGGACCATAATTGATGATGTGATTGACCCTTTTATATTGAGATCGATTGCTCGGAAATTGAAACTTCCTCGGGAAACAATTGAGTCTCGACTAGTCGCCATTTCGATAAACATCGCCCTTCTTCCGGAAAGAATCTTGGGAGACATTGGCATGAAAACTTCTCTGGCAAATATTTCGAGTCTAGTCGAAGAACAAATGTTCAATGAGACACTTAAGAGTCAGGAAACGTATTTGAATGATTACTTGGAACATCTTAGGAGCAAGGAGAAAAGTTCGACAGACCATCTTATTACCGCCAATTTAAGGTTGGTAATAAGTATTGCAAAATATTATGTGGGTCACGGGCTGTCTTTACCTGATATGATTCAAGAAGGCAATATCGGTTTAATAAGAGCAGTGGAGAAGTTCAATCTCCATAAGGGTTTCAAATTTTCAACCTACGCCTCATGGTGGATTCGCCAGGCAATCAGTCGTTCCATTGCTGACCAGGCGCGTTCGATCAGTGCCCCTGTTTATATGCATGAGGCTATCCATAAATTAAAGAACGTAAAATACAAACTAACTCAAGAATATGGTCGCGACCCAACTGACAAGGAGATTGGCGAACACTTAGGATTTTCAACAAAACAGGTGGGTATGATCACTAGGATATCCCAAATGCCGATTTCATTAGAATTACCAATTGGTAAAGACAGAGAGTAATCTGAGTGACTTCATCGAGGGCCAAAATGCCATTCAACCTTTGGAGAACGCTTCCGAGCAATTGCTTAAGCAAGAAATTAGCACAATATTGTCAACCTTAACACCAAGGGAACGGAAAGTAATCCAACTAAGATTTGGGTTGTGTGATGATAAAGCACGTACGTTGGAAGAAGTTGGTACGGAATGTTAACTAACACGCGAACGCGTGCGGCAAATTGAATCTGAAGCTTTAAGTAAGCTGTGGCAACGGAGTGTCAGGCTAAACGACTATCTATTATCATAAGTGTGTGGTAGTGCTACCCGGTACTCTGGTCAGTTCAAGAATTTATTATTCCATATTGAATACCCCTACCATAAGGTCTGGGAATGGGGTTATCCCTGCATCTTTAGCCCGAACCCCGTAAACTGTATTACATGTTATGCCGTAATGCCGATTTGACCAGTTACCGATGAGGATATCCCTATTCGATGGTAGATTTGAGGTAATATTTGTGAGTGCCAGTTGGTGAAACTTTGTACTTACCAAGGTGAGATTGAGAGGGATCGTATATTATTCTCAAAATTATAATCGCTCTATGCCAAAATGGTTCCCCTTTCTAAAAGAGAAACGGATAGAAATGAGTAGTCGTTAAGTAACGAAAAATGTTACGCATTTGCTTACCACTCAAAACTAAACCGACAACTGATAACTGAATGCTGAATGAGCTCAACTACAAGGGTAACTTCAACAATTTTCTGGCATTTTCCTGAAAAATCTTTTCTTTCTCTTCAGCAGAAATTGCCATTCTTTCAATGGACTCTATCGTCTCCTGTGTATATCCGTAAGTATATTTCATCGCGCCGTCATATTTCTGA